>ENA-UOXV01001385-UOXV01001385.1-marine-metagenome-genome-assembly--contig:-NODE-1385-length-33899-cov-6.571711_pt1 | contig 33899 bp, 51 predicted proteins | sample MGYA00238165_ERZ766961 | MGnify/ENA primary metagenome ERZ766961 (study PRJEB28924, sample SAMN03173240) | marine metagenome | biome: Marine; feature: Water; material: Subsurface seawater | place: North... | reverse complement strand
CCCGCGCCCCGCGCCCCGCGCCCCGCGCCCCGCGCCCCGCGCCCCGCGCCCCGCAGCCTGCGAGCGCCGCGGGCGGGCACCACCTTTCGGGGAGGCCAGGCGGAACACAAAGGAGTCCGGGTCGGCATGGAAGCGCGCACGCCAGCGCGGCGGGAGCGTCAGCAGCTCGCCCCGGCTCCACGGCACGGCGGTGTAGCCCCCGAAGACGTGCCCCGTGTCCGTGCGCACCAGCGTCACGGTCGGGCCGCGCCCGTCGCACTGGCGGTGGAACGTGCGCGCCTCGAAACCGTCGCGCGACGCCAGGTACAGCACTTTGCTCGCGTCCAGCGGCCGCCCTGCCACCGCCTCGGCCAGGCGCTGGTCAGCCTGCCTGCTACGCGATCTGCGCACGCGGCTCGCTTGCCCGGCGTGCACGACGCGTGGTGCCCGGCTCTCACCGATCCAGCCCTCCAGCGCGCGCACTTGCGGCTCGGTGAGGTTCAGATGGAGTGACGCGGTCCAGAATGGTGGGGGCAGCTCGACAGGTGGCGGGCGCAGCGCTTCTTCCTGCGCGAGCTTCTGTGCCTCCTGGAGATGCACACACAGCGCAGCTTAGGGTAACATGGAGATCTAGCGCAGCAGTTGAACGTACGCCCCGCGAGCAGCAGCGCAAAACAGAGCAGCTGGCCGGACGGCACCTCTGTTGCATCGATGCTCTTTTCTAGGTCTTCCAGCCCGTCGTAGTAAAAGCCGGCGCACATGTTCTCAGAAAACCGTCGCGCTGCCACCTGCAGACGAGTGGCAAGCTTCAAAGGCAGCTTCTCCGGTCACAGCCCAGCACAGCCAAACATTTTAGCGCCTCGTAGGCAGACAATATGGACCTGGTGGAGACGTCGAGCCTCATCAAAGCGGCCCTCCCCCAGTGCAGCCTGGGCAGCGGCCATGGCTGCCTCGCCTTCTGCATCACGGAGTTCCTCCAGCTCCTCAGCTGACAATGTCCTCTTTTCCCTCACGTGGTTGACATCTGGCTCGGGCAGCTCATCTTGGCAGCCTCCGCGTAGCCGAATGTGCGCCCCTTCGTGCAACCGAATCCGCAAACCAGCTGGCACCATGCTCGGACGGAGATCTGCCCATCCGCTGCTTGCAGAATGGGATCGCCGCAGTCGCACGTCACGCAGGGTCGCCTCGCCCCCAGTCCACGAGGAGCTGCCATAGAGCACGAGGGCACTAAACAACAATACCACTTTCATGGTGCCGGGGGCTCAGGGTTCCCAGAAGAAGCGCGGGTGCTGCGCCGCACCTCCTGTCAACTTTTTTGTGGAGGATTCAGAGAGCGGCCCGCCTCAGGAACACCCGTCCTGCCTGCCGTTCCAGCCCCCCCTCCTGTGGAAGGAGGGGCAAAGATGTTGTCATTGCATTCGCGATAGCGGCGCTGTGCCATCAGTGACCGCTGGGCGGCGCGTCCAGTGACGTGGAGATGCAGCAGTCGGCGATAATCCAAGGGGTCGACACTCTCCACGGGGTTGTGCCGAAGGAGTGGCTGCGCCGCGACCGGATGGTGATCGACAACAGCAAGGTTGCCGTAGCGATCTACCACCGACCCTCGGTGATGGGACACCTGGTGGTTTTCCCGAAGGCTCACTGTGCGCGCCTGGAAGACGCGGACCCTGAGGTCTTCTCCGCTCTCGGGATGATGCTTCCTGTCGTCAAGCGCGCGATTCGCCTCTGCACAGGCTATCGCTCATGCGGAATTGTGCTCCAGAGCGGGGACCAGACAGGACAGGCAGTGCCGCATCTCTACTTCGAGGTGCAGGCCAAACCAGCTCGCGGCTCGCACCTTGCGCCCGCTCTGCTGTGTAGCCAGCGTGGGCTTACTGTAACAATCGCGCGCAGGTGGTTCCGTCGGGCAAGACGAGTCGAAACTTTCAGTTTGAGTGGGACCCGAATGGCGACTGGGATGCGGGTAGAGAGCGCAACGTCACCAAGCTTCAGGCAGCGACCCTGCTGCGGGCAGTCCGCTCGAAGCTTTCTCTGCGGAGCACCGAGCCGCTGAACAACGTGCTGTGGGACACGGGGCTCATCACTGCTGAGCTCGTGCAGCGGCCGTCGTCCATCGGCCACTTCATGGTGTCTCCCAAGGAGCTCTCCCCCGACCTGGAGGACTGCGCCCGGCTCGACTGCGGCGCGTGCCTGTGGGTGGTGCCCAAAATCGCGCAGGCGATGGTGCAGACGATGCGCACAAAGGACTTTGTGATCTGCCTGCTCAACGGCCCGGAGTCCGGGCAGCTGTTCCCGCACTTGACCTTTCAGGTCGTGCCGTTTTCGAATCGCAAAGTGGCGGTCACGTTCGACACCGTCGCCAAGGTGCACATGAGCGAGGACCAGTCCTTTGCGCTCTGCAACGCTCTCCGCCAGGTCATCGGCGAGGACCAGCTTTCCACCGCCATGCGCATGGAGGTCGCCCCGCTCGAGTCCGCGTGGGACCGCCCGCCGTCCCGCCCCTCCGTGTCCCGTGCGGGGGTCTCGTCGCCCTACGTCGACCGCGGGCGCGCGCCCCCCGCGACAATCGAGGTCCCACGCCACCCCTCGCCGCCGCGCCGCCCCGGCCGACCCCTCGCGCCGGAACCGTCACGTAGGCTCACGCGCCCGCCAACGGCCGCGCAGGACTGGGCTGTGGCGCGCGTGCCGACGGAGGACGTGGACCCGCAGCGGCTGGCGCGGCGCGCCTCGGGCAACTCGGGCCTGACGATGCGCGCAGCGGGAGGCGATCCGCGCGGCGTTTTCGCGCAGCATCGTCCGCCGGGGATCGGCGGCGGGGGCGGGGGGCCGCTGCACGGCGGCGCGCAGCGCATGCTCAGCAGCGCCGGGAGCGCCGGGAGCGCCCGCAGCGCCCGCAGCGGGACCTTTGGGGAGTGGTCGCGCGGCCTCACGCGCGACGAGGCGGCCCGCACTGTCCTAGAGCAAGCTCGCGCACTGCTCCGCGACTGACGCCGCGCCCGGGCCGGGCCCAACGTTCATGTACATGCTATATTTTGTCTACGCGCGGCGCCCTCCCGCATGCCTCCCCCCACCCCCCCCTTCGTACTAAGTGGACACGCCGCGTCTCTCACCTCGTACGAGTCGGACACACCGGCCGTCAGCGCGACTCGGGGACGTTGTCCTGCACGTAAGTCCCCCACTTGCCGTGGCTGAGCGTGGTGAAGTCAGGCACGTGCAGCGCGATGTGCACGAGGTAGAACGCGAGCGAGCGGAGCTCGCGGTCGCTCCCCCGCGCGCGCAGCGGCTCCTTGTACGCCGTGATCTTGAGGCCCTGCTGCGGGTTCAGCGCGAAGTTGCGCGAGAGGTCGTCGACGTGGACAGTGTTTGCCGCAGAGTACCGCTCGGGGAACTTGCGCCAGATCAGCTCCAGCGGCTTCACCTCGTGCTCCCGGATCTTCCCGTCGCGCATCTTGGACTTCACGGAGAACTGCCGCGCTCGGAGCGGGGGGGGGGGGGGGGGTCAGCGGTATGCGCACGCGAGAACGGCCGCCGCCTGCGCTACAATCCACGACACCGTGCCTTTCTGGGGTTTCGGGCCCGGCTAGCACCATGCTTTTGCGGTCCAGCACGAAGGAAATCGAAAAGCTGGGGTTTTGCAAGATCTGTCGGGACGTGCGCCACGCTGTCAGTGCCGGAGAACCCCGGATTCCTCACGCGACCACAAGAGCATCTCAAGCCGCACACAAAGGTGAGGGCAGCCCACCCCCATCTCAGTCAATTTCAGCTCCAGCCACCGCCAGCTTGTCTGCGACCAGACGACAATGTCGTAGTGAGGCCACACAGCGGCGAGAAATTCGTCGCAGTATGGCCGCTTGAGATTTGCCATGTTTGAGTCAGAGCCCTGCACATCAGACAGATAAGCCAAAGGTGTGAGGATCGGAGAAAGGGAAAATGACACGCTTCAGAGAGTGTGCTTGTTGCAGGACGAGCCGACCGAGGTGCAAAGCAGAGTGTAATCAAGGTCGAGCACAAGTAGCTTCTTTTCCGGACGCGGCTCGTTGATAGTTACGATCTCCACGGCGCGCAACTTCTCCTCGAGCTTTCGCCGATTTTCAGCCTTGTTACTCTTAGCCGTCTCCTCCGTCGGATCGAAGTCCCAGTCTAGATCGTTGATGACGTCGGGGAGTTCGTCGGGTGCTAGTTTCGAGGCATCTGGCAATACCTCCTTCTCCGCGCATCCTACCATCATGAAAGACTGGTTCGGCTTGAGTGAAAGCGTGCTCAGCGAAACCTGCGTATCGCGCACGGAGTTACTGGAACGACCACCACCTGAGTGCATTCACCAGATGCCATCCACGCTACACTGCAGAGATGGGAGGTCTTTCGAAACGCCGAGGGAGCTCGCACCGTATCGTCGGAAACCGGCTTCTTTCCCAGGCCGATAATTTTTTGCCGTTTTCCTGCGGGGACGCCGACGTGAGGTCAGGTCTAGAATAGCTGCGCATCGGAGCAACACACTAGAGGCGCATCGTGATTGTGGCGCAGAGAACAAGACCTTGCACACCCGTGACCTCGTGAAGCCGTTCTCGGACCATCCCGACGGTGGCATCTCCCGGAAGCTCCAGCGGGTACTGCGGAAAAGAGATACGTGTGAAACCCTGCTTTACGCTTAATTGCAAGCTGGGGATGAAGTTCTATCCCTCCATCGTGCACTCTCAGTGCCGCAAACCAAGGCGACGAAAACCTGAGGGCTCAGAGCGTGCGGCATGGACGCCGCACGCCATGGGGCTCAGTTTCTCCGGGGACCGCACAACGCGCACCTCTTTGCCGCTCCACTTCGCGACGATCCTAATCTGTTCAGGTTCGGCCATCGCTCAAGCCGCCTGCTTTTCGTGGGACGCGTCGTCCGCGAAGAACACTCGTCCAAAACTCTTCATGCGGAAATCAACTTTAGAGGTGGTGAAGACGGAAGCCGTCTGTCTCTGAACCGTCGCTTGCAATGTGTGCCTCCCTGCCGTTCTCCTTGGAGCGCCGCCACCCCTTGTGGCACTGCTGGCCAAACCCGCCGTTTTCATGCAGCGTGCTCCCAGTGGGATACGTTGTGCTGGTCCTATTTCTGTCTCTGCATGCGAGCGACTTGCAGCGTGCCCTTCTGGAGGTCTGGGCGCAGCAGCTGGCAGCTGCGGCCCAGCGCGCGCGTCCGCGTTCCTTTGGTAGTGGTTCCCTCTTTTCAGCACGATCCATAGTGTGTGTCACAGTGAGTCGGCTGGCCGAGGTTCCGTGGACTCGCCCTGTGGGACTGGTTCCGTGCTGGGGCTGCTCTGCACGCCGGGCAGCTTATCTTGACCCCCTTGCAGATGTTCACCGGGCTTTTCTTCGACCCGGTGCAGCGGGGCGTGTACGGCCCGTTCAAGCCGGTCATTCGCGAGCATGGGGAGTCGTCGTTTGAGCGCCACCACGTATGCGCCGGCCCACGTAGACCTGGCATGCAGCGCCTCCGTTGCTCTGCTGGCGCGAGCGTGCCACCCTCGTCACTAATCGCGCGTCGACCACAGATAAGCCTTCGCCAGCTCACGCGGGCGCAGCGCAAGGGGGCATTGTGATTTCTTGTCAATACACGTACGCTTCGGCAACGCGGCTCGGACACGGCCCACTAAAAGCCGTTCGCTGCTCACCCATCCACTCGATCGTATACTAGGATGTATGCTTCGCGGCAGAGTACCTCCCGCAGCGTCACATCTCGACTCTCCGCGTCGCTGTACATCCGCCATCGCTCGTCGAGGTCGCCTGGCCCGGTGCCCTGCGCAGCCTGCCTCGCGTGACAGATGTAGTGTCCGCTGTAGGCGTCTCCAAGATGCTCCACCATGGCGACCAGCGAGTAGAGCGGCCGGCGCCGCCCCTTGCCCGAGCCAGCATCCCCGTAGCGCTCGACAACGGGCGCCAGTGACATCACCGGACGGAACACGACCGGCGTGCGGTCCTTGCGGAACCCCGCCGCCGTGGGAAGCACCCGCTTGAGATGCACGAAGAGCACGCGCGGCGCGCGCGCCACGCGCAGTTGCTTGACCACTCGCCCGGCTGCAGCCTCACCCACGATCGAGTGGCATCTGCAACAGACATGGTCGTGGGCCGCTGGCTCGTTCGCGCGCACTTCCGGGGCTGGTGGGCGCACGGCGGGTGGGAGCAAGCGCCCCCCCGCACGGGCGGTTGCCACACCTAGAGCGCACTGCGTCGGGAAGCGAGAGCGCCGAACTTGGCCCCCGCTGCTCCGCGCACCAGTCGCTTCCGCCGTCCGCCTCACCTGCGCGGCCGCGGGCTGCTGCTGGCGCGTCGCTGGGCGCAAACGACGCCAGCAACGCCAGCTCGTCGTCGATCGCCCCGGTGAGTTGCTAGGCCGGAACGCGCGCTGTTAGCCTCCTGCCGGGACCAGGCGCTCCACGCCGCCGACCCTTATGCGCTGCTCCGACGATGCACGCTGCAGGCACACGTTTTTCGGTATAGCCGCTAGGGCGCGCAGCTGGGCAGGGCCGGCACACCTCCCGCCGCTCCGCTGGAAGTGTCGCCAGGAGAGGCGCGAGATGCTCCCTCCTCGCTTGCAGGGTCGCCCGCGCCTTCGCGAGCAGACAGTTCTCACACCTGCCATCGGGCGGGCGCGTGTGTCTCAGCGCCACTACTGCCCGCACTGCAGCGCACGTGCGCGCAGCGCCGATGCGACCGAAGCTCGCGCAGCCGCAGGCGTAAACCTGGCCCCTTCGACAGCCTCCGGCGCCGCCCACGCCTCCAGACAGTCCTCGATCGACAGGGCTCCGAGCGCGCCCGCCCCACGGGCGCGCGGGCTTCGGGCGATCGGCACCGACAGGTCTGTGAAGAGGTCGACCTTGACTTCGTGGTGCCCCCCGCACGCCGCACAGGACAGCCCTGACGAGACGAGGCCCGCCGCGGGGCTGCGCTCCGCAGCAAGGTCTGGCGCACCGCTGCCGTCCGCAGACAGGCTTGCCCCCGGCGCGGTCCCGACGAGGAGGGATCTGCTTTCTCCGGAATGGTGCACGAGCGATCCGCCTCCCCAACCACCAAAGCCCCCGTTCCCAACTGTGCACGAGCCTTCCGGTCGCCGGCACGCAGCGGGGAGAATGAAGTTCGTGATGAGAGGATCTGGAAACGGAGGCGGGACTGTGATGCGCATGCGCAGCTTGCTGCAGCATGTCATCTCGGCCAGTTCAGCAACGGCAGCCAGTCCCTGCGGATTGTCCCCAGAGAACGCGGCCGCCCCAGGGCGGTATCGCTGGTCCGGGGAAAACAGCGCCGTAAGGAAGATTAGCAAGACCTCCTCCGCGTCTTGCTGCTGCGACCCAAGCGAAGGATGCCGTTCGCGAAGCTCGCGGACCACTGCCGCAGGCGAGACCGCGGAACTTCTCATCCCCTCCCTTGTCTCAAGGGCACGCAAGCTTTGCAGAAGCTCAGCCAGGCGGCGTGCCAGTCCTGCCCTGGGAATGAAATGTTGTTCTTGTGATAACCCGAACTGAATCTCTTTGCTTGCGGCGAGAGCTTGCACGACCTGTGCCGTGCTAAAGGAGTCAGGCCCCATCTCCGCCCATGGGCATTACTTCGCAGGTTTGGGATCGGGGACGCACTGAAGCGATGAAGCAGGTGTTTCCGAGGTTATGCAAGCCAGGCATCGAGAGCAGCCCTGCGTCGCGCTAGCACTTGCGCTTCCAGCACAACGGCAAGGTGCTATTGATGGGGGGGGTCTTGTGGCGAGCGTCCTCCTCACTCGCTTTCCTGCAACTAGCTAGAAGGAATCAACTTATGAGGGTGAAGTCCGAGTTGACAACAGAGGAGAGGATGCAGTGGTTGGGCGCGGGGCCCTTGCTTGCGAGCAAGGCAAAGCCTGGGAAGACCGGAAAACCTGACGCGCTGCATGATCTTAGCTGGCTCATCGCGCACGCGCAAAGCGAGATCGGGGGAATGCTCGGAAAGGTCAACGATGCGTCCTCGGTTTGGCTGGGGGAAGCGCCTGCGGACCCCACCCCCGAAGAACTCGATGAAAGAAGAAGGCTCGATTCTGTCTCGGAACTCTTGCGAGTGGCGCATGCACTTCGGCGGCAAGGTTCTAGTGCTCCGATGGAAGAGTTGGTGCGGAGGCAGCCATCTTGCGTAAACATGCCACTGCCTCCTTGGCGCTCAACCCTTCTTCACGTCGCGGCGGCACAGGGCGATCTGCCCCTGTGTAAGCTGTTGATTCATCACGGCGCGCGAGCGTGCCTGAACTCAGCAGGCCAGACTCCTGGTGTAGTTGCACTGATGTCGCACGGTCCTGGCGAACTGCACACATTACTCAAGGCACTTCAGCCATGCGAAGACGACGGCGGGAGGGACCTGCACCTAAACCACTTGCACCTAAACCACAGTGCAAGTCACACGCCAGAGACGCAACAGCCGGGTTCTTTGGCGGACGCGAAGCCGCCATCGCCGAATTTGGGTTTACTCGCGGAAAGCAAGGGGCCGCTTCGTGCAAACGAGCTCGAGTATGCAGAAACAAAGACCCCGGACTCGCCAGAGCCCGTGCCAGAGCAGCAAGGCGAGCCGGAGCAGCAAGGCAAGCCGTGTGGAGACCTGATGGATGCCGGGATGCAGGGTGCGATCGCGCTCTTTGAGCTGTTGCCCGACGCGGTTGATTCAGCCCCGGCATTTCCTGGGGATCACGAGGTGGTGGAGCTGGAACCAGGAGAGCGGGTGATGGTAATATCCGTTGGACGCGACGGAACCGCTCTCGAGGACTGGGCGCTAGTGATGAAGGAGGCGACAGGCGAGGAAGGGTTCGCGCCACTGACCTATCTGGAGTTCGATGAGGACCATCTAGAGGTTGACCGGGCTGACTGGGGTGGCGTGCAAGACTTCGCGGCATGGGAGGCGGGCGACGATGGCGGCGACACGCTTTGCTGATGCTGCCCTGGCGAGCGCAGCGTATACGCGTGGTACCTGCAGAAAAATACAGGGTGGCAGCAAGGGTCTTTATTGCAACAGATTCGCAGCTACGCTTGCGCTGCAGAGGCTGGCATGCCACCCACCTCCGCGCGGTCGAGCGCGGCGTCGAGGAAAGAGTAGATGCACTGCATTCGCCTCTTGTTTTTCTCGCGCGCTTGGTCTGCCCGGTCAACGCGTCCTATTTCCCAGCCTGATGACTTGCGCAGGTGAATTACTGCTGCAGCGTACACATCCGGAAGCCCGAACTCGCGGGGCGTTGTCTCCTCGATACACGCCCCTGCGAACGCCGAATCGCATTAGCCGCAAGCCCACGGACCCTGCCGCCACGGGGGCTTGGCCACACATGACCTGGGCCAGTCGCGGGGGAGAAGAATCCGTGACGAAGAATGCAGACGCGAAGGCAGCGTCCATCGTTTTCTGCGGCGGGTTGTGTGTCGCCCACGCTTGCTCGGACCAGTTCGAAGTAAGCAGCTAGATTGCCGCCGGTGTCCAGCTCAGTGCCTACCCGGACGCGCACTCAAAGTCAAGTCAGACTGATTGCACTTTGCTCCGAGTCGGGCCTGCCAGAATACCATTAAAGTCTCCCGCGGGCGAGAACGACAGCATCTCCGGAAACGGGAGCGCAGAGAGGTCGAGGACGATAAGCGAGGGGTGCAGATACACCGCCTCCCACCTGCGCAAGCCGATTCCCTCCCGAGGTTCATCTCGCGGCAGGCGTTGCTGTAAGCAAACTTGGAAAGGGGCGGGCCCAACCCGTCTTCATTGAAGCGTCTCTGCACGTGTCCAGCCATACTGCACGGCGCCTCCGCGCTGCAGGTTTGGGCCACTGGCGATGCCTCGCTTTCCGCGGGAGCGAGGGCACGAGTCGGAGAAAACGGCGCAGAGAGAAAGACGTCTTGCTCGGTGACGACCACAAGCGCGTTTTCGTACCTGGGAAGCACCAGATAGTTCCACGCCCAGTCCAGCGCTGCCCCGTGCAGCCACGACGCCATTTTGCCTGCCATCTCAGCGGGGCGGACTGTCAGGCTGACGCCCTCTCGGTTGAGCGGGGACCTCACGGGATCTCACGACGCGGTGAGCACGCGATGGGGGCAGGTACCGTGCTCGACGCGGTGCGTCTCGGGCGTGATGTGGCACTGCACGCCCAGGGCAGCATGCGCCGCGCAGGTGGCCTCGAAGCCGGCCCGCAGCTGCGCGTCCGCGGCGTCGACGATCGCGAGATACTCGCTGAAGCCCCCCTGCCGACGGGTGGGGCCGTCAGTGCCGGCGGTCGCTGCCCGGCTGCAGCCGCGTGCCCCCTGGAGAGGTCGGAGATCAAGCTCGCGTGGGGCCGCGCCGGGCATCAGACCGGGAGGAAGGCTGCGAAGGTCCTGATCTGATAGTCCATCATCAGCGGGTCGGAGAAGACGAGGGACACGACCACCTGGCGGCGCGGGCCGTGCTCAGCAACGCATGCCGTCTGGCACTGCACATACCGCAGTGCCAGACGGCCACCCTCCCCATGTACTAACTGGACACGTCTCGTCCTTCCCCCCGTACTAACTGGACACGTCTCGTCCTTCTCCCCACGCCGCACGTGATGGAGGCAGGCGGCACCGTAGGTCGCTGGTCATGCGTTTCATTGCGCGCGTCCCCTGCGGCGCTCAGCGGCGCCTCTCGGCTGTGGGCGGGGCGCCTGCGCTCCTGGACATCCAAATCATCCACGACACCTGTGCGCGAAAAATGCTGCGCTGCAAGCTCCGACAGCTGCAGCACCTGGTGCCGCGGATCGGCCCGCTTCCAAGGACCGTGCGATGCCTGCGGCGGTCCAATTCCTAGCTGGTCTCAGCTGGTCTCAGGGGACCCATAGCACGACCATGCGCGACCCACAAGGACCACACTCAGCATCAGCGCCGATGTGCAGGGGACATCCACGTCTCGTGTGTGAAACGTTCGCAGGGAGTCAGGCACTGTAGCTGCTCGACACAACTACTGCCCGGAAGCCCGGGGGGGGGGCACCACCAGCAGGTCATGGAGCAACTCGCGCACAGCGAACGAAAGCCCTCCCACGAGCCGGTGTGCTGCATCCGAACAGGCAGTACAATTCACCGAAACAGACGAGACATCCGCCCCTGACGCGCGTGGGAAACCAGGGCCCTCTGGGGACTCCAATCAACCAAAAAACGTCTCTGTCAGATCATGAGTTTTCTGAGAAAAGGGTTACCATGTTGCAGCGGCCGTGCATGGCACGGATGTTCGATGGCCGCAAGAACTTCTGGCGTGCACTTGGTGTTCGAAGGCATCCAAAAAAATCTCCGAGCCTCCTGCAGGAGAGGATCATCCATGGCTGCGAGCAGCGCGCGGGCCAACCCGGGCACGGAATGGAAGGCCTCCGACGATACTGGAGCTACGCTTATCGCACCGGACGCATCGATTGCGAATTCCATACGGTCTTGAGAATCAGTTATGACGAGTAGATCCAAACCCGCAGAAGCACATGATGAGGCTGTGGTCGCTGCGCCTGCAACGTGGTCGGCTGGTGTGAGGATGACTAGGACTGCTCGCGATGGTTCCCACAGCCGCGCAGCTGCACGGCACGCCTCGCTTTCCACGTCGCAACGCTGCGTTTTCGGCGTCTGTTCATGCCAGAATCCGGGACTCTCCGCGAATCGGTACGATTGCTCTTCGCCGCAGCTTGCAGCAAGCGCGGCGAGTGCACACAGCAGCGAAAGCCGTCTCGAAGTTTTCGTCATGGGGTTGCAGCTCTCAGAAACGCTTTGCCGGCACACGCGCCGAGTTCTTCGATCGCTGTAGTGTCTAAGTTGCCACCAAAGCGAGTGGTCGAACCCGGTTCGGTGGTTCGCGCGCCGGGGAGCCTCCCGCATCCACCAATCGGAACGATTCGGACTTCCCCGTCTAGTTTTGACTTCTACGGACGCGGGCCATAGCCATACGGTTCAAACCGCCCTTTTCGAGGGCCCCGAACATAACCGCGGGAGCGGGCGGTTTGGACCTGGGCTGCGCGCAGGGTTGGGGCAGGAGACAGGGCACAGCACGGAATCCTGTGCACCTCTGCAGCGAATCGGAGGGCCTGCCTACTCGCTGCTGTGCCCATGCTCGCTGATGTTGCAGAGAGAGGCTATCGGCCGCTGTGCTATGGGGACATGGTTTGTCTGCACTCCCAGATCTCTCAGGCGCCGAAAGGAGAAGCGCTCGAAAGCTTGGCGAATAAGTCCAGCGACACGGGCTATCTGACAGCTGACGGTCTGACTTCTATGCGCTGCAGCTTCCGCCTCGAATTCGATACGTTTGCAAGTAAGTTTCCCACAGGGCGGCACGCCAAGTTCTAAACCCGTGCATCAGTTCCCATGATATGCATCCACCTCAGGGGAGGAGCAGGCCGAAGAGGCAAAGGACGCAGATAAGCTGCCTCGGGACGTCTATGAAGGTGTGTTCGAGATAATGCCGCCGTTCAGGCACATCGCGGCCAAGGTGCCCTGATCGCCCTGCATCACTTTTCCTCCTGTTCCGAAGAGCCCGTTGAAAGCGATGAGCAAAGAAGGTGATGTGCTCAGTGGCGTACACGGCGCCGAGTATCTGTCCACGCCTGCAAAGAGTGACAATTCGCACGGCCCAACAGGAGCTGCACCGAATGGAGAAGGCTGCGGCGGGAGTTGACAGTGCGGGAGTTGATGCTGAAGAAGAAGACGAAAACGACGACGGCAGCGGCCACAAGCATGATGGGCGCGTGGTGGTCTACGTTGAATTTTCGAAAACGAGTACGCTCTACGAAAATGAATGGGCTGCTTCGATAAACGAAGCGGAGGACCAGAAGAAACGTGGCGAATACATCAAAGAATACCTCAAAGAAGTGCACGGCGACGAGTACGATCACTCACAGTACAGGTTCGATATTCAGAAGAAATCTGCGGTGAACGACGGTAAAGGCAAAAAAAGAGTTGTTTTCTGCATCTCCAAAAAACCGCGATACCGAGATGATCACAGCAATTCTAGTACGAACATTTCTATGCCGCTGATAGAGGCGCGGCACATTGCAAAATGCATGGCTTCGTGGAAAGTACTGCACAAAGCAAATAGCCAGGAGATGTATTTTACAGCGCGTGACAGAGATAAGGCGTGTGTACTCTTCGAAGAGCTCCTCAAACGACAAAAATCGAAGGACAGAGTCAAGCTGGGGACGGTCGGTCGCCAAGTTCTGGAGCAATACTGGGATCAGGTGCCGACAAAGAGGTGGTTCGTTCGCCGACTGATCAGCAGGTCGAACCGACGCCGGAATTTTGCCACGTTGGTGCGATTAGCAATGCCGTGTCTGCTTCGCAGCCGCGCACTGCACAATTTACCGAAGTTACCACAGCTTACTTTGATTTCGCAATTAGGTTTAAAGATACGCATCGCCAAGAGTCCGCAGAAGGGCCCGACAATCGTTGGTCTATATGCCAAGAGGAATTTCTGGAGGCCTACTGCGCAGTGCGCTTTGTAGAGCAGGTAAAACCTTGGCGTGAACCGGCGTGCAAGCCTACTTTTGGCTGCCCGTCCCTCGTCTCCTGAGCCATGGCCGTCCACTCAAAAACGCCGTATGATGCAGGCGAAGGATGCCAAACAAGAAGCCAAGAACCGAGAGGAGCAGCTGAATCGCTTGCGCGAGCGCGTCGCACTGGAGCGGAATCGGAATGAGGTCCGACGTCACCCTGCGGGGTTACTGCTGCGCCTCTTTGAATGCTTCAAATGGACCCTGCCCTGATATGCGAGCATTGTAGTTTATTCGCTGCGCCCTCCGCTCCTCAGAAATTATACAAAGACATGTTTGGAGAAAAACTGAAGTACGGGCATCAACTATGTTTGAGGCACCTTCGTTCTGGGAAGTTTGTCGATGTGCATCGAAAGAAGTGCATCGTCCGCTTCAATCTCCCTCTTCGCTGATTGCAAACGCTTGAAAGAGCGGGCGATTGAGTTTGGTTTCTTTGGAACATTACTGTTTGTGACTGTTGGCTGTACCTGCGCAGGTATTCGTCTGAAACCCTGAGTGGTCGGCTGGTTTCCCTGGACCCTTCTCCGCATGGGAAGCCATCGAGCATCTTTCAAGTTGAACCGTACGTTCCCCAAGAAGATGCATGACGTCCCGAGCGCAGCGGGTTGAATTCACCTCTGCAAAGCAGTCGCGTGTCCTTTTTTTTCTTGTCTTTATCATGCGGACTGGTTTCTCACGAGGCTGCGTATTGTGTGATCAGTTGCCTCAAGTACTTCTCTCACGGAGAGCCGGTCACGGATTCGAGCCCGATCATGCTTGAAAATGTTTCCATGGCTGATTTCTTTCTGGAGGCCTCCAACGCTGCAATAGCAGCAAATAAACGGTGCCGGAATCCTCCCCATGATGCACCGCACTGACTCCCACAATCGCCTGTGCTGTGTGTGTGTGTTGAGACGCGGTGATTTGGTACTGCCGGCATGAGCTGGAATTGATACGTGCTCGTTGCGGGATAGATATCGCGAAGTGACGTGTGCACGGCGATCTTCGTCAGACGCTACTGCTCTTGCCCACGTTTCATGGTTCGTCAAGCTTTTTGGCAATGGAGAAGCCTCTCCGTACAGGTGAGTGTCGGCTGTTGAATTCGCATTCACTTGCTAGAGGCCTTGCGCGTAAATAACGCATTTTCGGGAGCAGGTCACAAAATCTTACGACGGGGGCGCTCGTGCGGATCGGAAACCCTGCCACAGCATCATTTATGGTAGCAGCGAGGCATGCAGAGGTAAGCGGTCTCTGCACGGATGCTGCCACATATGCTGCAGCTTGCCCTCTGCCCAAAGCGAAACGTGACTTGATCTCGAGTTCCGGGCGTATCAGATCATTTCGCACAATTACGATGAACATGATTCTGATGAAGAATCTGAGGAGGGTGAAGACGAAGAGACGGACGGCAAGTCGCTCGCACAAACGTCTGCAACTGGCTCTGCAAGGTCTATTACCAAGATGACAGCTATTGTGCGGGCGCAAAAACTCGCGAAATACAGCAGCTGGTTGCACAAGGCAAGGGCAGGGCCGCCTGCGGGTGTGAGAGAAGAAGCAAGGATCAGCCGGTATGTCTTTACTGTGGAGAAGAACCGGACAAAATTTAATGTGGGTCTGCAAAATTTGGAAGTGCAAGGAATTGCAAAGCTTACGCTGGATTCCGTCTGGGTGCTCGAGAGTCCGAGTGGCCCCGACTGCTGTGAGCCGCTGTCGATAATGAGGCAGGAAGAGGACGATCAATACCCGAAGTACCGGCTACGCAACTTTCATACCTCCCAGTACCTCGCGGTACCTCCTTTCCGCCTCAGCGAATGTTGAAAGGCTGGCATCCTGATTGTCCCAGCACCAGTATTGACAAAAAAATGGAGAGTGAACAGAATCTGTTGGCTCCCAGGTCGTTGCGTTGGACAAGAGTGCTCAGAACACATTGACTTCAACAGTGAGAAGTCAACGAGGATTTGCGCAAGGTTCATCGCTGCCTTACCAACTGGTATGTTCGAACCCCCACTGCGGTCAGGCTGACACCCATTAAGTTTCAATGACAGAATCATGCATTTCTTGTGTGAAATATTGAGGTTCGTGCCAACCAAAGTTGATCTTTGTGTCAGGAAATGGTCGATCTAAAAAGGGTCCGAAAATCGGAAATGTTGCAACATTACGGCTTTCTCTGGACCCTCACACCTGTGAAAAACAAAGTCGGTACGGACGACAGTGCCCCGGACCACTTCAGCTTCCGTGTGGGCATGGATGCACCGACACAGCCAAAACCCCGTAGACACTCCTCGAGTGGCTCTGAAGACGGGCTCTCGGGGGATGAGGATGAGCGAAGTAGAATAGATTCGGATGGCATGTCATCGGAGGGTGACATCCGTACGGGTGAGCTCGTGCTGGCTTCGATCCCAGAAACGGGCGGTCTAATTGTCGAGGTCAAGGAGAAGGAGCAGCAGTTTCACCAGAGCCAAGATTGTTTTACCGTTGATAAGGTGTCCCAGCTGTTGTTTTCGTGGAGCTGTGCACTGGCATGCCGGCGCCCATCGCACGCAGTTCCCTGTCCAGTAGAGTGCGTGACATCACCTTTGCTTCGCTGCAGGTCCCTGTGGCATACCAGCGTAAGGTGCGCGCAGTGTCAAAGCTTGTCACGGGCCTCGAATACTTCGTCAAGAAAGCGATGAGTTCATTTCTTAAGAAGCATTTGCATGACGCATGGATGGTTGGGACGGGTGGCAAGGAAGCGAAGTACACAGAGGCATTCATGCAGTTGTCTCAGGAGGAGCAGCGCATCAACGCGAGAGACCGTCGGTTCTACAAGTAGCTCCCGAGACTCTGGGAATCGGCCAGTCGATTTGCTGCGCTGCGACTAGCACTTTCAGGGAATGACTTTTGATACGGTCGGGGTTTTCAGGGATGAGTTCAACAACTTGAAGAAATTCCAAAAACTTTTGCTGGAGACCAAAATGATTCACAGGTGATGTTCCATGTTGAATCCGGATTTCTCGCCAGATCGTCTGGAACCATATGAGACCGGGTTGCACTCCTGACCCAGAGCCGTCGATTGGGTGTCGCAGGCACCAGGATATCGCCATGATAGAAGAAGCTGGCACGGCCAAAGAGGCCAAAGAGGCAGAGCTCGAAGGCGAGGTGGACGACCTGCGTACGATGGGTAGGGTGGCTAGCGCAGGCCTGGGTCATGGGCAGGATGAAGAGCTCTACATCCCGAAATCGGATCTTGAGAAAGCATTAGATGATGAGCTCTTGCGTTCTCAAGATCCGACCGGAGCATCGTTTCAAGACGCCCATCGTGAACGAGAGATTGGGTTGACAAAGCTGTCAGAAGAGGTGGTGGTTCGTGTTGCCAACATGATTCTGTGCTTCCCCACCCCGATGGATAGATAGAGAGGGGGTGTATTGAATAACCTCGTACAGACCGGTAATCATACAACCAAACCAAACGATAGATGACCGGGGGGGCTTTTTTTTCGCTGAACATTCGGATCAGGTGCTGCCTCTAGGTGCGTTTCACGTGTACACCCACTGAACAGCGCTATAACAGGTTCTGTAACCACGAAGATGATACCTGCTTTGAGGCTTCCGAGTGGGAGAAGGCCAAGGAGCATTCGCTTTCTCAGGTCCCATCGAGGATGCATCCGTGTCTCACTGACCATGTACTTCGACGCCATGCAAAAAAGAAAAGTGCGGTTGGCACTCATGAGATGGCAATGTTTGTGCGCGTAGGTATTCCCGGCGTCGGCAGATAAGGAACGCCAGAATTTGTTGAGGCAAGCTGGGGTTGTTGACGAGCTCTATCGAGTTCTCGCTGTGGCGAGTGCAAAGTTCGAAGAAGTCAAAGACCGCGGTGACGAGAACGGGAAACACAAGGAAAACAAGGATCTGAAGAGTCGCCTCGAAGCGATCTGCCGCCTTGTAAGTTGGCAATCGATTCAGCAAAGGAGAGCCATGCAACTATGCAGGAGAATTAGCAACATGGATCGAGAGCCGCATACTCTCCCTGCACCACTGGTACGACTGCCTGTGATCAAGCTTTCCGCCGCAGGTTTTCAAATTTGCTCGCCATTTTGCATTCGACTCTCGAGAACACGAGCTCCTATTGGCAGACGCAAACTGGATCGATGATCTCATCGTGATGCAGCTTGGGTCCCAGCTTGGAGAAGAGGAATGTTTCACAGGCGTGCTCCCTCATTCCTGACTAGATCGAAACTGCATACCGTGGCGCTTGACCCAGTGCCGATCGCAGAAGTTTTCCAAGGCCCGTGGCCACATTTTCACCTGGTCCCATTCGTAACCCCAGCGTTCTGGCAGATATTGTGAGCAACAATAAAACCCTGTTGGCTCAGCACATCAGCCAAAAGACAGTTTCGCACTGTGTCGAAATCATCAAGGTATGAACTGGAAAGAAGTCCTTTGCCCAGGATCAGTCTACTTGATCTGAATCCGATCGGAGCCATAATTGGAAAATTGCCTTGTTTGCTAATGTACCTAGAGCTCCAGATTGTCAAAGTCTTTTTCGAGCAGGAAAAGGGATTGGCTTCCGGCAATTTTCTCAAGTTTTTGCGCGCAATTTCTTCGTGTGAAGGCATGCCCATTTCTTCTAACCAAAACAGTGTTTTGCAGATGGTGATTTCCTTCCCTTGGCTGTTTTGCTGCTTCAAGCAAGGCGATTCAGTTGTGGTTCTGCTCTCATATGCCTCGCACCTGCAACAGTCGGTCTGACGTCGAGATTTTTGGATGTTTCGAGTCCTAGCTGATGTCTTTGCATTCCAGGTGTACAGCCTATTGGACAAGAAGAGAATGTCGAGGGGCGCGGATTTGATAAGAGGCAATGTACTTATGCAGACGCGCGTGCGTCGAATTCTTGGGTCGAATGACCAAAAGCCACAGTGGGTCCCTCTGCTCGCATCCAGGACACAACAAATGAAAAGTGGGCCGACCCTCAATGGAAAAAAAGCCGACGTCGAAGTGATGGAAAGTGGGCCTGCCCTTGGTGGGAAAGAAGCCAACGAAGGATCAATGAATCAATCGCAGAATGCGTCAGAATACGTTTGCACCACACCAGTTCTCTGTTCTTCCCAGAATCAAATTTCCCCGCACAGAACATTCTGAAGTCACTGAGGTTTGTATCCAGGTTGGAAATTGGCTTGTCGATGAAAACGGTTGCATTCGCGACTCTTTGATTGAAGTTTCGTGGTCTTCGTTTCCGTTCGTATCTGGAGCTGGAGTCGACTTGGAGAGCAAGTACAAAGCTGAACACCTTTTCCAATTCGAGCACACAACTGAGCTTTTGCTCCTCAAGGGTCGCCTAACTGCAGCAGCATTCACGAAACATCTGGACGACGCCAGGTTACTCCCATTCATGAGAAGTAGCGCAATACCTGGCGGTTCACCCAAAATCCATCTTTGAGTTGTGCGAAATTAAACACAGTAGTGTGTGTCTCGCTTGGAATTCAGCCTTTGGATTGCGCGGTAACTCCGAAATTTGAATGGGGTTCTCGAACGTTGAACAGTCGCATCTCGATTGAATTATTTGACGGTGAAGACGACACCTATGACTGGTACGAGTATTTCAAGAATGCAATCGTATTCGATTTCAGGAAACACTCGTACACGTTTTCCTTCTATCCGGAGATAGGCGGTATCACGACGTGCGTCACGGCAGAAATTCTGGAAGGACAATCTGTGGATGCGTCCAAAATGAATACACGTCAAAGCAGCGAGGCTGGTTCTCGAAATGCTCTTCGATCTGTGAAACTTCAGTTGTTCTTCAGCTCCTCTCTCCGAGATGCTGTCGAAACTTTGGCGCTCAAACAGGGGTGGGTCCCGACCCAGCAGTGACCCTGTTCCTGCTTTCAATTCGTTTGTATGAGATCGTTGATCGTGTGTTTTGTGACAAAGCACTTTGCCATCAGCATTGTCGGCGGATCACTGATCTGTGAACGCGTTGCTCCAGAAAAAGAAATGACTCGGGACATATGGATTTTACAATCTCCAGAAATTACCAAGTTACAAGTCCGGATCAAAGGGAAGACTTGCTGACCTTTGTGCAGCAGTACAACGAGAAACTCACACGAGAATTTGGCAAATCTCAACATCGGGGAAAGAAAAGAAGACCGCAATGCTGGGGGCCTTTTGTTGAAAGGAAAGATCACAAACTTATTGATTTGACTCTGAATCGTGAAGGAAAGCATGACCCAAGGCTGGGAATCCGTTGCTGGGTACCATTGAGTGTGCTATCGCGCTACCTTGCGGATCCGACGTACTCGAATATGAGAACACACGAAATGATCCAGAAGACTGAATCATCGGGAGTAGATAGCGCAAGCGACAGTGCTCAGCATCACTTGAGGCTCTGGTATGGTTGGCTTGGTGACGACGATCAGAATGAGGGTAGTATCAACTCCAAGCGGCTGGGAACTGCTTCAGATGCAGAGTCGGAGAATTTGATCGACGAGGCGCGTTCGCAAGTTGCTGAGTTTTACCACCAGCAGATCAATCTCCTGGCAGAGCTTTGCATTGGCCGCAACAACCGTGGTGTGTCACAGCTCGCAATATCCCGTGTCAGCTTTTCAGCGTCTTTTCTGTCTCCCGAAATCGAAACGCACATTCCTGATATCCAAATTTTTTGGACCTGAGCTGACAAACGCCATGCTCTTCAGGGATAAATGCTATCAGATGTCAATACTCCTTCGATATGCTCCTGGCTGCACTCAAGGACGAAACTCGCCGGAAGAGTCAGCATGAACATTTCAAACAAGCAGCGAAGGACTATGATAGGTCGGTGGGAGTCAAGCCGCTGGGCATCGATACAAACCAGTGTCGCCTGGGTCTGCCGAGTATTTACCGAGCAGCATTCACGAATTTGCTCAAGATCCTTTTCATCGATGTCAGGTGACAATTGGATAATCATCTTTCTGAAAAAGCCAAATGCACGTGAACAGACTAACTGCAACTGCTTACCAAGATAAGATGCGCGCGACCCGGCCAAATTATGCTCTGCGACAAACTTTGTGTCTGCACGCATGATGCACGTGTTTTCCTGGAGATGTGACTTCTTCTCTATTCGTCGTGCAGCCCGCAGGCTCCGACCATGGTACCGTCTTATACGCGCTCATTTTCGAATGCGGTGAAAGTTCACATGCACAATTCAATTGCTCATTCCAACGAAAGCCATTTAGCGCATCATTCCATCCGAACAACGAAAAAGCTCGATCTGTCCTGTCCCCCGCGGGTGGACAAGTTCTTCCTTGTGGAGCAGGTCGTGCCGATACCCACGACTGTCGCTCCCCCGTGTCGCCCTAGGAACGGTTGCCTGGCCGCCTGCAATAGCATGAATATCTCTCTTGCATGTAAGCAGATCCTGGAAGATTACCTGCAGAAGCAGAAAGGAATGCAGGATCCTTTCGATCCTCCAGGTTTATATGCCTCTTGAAATACCAAGCTCGTGCTGCGTGCATTCTCTGCTAACACTGCAAGAATCCGATATCCATCAGTCAGGCCATACAAGCAGGTGGAAAAGTACTGCCCGCTTGTGCTCAGGTGGAACGCATGTTTTCGTGTGCAGGAACCCTGCTATCGATGCAGGTGCTAGATTTGCTGCACACCATGGTCAAGTTTGGTCTTTATCAGAACAAGGACAAAGTCACGAAATTAGTAGATCCTCTGGTTGATCTTCTCAATGGCGCCATGGACCGCGAGGAAGTTCCAGAGGACAGGAGCGGACTTGGTGTTGGAAGTGTGGCCATACCGGCTGCATTGTTGCGTGGCAGCAGCGGCCGCAGAATCAATCGCTACAAGAAAGTGTCAAGTCCTTCGGTGGACACGGCTTTAGTGATCGAAAGCAAAAAGCTGGTCCTTCGTATTTTACGGCTCTTAAGCAACGCGCAGTTGGATCTTGAGGTCGTCGGCCTAGCACGATATACGCGTCGTGAAGTATTTCGTTTCACTGCATCTTTGAAATCCCGAGCAGTTGCGATTTTGTACGGACGCCTGCAGCTGACTGGGCCTATGGATTCGCTGACGACAGGTCAACATCTTTTTCAGTAAACTGGAGGACCAATGGAGAAAAAGACATATATCCCTGCCGCAGAATTACAGTTCGAGCAAGGTGCATCCAGCTGGCGGCAGTGATTTTTTCATGAACTTCCTCGAAGATGTGCCGCCCGATCTCCCCTTCCCCCCCGCCCCCCACTCTCGCGGTCCATCGTGTCTCAGCTTATCGACCGAGGGGCAAAAACAAAAAAATTCTTTTGTTATTGGGCCCGTTTTGACAAAATAGAGATAGTCGTGTTTCTTGCTTGCACTAATTTAGGGACATTGCAGGTAAAAAAGGAGCTCTGGAGGTGCCGCCCCGGAAGCATGGACGGGCTAGACCTTGACGGTGTAGTGGAAGAGGTAATGGAAACTGTCGCAATTCTCATGCAAAAGTGTTCGATATTCGATTTTTTCATGGTCGTGCGTTCTCTGAAAATGGTTGGCGTCTGAAAATGGTTGGCGTCCCGTGTGCAGAATGACCCAGGAATGATGAATGAGATACTCCTAGACCTCATACAGTACGACGACACGGACCTCTGCGAGGCTGTATGGCATCCTCCCCAAAGATTGAAACCTGTGACGGATTTTTGGTCTACCTGAAGAGTCCAAAGCTGTTGTGACATTGTCAGCAGTCGCTTACATTGCGCGTCTTCACATAGGTTCTGAGCATTGTGATGTCACGCTCAAAACGCACCACGGAGCTTTGTGCGGCAATTAGAATGACTGAGCTGCTTGATTCCAACCTAGAACCCAAGGCCTTGCGCACTTATGTCGGAGCCGCAGAAGCGGAGAACCTGCACGACTCGCATCTGAGCAAAAGGCTCCAGCAGCATTTTCACAAGAACGGACTTAAATCGCTTGATCTCAAGAGAATGGGCCTAGAGGACACCCGCACCGAGGCAGAAAAGTCTCGATCCATCCCTGTTCCCCCGGACTTCGCTTCTCCCCGAAACCGCTGGTTAAACTCGCTATGGTCATATGTGTGCATGTGTGTTCGAGCATGCACACAGCTGCTCGTCTGAGAGAGCAGCAGGTCTATTCTCATGCGCACTTTGCTGCCGGTCGGCAGGACTGTCGACCAGATCAAGGCAGTCATCACCGACATAATGAGTGGAATGGAGACATTTGAGTCCGATGTGCAGGGGCCTAGCGAGGAATTTGTACTGGGCCATGTGCAGCTTCTGTGGTCCATGATCAGGCATAGAGACCCGATGACTCCGCACTACCCTGATGTATTCAAGGACATTTTCCGGGATGCAGGCAAGACTACTTTTTCGTCTCCTTACTTTGTTGTGCAACTTTTCTTGTTTTTCGGGATATCGACCCCAATCCACGTCTGAAGCTCCCAAATAGCTATTTGCATGTGGTAGCTGGTGACAGGAATGGACCTTGTCCGTGGCAGGAATATTCACCGTCTTTGAGCAGCTCATGTACGTGAACATCAAAGTCAACGAGCAGAAGATACTTGACTCTCTAGAGCGGCAGCAAAGGAAGCAGAATTTCCTCACAGCGGCGCTCCAGCTGATGGAGGTTCGCAATACCACAAATTGGTTTTGTTTTAGAGTGTTGGGCCATCTCGTTTTGAGCGCGGGTGACACCCGTGCTGCCGCTGCTGTCGGATTCACCTCCAATTGACAAAATTAATTACTCGGCCGCAGCTGGTCGTACAAGACCATGAGATCAACCGCAGGGCTTCCATACCGCTGATTCCGAGTGTAATCAAATTCATTCGTCGTGCAATCAAGGTGACGCCCAAAGCGCGCTGGCACTCCTCTTTGTGAGCATCGGCCCTGTGACTATTGCCGCTGATTGTTCCCTCGGGTTCGACTCCAGGTACTCTATCCTGAAGGCAAGCACGGCACGACGCCGAAGAAAGCAGATCAGGCGAGGGGCATCGAATCGAAGGACTCCCCAGACAAAAATTATCCGAATCAGGTACTCGTCTCGCAAGACTCCCAATTTGGCACATCTAGGGAACGCATTTACGAACTGCCACGCGAATGTCAGGATCGAATCGACGGGTTCGGCGAAAGCCCCAGCCAGAAAACGATCAAGCTGAAGGTTGTCCCAACTGGAGAGCCGAAGCATAATCTGACCCGTACCCTTCCGCTGTAGAGTTGCGTATACCCACATTGCGCGGCGCTTTCCCTCTCTGGGAAATGTCGACGGTTTCTACAGAAGTATCCTGATTCCAACCCCGCCCAAACCAGCCGCTTCCAGCTGCGTCAGCAGTTTCTGATAACTTCATGAAAGGCCAAAAAACCTTCCTGCTGGACGTTCTGAATCGACTTGCGTGCATTCTATTTCGCATTGTGCGCGGAAGCACTCTGGTACCGCCCTACCCTGGAACTAAACCGTTTGTCTCACTAGGAGCGACCCTGCCTCATGCTCTCGTATCCCCTTGTCTATTTGCCGCCTGTGCGTGTGCTATATCTCGAGCGAAATACAGGTGTGCATGAGGCACGTGGGCGAGACTGAGATCTCGCAAGTGCTGGACTTTGCGGAGAAGATCCTCTCTGAGGCACTCTACCGAGGGAATGCTGGGGACAGGGGTGACTCACTCAGCGTGGTCACAAAACTTCTGGACATTCTTGTCGAATGGCCTGCGCCAACTCCGTACTGCCAGAGATCTGTTCCGATTCCTCGCAACCAGAGCTACATGCTGCATGAGCTTCTGTCACGTTCGGTTCTTCATGACTTCCTCATGGAGCTGAGCAGACATGCAGAAGTTGTGAAAAAGAAAGTGAAATCTCCGCGCGGGAATGGAAGGCGCAAGAGCTCGATGCTGAAAGAAGTGGGTGGGAGCGGTGGCTCACTTGGCGACAAATTGGCAAAGACAGAGCAGTTGCCAGTTGAACCGCTTTTCGCGATCGTGCCCAGCGATTTCGAGGATGAGGATCGGAACCAGACGCAGATGGAGGACAACTTTTGGCGCTGGACTGTGCGCCTCCGCACGAAACTTATTTCGGTGCTGCAGGCCACGTGCCTTGGAACAAGCGGCGCAGCGGAGGCTCAATGTCAGAAACTTTGGAAACTCGACGAAATTTGTGCGGTAAGTCAATCTTCCTGCCATTTAGGAACTGATCTGAAGCTTCGAATTCGCAGGTGCACTGAAACGATTGCTAAAACAATGTTTCGATGCAGATCGTGACCATGGGTACATCGCTCGATCAAAAAGACCGGGACTCCGTGGATACCGGCATGCATGGGGTGTCATTCTTTGGTCCTGGTGACAAGGTTTGGAATGAAATCGGGGCCAAGCGCACGGCGGTTCAATATTTGTGAGACCGAACCCTCCCATGTCTAGCAGATACTGCATGTTTTTCTCACAATGTTGGGGTCCTACCAAAGGAGCGCAGTGCACAAGTAATTGACGTGTGTTCGTAAAACATCGGGCTGATTGCTTCCGTCTGCAGGAATACCGTGTTCATTGACACTGAGGTGAAGGTGCCAGACGCCGACTCCTATGGACAGGTCGACATCGCATTGGAGGTACTTGAGTCGATGTGTGATTCGCTGATCAAAGTCTACTGGGGAGATGAAATGAACGCCGGCAAAAGTCCTCCGGAAGTCATACCGCCAGACGCGATCCCTGCGGAGAAAGAGACAGACAGCCACAAACTGTTAGATCGTTGGAACAGATGGTGCGATGAAAAGTGCACAAAGCATGGAGGCGTTCTGAACCAAGTATTGGCACGTCAAGCTGAATTGGGCAGTGTAGATGTCGCTGCAAAATTCGAGACTGCTGAGCGAATCTGCTTCACAGACTTTCCCAACAGCGGGCGTCGTGAGGGCCTATATCTATCGGTCGGCAAATGGGCTGTGTGGCGATTTTTTGGCCGCAGTGGCAGATCAGAAGTGAAAAAAGGAGTGACTGGCGAGTCGCAGCCGAAGCTGCAGGCACTCGAAATGTTGCAGAGGCTCGAGTTCGTGTGCAAAGCTGCCTTGCCGCTTCTTCTCAACTTCTTTGCAGGTATACCCAATCTAATCAACAATATATAAGACGTGGCCCGATTCCAAGCTCATGTCTTTCGAAACACTATTGAATTCACGCGGCCGTGTGATAAAAGTGACGAGATCCGATTTGCAGCGTATCCGAAGTGGACCAAAAGTGGACTGAACATGCAAGGAAGGGTTTTGTACATAGTGGAGCAAATCATGAGCGTTCGGGGGAAATTGACTCCACTCGACAGATCTATTCGAATCTTGTTCCCTCGGTCTTCACTGGCCCTCTCGCTTTGAATGTTCAGCGATCGTGTGGGAATCTGGAATCTAGCTCTGATCGGATAAATTAAGAAAATCTGGTTGTGAAAAGTGTTCGTCCATTCAGGTGTGGTGAGATATCCCTGAAGCCAAAGTATCGGAAAGAATACACGCGCATCAAAGAAGTCATCTTCGAGAAGCCCTTACAAGAGCGCAAAGCATACAAAGAAGACATTGTAGGAATTTTCAAAAGAGTGTCTCGAGACTATAACGACTTCATGTGGCCAACTGACATCGATTCCTGGCGAAAGCATGGAACTCTGCCCCCAATAGTCGCAAGGAATTACAGAGAGATTGAACAAGATCAGATCCAAGGCGAGTTTGACGAGATTGTGCTCTTCATGAAGGACCCAAACGTATGTGTTCAGGCTCTTCGGAAGGAAAAGGATGCTGGAGGCGAACGATGCGAACACAACCATTCCAGCCTGTTCAGGGAAAGTCTTTACGGCAATGCTGAGGGGCGCCGTACCAATCGGAGATTCCAGCGAGCTGTCAAAAAGATTACTTTGTCGAAAGAGAATGTTGCTCCACCCAGAAAAATTGTCATTACGTCGAGTGCCATTGTGAACGAGCTTATGGCCTTCGTTACGGACCGTCTGAAGCACTTCGACGAAGCGCACGCCGACATGATCGAGTTCGTGGTGAAGATTTGCGAACGCATGGTTTCGCTAGACATCGACAACATCATTAAATGCCAGCGCGCCGCAGACGAGGACGATCGCATTGATTCAAACGAACAAAAACTCATGCTCGACGCAGAGCGCAAGCTCCACTACAACCAGATCAGTATCGCAGAACAGGTCCTTGCCTGCGTCCAGGTGTTCGGTCGCCGGCCACTTGCGTTTTAATGCGCTCCTTTGCGGATGCAGCATGCCCCGATGGTGATCCATGACATCATCTGCCGACAAGGCCTCGACACACTGCACCCAATCACGTGTGTCTTGCACGGCCCAGCTGCCCTCGTCCCTTAGCGGCATGCGCGCTAAGGAAATCTGGATGCAGACCATGACCGCACTGCGCATCGCTGAATTCGGAATGTCTTTCGAAACTTATTCTCTTCTTATCATTTCTCTGATGCTGTGCTAACGGCATCGGCGGGAGGCAGGCTCTCTTTCGGCGCGGTACTGCTCGAGCGAGGCAATCTCGACGTTCAGCGCCTGTTCCTCGGCGTGAGTTCAAGACCTTAGCTTGCGTGGGCGCGTGACTTGTTTCAGGTGAATCGCTCAGGCGTGCAGCTGGCTGTTGCAGGTGATGGCCAATCAGGAGACCTTCATTCAGGCGATGCGGGACCTGATTCACAAAGCTGTTGACGCTGCAAGGCACGCGTCGACCCCGCCCCGCTACTTGCCACCACATCTGCCGCACTCTCGAAGCTGTGTTGGGCGCGGGCGCTGCTGACTCAACCATCTACGCATGCAGGTCTGAGCTAACTTCAATCAAGCGCAAGTGCACACGCAAAACTGCTGCGACTCTCGAAGATCCCAACGAAATGTTCGAAAAGCTTCTGCGCTTTGTGCAACTTCTCTGCGAGGGCCACTTCACTGAAATGCAGGAGCTGCTGAACCAGCAGCCGGCTAGTAACTCAATCAATCTTTGGGGCGAGATTGCAAAGTATCTGAATCTTTTCAAAGACACGACGCGCCTATGTCGCATGAACGCTCGTGTGATGCGCCAGCTCCTCGACACTCTGACCGAGGGCATGCAGGGTCCTTGCCAGCAAACGCAAAAAATTCTCCTTGAGAGCAACTTGCACGAGTTCTGTGGGCGGCTCTTATGCATCCGTGAGGAGGACTACTCATGTTCTTGTTATCTTCATGCATTCCGTTGGCGAAATAATTGTGATGTGCGTGCTAGCCTTTTCCCCTAAATTCCCTCGCTGTTCTTGCGTCTAGTACTTGCAGCAGCCGCAGGGTCATGCGTAAATGACCACATTTTGAAATACGCGTGCGCTTCAGGGTCTGCTCGTAGAAGAAGCGGACGGGGACGAGAAAGACACTTTCGACTCAACCAAAGGTCCGCGGATATGGCTCGGCCACTCCAAGGCTCTTGACCTTGTATCAGTGCAGAAAAGCGCTGTTCAGGCCCTGATGGCGATGCTCGAGGGGTGTGCTGATCGCAATGAGTATGCGAGAGTGCTCGACGGTCTCGATGTGTCGACACTCATCAGCCAGCTTGGCGAGGGAATTAAGATTGCTAAGGACGAGATTACTGAGGTCGAAACGAACGAGAAAAGTGCTCGTAAGAAGATCGACGACGGCGCTGACGCCAAAAAAGAGCTTAGCTTCGCGCATGTAAGAAAGCTCGAACAGAACGCTAGGGTGGACGTGACGCAGGACGTCTACACTCTCCTCACGTCGATCGACCACTTCAAGCGTAATTCCCAATCAGAGGCCCCCGTGCGCGTACTTGACCCTGCGTCGCGCCCTTTCTCCCGATTTGCTGAGGCCCAGTGCCGGTGGCGTGCAGCCTTCCTCGTGGCGCAGCTGGGCCGATCGATCCATGAGGGCCTAGAGAGCGGGGAAGTGATGAAGCACTATGCGCCCTCCACTGGTTCGATCGAGATCCTGCGCAACCAAAACGTCGAGAAGGCATCATCCCTGCGCAGCCAGCGCGTGCAAGCAAGGCCGCTCCGTGGCTTATGCCGTGGCCTGCGGCTGACGCAAGGGTGGACGGTTGGTGGGGATTGGCCAGGTTGTGTTTCGGTTCCACGCGGACTGGAAGCCGGATCAGATGGAGAAGATGGTGAAGCTTCGTACGATAGTCGAGAGCATTCTGATGCAGACGCGCGACGGCAACCCCCAAGAGCGCTACCCGGAACTTGTCGACGCCGCCACAGGTCGCATCACCTGCCCTCGGCCGCGCCAGGCAGCACCCAGCGCCCCTTCTTACAGCGCCAGCGCCTCTTCTTACCGCGCGGCGCGGACGAGCAGCGATCCACTTTGAGTTGCAGCACGAGCGCACTGTGGACAAGCTCCGGCTGGGTTCTGGCTTCGGGGGCGCCCAGGGCCTGGACCTCGGGTTTTTCCTGCAGTTCGCGCACATCCGTCGCGACTCAATCATGTCAGCGCCCACCGCGTGCGGCAGCACCGCTCGCCGGCGTGTCTCCGGTGATGAGCCCTGACGCGTGGAGCGGGCCGCAGGAGCTACTCGTTCAACATCGCTGTCTTCCTCAACCTCCTGAATCTGTTCATGTACAAGTACCCTGACCGCAGCGTGGAGGATCAGTCGACGGTGCAACGCTGGTCGACGAGCGGCATCTCGCCCATCGGCGACCTGATGACTGTCGAAGGCCCAGCAGGCGACTTCCAGTCGCTAGCGATGGTTCTCGCCCTCGTGCTCGTTCCGCTCTACGTCCTTGCGATCTCGGAACACATCTTCTATGTTCTGCCCGTGAATATGAATCGGCGATACCTTATGCTCGAGATCACGCCGCCATTTTCATTCTTAGAGGGGCAGGTCGACCACTGGCGCAAGAAGAAGTCGGTCGAGAGCACTTTTCACAGCGTGGATGTTTCCTTGCGCCCTAAGCAGCAAGAAGATGTTGACGGAGACGAGGATCAAGACATCGATTACAATCATTCAAAACGAAAAGGTCTGAGAGAGCGAATTGTGGAACTCATCGATGACGACTCCGGATCCCTCAATGTTTCCATCATCGTACTTATGTTGGTACAGGTCATTATGTCGTTTCTTGACGATATGGCTTTCAAGGTCACTGACCCGGCGTCTGGGCTGCGGTACACTCCAAAGGAGCAAATGGGGTTCAATCAAGCGGCTGACGTGATCGAGTGGATCGCAGTGATTGTATTCATCATCGATCTGGCTGTCCGTCTTGCCCTCAAGCGACTTAAATTTTTCACAAGGATCGAGTTTATCGGCGGCAAGTCGGTCAAGGAAATCGACATGTTCAACCTTTTCGACTTCGTTGTTGTGACGGTCTGGGCTTCTCTCTTCTTCATCCAGAAGTACGAGCAAGCCCAACTTGACGCCTCGAGCGTAGATGAAGAGTTGATGCTTCTTCAAGGTCAAGGGGAGGACCTCACAAACGTCGTCATGTGGTTGCGCCTGCTTCGTTGCATGAAGGTGTGCTCCCGGGATCGCTGTCATATAGCGTACCTTTCTCTTGTGGAGTGCGCTTACAATGGCCATTCGGTGAGTCGGATATATGATGCAGGGTGCGTTGCTGTGCCCACTGATGCGGTTCTGTGATGGCAGGTTGTTGCCTTACTGTCGCGTGTCACACGCGCGATTTTCAATCCGCCTAGAATCTTGAACTCGGAGGTCCGTCGCGACAGTACGGGCCTTATTTTCATCTGGTTTGTGATCAGCGACCTGCGCCTTATTGTGCTCTTGATCTACCTCCTCGCTTCAATCCTGGGCTGCACGTCGATGATTATGACCATGTGGGTCTGCCCGCCCAGCAACCTCTGCAGGGGACTCCAGTGACATTCTCAGGCATTTCGTGTGACGATGTCGTCCATAGAAATGGACACGGACGTTCTTGTCTTGCTGTGAAAAATGCAAGTTCGGTCCTCTGCTTAAAGCGAACGTGGGTGCGCCAGGACAAGCGTGGGTGCGAAAGGCCACCGGAGTTTCACCTGGGTGCTTTCGCCCTTTTGGTACTGCGTCTGTCTCTTTGAGATGGTCCGCATCCTGTCCACGCTGCCAAACGTGTTCAAGGCGATCACGATGCGAAGCCAGCAGCTGGCGCAGACCTTCTTGCTTGGCATCTACGTCTGGTGGGTGCACGTGACTCGAGCGCAGTCGCACGGCATTTCTATACCCCTGATCGTTTCCAGTGCATTTGCGAATGTATTGCGTTGCGCAAGTTGGACAGGGTCTTGACGGCCCGTGTCCCCCTGCCGCAGGTACATTTTCGGGCTATTCGCTTTCGTTTTCTTCCCCGCTGCGATGACTGAAAAGCAGCCAGAGAGCTGCGGCACGCTCGCGATGTGCTTCATCGTCGCGTTCGAGTGGGGTCTCCGCACGGGGGACGTTGGCGAGGCAATGGTTGAGTTGACGCAGGACGACCCGCGGCGATACTTACAATTCATGTACACAGTTTTGTATTTCCTCCTTGTCTCCACGATTTTGCTGAACGTCATCTTCGGTATCATCGTCGATGCGTTCGGCGAGCTTCGTGACTCGCAGGACGCGCTGAAGATGCAGATCCTCAACGAGTGCTTCATCTGTCAGCACTCGCGCCAGAAGTTCGAGGACCCAAAAGTCAAGACGTCCTTCCATACCCACATCAAGGAGCAGCATAACATCTGTGACAACCCGCCGCTCCCCCGCCCCCCGCGCAAGCCCAGCCGCCCCGCGCCCCACTCACCGCAGCGCCGTGGCGGCATGCACACAGGGCACTACATCGCCTTCATCATTGCGATCTCGCTCAAGCCCAAGACGGAACTGACGGGAACCGAGCAGTACGTGATCGACGAGCTCAAGAACAACCGCATGGACTGGTTTCCGGCGCTGCGCTCGCTCGAGCTCGAGTCGTACGGCGACGAGCACTCCGACGGCGAGGATGCTCCTGACCGCGAGTGAGCGGGCGGCGCGGCGCGTGGAAGCCAGCCGGCACACGCGCCAGCTGCTGCAGCGGGCGCCTTCCAGGATGCGGTGCGGAGCAGAATTGATAACCAATAATACAGTATTAACCAATAACACCTTAACAACCGTGTCCAATTCCCGCCGCGGCGTGACGCGGCTGGCGGCATCGGAGGCGCTGTGCGCAGCGGCCGGCTCCGCCTCGGAGCGCTCAGAGGACCAGGATGTCCTGCACCCCGGTGACGCCCATCGGGTTCTTGCGCCAGAAGATGACTTGCCGGAACACTATGCTGTCCTCCGCCCCCTCCGCCCCCTCCGCTGCAACCTGTCCTTCGCGCCCAGAACTCGCGCGCCCCTCCTCCGCCCGCCCCGCGGGCGCACCCTGTGCCGCCGCAACGCTCCGCTTGGCGGCTGCGCGTGCGAACACCGCCAGCCCGCCGGGCCCCTCTCCCTCAGCGGGCGCGTCCAACGACCCGTCGTCCGCGCCGCTCCACGGCCGCATCTGCGGGCTCATCGCCGTCGGAGTCACCCGAGCCATTGGAAGCCCCGCCATTGGAGCCATTGGAAGCCCCGCCATTGGAGCCATTGGAGCCATTGGAGCCTCCGCAAGCCGCTTGGCACGCCCCTCCCGGGGAGCCGCCGCACCCCTCGCGGCGGCCCGACCCCCGCGCTGCGGGCGCCTCAGAGGCCTGTCACGCGCCCCTTGGCGCGCCAAGGGGCCACGCGCCCCCTCGTCGCCCTCTGGGTCGCGGGCACGGCCACACGACTCCGGGGGCGCTCGCTCGGGCGCCGCGGCCCCCGCGGCATCGCCCGGCGCCCTGCGGGCGCGCCGCTCGGCAGCCAGGGCCTTGGCCGAAATGGCTCCAAGGGTCCGCTTGAGGCGGGACGGCATGAGCGCTGCCACCGCGGTCTGCAGCCCCGCCTCCGCCGCCTCCTCGCTCACGGCGGCCTCCAGCAGCATGATCAGCTTCGTGGGGCGCAAGTGTGTTACGTCTACCTGTCCACCCAGCGCGCAGCGCCTCAGCGCGCCTGCGTACGCGCGCGACAGCCGCCGCGCGCGGCCCCTGCGCGCTGCGAGCGCCGCGCAGGCTGCCCGGAGGGGCGCGTGAGGGGCGGGCGGGGGAGCGGCCTGCGCGATGAAGCGCAGCGTTGAGTCCGCCGACTCCCCGCGCTGCCACGCCACAAAGCACGCACGAAGCTGATCATCCGCACCCTCCACCTGCACAGCGATAGTATTGTAAAGCGGCTCGAAAAGCCCGCACCAGCCCGCTCACCCCGCCCGCGCCCGCCGCGCCGCGCCGCCGCCGCCGCGCGCCGCGCGCGCCGCGGTAGAGCCCGCCCCGCACAGAAATCCTTCGAGCCATTGCCGGAGGACTGCAATGGCTCAAATGTTTTGGCGGCGAGGGGCCGGACCAAGTCGTCCAGGGTGGGCGCGGTCGGGCCGCAGCGCGCCTCTATCTCCGCGCGCATGAAGCGCGTCACTGCCGAGCAGTCCACCCGCCCCACCTGCGCCGCGCGGGAGCCATGTACGCGTCACGCTTGTTTCGAGCCATGGATTCGTGCAGGGTGGGGGGAAGAGGCGCGTCCGATTTGCACCGAAGGGTCCAATGGCTCCAAGGGCGGGGGCGTGACGGGGAGCGCACCACTCGCTCGACGTCGATCGCTTTCTTCTTGGCCTCCCTCTTGGCCTCGGCCGCCCGAACCTTCGACCCCAATGGCTCAAAGGATTTCTCCGAGGCGCGGGAGGCCGCCACCTCCGCGCGCGCCTGCTCCTCGGGCGACATCCGCCCCTCAAGGGCCCGCTGCGGCGGCAGGCTTGGTGGCGGCTCGGCCCCGGCGCGCGCCTCCCGCGCGGCCTCCCGCGCCTCGGCCGCCTTCTCCACGCGCCGCACGAACGCGCCCTCCGCCTGAACCCGCTGCAGCGCCTCCTCCCACCGCCCCCGCGCCAACGCGCCGTCCGGCTCCCGCGACTCCAGCCGCGCCGCCAGCGACGCTGACGCCGCCTGCGCCGCCGCCCGCGCCCGCGCCCGCGCGCCGTGCGCGCGTTGGCGCGCGGAGGGGGGGCACGCGCGGGACGGGGGGGGAGGGGGTGGAAGCTACACTAGGCTGAACGGTAGGGAGAAGAGTAGGGAGGGGGGGCACGCGCGGGACGGGGGGGCGCACGCGGTCGCGCCACACGGTCATTCTGCGCTCAAAGGCAGCCTCGGTTTCCGCCTCCTCCGCGCGCTGCCGCTCCGCCGCGCGCCGCCGGACCTCCGCCGCGCGCGCCTCGCGCCGCCGACGCGCTTCCGCCCCGCCCCGCCGCGCCTCTGTCGCGAGCCCCTGCACGCCCGCCGCGCCGCTCACGCCCCGGGCCCCACGAGGCTTTGAGCCATTGCTGGGCTGCCCTTTGAGCCGTTTCTAGGCTGCAAGGGGCGGCGCCGGGGCGGCACCGCTCGCCGCAGCAGCTCTTCGCGCCGGCGCCGCGCGTCCTCCTCCGCCCGTAGCCGCGCCAGCGCCTCCGCCTGCTGCGCCGCCTCCTCGTCTGCCAGCGCCTGCGCCGCCAGCCGCGCGCGCCACCGCTCCGCCGCCGCGCGCACGCGGTATCGAGCTCATC
>ENA-UOXV01001378-UOXV01001378.1-marine-metagenome-genome-assembly--contig:-NODE-1378-length-34048-cov-21.463037_pt1 | contig 34048 bp, 30 predicted proteins | sample MGYA00238165_ERZ766961 | MGnify/ENA primary metagenome ERZ766961 (study PRJEB28924, sample SAMN03173240) | marine metagenome | biome: Marine; feature: Water; material: Subsurface seawater | place: North... | reverse complement strand
GGGATTAGAGTTTTACCAGGTTCATATCTTAGCAGAAATGTTGATAATAAAAATCCAGGTGAAAAATACATTCGTGTAGCAATGGTTGCACCATTTGGTGAAACAAAGCTTGGGTTACAGACAATTAAGGACAATCTATATACATTATGAGTATGGCAAATAGCACCCGCCCGCGTGGGCCAGTAATAGAAACACAATTACGAACTCAAATTCGAAAGCGTTTGATGGAGTTATTGGGTCTATTTTTTATATTTTGTGCATTTATTACCTCTGCAGCCCTTTACAGCTACACGCCAAATGACCCAAATTTTTTGAACTCAACTTCAGGTAATGTTCAAAACCTCATGGGTTTTTATGGTGCATCATATGCAATGACTTTAATGTTTGCTATCGGGTGGGCATCCTGGGCTTGTAGTTTAGCCATGTTTATATGGGGGCTTCGATTATTACTTCATCGCGGGCATCAACTAATATTAAAACGTGGTGTATTTTTACCCATTTTTTTAGCATTTACAGCTGTTTTTATGGCAACAAATGTACCGCCAGCAAATTGGCCAAACAGTTATAACTTAGGTGGCTTTTCTGGGGATGCAATATTTGAAGTTTTAATAGACTTCAATCCAATTGATTTAGCCATTTGGGTAAAATCAGTTTCCTTATTTTTAGGAATAAGCTCAATATGTATCGGACTTTTTTCATTAGGTTTTAATTTTCAAGAAATTAAATCAATTTTAAAGCGAAGCTTCCAGGGTGCTTTGTATACGATTATATTATCTTGGAAAATTTCAAAAAAACTAATACCACTTTCTAAAAATAGAAAACCGTTGGAGCAGCGAAGAAAAACTCAAATACATTCTAATTATGACATTGAAAATGAACCTTATGATAATGAAGAAGGATTCACTGAAGTATTAAATACTCCAAAGAATAGTGTCTTAAAATCTCTAATGCCTTCTTTTTCAAAACATAATAAATATGAAAAAAATAATATAGATCTAGATTTATCTGAAGATACCTCCGAAAAATCTACAAATAAAGATAACCCTGATCGTATTACAAGAAGAATTCAAGAAGCCGTTCACAAAAAAAATCTCAAAAGTAATAGAGATGCACCAATGGTTGATATTGAAACTTTCGACGAACCAACGGCAACAATTCCACCTGATGCAAATTTTTATGATGATGCAAATGAAGTTTCTATGGAACTACCATTAGAAACAAAACGGAAAGAGCCAATCCTATTACGCCCATCAAATCCAAAATCTGTAGTAGAACATCCATCAAAAAAACCAATTCCACAAAGTAGAAAAGCAAAATCTGAGGCCCAGCCAACACTATTTGCTGAGAACATGGCAAATTATGAACAGCCAGCACTAGATTTATTGGAAAGTCCAAAAACAATTATACGCCAACAATTGTCAGATGAAGCATTAGAAGAAAATGCACGCATGTTAGAAAACGTTTTGGATGATTACGGCGTTAAAGGTGAAATTATTTCTGTCAGACCAGGACCAGTTGTAACTATGTACGAATTAGAGCCAGCTCCTGGACTAAAAGCTAGTAGAGTTATTGGTTTAGCTGATGATATTGCTAGATCAATGTCAGCACTTGCAGCAAGAGTATCAACAGTACCTGGTAGAACAGTAATAGGCATTGAGTTACCAAACGATCATAGAGAAACTGTATTACTTAGAGAAATTTTATCAGCACGAGATTATGGTGACGGTAAACACGGACTACCACTCGCTCTTGGAAAAAATATTGGTGGTACTCCTGAAGTAGCTGATTTAGCAAAAATGCCCCATTTGTTAATTGCTGGTACAACTGGCTCAGGTAAATCTGTGGCCATAAATACAATGCTATTATCATTACTCTATAAATTATCTCCAGATGAATGCAGAATGATAATGATAGATCCTAAGATGTTAGAACTTTCTGTTTATGATGGAATTCCTCACCTTCTATCACCAGTTGTAACCGATCCAAGAAAAGCAGTTGTTGCTTTAAAGTGGGTGGTTGGCGAAATGGAAGAGCGCTATAGAAAAATGTCCAAAATGGGCGTTCGTAATATTTCTGGATATAATGGTCGAGTAGCAGATGCGCTTGCTAAAAATGAAGATTTTGAACGCACAGTACAAACTGGGTTTGATGACAATACTGGTGAAGCAATTTTTGAAACCGAAACATTTAAGCCAGAGAAGTTGCCTTATATTGTTGTGGTAGTTGATGAAATGGCTGACCTGATGATGGTTGCAGGTAAAGAAATTGAAGCATGCATCCAGAGATTAGCTCAAATGGCGAGGGCTTCTGGAATTCATCTGATAATGGCAACGCAGCGTCCTTCAGTAGATGTTATTACTGGTACAATCAAAGCCAATTTTCCTACTCGTATTTCGTTTCAAGTAACCTCAAAAATTGACAGCCGTACAATCCTTGGAGAAATGGGTGCCGAACAACTACTAGGCATGGGAGATATGCTGTATATGGCAGGTGGTGGAAAAATTACGAGGATACATGCACCATTTGTTTCTGATGAAGAGGTGGAATTAATTGTTAACCATTTGAAAAAATTTGGCCCTCCAGAATATGTAAGTGGTGTTGTTAAGGGTCCCGATGATGAGAAAGCATCAAATTTAGATTCAATCTTGGGATTAGGTGGTAATACAGATAAAGAATCTGCCCTCTATGATCAAGCTGTAGCAATAGTTGCACATGACAGGAAATGTTCTACGTCATACATACAAAGAAAATTATCTATTGGATATAATAAAGCTGCCAAAATTGTTGAAGAGATGGAAGATAATGGAATTGTATCTGCTGCAAATCACATTGGAAAACGTGAAATCTTTCTACCCGAACAAGATTAATAATTAAGTTAAAATAATATGAAAATTATACTTAAAATAAAAATTTTAATAAAAATTTTAATTATTATTTCTTGCTCATCTCATCCTTCCTTAGCAGAAAGGATTTCCCTGAATAAAATTAGTGATTACATTAATGGGCTCACAACACTTCAGGCTGATTTTGAACAAATCAACTCAGATGGTTCAATAGATAGAGGAAAGCTATACATTAGGCGCCCTGGAAGAATGAGGCTTGAATACACAGCTCCAAACAATGCTCTTGTCATAGCTGGCGCAGGTAGTGTCGCAATATTTGACGATAAGAGTAAAAATGGGCCAACACTATTCCCACTGAAAAAAACTCCTTTAAATTTATTATTAAAGAAAAATGTAGATTTATCTAAAAATGAAATGATAACTGAGCACACAGCAAATAATGAAAATACTTTTATTGTTGCCAAAGATCCTAAAAGGAAATCTCAAGGTAGCATTAAAATGGTGTTTAGTAATAGCCCAGTTTCTCTTCAAGGTTGGACGATAACAAATCAATCTAATCAAAAAACTAAAATTATTTTAGATAAATTAGATAAAAAAACCAAAATACCTTTATATTTATTTAATATATCAGCAGCCAGTAAAAATAAAAACTAAGTGCAGCGCGCCAACTGAGCGCTATATCTGATAGCTCTTTTTTGTACTGATTTAGCAACTTTTATTAACCATTTTTTTCTTTTATAAGTTCCTCGCCTAAATCCTGAATGACCTTCATGATATGCTAGATATTGATTATAAACATCACTTTTAGAGATGCCATTACGTTTGTAAGATTTATGCATATACCAGCCCATAAAATCTGATGCATTTCTAAAGCTGCTTCTTCTAGAAAACGTATTGCCTGTTTCTTTTCGGTATTCATCCCAAGTTCCATCTAAAGCTTGAGCAAACCCATATGCTGATGACTGCCGGCCCATAGGAATAATTTTAAATTTCCATTGGTATGGCGTTTTTGCAGTACCTGTAAATTTACTTTCTTGATAAATAGATGCCATCATTACAGGCACTGGTACCCCCCAGCGACGTTCAGCACGAACCATTGATCTATACCAAGATTTTCGCTCTTTTTTGATCGAGCACGCATTATCTAAATTATGAGGGGGATCAGTTCTTAATCCTGAACAAGCCGTTAAAAATAAACTTGCCAAAATGATAAGACTAATTTTTTTCATGCTTAGGATCCGATTTTTCTATTATAAAAATTTATACTTAAAGGAGAATACCCAACAATACGGGCAGAGCAAATACTGATAAAGCTGTTGATGCTATAACTAAACCTGCGACCTCATTTGCATCTGCTCCATATTTCTGTGCCAATAGATACGAAGTTACAGCCACAGGTGTGGCGATTTGCATAACTAGTACTGCAAAGGCAATATCATTTAATTCAAAATAAATGCCAATTATCCACGCGACACCGACGCTAACGCACAACTTTAATATCGATAATATTATGGCACGTGAAATTAAATTTATTTTCAAACGAGCTAATGCAACACCAAGTGTAATTAACATCAAAGGAATTGCCATTTGTCCCAATAATTCCAATGTATTTGTAGCCCATTTTGGCGTTTGCCAACCCTGAATTAAAAACAAAGCTCCCAATAAAGTTGCCCAGACCATAGGTTCTTTAAAAACTTTATTTATGCTACCACCACCAGAGACCATCCAAACACCAATAGAGAATGAACCAATTGCCATTACCGCAAAAACAACAACTGCATAGCCTAAACCTACTTCACCAAATGCAAACATTGCCAGTGGTAACCCTAAATTACCTGTATTACCAAAAATTAATGGAGCCCAATATGTTGCCATATTAAGTTTAAATATTTTTCCTGTTATCCAAAATATTAAAGCCAGAAATAAATAGGCAATTAAACTAGATAAAAATAAATTTGATAGTGTATCTGCTGAAATATTAGCCTTCATTAGGGCAACAAATATAAGAGCTGGAACTGATAATGTCATTGCAAGTCTTGTGACAAACTCGATTTCATAACTCCAACCAATTTTAACCCATGTAAATCCAATTGCTGCCAGTATAAATACAGGCGCAACTATTTGAAAAACGGTCAAAATAAGTTCCATATAATTACAAAACCTAGTGTGGACAGTTTGTCAATCTAAGAGTAATTAACTATTAATGATTAGGTAAATTTTTATGTTTGAAGTTAATGCAAAATTTTCAATTGGTGAGGTTGTCCGGCACCGCAAACATCCTTTTAGGGGTGTAATATTTGATATTGACCCAACCTTTTCAAATACTGATGAATGGTGGGAGAGTATTCCTGAAAAACACAGGCCTATTAAAGAACAACCATTTTATCATCTATTGGCTGAAAATGATGAGTCTTTTTACGTAGCATATGTTTCAGAACAAAATTTATTAATTGATGAAACTGGAGAACCAATTGATCATCCAGAAGTCGCAGAAATGTTTGGTGAAATGACTAATGGTAAATATAATGTAATTTCTCACATGAATTAATACCCCAAAGATGCTCCATCTTTTCTTGCGTCACTAGAACCAATTAAAATACCGTTTTTATAATCAATAAATATAGCTTGTGCTCCGCCGATTGGCGTATCAGGAACGATAAGATCGTGCCCTAGTTCTATTAATCCCTGGCATACATCATTTTTGTAACCACGCTCTACTTTTAAAACCCCTGCATCAGCAAAACTTCTTGGCGCATCAATACTTGCTTGTGGATGTAGATTAAAATCGACAATATTAGATACAAATCGATGGTGCCCAGTGGCTTGGTAAGCTCCGCCCATAACACAAAAAGGCATCAATATCTTATCATCTTTCTTTAACATTCCAGGTATAATAGTATGCATTGGGCGCTTTTTGGGTCCCACTTCATTTGGGTGATTTTTTTCTAAAGTAAATCCAGCACCTCTGTTTTGAAAATTAATTCCATACTTAGATGATGCATATCCAGAACCAAAAGAATGGAACACTGAATAAATAAGTGAAACAGACATTAAGTCTTTATCAACAATAGTTAAACAAATTGTTTCTTTATGAACTGACTCAGTAACTGATTTTACATTTATTGTAGCAGCTTTAGGATTAATTAATGATGCTAAATTTTTTGCTGTTCCCATTGAAAGCATGTGATCAATACGATTACTTTTATCTGCAATAAACCTATTTCTTGCATCATATGCTAATTTCGTTGCTTCAGCTTCAATATGTGTACGTTGGACTCCAAATGCATCCATAGATTGTAAATCAAATTGTGATAAAATATTATTTATACATATAGCTGTTGCACCTTGCCCGTTTGGTGGATGCTCAAACATTTCTATATCTCCATATTTTCCAGAAATAGGAGTTGTATAGTTGCAGCTAACATTTTCAAAATCTTCTAATGAATGCGTACCTCCTATGGCATTCAGTGATGAAACCATGTCCTGTGCAACTTCACCTTTATAAAAACCATCACGCCCTTTTTCTGCAATTTTTTCAAGTACTTTAGCCTGCATTGGCGCTTGAAATAATTGTCCAATTTGTGGAGCTTTACCTTTTATTAAATAAAAATCACGTGCTGCACCTTTTAGTTCGGGCTCTGCTAAAGACCAATCAAAAGCTGTCCTTGGAGCAATAGGTACACCAGATTTCATGTAATGAATTGCGGGAGCCAAAGATGCTTTTAAGCCTATCTTTCCATAATCGGCACTTAACCTACAAAAAGCATCAATAGCACCTGGCATTGTAATAGACTCAACACCTCTAAGAGGCATTACTGAATGCCCAGTATCTCTAATTTTTTCAGCATCGATTTTGTTTGGAGCACGTCCTGATCCATTTAAAGCAATAATTTCTTCTGAACCAGCAGGGCTTAATAATATGAAACAATCACCACCAATACCAGCCATCTGAGGTTCTAATAAACCCTGCAGTAAAGCAGCAGCTATTGCTGCATCTACAGCGTTGCCGCCAGCCTCTAATATTTGTATGGCTACTTTTGAAGATAATGGGTTTGAAGTAGAGGCCATTCCATTAGACCCATACACTGGAGATCGTCCAGGAAAATGAAAATCACGCATTTAAATCCTCCACTTGCACAAATTCTATTATTATAGCAAATTAATTATATGAATAAGTTTGTATCAATAGGTAAAGATGTCAACCAAAGTTATGACAATGGTATTCATTTTCATAGAACAGAGTTAAGCCCAATAATTTCACTCTATGGGAGAATGGTAGCTGCTGGAGAATGGCGCGATTATGGAATATCTTCATTAAAAGAAGTAGCCATATTTTCAATATTTAGAAGAGCTGCGGAACATCCGATCTATACAATCGAAAAACGCCCAAAACTAAAGGGTAAGCAGGGGATGTATAGCGTCGTTGGAATGGATGGGCATATTTTAAAAAGAGGGCAGGACTTAAAAACGGTACTTCAAGTATTAGAGCGTAAATTAATCAAATTAGTTTAATAACTTATAAGCTCAAAATATTATTCGTTTAATAGCTGTTATTAGACCACCACCATTGGTTTCTATTCTTTCTTTTGCTACTTCTAGAGGCTCCTCAATTACTTTCATATGATAGCCATTAGCGTGAAGTAAGTTTTTTTCATCTAACATGACCCCAACATGACCCTCCCAAAAAATTAAGTCACTTCGCTTTAAATGTTCATTTTTATTAATTGTATTGCCAAGTTCTTTTGCTTGATCTGAGCTATCTCCTGGAGAGTTATAAGCTGCGTTTCTTAAGGCAAGAGAAATCAAACCTGAGCAATCCACACCATATTGTGAGTTACCGCCCCAAAGGTAAGGTACTCCTAAATATTTTTCTGCCGTTTTAGTAAAATCTTTTTTGGTTTCAGTTATTGGTTCAACATGCATTTTATGAATATATTGGCCTGTATTAAGTTCAAAAAAATCTCTGGATTCTTCGACTACAGTTAATTCAGATTGAAAAGGAATACTCATTACTGGAAGTGTTTTTATGTTTGGCTCTAAATACAAATGAGCCCCAAAACTACAGACTTTACTATTTGAAATAACCCAATTTTTCAAATTGCTCTTTTTTACATATCCACCATACCCATCACTATATCTTTTACACTTTATCCACTCTCCAATATCTGAAATACACTCCAATCTGTCACCATAAAGCATTTGTCTGATTAAATTACCGTTTGGTTTGTCCAAAATATTACATACAGGTATAGAAACTTGAAAAGTATTATTCATATCTTTTCTCTATAACTGATAACATTGCCCTGGCAGATTGACATGCACCGCCTTGTGTTTGGCTAGGCTTGTGAACTGGCGACCAAGCAAACAAATCAAAATGAACAAAGTATTTTGATTTTTCCACAAAACGCCGTAAAAATAATGCTGCAGTTATTGCACCTGCAAACCCACCCTTCGGTGCGTTATCTAAATCTGCTACCTCAGGTTCAATAAAACTTTCATATGGCGCCCAAAAAGGCATCCTCCATAATGGGTCAACATTTTCTATAGATGCTTTTTGAATTTGATCAGCAAGTTCATCATCATCAGTAAAAAATGGTGGCATATCTGGACCCAGAGCAACACGCGCTGCACCTGTAAGTGTTGCATTGCATATCAATAAATCTGGTTTATCTTCATCAGCTAAAGATAGTGCATCAGCAAGAATTAACCGGCCCTCTGCATCTGTATGGTTAATTTCTACACTCATACCTTTTCGACTAATTAATATATCTTGGGGCCTAAAAGAATTGGAAGATATTGAATTCTCCACTGCAGGAATAATAACTCTTAAATTAACTTTCAAATTCAATGACATGATCATATGTGCCAAACCTAAGACTGTTGCTGATCCTCCCATATCTTTCTTCATTAAACCCATTGAGGCCGTAGGCTTAATATTCAATCCACCAGTATCAAAACAAACCCCCTTACCAACCAGTGTAATTTTAGGATTATTATTTTCCCCCCATTGCATATCCAATAAACGAGGTTGTTGATCAGATGCTCGGCCAACGGCATGTATCATTGGAAAATTTTGATCTAATAATGCCTCACCTTTAATTATATTAGTTTTTGCATTATGTTTTTGGGCTAAATCACAGAATGCTTTTTCTAATGCATCTGGCCCCATGTCATTAGTGGGCGTATTAACTAAGTCACGTGTAATAAAATCCCCCTCTGCCTCAATTAAAATTCGCTTAGTATCAATATCTTTTGATGGCTTTAACTTTGCAGACTGTATGTGTTTTTTCTTATAACGGTCAAAACAATATGAGGATAATACCCAAGCTAGGTGAGCATTTTCTAATTCTTTGCCTGATAATCCTGATACAATTTCATATGTTCCGTTTGGCAGCTGAGAAGCAGCTGCTCCCATATGAAATCTTCCTCTAGATCTTGCCTCTTCAGTTCCCCAACCAACTAAAACACAAGATATTAGTCCATTGCTAGCAGGTACAATCAAAATATTTCCTAAACTAGCTTTAAATTGGTTTATATTAACCCAATCCTCAATATTTAATTCCATACTGATTGTTTTCAAACTGTCACTTTCTACTACATGAATTGGTATGGCAGTTTCAGATTTTTTTGCAAAAGTGGGTAACATAATAAACTCCTATTTCATTAGAAACTAACAATTTTTTCCTTCAAGGCAATGCTAACTAGTATTACATTTTAAAAATATAAAATTTAGAATGGACAGCTTATTCACAAAAGTTATAAAACAAATAAATATTTCTCATGAATTGTTTATTCTTTTTGAAGGATTTAAAATGACTAGCTCCACTACCACTTTGCCAAGCAGTCTTATCAATAATTATCATGGCTGGAGAGACAGGGGCCTTCAAGAAAAAAAAGCTAGGTATGCAAGCCTTGCCAAAAATGGACAACACCCAAAAACTATGATTATTTCATGTTGTGATAGTCGTGTTCACGCTACAACAATATTTGGTGTAGATACTGGTGAGTTTTTCATACACAGAAATATTGCAAATTTAGTACCTGCGTACTCAACAAGTCAACATTATCATGGCACCTCTGCTGCTATAGAATACGCAGTAACCGCTTTAGGTGTGACAAATCTAATTGTAATGGGCCATACTCTTTGTGGTGGTATTCAAGGTTGTCATGATATGTGTTCTGGAAAAGCCCCCGAATTAGAAAAAACAACTAGCTTTGTGGGTCGTTGGATTAATATTTTACGCCCTACATACGAAGAGGTTGCTAGTGAAGGTGGCACAGATGAAGAGCAAGTCAAACGGCTTGAACAAAAAGGAATTTTAACATCCATAGAAAATCTGATGACTTTTCCATTTATATCAGAGCGTGTTGAAGCAAAACAACTCTCATTACATGCTGTTATCCTAGATATTAGTGAAGGCACTATTAAACAGTTTGATGAATCATCAAGCTGCTTCGTTCCAGTATAGTTTTATAATACCCCAAAGTAAAAAAGCACTAAGATATCTTAGTGCTTTCTAAAGATTAATTTTTATAAAGTTTAACCTTTTTTCAAAATACGTCGCCCCAAAAGCTCTGCTATTTGAATTGCATTTAAAGCTGCGCCTTTTCGAAGATTATCTGAAACGCACCATAAATTTATTCCATTTTCAATTGTACTATCTTGACGAATTCTACTTATATAAGTTGCATATTCGCCAACACATTCAACTGGGGTTATATAACCACCATCTTCACGTTTATCGACAACCAAAATTCCTGGGGACTCCCGTAGAATTTCTCGCACTTCATCCTCATCAATAAAATCTTCAAACTCAATATTTATTGCCTCAGAGTGCCCGACAAAAACAGGAACCCTTACACATGTTGCAGTTACTTTAATCTTAGAGTCGATAATCTTTTTTGTTTCCGCAACCATTTTCCACTCTTCTTTTGTGGATCCATCGTCCATAAAAACGTCAATGTGCGGTATTACGTTAAATGCAATATCTTTAGTGTAAACTTTAGCTTCTACCTCTTGGCCAGGGACATACTTGCCTTTTGTTTGATTCCAAAGTTCATCTATTGCTTCTTTTCCTGTACCTGAAACAGATTGATAAGTTGATACAACAACTCTTTTGATTTTAGCACGATCATGCAACGGCTTGAGTGCTACGACCATTTGTGCAGTCGAACAGTTTGGATTGGCAATTATATTTTTCTGTGAATAGCCATCAATTGCATCAGGGTTACACTCTGGTACAATTAATGGAACTTTAGGGTCATATCTATAAAGTGAACTATTATCTATTACTATACATCCGGCTTCAGCAGCAATTGGAGCATATTTCTTTGTAGCATCAGATCCGACTGCAAATAGCGCAATATCCCAACCAGAAAAATCAAAGGTGTCCAAATCTTTTGTTTTCATTGTTTTATCGCCAAGCATACATTCCGTGCCTAAAGACCTTCTGCTAGCAAGGACTTCTATAGCGTCAATAGGGAACTGACGTTCATCAAGTATATTTAACATTTCACGGCCTACATTTCCTGTAGCACCTACAACAACTATACGGTAACCCATTTTAGGTCTCCTAAAATTAAAATTGGACTGTCTTAAGATTAGACAAAGCGGCTATACCGCTATATCGATGAAAAGGGAATAGGGTGAAAAATTTATACACCCTTATTAATTTTAAATGTTTAGATTGATGAATTTAACTCAGCTATAATTGCATCGCCCATTTCTGTACAACTAACTGCTGTACCGCCATCTGCCTGCATTAAATCCCCAGTTCTAATACCTTTGGCTAAAATAGCCTCAACAGCTGCTTCAAGACGATCAGCTTCAGATCCTTGATCAAAAGAATATCTTAGAGCCATTGCAAAGCTTAATATACATGCACTTGGATTTGCTTTATTTTGTCCTGCAATATCGGGAGCAGATCCATGAACCGGTTCGTATAATGCTTTTGGGCGACCATTTTGCATTGGAGATCCTAATGATGCAGATGGTAACATACCTAATGAACCAGTAAGCATCGCAGCAGTATCTGATAAAAGATCGCCAAATAAGTTATCAGTAAGAATCACATCAAATTGTTTAGGAGCTCGAACTAATTGCATAGCACCTGCATCAGCATACATGTGTGAGAGCTCAACATCAGAATAATCTTCAGCATGAACTTCAGTCACAACATCGCGCCACAAGATACCACTTTCCATAACATTTGCTTTTTCCATAGAGCAAACTTTATTATTTCGACGCCTAGCGAGTTCAAATGCACTTCGCGCAACACGATCTATTTCACTTTCTGTATATCTTTGAGTGTTTATTCCAACACGCTGATTATCTTCAGTGAAAATACCGCGCGGTTCTCCAAAATATGAACCAGAGGTTAGCTCTCGAACAATCATTATATCTAGTCCAGATACCAATTCTTTTTTTAATGATGAAAAATCAGCTAAAGCATCAAAGCATTGGGCTGGTCGTAAGTTTGAAAATAAATCCATTTCCTTACGCAATCTTAATAGGCCACGTTCAGGCTTTACTGAAAAATCTAAATCATCATATTTAGGCCCACCAACAGCACCTAGTAAAACAGCATCAACCTCTTGAGCTTTGGCCATCGTTTCATCATGTAATGGTGTTCCGTGTTGGTCATAGGCAGCACCACCTACCAAATCTTCTGATACATCAAAATTTAAATCACGGTTTTCACCAAACCATTGAATTACTTTTCGAACCTCAGCCATAACCTCTTGTCCAATACCATCACCTGGTAAGATTAATAAAGATGGGTTTTTCATAATTTTTTATTCCTTAAAATGGTACGAAAAATTGTTATTCAATTTTCCGTATTTTTTTCTTATCCAATTAAAGCCACGGGGAAATTTTAGCTTGCTTTTCTTCAAACTTATCAACTGATTCAATTTTTTGGTATGTTAGCCCAATATCATCTAAGCCATTTAATAAACAATGCTTTTTAAATGCATCAACTTCAAATTTAAATATTGTACCATCTGTTGCTGAAACTATCTGCTCTTCTAAATCTACAGAAATTCTAGCATTTTCACCTTTTGAGGCATCGTCCATCAAAATATCAATAGACTCTTTTGAAAGCTTAATTGGTAATATCCCATTTTTAAAACAATTATTGTAAAATATATCAGCAAAGCTTTCTGAAATAACAACTGATATTCCAAAATCCTTCAATGCCCATGGTGCATGTTCGCGAGAGGAACCACATCCAAAGTTTTCACCAGCAATAATAATTTCTGCATTCCGGTAAGCTGATTGATTTAAAACGAAATCAGAAATTTCACTACCATCTTGGTTGTAACGCATTTCGTCAAATAAATTCACACCAAGTCCTGATCTCTTAATTGTTTTTAGAAACTGCTTTGGAATAATCATATCTGTATCGATATTAACCAATGGCATTGGAGCCGCCACACCTGAAACATTTGTAAATTTTTCCATTACACCGCTCCCACGAATGTTCTTATATCTGTTAACTTTCCTGTAACTGCTGCTGCAGCTGCCATTGCAGGAGATAAAAGATGTGTTCGACCACCTCGTCCTTGACGACCTTCAAAATTTCGATTTGATGTAGCTGCACAACGTTCTTTTGGCGCTAATTGATCTGGATTCATTGCTAAACACATAGAGCAACCCGCCATACGCCATTCAAATCCAGCATCAATAAATATTTGTGCTAATCCTTCTTCTTCAGCCTGAGCTCGCACCAGACCTGAACCAGGTACAACCATTGCCCTCAATCCAGATTTAATTTTTTGTCCCTTTAGAATTTCAGCAGCAGCTCGCAAATCTTCAATTCTACCATTGGTACATGATCCTATGAATACTGTATCTATCTCTACATCTGATAATTTTTGACCTGGCTCTAATCCCATATAATCCAAGGCTCTTTTTACGGCATCTACTTTACCACCTTTAAAATCATCAGGCGATGGAACAACTGCATCTATTGGCAAAACGTCTTCAGGAGAAGTGCCCCAAGTTACAGATGGTGCTATATCTTCACCTTTAATAGTAATCGTTAGATCAAAATATGCGTTTTCATCAGTGTATAACTCTTTCCAGTTTGATAATGCTAAATCCCAATCTGAGCCTTTTGGAGCATTGGGGCGTCCATTACAGTAATCAAATGTTTTTTGATCAGGGGCAATTAAACCTGCTCGAGCCCCACCTTCTATAGCCATATTACAAACTGTCATCCGCCCTTCCATTGAAAGATCTTCTATAGCTTGGCCGCAGTATTCTATTACATATCCGGTTCCACCAGCTGTTCCAGTTTTTCCTATAACATTCATAGTAATATCTTTTGCTGTTACTCCAGGTCGCAAAGCACCTGTTATTTCAACCTTCATATTTTTTGACTTCTTTTGAATCAAGGTTTGTGTTGCTAAAACATGTTCAACTTCTGAAGTCCCAATTCCATGTGCAAGGGCGCCAAACGCACCATGTGTAGCTGTATGGCTATCACCACATACGACAGTCATGCCTGGCAAAGTCCAACCCTGCTCAGGACCAACAATATGAACGATACCCTGGCGTACATCAGAAACTGGATAATAATGAATGCCAAACTCTTTTGCATTTGCATCAAGTGCATCTACTTGAATACGACTCTCTTCATTATCGATACCTTTAACTCTATCTTCAGTTGTTGGTACGTTATGGTCAGGAACTGCAATAGTTTTATTAGGTGCGCGAACATTTCTACCCGCCATACGTAAACCTTCAAATGCTTGAGGAGAAGTTACCTCATGAACTAAATGTCTATCAATATATAAAAGACAAGTGCCATCATCAGCTTCGTGGGCTACGTGAGCGTCCCAAATTTTATCATAAAGTGTTTTAGGTGCGGACATAAATGTCTCCTCCGCTAGAATATTTTGTAATTAATTTATTAAAAGAGCAGCGCTTAAATATTACCTAACAAAGACATAAATCTACCGTGAAACCTCCAAGGCAATCTTTTTTTATCATCAATGTTAATAATCTGATTCATATCGCTTCAATACCCCTTTGGGACATGTTCTTCAAGCACCTGCTTGATAATTGAATGCTTAATTTTAAACTAAACTTTATAACAGGCAATCTGCAGGACAAATTTTGCCAACTTCTAAACCAGCAGCATTTTTTAATTTTGGGTTCATGCGTTTTTGTATCATTGGATGGCTTTCATCAGCTACGCCCAAACGGACCAAAAGTGCTGCAATTGCACATTCAGATCCTCTTGAAGCTCCATCATCAATTTTCAATGCAATCCCCAAGCCTTGTTCAGGTAAAATTGCAGTATAAACTCCCTCAGCCCCAGTTTTTAATACTGTTCGCCCACCAATCGCACTCATTAACTCAGAGCATGCTCGACCTTCACCAGCAACTAAAAGAGGATATTTAGCCATCGCTTCAACGAGTCTTAGTGATCCAGGACCACGACTGCCAACACCCATTCGAGCCATGGCTGTAGCTAGCCCTTTTAAACTAGTTGCATGATTTGGAGCAGAGCAGCCATCTATTCCATAGCCTGATGAATTTTCTCCTGTCATCTCTTCAAATATCGATAAAATATTTTTTTGTATTGGATGATCTATATCTATATATTCAGCATCACCCTTCAAAAATTTATTTAATGTTAAAAATCCGGAGTGTTTTCCAGAACAATTATTGTGGATTTGGCACGGCTTTTTATTCAAACGTATCAGATCATTTGATGTTTTCACACCTGATGGCCAATGCGTGCCGCATCGTAAATCTTTTTCATTTAAATCCAACACATTTAACCATTTCAAAACTGCTTGAGTATGCAGAGGGTCACCTTGGTGAGAGGAGCAAGACAAGGCTAAGTGGGAGGGTGTTAAGCCAAAAGCGTCTGCTGCACCAGTCTCAACCAATGGTAATGCTTGAAGAATTTTACATGCTGATCTAGGTAAAATTTCTTTGGAAGGGTTGCCCCAAGACTCTAATATATCTCCACTTGAGTTTACAATTACTGCATGACCACGGTGTTGGCACTCCAAAAATGCTCCACGCCAAACCTCAACTAATACTTCAGACATTTTATCCCTTAGAGAATTATTTCTGTTAAATTAAGTTTAGTATATATTGAGGGCTGGAATCGAGTTTTATTTTTGTTATAACAGAATAAATAAAACATATTTGTAATTTTAAGACGTAGTGATTGTGAGCTAAGCTAAACCCATGAATAAATTCATACTAATACCGTTAGTAACATTAAATATAATTTTTGGGTCTGCAGCATTTTCACAAAAACCTGTTGCATCATTCCAAGATTGGGGTGTTTATTCTTCCAATGATCCAAAACTATGTTGGCTGGCCTCTACAGCTATGAAGGTTGAAAATACACGCGGTGGTAAACCAGCTATGAATGTAACTCGCGGCGATATAGTATTATTCATTACTTATTTACCTGAAAAAGATATTTTAGGTGAAGTGTCTTTTGGTGGAGGCTACCCATTCAAACCTAATCAAATGGTAGAGCTTCAAATTGGATCAGCAAAATATGATTTAATACCAGAAGGTGGCTTCGCTTGGCCTGCAAACTCAGATATTGATACAAAAATAAGGGTATCAATGACGCGGGGCTCAACCGCAACTATTAAAGCTGAAAGCACACGAGGTACTAAAACTAAAGATACCTTTTCTCTTCGGGGCTTCACTGCTGCACTAAAAGACACCAAAAAGCGTTGCGGCGTATAATAATTAATCCCTTCTTATCTTCTGATAAAACTTTAGATGCTGTGTAAGAAGTAAGGAAACTTTTCATGACTAGTAAAACACCAATTACGCCAGATGTTATTACAATTCCAAGAAAAGTGGATGTTGATATATTGCCAAATATTATTGGGCTGCAAAAGGATGCACTGGCAAATGCACTAAATGAAATAGGTATACCTGCAAAGCAAATAAAAATGCGAACAGCTCAGATTTGGCAATGGCTATATGTAAAAGGTGCTCAAACATTCGATGAAATGACTAACCTTTCAAAAGATTTTCGTACTCTACTTTTGAAAAGCTTTTCAATTACTCGGCCTGAAATTATAACACGCCAAATTTCAAATGATGGAACCCGAAAATACTTACTACGTGTTACGGGAGGCCATGAGGTTGAAGCTGTTTTCATCCCAGAAAAAGATAGAGGTACATTATGTATATCAAGCCAAATAGGATGTACTCTAACATGTACTTTTTGTCATACAGGAACACAAAAGTTAGTCAGAAACCTAACTCCAGCAGAAATTGTTGGGCAGATTTTAATTGCACGTGATGATTTAGAAGAATGGGATAAAAGTGCTGGTGAAAAACGAAATGTTTCCAATATTGTATTAATGGGCATGGGTGAACCACTTTACAATACAAACAATGTACGAGACGCAATGTTAATAGCTATGGACAATGAGGGAATAGCATTGTCACGACGTCGCATTACATTATCTACCTCCGGAGTTGTTCCAGAGATTATTCGAACAGGTTCTGAAATTGGATGCATGCTAGCAATTTCATTTCATGCCACAACTGATGAAGTAAGAGATGTATTGGTCCCAATTAATAGAAAGCATAAGATAGCTGAATTATTAGATGCATGTCGCAATTACCCAAAACTCTCAAATTCAGAAAGAATTACTTTTGAATATGTAATGTTAAAAGGCATAAATGACTCTGATGATGACGCAAGACGTTTAGTTGAGCTAATTTCTGGTATACCGGCAAAAATAAACTTAATTCCTTTTAATCCTTGGCCTGGCTCTGGGTATGAACGATCAGATTGGAAGCGTATTGAAGCTTTTGGCGACATCGTTAATAAAGCTGGTTATGCAAGCCCTATCCGTCGACCTCGAGGTGAAGACATAATGGCAGCCTGTGGCCAATTAAAGAGTGAAACTCAAAGGTCAAGGAAATCAGCCAAACAAATGGCTGATGAAGTTAAAGGGCAGTAAAGTGAAGTTTTTTAATATTTTTTTATTAATAGCCTTTATTCTTTCAGGGTGCTTCAGCACTTCACCTGTTTATAAAAATATACCAAAATACGAAGGGCCAAAAATAACTAAGATCGTAGTAGATAAATCACAAAGAAAATTATATTTATTAAGTAATGATAAAATAATACGAAAATTTAAGGTAGGACTTGGCTTTAATCCAAAGAGACATAAAGCAGAACAAGGTGATGGAAGAACGCCAGAAGGTTTATATTATATAGATAGGAAAAATTATAATAGTAAATATTTTTTAAGCCTCGGAATAAGTTATCCAAATGCACAAGATGTAAAAAATGCAAAAAAACTTAATATAGATCCTGGCGGTGATATTTTTATCCATGGAGGTCCACGATACAAAGGCGAGTATGGAAAAAGAGATTGGACCGCTGGATGCATTTCAGTATCTGATAAAAATATTAAGATAATTTATTCCATGGTCAAAACTGGTACACCCATTTTAATAAGACCATAAGCTTTAATTTGCTATTAATTGAACCCACCAAATCTTCCCATTAGTGTCTTGATGCCACGCAATACCCATTTTGGTAGCTTTTGGATCTAAAATGATTGATGCAGATAATGGAACATTCATCCAGACGTCTAGTGTATTGAAATCATCTTCAAAAGTTTCAGAAACATTTTCACCTATAAATTCTCCATTATACCCATAAGTAACTAGTCGATCCAAAGGCGATGAACCGTCTGATCCAAAGTGCCATGGCCTATTTTGCGCTGACATATCAGATGCATGAGACTTTGCGGCGCGAATTAAGGAAGTATCTAAACTCAATGCAGATAATCCACGAGCTTGTCTGACTGCATTTACTGAGTCTAAGTGTCTAAATTGAACTTTATCTACACCAATACGACCCATTTGAATTATAACCGTTCCATCTCCTGGTCGGTTTTTTACTGAAGGTGTTTCACACGCAGCTAAAACAATTAGTAATGCAGTAGTTAACAATACTTTCCACATTTAGTTTCTCCAGTCATATTGAATGTAATTGGTGGCAATTAATTCATAGTTATTTTTATTTATCATTTATAATTTACCAAAAATTTAACTTTGATTAAATCAAATTATTCATTTAACAGTAGATACATATTATGATCACCCTAATATACTGGAAACTATATAATGTCGAAATATTTTACTCGCCGAGCATTTACTGCAACTGCTGCAAGTACATTAGTTATTGGTTCAAAATCTATAGCACAAGAAGGTTGGAATCCAGATTTGAACAATCCTGATTTAGGGTTTGATACAGTCCAAAACCAAAGCGCACGCCTTTCTGGTGAAGCAAATTCTGTAAGGCGGAATGCCTCAGCTTTCAGAGATCGCAGCGATTGGAAGAATTACTTTTCAAATACAAAGAATGGTGTAATTTTAGTAGACACGCAAAGTAGAGCTTTACATTTTTGGTCTGAAAAACAGGATATTTATAAGCTTTATCCAGTTGCAGTCCCTTCTTCAGATGATCTTACTCGCCTTGGAAGAACTTCTGTTACGGGAAAGAGAGTAGGGCCTGATTGGAGGCCTACACCTTCAATGTTAAAAAGTAATCCAGACTGGCCTTCCTACATTGGTCCCGGCCCAGGGAATCCTTTGGGTTCACATGCCCTTTATTTATCATGGACATATTATAGAATTCACGGAACTCATGATAATCGTAAAATTGGCCGTAGATCTTCAAATGGCTGTATTGGATTATATAATGCACAAATAGCAGAACTATTTGATTTAACAAAAGTTGGTACTCAAGTCTTATTTATTTAATTTTTTACAAAAGAGATCGTAGCCCTAATTTATAATTAGGAAATTTTAATTCTACACCTAATTCTTTTTTGATAAGTACATTACTTACTCTTTTATTTTCTGCATAAAAACTTCGTGCCATCGGTGACATCTCTGCTTCGTCGTAAGCTACAGATATAGGAATGGGCATTCCTAATAATTCAGCAGCATAAGCGATTACATCTTCAGGTGGAGCTGGGTTATCATCACAAACGTTATAAATAGCACCTTTTCTTGGTGATTTTATTGAAGCAAGTAATGTTTCAGCGATATCATCAACATGAATTCTACTAAAAAGTTGCCCCTCTTTAATAATACGCCTAGCCGTCCCATTGCGTACTTTAGAAAAAGGACCTCGACCTGGTCCATAAATACCAGCTAATCGAAATATGTGTAAGTTCAAGTTTAATTTAGACCAAGATAGTTCAGCAGCTTCTCGAAATTGGCCTCTTTGTGTACTTGGATTTAAAGGAGAGCATTCATCAACCCAACCTCCATCATGGTTTCCATAAACACCAGTAGTTGATAAATAACCAACCCAATCAAAAGTATTTTTTTCCAATACCTCGCAATATTCATTAAGGAAGGGGTCACCCTGATAGTTTGGAGCAACAGATGTGAGAATATGTGATGCTTTTTCAATATATGGTTTTAGGTCAGTATCAGGCCAAATTATTGAATTTACTCCAGCTTCACTTAACTTTTCAGCCCGCTCAATAGATCTGGTGGTTCCGTAAACGGTCCATCCACTTTCTATTAATTTTGCTCCTAAAGCAGAAGCTGAAAAACCGTGACCTATACTTAACAAAACTTTAGACATTTCTTGGTCCTTTGAGTTTTGCAATTGCCCAATCTGCAGCATCTCTAACAACTGGATCTAAATCAGATTGTAATCTTTTTGCACTATTAATTAATTCATTATTACCAGAATTACCGATCGCATATAATACATTTCTGACAAAACGATTTCTTCCAATTCTTTTAATTGGGTTTTTTGAGAAGAGTTGGCGAAAAGCTTTATCATCTAAGTTTACTAATTCAGCTAACTTTGGAGCCTTTAGCTCAGATCTTGCATGATACCCAATTTCATTTGCTTCTTGAGCAAACTTATTCCAAGGACAAACAGCTAAACAATCATCACAGCCATAAATATGATTTCCTAATTTATCCCTTAGATTTAAATCAACTGGACCTGCGTGTTCAATTGTTAAATATGAAATACATTTTCTAGCATCTAGCTCATATGGAGAAGGAAATGCAGATGTTGGGCAAATATCTAAACATGCACTACAAGAACCGCAATTATCATCTTCAGAAATATCTTTTGGTAAATCTAAAGTAGTAAAAATTGACCCTAAGAAAAACCAGCTGCCTAATTCACGTGACACTAAATTTGTATGCTTACCTTGCCAACCAATTCCTGCAGCAGCGCCTAATGGCTTTTCCATCACTGGAGCAGTATCAACAAAAACTTTAATTTGTGTGTCATTTTCCTGTTGAATTAACCACCGGCCAAGTCTTTTTAACTTTTTTTTAATTAACTCATGATAATCTCTGTTTTGAGCATATACAGATATCGCACCACGGTTTTTATGACTCAAAATCTCTAAAGGGTTATGACTTGGAGAATAATTATCAGCTAACATTATAACAGATTTAGCCTCTGGCCAAAGAGCCTCAGGATTGCCCCTCCACTCAATCCGTTCCGCCATCCATTCCATACTGCCATGATGGTTTTTTTTTATAAAACTATTTAAATTTGAGGCTGCATTTGGAATATCTGAGGGTGCACATATACGCATCATAGAAAAACCAACTTCTTGAGATTGCTTCAACAATAGTTTTTTTAATGTATTATTCAAAAATCAAGATCCGAATAATGCTGTGGCTGAGGAAAGCCAGAAATTTGATCTGCTAATAAACTTCTAAATGCAGGCCTACATTTAATTTTAGCATACCAGTCTTTTACAGTTGCAGATCTATTCCAATCAACATCAGAAATATAATCTATACATGAAATTTGCGCTGCAGCTGAAAAATCAGCCATACTCATTGTATTTCCTGCAAGCCACCTTCGATTATCTAACAGTTCGGCCATATAATCTAAATGAAATTTGATTTGCTTTGCACCCTTTTTAACATTTTGACTGTCAGGGTATCCTATGCCTTTGATTTTTTTCATCATACGTTCACCCAATAAATTTTGCGTAACTTCTTTATAAAATGAATCATCAAACCAATTAACAATTCTTCTTACTTCAGCCCTTTCTTCTAAGTTATTTGGCATGAGTGGGTAATCAGGATACTTTTCTTCTAAATATTCACATATCGAGTTACTTTCGCAAAAAGTATAACTATTTATTCGTAAAATCGGAACGCGTCCAGCAGGGTTTAATCTTAAAAATTCAGAACTTGGCTCCCAATATCTTTCTTCGATTAATTCAACTTCTATTTTTTTTTCCGCAAGAACTAATCGAACTTTTCGTGAAAATGGTGACAAAGGATAATGGTATAAACGGTGCATAATTATATTCACTTTAAAACAATTAAATAATTAGTGCCAAGAAAAAATGAAAACTGCAACCATCTAAAGAGCAACAAAACTGTTTTGTTGAAAACATGAAAATTCGCAAAGAAATTACTCAATACCTTCATCGACTTAATAATATAATTATAAAGTCGATGAGAATTAATTTTTAAAATTTATGAAAATTTATTCTTTATGCCAATTTTTTATCATCTTCGTAAGTTAAGGGATACGGAATATGAACCAGCATTTCTTTTGGACAAATCTGCACAAAATTATTTAACTCTTCGTCCCATCTATTGAGTATTTGTGCCGCTTTTGGGCTTTTTGTTTCTCTTAAATGCTCTTTTATTAATGATTTAAGCTGATCTTCCCATTCTAAAACACTAACAGGAACTGTTACAATACTTTCCATATTTGCACGAGATTTAAATTGGTTTAACGGATCATAGACATATGCCATTCCACCTGTCATGCCTGCTCCAAAGTTTGCACCAGTATCGCCCAAAATAACAGTAATACCGCCTGTCATATATTCACAACCATTTGACCCACAACCTTCAACTACAACTGAAGCACCTGAATTTCGCACACAAAATCTCTCGCCCGCTCGGCCATTTGCAAACAACTTTCCTGCAGTTGCTCCATATAAAACAGTGTTTCCAATAATAGTATTATCCGATGGTATAAGTGGGCTTGCTAGTGGTGGTCGAACAACTATCTTACCACCTGATAATCCTTTTCCTACATAATCATTTGCATCACCAGATACTTCTAATTTCAGCCCTGGTGCTGCAAAAGCACCCAAAGACTGACCGGCGGATCCTGTTAACCTAATTGTTAAATGATCCTCTAATAAATCATTTCTCATTCCAAATTTCTTTACAATTTTCGATGAAACACGCGTTCCAATTGTACGCGCAGTATTTTGAACTGCGTACGATAACTGCATTTTCTCACCATGTAGAAAGAACGGTTCAGCATCCTTTAATATAGCCGCATCTAATGTATCAGGTACAGATTGCCTCGCTCTATCCCGATCATATTTAATATCAGATGCACCATCTACAGTCACAAGCATAGGGTTTAAATCCAAGTCATCCAAATAATCATTACCACGGCTTACCTGTGCCAACATATCCGCTCGACCTATAGCTTCGTCCATAGATCTCAAACCAAGGCTTGCAAGTACTTCTCTCACTTCTTGTGCATAGAAAGTTATTAGGTTCACTACTTTATCTGCAGTACCTGTAAATTTTTTACGCAATTCTTCATCTTGAACACACACACCAACGGGACATGTATTAGATTGACACTGACGAACCATTATACAGCCCATAGCTATTAATGCAGCAGTTCCAATTCCATATTCTTCCGCACCAAGCATTGCTGCCATCACAATATCACGGCCTGTGCGCAACCCACCGTCTGTTCTTAAAGTGACACGATCTCTCAAATTATTCATTGCCAAGACCTGGTGTGCTTCAGATAATCCCATTTCCCAAGGCAAACCTGCATATTTAATTGATGTAGCAGGAGATGCTCCAGTACCACCGTTATGACCAGAAATTAAGATCACATCTGCCATTGCCTTTGCAACACCTGCAGCTATTGTTCCAACTCCAGAAGACGCCACTAGCTTTACGGTTACTTTCGCTCTTGGGTTAATTTGCTTTAAATCATAAATAAGTTGAGCTAGATCTTCTATTGAATAGATATCATGGTGTGGCGGAGGAGAAATTAATGTTACACCCTTTGTTGAGTGCCTTAATCGCGCTATTAAATCAGTGACTTTTATACCAGGCAACTGACCACCTTCACCAGGTTTAGCTCCTTGTGCTACTTTTATTTCCAACTCTTCACATTGATTTAAATATTCCGCAGTTACACCAAATCGACCAGACGCAACTTGTTTAATCTTGGCTGAGGGGTTGTCACCATTTGCCTCTGGGTGAAAATGCGCTGGATCTTCACCACCTTCACCACTATCAGATTTTGCTCCAATTCTATTCATAGCTACATTCAATGTTTTGTGAGCTTCCGGACTCAATGCGCCTAAAGACATTCCTGGTGTTACAAATCTTTTCCGAATAGAAGTTATACTTTCCACTTCTTCAACAGGTATTGGTTTTGAAACAGCTTTAAAATCCATTAAGTCGCGTAAAGCAATTGGAGGCGCTGATTGTAATTTTGCACTATATTGCTTCCAAATATCATACGAAGCCCTATCGCATGCAGTTTGCAACATATGCATTGTTTGAGCTTCCCACGCATGCTTTTCACCAGATCTTCGTGCTTTATAAAATCCACCGATCGGAAGAATATCAGTTCCTTGCAACCATCCTTTTGCATGTACATCAACAATCTTTTGTTGTATTCCTATCAGCCCTATTCCAGAAATACGACTCGTCATTCCGGGGAAAAATTCAGCCACTAGCGCTCGTGATAGGCCAACTGCTTCAAAGTTTAAACCGCCTCTATAAGATGAAATTACTGAAATCCCCATCTTCGCCATTATTTTCAAAAGACCTTGATTTATCGCTTCTTTATAGCGCGCCATCGCGACTTCAAGTGTGCAGTTTAAGAGGCCTCTATCAACTCTATCAGCCAAACTATCTTGAGCTAAATAAGCATTTACAGTCGTAGCGCCAGAGCCAATTAATACTGCAAAATAATGTGGATCAATACACTCAGCAGATTGTACATTTAACGAACAAAAAGTTCTCAAGCCAACCCGTGTTAATCCAGAATGAACTGCACTAGTTGCTAAAATCATTGGCATAGGGATACGAGTATCCGATTGTTCTTTATCTGTTAAAACAATTTGACCAGCACCAGATCTAACAGCATCTTCAGCCTCTTCTCTGATGCGCTGCAATCCATTCTGTAGTCCATTTGTGTCACCATGCTGAAATGTACAATCAATAGAGGTAACGCTCGATCCAAACCTCTCAACTAATGCAGAAAATTGACTATTAGTAACAAAAGGTGACTTTAGAGATAATACTTCTGTTAATGAATTATTATCATCTAATACGTTACCTAAATTTCCAAATCTAGTTTTTAAGCTCATTACACCGAATTCTCGAAGACTATCTATTGGTGGATTTGTTACTTGGCTAAAATTTTGACGGAAAAAATGACTCAGTGGACGGTATATTTCCGACAGCACAGCAGACGGAGTATCATCACCCATTGAAGCTAACGTTTCTTTGCCGTCTTCAGCCATTGGATGCAATATCATTTCTAGCTCTTCGACTGAATATCCTGCTGCAACTTGTCGAGACCGCAGTGCGTCACCAGAAAAGTTTATGACTTCTTTTTTGTTGGAGGTAATATCATCTAAATCTATAACAGATTTAACAAATGTTTTAAAATCACGGCTCTGCGATAGTTCATCCTTCATTTCTTCATCATGCAATAAACGGCCTTCAGACATATTAACTGCAATTAACTGACCGGGGCCTAATGCGCCTTTTTCTCTAACATTTAGCTCGTCAATGGGAACCATTCCGGCTTCTGAACCTGCAATTAATATATTATCACCTGTAATTACGTATCTCATTGGTCGAAGACCGCTACGATCAAGTCCTGCACATACCCATTTACCATCAGTCATAGCTAATGCTGCTGGACCATCCCAAGGCTCCATTACTGAATTGCAATATTCATACATTGCCTTCCAATCATCCTTAACATTAATGGAGTTTACAGCTTCAGGAACAAGCATAGTCTTTGCCATAGGAGCAGACCTACCCGCTCGAACGATCGTTTCAAATACAGCATCCAAAGCTGCTGAGTCAGATGACCCTGATGGAACTATTGGTTTTATATCTTCACCACACTCACCAAAGTTTCTTGAAATCATCCGAATTTCATGAGACTTCATCCAATTAACATTTCCTTTTAAAGTGTTAATTTCTCCATTATGAGCAAGCATTCTAAATGGCTGAGCTAACCACCATTGAGGGAATGTATTAGTTGAGTATCTTTGATGATATATTGCAAATGCTGAGATAAAACGCTCATCCATTAAATCTGGATAAAATACTGCTACTTGTTCAGCAAGCATCATTCCTTTGTAAATAATTGATCTGCAAGATAATGAACAAACATAAAAATCTTTTATTTGCGCTGAGGTTACTGCTTTTTCAATTCTCCGTCTTATAATATAAAGATCACGTTCAAACTTCTCTTCATCTGAACCTTGGGAATTAGAGATAAGTATTTGTTCAATTTCTGGTCTAGTAGTGTTTGCTTTTTCGCCCAAGCATGAAATATCTACAGGAACGTGTCTCCAACCATAGATATAATATCCCATCTTTAACACTTCAGACTCAACTATCGTTCTACAAGTTTCCTGTGCACCAAAATCAGTTCGCGGCAAAAATATCTGTCCAACAGCCAATAATTGATCTTTTCGCGGATTATGACCCGTTCTCTCTACCTGGTCGTAGAAAAAATCTATTGGTATTTGCAAATGAATTCCTGCGCCATCTCCAGTTTTACCATCTGCATCTACTGCACCCCTATGCCAAACAGCCCTTAAAGCAGCAATTCCATTATCAACAACTTTACGCGATTTTTTTCCTTCAATTGATACAACAAGACCTACACCACATGAGCTGTGTTCTTCTTCTTCTGCATACATGCCTTGATTGCTTAGAAATGCTCTTTTAGCTTCTTCTTTTGCTTTCCAATTCTTATCAATTTTTGTCATTCTATTTACTTTCAATTGAGCTTTTCTGGCTTTAATCTATTTTTTCAAATCTTATTCTGCAGCTACTAATGTCTGACTGTTCAAAAAAGCCAGAATACTATCAGCGGCTTCTCTTCCATCTCGAATTGCCCATACCACTAATGAGGCGCCCCGCACTATATCTCCGGCTGCGTATACCCCATCTAGCGATGTTGCATGTGTGTGGAAATCTGTCTTTATTGTTCCCCAACGTGTTATCTCAAGTTCAGGCGTGTCCCATAACGTAGGTAAATCTTCAGGATTGAACCCAAGTGCTTTAATAACAAGGTCTGCATCCTCAGTATATTCTGCTCCAACGATTTCTTCTGGACTTTGCCTACCTGAAGAATCTGGCGCACCTAATCTCATCTTGGAAACAATAACACCATTTACCTCACCCTCACCCACAAAACCTTTTGGTGCAGATAACCATACAAATTCAACACCTTCTTCCTCAGCATTTTGAGTTTCGCGTTGTGATCCTGGCATATTTTTCTTATCACGTCGGTAAAGACATTTAACAGACTTTGCACCTTGGCGAATTGCTGTTCTAACACAATCCATGGCAGTATCACCCCCGCCAATTACAACAACACGTTTTCCTTCGGCATTAAGTTCTCCACTATCTATTTCAGGAACATAATCACCCATATTTGATCTATTTGATGCTGTTAAATAATCTAGTGCCTTTACAATACCATTATTCGAAGAACCGATGCCTGATAGTTCGCGAGCTTTATAAACTCCAGTTCCTATCAAAACTGCATCGTGTTTGGAGCGAATGTCATTAAATGAGATATCAATTCCAATATTTGTATTTAATTCAAAATTTACGCCGCCTTCAGAAAGAAGATTATTGCGACGCATAACAACATCTTTTTCTAATTTAAACCCTGGTATTCCATAAGTAAGTAACCCTCCAGCACGGTCATAACGGTCATATACAGTGACTTGAATCCCCATCTTACGCAAACGATCAGCAGCCGCCAATCCAGCTGGCCCTGCACCTATAATTGCAACACTTTCATTGCGTTCTTCTTTTGGGACAACCGCCTTAACCCAGCCTTTTTCCCATGCAGTATCTGTTATATATTTTTCAACAGATCCAATTGTTACCGTTTCGTGACCCGATTGTTCAATAACACAATTACCTTCACACAAACGATCTTGAGGGCAAATACGTCCACAAATCTCAGGAAATGTATTTGTATCCTGACTTAATTGATATGCCTCCTCTAATCTACCCTCTGCAGTAAGCCTAAGCCAATCAGGAATATTATTGTGTAATGGACAATGCGTTTGACAAAAAGGCACCCCGCATTGGCTACATCTACTAGATTGTTCTTCAGCCTTTTCAGCTGCAAACTCTTGATATACCTCATTATAGTCTTTGCTGCGAATTTTTGGTATACGTTTTGTAGGCATATCACGACTTACGTCCACAAACTTCAGCATTTTATTAATAGCCATTTACTAGTCTCCGGTATTATCAAGAATGTGCACATATACATAAAGAAAAATAGAAAGAAAAGTAACTTATACTGACCTATAATTAAAAATCTGCAAAATTTATTGAGTTTTTCAAAAATAAATGCGAGTAATAGGTCAGTAAGTAATCCCTATTTAGAGAATTCCATTTTTAATCAAACACTTTTAAAATTCATTAAACGAATCAAAGAAACCCGATGTCATTATATTATATTTTACTTTTATCTATTATTCAGGGTCTCACTGAATTTTTACCAGTCTCCTCATCGGGACATCTTGCATTACTTCCACAGATAACGGGATCCAAAGATCAAGGGCAATTTATTGATGTGGCTGTTCATTTGGGAACATTAATCGCCGTTATTTTGTATTTTTGGATAGACGTAAAATTAGCATTCTTTGGGTTTTTTAGATTATTCGTTGGAGACTTCACAAGTAAGGGATCAAAACTAGCTCTTCTACTTATACTGGCTACACTTCCTGTTATTGTGTGTGGATTAATTTTAAAATTAACAGGATATAATGAAATAATAAGATCCATGCGTGCTATTGGATGGGCGATGCTTGTGTTTGGTATTCTATTATATTTTGTCGACCAGAATTCAGAACAGACTAGAAATAAAGACGATTGGGGGTTTCGGGATGCTTATAAAATAGGTCTATGGCAAGCAATTGCTTTAATACCGGGTGCATCACGATCAGGAATGACAATTATTGGAGCAAGGCGTCTTGGTTTTAATCGTATAGATAGCGCAAATATATCTATGCTTATGTCTATACCAACAATATTAGCTTCCGGCGCTTTATTGGGATCAGAAGTTTATTTTAATGCAGATTGGCAATCTGCAAGAATTGGCCTTATTGCAGCATTTTTTTCATTCTGTGCTGGGCTTCTGGCTTTAAATATAATGATGAAAATGCTTAAATCTATAAGCTATACACCCTATGTAGTTTATAGAATTATTCTTGGGATTATTATTTTATGGATTTCGTATACCTAGGAATCAAGGTCTCTAGCAGCTTCAGTTAACTCAGTGTATTGGCCATAAGGTCTATGTCTATATAAATACTCCTCAAGTATTGTTTCCATTGCAGTTGGAGTCATATCTAAGTTTTTAAAACTCATTTTATTTTTTGATACTACGTTATCTTTTTTTAAAGAAATTACTTGATCCCGTGTTAGTATATTGTTTGTAAAAAGCCCTAAAGAAAATTTCTGTAAAGCATCAAAAAAACTACCCTGCATTGAAGCTGCAAAAAACGGAATATTCATTATAATTCGTCTTCGCCTGATAATTTTCATAAGCTTTATCATTAATTCTTTAAAGCTAGCGACTTCAGGTCCACCTAATTCATATATCCCACGCTTTGCCTGGCCTAACACGCCCTTTACAGCTACTGAAGCTATATCATCTACATACACTGGTTGGAATTTAGTATCAGCTCCTACTAATGGTATTACTGGTGATAGTTTCGCCATAGTTGCAAATCTATTGAAAAACTGATCTTCCGCTCCAAATACAATTGACGGTCTTATAATTATAGCATTTTTAAATGAAGCTTTTACCTTTGCTTCGCCCTCTGCTTTTGATTTTAAGTATTTACTTTGACTATCAATATCAGCTCCAATTGCAGAAAAATGCACAAAAGTTTTTACACCACAATCAGCTGCTATTTTTGCAACTTGACCGGCTCCGTATGCTTGTAAATCTGTAAATTTTTGCTTACTTGTTTCATTCAGAATTCCAACACAATTTACTACTGCATCAGAACCCAATATAGCTGCCCGTGTCGAATTCTTATCACGAATATTAGCTAATATTGGCTCAACTTGCCCAACATCACCATATGTTTTTACAAATAGTGCTTCGTTTGGACGTCTTACAGCTATTCTTACACGCCAACCTTCTTTTGCCATTCTCTGCGCAACATATCGGCCTACAAACCCAGATCCACCAAAAATAGTAACTAATTTAGGGGCATTAGACATACATAGTCTCCATTAAAAATTTTACATAGACCTACAGAGCAGAAGACATCTCTTCAAGACTGAATTGTTAATTATATTGATATTAAATTTAGTTACTTTACTTTTAAAGATCTCTATCATTATTTTAAAATGAAACAATATTAATTAGGAATAATATGAAACCAAAAACTTTCAAACAGGACAAGCTTGGCAAAACAATTTTAATAATTTCAATAGTATTTGTTATTTTATTTATAGCGATGCTGGTTTTTAAATGGTTCAATAACCCAGAAATGTTCTTACCAATATTTAGTTGATTACTTGTTTCGGAAAAAACCGTCTACTAAAATCATGTGTGGAACTGTTAGCGCAGCTAAACCTATAAAAACAACTCGAATAATATTAGTATTAAAATCACCGCTATCAAAAGCATATAAAGCTATAACACCTAGAGCCCAACTCGATAATGTCAGAATTGAAGCCTGAGTTATTATTGTTTTAGGACTAGTTTCAACTTTCAATTCTTTCCATATCTTTCGAACATGCCTAGCAGTATGTACAAAACAGAAATAAACAGCGAAACCAAGAAGGGGCGGGAATATAATTACTATCAGCCATAAAATAGCTAATTCAAGAAACCTTAATATTAATGACCGCGCTTTAAATATTAAAATAAAATATAATGCAGTAAAAAACGAAATGCCATAAAACATATAGACCGAAACTTGTATTGGAAGGCTTGAGTTACCTTCTGTAAGCATGTCAAATAGTGGAATTACTTCATCAACATGAAAGTAAACAATACCAAATACAACTATACCTCCATGACAAATCATTTGTAAAAAAAACAATAAGCTTGTTTTTGAATTCGCATCACCCCAGCCAAAATGCACCATTGAAATAATTAAAAAAAGTGAAAGTGAAAGTGCTGAAAATTTATACCAGATCAACACAACGACCACACTGCAAAGTAAATATAAAAATAAAAACTGCAGAACAGAAGTAAAGCTTCTTCCTGCGCCTAGATGCATTGCAATAGAGCCATCAAGCGCGCCATGTGGCAAGCCAATCAATACAATCAACAACAAAGCAATTACACTTAAATGATCCAATATTGCGCCATCTACCATTTTGGATTGGTACCTTTAAGAATTTCAAAAGTTGCTTTCATAAAAGGAATCTTTGGCATGGCGAATATCACTTTTAACCATAACTTAAAATTTGCTTCACCACTTAAAAATTTTGCAAACTCATCACCAGATAAATTTCCAGCCATCCTGGTAAAGATTTGAGGTGCAATAAGTGGGTTTATTCTCAAAACTTTTATAAATATACGATCCATAATTAATTCAAATTTTGTATGTGGCGAACTAACTTTAAGCTTTTTTATATTTTTTGACGAAGTAATAATTTCATCTATTTGTTTTTGAATAAAGCTAAATGCATAACCACTTGATGGCCTTATAGCTCCACCATTTCCACCAATACCTTCATATGATGGATTTCTTTTTTCAAATATACCCAAAGGTATGATACCCTTTTCTTTGCGTAATATTGTATAATTATTAATGGATATTATTTCATTAAGATAAGTTTTAATTGCATTATCATAAAATTCAGAAGGCGCTTTTTTTGGGCTAAACAATGTAGATTCAACAAGTGCTTGACGCTTTGAAAACGGTAAAAAATAAATAAAATGCATACCTAAACTTTGGTCACATCTAAAGTCCATTAACACTGCTGTAGTATCATCAAACACATCTTTTTCTGTTTGAATTTCGTGCCCAACAAAATGTTGGAGCATGTTATTAATTGGTACTTTTGGTGGTCTACTATCAATAATTTGAGATTTATATTTTTTTGTGAATTCATCTTTGAATTTTATATTATTATTAATTGCTTTTTTTTTGCAGTCGTCAGTCCAATCATTTCTATTAATTGCAGTGTATGGAAAAACTTCAGTAGAGTGAATTATTGATTTATTTTCACTAATTATTTTCCACTTATACCAACATTTACGCGAAATTGGTTTAGTGTTAGCAAGCCAAGGCATTCTCCAAAAACCCCAAATATGATTCTGATCTGTATAAATTCCAGGATCAATAATGGTAAACTCATAATCTATAAGCTCATTAGCTCGTGCAGCAAGCGAAAGGTTAGCGCAGCCTGCGCCTAGTAATATAACGTCCGCTTTATCAAATATATTTTTTGACATAAGGTAAGCCCCTTAATTCATCATGCAAACTTTTTTTATGGTTTGCAGGTTTAAAAAGGCGCTTATATAGCAATGTGGAGCCATAAATAGTGCATCGAATTTTTTCGTTTATTGATGTAAATTCTCTACCCTCAAACCATTGGTATTTCTTGTTTATAATTTTAATGCCTATTTGACGATACACAACTGCAGCAATAGAAATTGCAATATGAGCTCTGATGGGTAAATATGAACAACCCATTAAACCACTAATGTAATATTTCTCTGCTAGTTCAAGAAGTCTTTCTGATCCTAGACATATATTTTGTACTTTTTCATTTTGTGGCTTCTGACTAATTTGAACAATTTCTTTTGGAGAAATATCACCTACCCAACTTTCTGGTAGATATCGCCTACCCATTTTTGCATCTTCAAGTATATCACGTGCAATGTTAGTTAACTGCATAGCAATACCTAGATCGATAGCATAATCGGTAGCATTACTTTCATCACAATTCAGAACATTGCACATAAGTATCCCAACCGTACCAGCAACTCGATAACAATATCGAAGCAATTCAAACTCATTTTTTATTAAAACATTTTCCTGATCACTAAGTAATCCATCTATAAGTGAAATAATTACTAATTTTGGTAATTTTTTTGATTTAATAAAAAACTCAAATTCGTCCAATAAAGGATCATTTGTTGAATAATCTTTTAATAGTCCGTCGCGAATATTAAATAATCTTTGTGGGCCATTAACAATATCACCATCAGCCATATCGTCGAGAACCCTACAAAACCTGTATAGAGTTGCCGCATCCGCACCCATTTTTTTTCCTAGAAACTTTTTAGCCCAATTAAAACTCTTCCCATATGTGGCAAGTGCTGCAGAAGGTTCTAATTTCTCACTTTCTATTTTATCCAAAATGTTTCACCAAATATTATATATCTCAAGAACATTTATTAGTTCAGTTGTTTTGCTTCATCTTCTATTACTAAACTTTCTACAACTTTCGCAGAAGATAATACTCCTGGTATACCAGCACCTGGATGTGCGCCAGCCGCCGCAAAATATAAATTATCAATGTGTGGGTCTCTATTGTGAAACCTAAACCAAGCAGATTGTAAAAAAATTGGTGCTATTGAAAAACCAGCGCCATGCATCGATCGATAATCATCTTTAAAATCGACAGGAGTCATATAAAATTCATCAGTTATAACTGATTTTAAATCAGGCATTATAGTATTAGATAATCCCTCAATTATCCGTTCTTGCAAAATTGGGCCAGTTTTTTTCCAGTCAATATCTGCACGTAAATTAGGCACTGGGCATAAGACATAAAAACTGTCGCAACCATCAGGTGCAAAACTACTATCTGTAGCAGTGGGGCGATGCACATATAATGAAAAATCATCTGCTAATATTTTTCGATCAAAAATATCTGCCAATAATTCTTTATAACGTGGACCCATCCATATTGT
>ENA-UOXV01001374-UOXV01001374.1-marine-metagenome-genome-assembly--contig:-NODE-1374-length-34109-cov-6.723586_pt1 | contig 34109 bp, 42 predicted proteins | sample MGYA00238165_ERZ766961 | MGnify/ENA primary metagenome ERZ766961 (study PRJEB28924, sample SAMN03173240) | marine metagenome | biome: Marine; feature: Water; material: Subsurface seawater | place: North... | reverse complement strand
CCCCGGTGATGGTGAAGGCCGGAACGGTGTCTGGCTCGCAGAGCGTGGTCTGGTGGTTACAACCGTTGATGCGTCTCAGGTCGGCGTCGAGAAGGCGCAATATCTGGCGGCCGCGCGTGGCGTGAAATCAACACGCAGATCGCCGATCTGCGTGACTGGAACCCGCCCAAATCAACCTTTGACCTAGCTGTGCTTGCCTTTGTTCATGTCGATGTTGATGAACGGACAGCAGTGCATCACCGTGTCGCGGAAACGCTTAAGCCTGGCGGCCTGCTCTTGCTCGAGGGATTTTCACCCGACCATCTGGGTTATGGCCGGGGTGGCCCCTCCGACAAAATAATGATGTTCACCGAGGCCGGGTTGCGCGAAGATTTTGCAGACATGCTGGATATCGAACATCTGGCTGAGGTGAAGACCGTAATCCCGGACAGTGAACGTCATGGCGGACCCGCCATGGTCGTACAACTGCGGGGCCGGAGGAAGAACCGATGACGCGACAACCACCCTTCCAAATGCACGGTCTGGATCATCTGGTGATCCGTTGCGTTGACCTGGATGCCATGCGGCGTTTCTACTGTGACGTGCTGGGCTGCACCGTTGACCGCCACAACAAGGAATTCGGCCTTTTTCAGGTCCGTGCGGGTGCGCATCTGATCGATCTTGTGCCCATCGATGGGATGCTGGGGAAAAAGGGCGGCCCTGCCCCGTATAAAGACGGACTGAACCTTGATCACTTCGCCATTCAGATCGATTCCTTCGATGAGGACGAACTGCGCAGCTATCTTGGCGAACACAATATTCAGATTGTTGAATCCGGCCCGCGCTACGGCGCGGAAGGCACTGGACCGAGCATCTACATGCTTGACCCCGAAGGAAATACCGTGGAGCTCAAAGGACCGCCGGATCCCGCATTGAATTAGATTTTCAGGAGCAAGTACATGTCCAAGCAGCCTTACGCCATGAAGGGTCTCGATCATGTCGTGATCCGATGCATCGACTTAACGTCGATGCTGCATTTCTATTGCGATGTGCTGGGCTGCACACTGGAAGATGAGGACAAGGAACTTGGTCTATATCAAGTTCGTGCAGGTGATCATCTGATTGATTTGGCTCCTGTCGAAGAACCGATGGGCGCGCATGGAGGCCCTGCGCCAGGACGTGACGGCCACAATATGGATCATTTTGCGATCCAGGTAGAACCCTATGATGATGACGCGATCCGGGCCTATCTGGCGTCGCACAATGTGGAGCTCGGTAGCACCATGATTCGGGGTGGTGCAGAGGGTGAAGGTCCAGCTATTTATATCAAAGACCCGGAAGGCAACACGGTCGAACTCAAGGGGCCACCGGACCCGGACTTCAATTAGCCGATGCAACCACGAACAGAAGATCTGCAGAGCAGGAGAGAACGATGAAAACTGTGAATTTCACGCAGCAGGAAATGAGCACGCGGATCGCGCGGTTCAAGGATTTGAAACCGCAGTCCAGTAGCTACGATGCCGAAGTGGGTATCCCTGCGGAAGTCTATGAGACGATGACCGCGCGTACTCTGTATCTGCTGATGTCGCCTGAAAATCAGGGCGGCCCGATGGCCCAGGCACCTGCCGTGGTCACTCAGGACAAAATGAGTGTCATCATCGCGGAATGTCCGCCGGGTGATGGTCCCCTGCTCCACGCTCACCAGTTCACGCGCGAGACCTTCATGTGCCTCGACGGTCGATTCAAAATTCAGTGGGGTGACGAGGGAGAAAACCAGATCGAACTCGACAAGTACGACATGATCGCTGTGCCCCCGGGAGTTGTGCGCCGTTTCGAGAACATCAGCGATGAAACCGGTCGTCTGCTGGTCTGGATCAATGGCGACTCCGAAGAGGAGTTTAACGACATAGATCATCCGCAGGTCGAAGCCGACCGCCTTGCCGATCAGTTCGGTGACGATATGCTCGATAAGCTTCGTGGGATCGGCGTGACGTTCGAAGCCGGAGTCGAAGATGGCCGCGACGCGGCCGGATAGAACCAGTCTCCAAAATGAGTCATGCCCGGGACAGACCCGGGCATGACGTCATTCACTTTTTTGGCTGGTTGTTAGCTGGCCGCCTCAAACAATTCGGCAACACGCTCCCAATTGACCAGATCATTGACGAACGCCTTCACGTAATCGGGGCGCGCGTTGCGATAGTCGATGTAATAGGAGTGTTCCCAGACATCACAACCAAGAAGCGCTGTTCCCTCGCCTGTGGCGATCGGATTGATGCCGTTTGCCGTCTTGGTGACCTGCAGCTTCCCATCGGTACCGAGAACAAGCCAGCACCAGCCGGACCCAAACTGGGTAACGCCAGCCTGTACAAACGCGTCCTTGAACGCATCGACGCTGCCGAAATCCTCAATCAGCTTCTTCTCCAGGTCACCCGGAATCGCACCGCCGCCATTCGGCTTCATCCAATTCCAGAACTCAACATGGTTCCAGTGCTGTGCGGCATTGTTGAACAGCCCGCCAACAGCACCACCGTTGTAGGAACCAACAATGACTTCCTCCAGCGACTTGCCCTTGAGGCCGCTTTCCTCGAGCAGCTTGTTGCCGTTCACTACATAGGCGTTGTGGTGTTTGTCGTGATGAAACTCCAGTGTTTCAGCGGACATATAGGGAGCCAGGCTGTCATAGGCATAAGGAAGATCGGGAAGTTCAAAGGACATGGGAACGCTCTTTTGGTGATGGTTGCAAATACAAAACGCCCCAGCATTGATCTGGTTCAGAGACCGGATAACGACTTATATGGCGCACACATGGCACATGGGGTTTCATCCTCAACAATCAAGCCGAAAGGCTTGATAAATCAGAGGTTTTTGCCTTTAGGGGTGTTTTAGTAGCGGTTGCGCCAGGCGTTCCATGTCAGTCGGATCGGCCCCGCCGGATCAAGTTGAGGGAACGCGAACGGGTCGAATCCTGCTTTGCGCATATTCGCGATATGGCGGTCCGCCAATGTGGCCAACAGGAGGCCTCTTCGTTGCGGCGCAGGGATGTTTTTTCGTGCTCCACGCGCCTCTCTCAGGAGAATTTCTGCCCGCTCAACGATTCTTCGAATTGCTGCATCAAGTCCGGCTGTCGGTTTCAGGTCGAGCACTTTACGGCGTTCGACTTCGTATTCTGTCAGCAGATCTTCAGGGATATATATGCGTTGAGATTGCGCGTGAAACGCCACGGAACGCGCCAAACCGACCAGAGCCCATGCTGTCCCGATTTTCCGCGCTGTCGTAATCGCAATGTCATCGCCGCCCAAAACACGCATAACCAGTTCTGAAAGCTGACCGGATGTCTCTCGTCCATATGTTTCAAGCGCAGCCAGATCGGAGGGCGGTGTGTCTTCCATATCCGCTTCGCGTGCATTAACCAGTGCCTCGAGAGCACCCCCATCCAGTTGATTGCGCTGGCACGCTGTCGCAAGGGCCTCAACGACCGGATGTTCACGCGGCGTTTCGGCGTAAATCCCTTCCAGTGTTTCGCGCCACCATTGCAGTCGGATCTGACCAAGTATGGGTTCGCTGACGATTTCGCGCGTGCGGGCCACTTCAAGACTGAAGGCGTACAGAGCCAGCACATCGGAACGTGCGGCAGCGGGAAGAAGTAGCGCCGTCAGGTAACGGTCATGGTCCAGCCGCCGTACCTCATCCAAACAGTATTGATCACTCGTGCTCAGGGTCATTTTTGCGGTTTTAGTCGGTTTTAAGGAGCCCAATGTACCGCGTATGTTCGACGCAGAGGATTTGCTATAGTCCGATTCGGGTAATCACTGAGGGGGAAACCATGAAAAACCCATTGGAATCACTGCCAACGACAGTTGTGCTGGGGGTCGTGCTGACCGTCATCATGGTCATCGTGGCTCAAGGCATCGCCGCTTAGGCGTGGAACGGAGATAATTGATGGATATGGATTTTGCATTACATCTGGTTCGCTGGCTCCATGTGATCAGCGGCGTGATGTGGATTGGCCTGCTTTGGTATCTGAATTTTGTTCAGGTTCCGACCATGCCGAAAATTCCCGATGAGATGAAACCTGCGATCGGCAAGCACATTGCTCCGGCCGTGTTGTTCTGGTTCCGCTGGAGTGCGGCCGCGACCGTGTTCTTTGGTCTGCTGCTCGCATGGATGAGCGGTTATCTTGGCAGCGCACTGGCAATCGGCACGAATGGTGGCGGCATGGCAATGTCCTTGTTGGGTATCGCCATGTGGTTCGGACTGATCATGGCATTCAATGTCTGGTTCGTGATCTGGCCAAACCAGAAGATCGCACTGGGTATCGTCGATGCACCGGCTGAGAAGAAGCCGGGTTCTGCGCGTCGCGCTATGCTCTTCTCACGGACGAACACATTGCTTTCGATCCCCATGCTTTACGGCATGGTGGCGTTCCAGAACCCACCGTTCTGATCGTTCGCAGTTTAGATTGTTAAAGCGGGGCCCCATCGGGCCCCGTTTTCTTTTGGGGACTACTCAGGCAGCGCGATCAATGCGGCTGCGACCTTCCGGTCTTCAGAGAGCAACAGGTTGAAGGTTCGTGCTGCCGCGCCACTATCCATGGGCTCAATAACGATGCCCTTTGCACGCAAGGGACCACGCAGACTTTGTGGCACCAGCTCCATGCGTTCACCACAGCCGAGCAGCAGGATCTCGATATCCTCAGCCACACTCATCACATCAGCAAAACTGTCGGGGGTCACGTCGGCGAAGCTTTTGACGTTCCAGGGCACCGTGCGTTCTGCGAAGACAAGAACGGAGTGTTCATGGACATTTCCCGATATGCGGAAACGTCCGGGTCCGTAGCCCTCTACAACCTGATAGGCGCCTGCCGAACCAGATTTGGTCTCAGACACCACTACTTCTCAGGTGGCGTTTCCGCCGCCTTGTCGTCCTTCGATGATCCATCTTCCTCCAACCCAGCCGAAAGCGATTCGCGGCTGAGCTTGAGGCCGAGCAATACGGGCACAGCGATGAATACGGAGGAATATGTCCCGATCACGACACCCCAGATCATGGCGAAGGCAAAGTCGCGGATGATGGTGCCGCCAAAGATTGCCAGAGCTGTCAGGGCGATCAAGGTGGTCACACTCGTCATGAAGGTACGCGACAGCGTTCGGTTGGCTGACAGATTGAGCAGCGCGTCCATATCCATTTTCTTGTAACGGCGCAGCTCTTCACGAACACGGTCATAGATCACGACCGTATCGTTGATCGAGTAACCCGCAATGGTCAGGATCGCCGCGACCGTCGCAAGATTAAATTCCAGCTGCGTGAGCGCAAACAGACCGATAGTTGTGATCACGTCATGGGTCAGGGCAATGACCGCCCCGACACCGAACTGCCACTCAAAGCGGAACCAGATGTAGATCAGGATCGCGCCAATCGCGAGAACCACAGCCCAGATTGCAGACTCAATGAGCTCGGCTCCCACAGTCGGGCCGACGAACTCTGTTCGGCGATACTCGGCGACCTGAGAGCCAAGTGCGCCCTTGATCTGCGCGATGACAGCCGCCTGCTCACCTTCCGAGCCATCCTGCTGCTGAACACGGATCAGGATATCGTCGGGTGCGCCAAATTCCTGCACCTGCACTTCACCAAGTCCGAGGCCTCCGAGTGTGTTGCGGAGTTCACTCACATCGGCCGGGCCTTCGGTTTTGACCTCGATCAGGAACCCGCCCTTGAAATCAATGCCGAAGTTGAGGCCCTGAACCAGGAACAAGGCAATCGACGCCACAACCAGCAGCGCTGAGAATGGGTACGAGAACCGCCGGTACCCAACAAAATTGACCTTGGTGTTTTGGGGAACGAAATTGAGTTTGAACATGATGCGCCCCTAGATCGCCAGAGTTTTCGGTCGGGTGCGACGCAACCAGACAACAACAAACAGCCGCGTCAGCATCAGGGCTGTGAACATCGAAGTCAGAATTCCGATGGAAAGTGTGACGGCAAACCCCTTGATGGGACCTGAGCCGAACTGAAACAGCAGGATCGCAGCAATCAGCGTCGTCAAATTGGAGTCGATAATGGTGGTGAGCGCACGCCGGTATCCGGCATCGATCGCGGAGATCGGCGTTCGACCGTTGCGGGTTTCCTCCTTGATACGTTCAAGGATCAGAACATTCGCATCCACCGCCATACCGATGGTCAATACGATACCTGCAATACCCGGAAGGGTAAGGGTCGCCTGCAGGAAGGACAGCAAGGCCACGATCAGTGACAGGTTGAACAACAACGCAACCGCTGCCATCAGTCCGAACAAACCGTAACTGGCAATCATGAACACGATCACCGCAGCAAGTCCGATCATGCTGGCGATCTTGCCTGCATCAATAGAATCCTGCCCCAGCCCCGGGCCGACCGTACGGACTTCGAGAACCGTCATCGGCGCCGGCAAGGCACCGGCTCGCAGAAGCAACGACAGGTCATTGACCTGTTCAACCGTAAACCGGCCGGTGATGATCCCGCTGCCGCCCAGAATGGCGCCCCGGATCACAGGTGCGCTGATCACTTCATCATCAAGGAGAATGGCCAGACGAACACCGACATTCTGCGAGGTGACCTCACCGAATTTCTGTCCGCCAGCGGCATCAAACCGGAAGGATACGATCGGCTGGCCGTCCTGGAATGAGGGTTGGGCATCAACGAGGCGCTCTCCGCCTACGACGACCTCACGGCGGACGACATAAGGAATTCGGCCCTCTTCTTCCGGGCCAAAGCGGACAAACGAGCCCGCCGGGACATTTCCGTTCAGTGCTTCCTGAAGGCTGACCTCTTCATTGACGAGATGAAAGGTCATCTTTGCGACCTCACCAAGGAGGTCAATCAGCCGTTCCGGATCACCCACACCAGGTACCTGGACCAGAATGCGTTCGGCACCCTGCTGCTGGATGACAGGCTCGGAAACGCCAAGTTCATCTATGCGAACGCGTGCGATCTCGATTGATTGCTCAACAATACTCTGACGCCGGGCCTGAGCTTCTTCTTCGGTCATCTCCAGACGGAATTTACCGCCACCGGTGTCGGTCAGTTCGAAACCGTTTTCAATGTTGCGCAGGCGGTCGCGGACCTTGTCGCTGTCTGTGATATTCCGAAGATCAAACAGAACCGCGTTCTGCTGCGTGCGAAGACCGGTATAGCCGATGCGATCACCCGACCGGCGCAGTTCACGACGCACGGTGGTTTCAACCGACTCCATCAATTCCTTGATCGCGACATCGACTTCCACATTCAGCAGAAGTGACGACCCACCCTGCAGGTCGAGGCCGAGATTCATCTGCTTTGATGGCAGGACACCTGTCGCCTGCTCGGACTCTTCGGATGTCAGCAGGAAATTCGGCGATGCGTAAATCACGCCGAGCAACGCGACGACGATCGTAAGGATCATCGCCCAACGCGGATAATTGACCATCTCGGCGCGCCTTCTGGGTCTGGGTTACTTGCGTCCGCCGAACAGGCCGCCCAGCAATCCGCCGGACCTGCCGTCATTCGCAGCAGGACCAACGACAGTGGGCCCCCCCTTGCCCGGTGTGTTTGCCGCACCTGGCGCTGCAGGCGCGTTCAGAACATCGGTAATCGTGCCACGCAGAATGTCGACACGAACACCATCGGCGATTTCAACAGTCACCTCGTCGGTCTCTTCTTTGACCTTGGTGATGGTGCCAATGATGCCGCCACCTGTCAGGACGCGGTCGCCGCGTTTAACCTGACCGAGCATGGCCCGATGGGCTTTCATCTTCTTTTGCTGCGGACGGATCAGCAGAAAATAGAAAATGACGAAAATCAGAATGATCGGCAGGAAAGACGTGAAGGCGTCTCCACCTCCAACACCCTGCGCATAGGCCGGCGTAATAAACATGTCCCCTCCAGGGTGCTTGGCTCAAAGTTGCCGGATGATAGCGGTGCGCGGTCGAATTGCAATGTGAGTATGGTGCGAAAATGGGTTTGAATTGCGGCAATTCGACCGATAGGGTCCGCCCGCCTTCAACTGACCAATGGACGTTTAAAGATGAACGAGCCCGATCTCGTCCCTCTCCTGACACGAATTGCCGAAGCTCTTGAGAGAATAGCGCCGGAGAGCGCTGGAAATACGGACCTTTCCGCCGCCTCTGCCTTCGTGTGGCATGCTGAGGGGAATGATTCCGGATACCTCGAACCTATTCCCGCAGTGAATCGTGTTCCGCTGACGCTTTTGCAGGGGATAGATCGCCAGGCAGATACCCTGATCGAGAACACCCGACGCTTCGCCAAGGGGCTTCCTGCCAACAATGCCCTGCTCTGGGGATCACGGGGAACCGGAAAATCCAGTCTTGTGAAGGCGGCTCACGCAGAAATCGACGCCGAAGTGCCCGAAGGCCTGTTGCTGGTCGAAATTCACCGTGAAGATATTCATACCCTGCCCGCCCTGCTCACAATCCTTCGTGATGGCGGCCGTCAGGCCATCCTGTTCTGCGATGATCTGAGTTTCGACAACTCGGATACAAGCTACAAATCGCTCAAAGCCGTTCTTGAAGGCGGGATTGAGGGTCGGCCCCGGAATGTTGTCTTCTATGCGACATCGAACCGGCGCCATCTGTTGCCCCGCGACATGATCGAGAACGAACGCTCAACGGCGATCAATCCGTCTGAAGCCGTCGAGGAGAAAGTTTCTCTCTCGGATCGGTTCGGGCTTTGGCTCGGTTTTCACAACACCGATCAGGATACGTTCTTCGCGATGATTGAGGCCTACTGTAAACATTTCGATCTGGATATCGAACCCGAGAAACTGCGGGCCGAAGCCAAGGAATGGACGGTCACCCGCGGTTCGCGTTCCGGCCGCGTGGCATGGCAGTTCGTTCAGGAAGTCGCCGGCCGTCTGGGCAAACCAATCGACCTGTAGCGCCAGGGCCTCTAACTCGGAAGATACTTGGACGGATCGACGGCACGCGTGCCCTGACGCACCTCAAAATGGAGTTGCGGGGTTTCAACGCCGCCTGTTGTGCCGACTTTTCCGATGACCTGCCCCCGGGTGACGGTATCTCCCCGAGCCACAAGAAGCGTATCGGTGTGGGCGTATGCCGTAATGAGCCCGCCATCGTGCTTGATCAGCAGGAGATTTCCAAAGCCACGGATTTCCTTGCCGGCATAAGCCACAACCCCATTGTCTGCGGCCCTGACCGCCGCACCTCGCGGCGCGGCGATGTTCACACCATCATTGTGAAGGCCGTTTTTCTTTGCGCCGAAGGATGACAAAATCCGACCTTCGACAGGCCAGATGAATCCCGATGATGCGCGCGGCGCAGGCTTTGCCACCGTCGTGACCTTGCGCGGTGGCGACGGTTTGGCAGCCGGGCGGGCCGCCGACGAGACGGTTGAAGTCTGCGCAGATTGTGATGACGCCGGCGGGAGCGCCCGACGTTGCACCGGGGCTGATGCTGTCTGTGTGGGCGCGGAAGCTGTGCGCGCCTGTGAATTGGCATTCGCGGGCAGCTGCAAGCGCTGTCCGACCTGAATATTGTAGGGCGGCTGCATGTTATTGGCCCGCACGAGCGTGGCCATATCGACCCCGAAACGACGGGAAATCGCATAGACGGAATCACCACGCTGCACGACATAGCCCTGACTTTGCGGCAAGCGAAGGCGTTCCCCGGGAATTAATCGGTATGGCGGGCGCAACGTGTTCCAGTCAATCAGCGCTCGTGTTGAGACACCGTAGCGTTGGGCGATGCCATAAACTGTTTCGCCGCGCTTAATCAGATGTGTACCGGCAGCAACAGGTGCCTGTGAGCGGTTGTCATAGCTACGGTCGATAACCTGTGCACGCCCACCCGGCCCGGCGCATGCCGCAAGAATTATTGCCGCCAGAGCCAAAAAGAGAGGCGTGCGTAAGGTAAAAGGTGGGCCCCTGTCATTGCTCATGAATCAGGTTCCGGTCTCGCTCGCCATACCGGGCAACAACGGAACGAAGCGAACATCCATCATGACTTCACTGTCGTAGCCGTCTTCGGTGCGCCGGAATCGAACCAATTGTTGCAGGCGACTCTGTCCACCGACGGGCATCACCATGATCCCACCGACCTTGAGTTGGTCCAGCAAGGATTGTGGCGGCGCGTCACCCGCTGCCGTCACGCTGATGCGATCAAACGGTGCCTGTTCCGGCCAGCCTTTCATGCCATCCCCCGCCATTGCCGTTACATTCGCCAGACCAAGCGCTTCAAAACGCGTCTGGGCTTCTGCCAGCAGCGGCTTGTGACGCTCGATCGTGTACACTCGGCGACACAAATGGGACAAAATTGCGGCGTGGTAGCCTGAACCGGTACCCACTTCGAACAGTTTCACACGTTCATCAAGCTCCAGAGCCTGAATCATTGTAGCCACAACCAACGGCTGGCTGAGGGTTTGGCCATAGCCGATTGGCAGTGCTGTATCTTCATAGGCACGATCGACGAACGTTTCCGGCACGAACAATTCGCGCGGTACGCTTTCAATGGCTGACAACACGCTTGTGTTCGTGATTCCCGCGCTGCGCAGCGAGAGCACCAGACGCGCACGATGTGCTGGCGTACTCATTACCGGAGTTTGGTATCGAGGGCCGCCGCCAACGGCTTGAGCGCGCGGCGATTGGTGAAATCCAGATCAATCGGCGTCACGGAAATCTTCCGTTCTTCGACGGCGGCGAGATCGGTCCCCTTTTTGCCTGAGCTGTGGGTTGGCAGTGCGCCCACCCAGAAATACCGACCACCACGCGGGTGTCGGCTTTCAACAAGGGAATCCCCCATCGGCCGGGAACCTTGCGAGGTGACTTCCACGCCTTCCACTTCATCAGGCAGGCAGTCAGGGAAATTCACGTTGATAAAGGTCCGGTCCGGCCAGCCTGTCTTGAGAAGTTTGCGAATCAGAGCCGGCGCATGTTTTTCGGCCGTGGCCCAATGGGTGTTGCTGCGATCGAAATCGGTCTGCTGACTGAAGGCGATCGCCGGCACACCAAGAATTGTCGCTTCCATGGCCGCCGAGCAGGTGCCCGAGTAAGTGATGAACTCACCCATATTGCTGCCCCGGTTCACCCCCGACAGCACCAGGTCGGGTTTGCGATCAGCAACGGCATGGTGAATGCCCACGAGCACGCTGTCTGTGGGTGTGCCCTCCACAGCAAACCGCCGCTTGGCAAGCTTCCGCAGCCAGAGCGGGTAGCGCAGGGTCAGCGAGTGACCTGCTCCACTTTGTTCTTCCATGGGCGCACACACCCACACGTCATCGGTAATCGTACGAGCAATCCGCTCAAGCGCCTTGATGCCAGGGGCCCGAACGCCGTCATCGTTGGATATCAGGATACGTAGGTTGTCGAGCTTTCGAGGAAACTTATGCATCAGCTCGGATAACCTCTCGTCCACCCATGTACGGGCGCAGTGCTTCGGGAATGGTGATTGAACCATCCGCGTTCTGATAATTCTCGAGCACGGCGATCAGGGCGCGACCAACAGCCACGCCAGATCCGTTCAATGTGTGCACATGCTCGGGCCCTTGCCCGTCGCCGGCTGGTCGATAGCGAGCGTTCATGCGACGTGCCTGAAACCCCCTGGTGTTCGAAACGCTGGAGATTTCCCGGTATGTGTCCTGCCCCGGCATCCAGACTTCAAGGTCATGAGTCTTGGCCGCCCCAAAGCCTGTGTCACCACTGCACAGAACAACCACGCGATAGGCGAGCCCCAGACGTTTGAGAATTTCCTCCGCGCATCCGGTCATGCGGTCCAGTTCGGCCTCGGAGTCTTCCGGCTTCACAATCGAGACCAGCTCCACCTTGTAGAACTGGTGTTGGCGCAACATGCCGCGGGTATCCTTACCCGCTGCACCGGCTTCGGCACGGAAACAGGCCGTGTGTGCTGTGACGCGGTATGGAAGTTCACTTTCCTCGAGGATCCTGCCTGCAACCATATTGGTCAGTGGCACTTCGGCTGTAGGAATCAACCAACGTTCATCGGTTGTCCGGAACAAGTCATCGCCAAATTTCGGCAGCTGTCCGGTGCCATAAAGCGCATCCTCACGAACGAGCAATGGCGGACTAACCTCAGTGTAGCCAAAATCCTCGGTCTGGATGTCCAGCATGAAGTCGGCAAGTGCGCGCTCCATCCGCGCCAACGCGCCTTTCAGGATGACAAAACGAGACCCCGACAATTCCGATGCCGTCTCAAAATCCATCAGGCCGAGGTCTTCACCCAAATCGAAATGCGCTTTGGGTTCGAAATCGAATCTTGGTGGACTTCCCACAATGCGCAGTTCGCGATTGTCGTCTTCATCGGCGCCTTCGGGCACATCATCATCAAGAACATTGGGAAGACCCGACAGAAGGTCGTTCAACCCGCTGGATGCCGCGCGCTCTTCGGCTTCGACTGTCTCCATCTGATCTTTCAGACCGGAGACTTCCGCCTTGAGCGCTTCTGCTTCATCGCCACGCCCGTCCTTCATGGCCGCACCGATTAGCTTCGACGCCGCGTTGCGTCGCTCCTGCATTTCCTGCAAGCGGGTTTGCGCCGCCCGGCGGTCAGTATCGATCTCCAGAACGCGCGCGGAGACGGGTTCATCGCCGCGACGTTGCAGGCTGCGGTCCAGGGCTTCGGGATTCTCGCGAATCCATTTCAGGTCGTGCATGAGTTTTACGCCGAATAAGGGTTCGCGCCGTTATAGGGATGCACGCGAATCGCGTCCAGATCAGCTGTCACCAGCTGCTTCTGCTGCCGCTCGATCCTTCGAGCGCCAAATCAGCGTCGCACAGTAGATTGAGACCTCATAGAGGATGATAATCGGGATCGCGAGCGCCAGCTGGCTCAGTGGATCGGGCGGTGTCAGAACAGCCGCCGCGATGAAGGCCGACACAATGGCGTAACGCCGCTTCTTTCGGAGACCATCGGGTGTGACGATCCCGACGCGTGCCATCAGTGACAGCACCACTGGCAGCTCAAAGCTCAGTCCGAATGCAAAGATCAGTCGCATGACCAAAGACAGGTACTCATTGACCTTGGGTTCAAGCTCAATGGCTAGTTCACCCGCACCCACGGAGAGTTGCTCGAAACTGGTGAAGAATTCCCAGGCGACAGGCATTACGAAGTAGTAGACGAAAGCACCACCACCGAAAAACAGGAACGGTGTCGCGATCAGAAACGGAAGGAATGCCCCCTTCTCGTTCTTGTAGAGACCCGGCGCGACAAACATCCAGACCTGGGACGCGAAGATCGGAAACGAGATAAACGCCGCGGCGAAGAACGCCACCTTGATGTTGGTGAAAAACTTCTCATGCATCGCTGTAAAGATCAGGCGGCGATTTGGGTCGCCCTCCCAGACTTCGGCTAGCGGCGCGACAAGGAAGTTGAAGAACGGATTGGCGAAATAGAAACAAATCAGGAAGATCACGATGAACCCGATGGCTGCAAACATCAGGCGTTTGCGCAGTTCGGTCAGATGCTCAATGAGGGACATCTTCCGATCATCCAGATTTCCATCCTCGGAATCGGGAACATCATCGGGCCCGGGGCCTTCAAGTTTGTCGGTCTCGGTATCCGAAGTCATGACGCCGCATTGTCCGGTGTTTTGGGACGGTCAGCTGCAGCCTGATCAGACGCAGTCTCTTCGCTTGCACCCGCCGGATCTATCTTATCCGCGTCAGCGGCGGAATCGGCATCTGCTGCTGGCTCTTCGGGCTTGGTCGCAGGGTCAAGAATGCTGTTTCCGGCTGCAAACGGGTCATCGTCGAGGTCCATGATATCCTTGTTGGATTCCTCGATGCTCTTCAGCGCTTCGCCCGGGTCATAGTAGTCGAGATTGTTTTCGAGATCGCGTTTCATGTCGTCGAGCCCGGATTCTTTGGCGATATCGTCAAGGCCCGACTGAAACTCACGTGCTGCGCCACGCAATTTTCTGACGATTCCCATGACCGTGCGAATGGCATTCGGCAGCTCTTTCGGGCCTATGACAACCAGTGCCACAAGCATGATGAGCATGAGCTCTGGCCAGCCGAGGTCAAACATATGCGCGGAATCCGTTTACAGTCCGGTCGGAACCGGGCTGCCTTGCGTCGGAAGAATCAGCTTTTGGCTGTCTCGTCTTCACGCTTGGTTGCGGTGATCGTCTCAGCTTCTTCGACCTTCTCTGAAGATGCTGCGTTCTCGTCCTTCATGTTGCTCTTGAAAGACTTGATGCCTTTGGCGACATCTCCCATCAGACTGGGAATTTTGCCGCGTCCGCCAAAGAGAACGAGGACGACAACGAGGACGATGAGCCAATGCCAGATTGAAAACGTGCCCATACTCAGCTGCTCCGTTGGATAATGATGACCCCGAGTTCCGGGATGTTGCACCGCACTATCGCAGAAAGGGTATCAGCCCGCAACGGGCCTCACGCGCAATTGCTTGGGGTTCCCGTGCGATCTCAAGCGTTTAAGTAGATTCTGTGCGACTAAAGACGAATGTCTGCGCCGCGTCGTGGGTCACCGCTACAGCGTCCCCCACTGCTGGCAAGAACCGGCCGGGAATATGGATACGCACTGTTAAAGTCCCGGAATCGCCCAATCCGACGTCGATCAGGCTACTCCGGCCAAGAAAACGCGCGGCGGTCACGCTACCATTTCCATTGCCAACTTTAATCGACAGGGCTTCGGGACGAATAAGAACATCGGCTTTCGTACCTTCAGGCACCCCGTTTGCGGCAACCTGCCCCAATGCTGTTTCAACCTGCCCATTCTGAACAATGCCTTCAAAGCGGTTCACGTCTCCAAAGAAGGCCGCGACAAATGCATCCGCGGGTTTCAGGTATATCTCGTCCGGTGTTCCGATCTGCCGAATGCGCCCCTTGTCCATGACGGCGATCCGGTCTGCGAGATACATCGCTTCTTCGGGGTCATGGGTCACCATCAAGGTTGCAATGCCGCTGTCGCGCAGGATTTTCGCTGTCTGGTCCCGCACCCGGTGACGCAGCGAAGTGTCCAGTCCGGAAAATGGTTCGTCGAGCAAAACCACACGTGGTCGCGGCGCCAACGCGCGTGCAAGGGCCACACGTTGTTGCTGACCACCAGACAATTGATGCGGGTAAGTCTTGGCATAGCCGTTCATCCCGGTTCGCTCCAAAGCCTGCGCCACAAGCTGATCGCGTTCCGAGGTACTGTGATTTTGCAGGCCGAAAGCAATGTTCCCGCGGACTGTCAGGTGGGGAAACAGAGCGAAGTCCTGAAACACGAGCCCGACATTACGGCTCTCCGGAGCGACAGATCCCTGACTGTCGGCCATGATCGAGCCACCGATGGTCACGCGACCTTCCTGAAGCGCTTCCAGACCGGCGGCAATGCGCAGCAATGTGGTTTTGCCGCATCCTGATGGTCCTACCAGACACACCAGTTCACCTGCCCCAACAGACAATTCGGCGTCATCGACGGCAAGCGTAGCGCCGAAGCGGTGCGTCACATGCTCAATTGCGAGATCGTTCACGTCGGAAACCATCATTCAGCCTGCCCCAATACGTGGGCGCGATTTTCCGGAAACCTATTGAAAACGATTATCAGCCGCAACCGGCACTCGGACTCAGGTGCCAGTTTCGTCTTCGCCCTCTTCTTCATCCTCGAGGGGGGCATCAAGTTCGGGAGGGTTCTCATCCTCGCCAGTGATGGATTCAAGCGGCAGCTCATCACGAACCGATGACGTGGCATAGATGTTCACTGCGGGTCGCTGATCGATCAAACCAGCTGCTTTCAGCTCCTGGATACCCGGCAGGTCTTTCAGGTTCTCGATCCCGAAATGGGAGAGAAACTCTTCCGTTGTCACCCAGGTCAGCGGGCGCCCGGGAGAATTGCGTCGGCGGCCGGGACGAATCCAGTTCACCTCCAAAAGCGTGTCCATGGTGCCTTTGCTCAAGCTGACGCCACGAATTTCTTCGATTTCAGCGCGTGTGACCGGCTGATGATAGGCAACGACAGCAAGCGTCTCATGCGCAGCACGAGACAAGCGTCGCTGCGATATCCGTTCAATCTTCAGACGCTCCGCCAAATCGGGTGCCGTGCGTAACGTCCATTTCCCGCCCACATTGACCACATTGACCCCGCGCCCTGCATAGAGCTTGCGAAGGTCTTCGATCACCTCGTCGACATTGGTGTCATTGGGCAGTTGGGCCGCAATTGAAGCATTGTCGAGCGGTTCGACAGCAGCAAACAGCACCGCTTCTGCCAAACGCAGCAATTCGGTTCGTGCATCCGGTTCAACTTCAGGATTGATCGTCAAGGCTAGCTTCCCCTGCTGGCTCTGTTGTGTTTTCTGCGTCTTCCGGGCGACTGCGGAAATAAATCGGTCCAAACCGCTCGTCCTGACGGATCTCGGCATGTCCGTCGCGCACGAGTTCCAGACTGGCGGCGAATGTTGCGGCGATCGCGGCTCGTGTCGGAAGACCCTGCAGCAGTCCTTCGGGCAAAAAACTTGAGAGTGTCGCCCAATCCGGCATTTTCCCCAGAATGGCACGTAGACGCCCAAGCGCGTCGTCCATGGAGAACAGCTCAAACTGCTCAATTGTCAATGTTTCAACCTTGCCGCGCCGCTGAATGGAGCCATAAGCCTCCAACATCTCAAACAGCGAGGCTTCATAGATCGGACGGGTGATAACGCGTATGCCTTCCGGCGCACCACGTGAAAACACATCTTGCCCCAACAGAGGGAGGCCAAACAGGGTTTCGGCGGCTTTGCGCATGGATTCCAGACGCTGCAGCTGAAATTGCAGCGCGGCGGCCATCTCTGCCGCCGTTGGCTCCTCACCTTCGGTGACTTCAACGGGGAGCAGCAAACGCGACTTCAGGTAGGCAAGCCAGGCCGCCATCACCAGATAATCAGCCGCGATTTCCAGCCTGAGTTCTTTGGCCTCGTTGATAAAAGTCAGGTACTGCTCAGCGAGCGCCAGAACCGAAATCTTGGTCAGGTCGACCTTCTGATCGCGGGCAAGCGAGAGCAGCAGATCAAGTGGACCTTCAAATCCCTCAAGATTGACGACAAGCTCATGCGGATCCAGTGCCGCACCCGCAGCAGCCTGATAATCCGGAACAGCCTGTTCGAAGTTTTCTGTGGTCTCGCTCATATCAATCCAACGGCGTTGAGCAGAACGCCTCGCAAGAATTCCAGCGGAACACCGACAAGCCAGCGAAAGATGTTCAGATCAATTCCCAGCTCACGGCCCGCCATCGGCAGGATAAAGATCAGTCCTATCAGAATAAACAAACCGTACCGCTCCAATTTTGCAAGCTGCACTGCAAGTTTGTAAGGAAGGATACCGACCGCAACCCGCCCACCATCCAGCGGGGGCAAAGGCAACATATTAAATATTGCCAGTAACAGATTGAGATTAATTGAATTAATCAGGTTTCGCGCTGCCCATTCACCCGCGTCAGGACTGAGAAACTGAACGAAATGAAGGCCAATTGCTGAGACAACCGCAAGGCCGATATTGATCGCCGGGCCTGCTGCCGCAACCAGCATCATGTCGCGCCGCGGATGTCCGAGTCGGCTAAAATTCACCGGAACCGGCTTTGCCCAGCCAAACAGAACTCCGCCCAGTGTGATCAAAAGACCGGGAAGAATGATGGTTCCGAACATATCGATATGCGAAAGCGGATTGAATGTGACCCGCCCCTGAAGCTTGGCCGTGTCGTCTCCGAGCTTCCAGGCTGCCCATCCATGTGCAGCTTCATGCATCGTGATTGCCAACAGGACGGGCAAAACCCAGATCGACGCAAGATAAAGAATTTCGTTGATATCCATGCGATCCGCGTCAGCTGGTCAGGAGTTCTGCGAGTTGGTCCGCATAGTGGCCGGCACCGTAACCTGATTTCGGGATTCGCGCGCTCTGGGCTTTGTTCCATCGCAACATGGAAGCATGGGTAAGAGGCTCTGCTGCCGCAGCAACATCAATCATCTCTGACAACTCTCCTGAACAATGCAGGACGGCGTCACAGCCAGCTTCGAGCACGCGCCGCGTGCGTTCGGAGGGGCTCCCGCTCAGCGCCGACATGACAATGTCGTCACTGAACAGAAACCCATCAAAGCCGATATGACCGCGAATCAACTGCTCGATGACTGTCCTGGAAGTCGTCGCAGGATCATCCGGGTCGAAGGCCTCAAAGACAACATGCGCGCTCATCCCCAAAGGCAGGTCGCACAACTCCGCAAATACCAAAAAATCAGTAGTTTGAAGCGCTTCCCTATCTGCCGATACATGGGGGAGAACCTGATGGCTGTCGACCTGTGCCCGCCCGTGACCGGGAATGTGTTTGATAACCGGCAGGCACCCCTCCTGCTGCAGTCCTTCGGCCATTGCGCGGGCCAGCACCGCAACTATTTGCGGATTGTCAGAGTAAGCTCTTGTCCCGATTGCATCTGTGGTTTCAGGTCGCGCCAGATCAGCGACGGGCGCGCAGTCGACGTCTATGCCCAATTCCAACAGTTCAGCGCCGAACATTGACCCAAGCGCTCGTGTGGCATTGATCGCGCGGTCAGGGTCATCAAGATACAGGTTTCCAAGGGTCTGTGCCGCAGGTGCATCATGCCAGATCGGCGGTCGAAGGCGCATGACAGGTCCGCCTTCCTGATCAATCAGGACCGGCGCATCGTCTCGTCCAACGGTGTTTCGTAACTCTGCCGTCAAACCTCGTATGGCATCGGGTTCTTCGCAATTTCGACCAAACAGGATGAAACCAAGCGGATCTGCATCCCGCAGGAACGCCTTTTCATCAGCCGTCAGAATTGTCCCGGCAATGCCGAAAACAACAGCGCGCGGTGGTGTCACGAGACAAATCGCGAAAGATGAACCGGCATGTCAGGGCGCGACAATCAGGCAGTCCTGGCTACGCGCTTTCAACTTTCCACAAAGTGCGCGTGCCGCATCGGCATTCGCCAATGGACCAGCCTGGATCCGATAAAACGTTCCGCGGTCCAGCTTTATGGTCTGGATGTTGAGGGCCAAGGAGCCCAAGAGGTCAGAATTTTTAGCCTTCATGCCAGACCATTCACTCTTCGCCGCGGCTTCGCTCGATACGGCAGCGAGCTGAATTTTCCAGCCCTTACCGGCCGAAGCGGCGGGTTTGGGCGCTGCCGCCGGTTTCGGCGCGGCCTGCGGTTCGGCTTCGCGCACGAATGGTGCAGGAACAGCCGGCGGGGCCGCAGCAACTTCTGCGGGCTTGCTTGTTGCAACGGGAGGCGCTGGCGGCGGTGGCGGAGCTGGTTCAGCTGCCGGCTCAGGCACAGCTGAAGGCGGTGGTGTTGCGGCCACCACGCGTTCGGGCAGATCAGATGGCGGAGCCGTGACCTGTTGCGGCGGCGCGGCAGGCATGGGTTCGGTCACAGCAGGTGCCGGAGGGCGCTCTGTGGGTTCTTCGGGTGGCGGGAGCAAGCGCTCGACTGGTTCTTGAACCTGCCCTGGCGCCAACCTGTTGAACACCAGCTTGTCCTGATGCGGCACATCAAGGCCGCCGGGTTCATCCGGCTTCCGCTTGAACGCTTCACTCGCAGCGCGAACCACGGGGGCAGCTTCTTCGGCGCCTGAACGAATACCTTGCTGAAATGCAAACCATCCAACAACGACGACCGAAACCAATCCGATCAGGATCGCGCCACCAGCAAATAATTTGGCGCGCCTGCTCATGCCCGTATTTGGTTCGGCAAACGGTTCGTCTGCAAATGGATCGTCAAACTTGTCGTTGGGACCAATAATTTCTGGGTCGCTCATGTCCTTGCCTCACTCCCGCAATTCGTCGACCGGGGTAACGCCCATCACGCCGAGCCCGGAGGCAATCACTGTTTGTACCGCACGAACCAGCGCCATGCGGGCCCGCGTCAATTCCTGATCGTCGGCTATCACGAACCGAAGGCCTGGTTCCTCGCGTGCCTTGCTCCATAGTGCATGAAATGCTGCAGCAAGGTCGTAGAGATAAAACGCCAAGCGATGCGGCTCGTGCGCTTCTGCGGCCCCTTCTACCGTGCGGGGCCACGCCGCGAGCGCTCTGATCAATGCAAGCTCATCCGAGTCGGTCAACTGAGACAGGTCTGCTTCGATCAAGCTCTTGGTCGTGAAATCGGCTCCGGGAAACGCGTCCTGCGCCATGTTGGCCACCGAATGGCACCGTGCATGGGCGTATTGGACATAGAACACCGGATTGTCGCGGCTTTGCTCGCGCACTTTCACCAAGTCGAAATCCAATGGCGCATCATTCTTGCGCGTCAGCATGATGAACCGCACAACATCCTTGCCAACCGCCTCGACAAGGTCGCGCAAGGTCACGAAATTGCCTGACCGTTTCGACATTTTAGCGGGCTCGCCGTTCTCGAGCAGACGGACCATCTGGCAGAGTTTGACGTCCAACTCTCCTTCATCACCCGTCAAAGCCTTGATGCCAGCCGCCACCCGCTTCACATAGCCCCCGTGATCGGCTCCCCAGACATCAATCATGACCGGGAAACCGCGTTGGTACTTGTCCTGATGGTAAGCGAGATCACTGGCGAAATATGTCCATGAACCGTCTGATTTCATCAATGGACGATCTGTGTCGTCACCAAATTCCGAAGCTTTGAAAAGAGTTTGCGGGCGCTCTTCCCAATCGTCGGGCAATTTGCCCTTTGGTGGCTCCAGCGTGCCGACGTAAAGCAGGCCATCTGCCTCCAGTGTTTTCATCACCGTATCGACGGCCCCGGCTTCCACCAGCGCGCGTTCAGACGAAAACAGGTCGTGGGCGATACCGAGCACCCCAAGATCATCGCGGATCAGGTCCAGCATGGCGTCAACAGCAACTTCCCGGATTTCCGGGAGCCAATCCACCTCGTCCGCGTTCTGCCATTTGTCCCCGTCACGGGCAACGAGCGATTCACCAACAGGTTTCAGATATTCGCCGGGATAGAGCCCTTCGGGTATTTCGCCGATATCTTCTCCCAATGCTTCGCGATAGCGCAGATAAGCCGATCGCGCGAGTACATCGACCTGACCGCCAGCATCGTTGATGTAATACTCCCGCGTGACCGCAAACCCGGCTTTCGCGAGCAGTGAGGCCAGCACATCACCAACGACAGCGCCCCGTGCGTGACCGACATGCAAAGGTCCGGTTGGATTGGCCGAAACGTATTCGACGTTTACGGCGCGGTTCTGACCGAGTTCGCCGGAGCCGTAATCGGTTCCTGCTTGCAGTATTTCAATCAGACGCTGACACCAGAAATTGTCGGACAAACGAAGATTTATGAAACCTGGCCCGGCAACTTCAGAACTTTCGACCGAATCATAGGCTTTGAGGCGTTCGGCGATCGTCTCGGCGAGATCCCGCGGCTTTAACCCCGCAGGTTTTGCGAGAACCATGGCGGCATTGGTCGATAGATCCCCGTGACTTGGATCACGCGGCAGTTCGACCGAAACCCGGCTTGAATTCGTGTCGTCCGGAAGATCGCCATTGGCGATCATGATTTTAATTTCTTTCTCAATATTCGCCTTAAAGGCACTGAATACATTCATTAAATAACTTCCGGATCAAACAGCTTACGGTGCAATTCAAGGGCATAACGATCTGTCATGCCAGCAATATAGTCGGCGATCACGCGGGCACGCCCATGTTCGTCTTTTTCCTGCGCGCGCGCGCGCCATGCCGTCGGCAACAACTCCGGCTCATGGAACAGCAGGTCGAACATCTGGGTGACCACCCGCCGTGCCTTTGAGGTCATACGGTTTACCCGGTAATGGCGATACATGTTTTCGTGCAGGAAGGCTTTAACCGCGCGATCTGCCTCTGCAATCTCGTCTGACAGCCCGACAACGGCGTGATCAAGCGCCCGAACCTCTTCGGGAGACCCGACATTGCTCTCTGCCAAACGACGACGGGCTTCTGCAAGAACATCAGCCACCATGGCGCCAATCATCTGGCTGATTCCAACATGAATGAAGCGCGTACGGTCTATATCCCCGTGCGCAGCCTGAACTGCCTCGAAAGCCGGCCCGACAAGCGGCAATTCACGCAAATCTTCCAGATCGAACAGTCCGGCCCGCAATCCATCGTCGATATCGTGGCTGTTATAGGCGATATCATCCGAAATCGCGGCCACCTGCGCTTCCGCCGAGGCATAGGTATCAAGTTCGAGATCGTGATCCGACACGTATTCCACGATGGCAGCGGGTAAAGCACGCTCAGACACCGCATGGTGCCCTGTCAGGGGGCCATTGTGTTTCACCACTCCCTCGAGAGTCTCCCAAGTCAGGTTCAGGCCATCAAAAGTCGGATACCGCTCCTCAAGTTTGGTCAGGATACGGAGTGTCTGCGCGTTGTGGTCAAATCCGCCGAATGGCGCCATGGCTGCATCCAGAGCATCCTCCCCGGCATGACCGAAAGGCGTATGACCAAAGTCATGGGCCAGCGCGAGCGCCTCAGCCAGATCTTCATTCAAACCCAGGGCCCGCGCGACAGTGCGCGCAATTTGAGCGACCTCCAGCGAATGTGTGAGACGCGTGCGGTAGTAATCGCCCTCGTGATAAACGAAGACCTGTGTCTTGTGCTTAAGCCTCCGGAACGCGCTGGAATGAATAATCCGGTCGCGATCGCGCTGGTAACAGCTGCGATATCCGCTTTCGGGCTCCGCGTGGAACCTGCCCCGCGTTGCCAATGGATCGCAGGCATAAGGCGCCAGTACCGGACCGTAATGGTCAGGGCCCGCGGGTGTGAGCTTGAGATCGGCAGGGGTTTCAGACATTTGCGGAAAGTACGTGTGCACGCACCGATTGCAACGGAAATTTGACAATTCGCAGGTTATGACTAAATAACTGAGGGAATTGAGGTAACATAACGCCCATGAGCGAATCAGCGACCATTCCGAACGACTCCGAAGCGCCCGCCGGTGTTGGCTTGAGCGAAAGTGCTGTGAAACAGCTTTCCAGCCTGATCGAGGCCGAGGGCAACAATGATCAGATGCTGCGCATTACCGTCAATGGTGGTGGTTGCTCTGGCTTCACCTACAGCTTTGATTTCGATGATAAGTCCAATGACGACGACAAAACCTTCGAGACCGATGGTGTGAAGGTTGTGGTCGATGTTGCATCTCTCGAATTCATCGACGGCGCGGTCCTCAACTTCGTGGAATCCCTCGGCGGCACCCATTTCACGTTGGAAAACCCGAACGCCACATCATCATGCGGCTGTGGATCCTCGTTCTCGGTCTTCTAGTCCTCAAACACATCCCAACACGAAAAAGGCCGCCCCGAAGGGCGGCCTTCTCTGTATCTGGGTGTCGGACTGACCTAGAGGCCAGCCTGGGTGATGAACTTGGTGTTGAGATAGGCATCAATGGCTTCCGAGCCGCCTTCCGAGCCATAACCAGAATCCTTGACCCCGCCGAACGGCGTTTCGATCAGTCCAAGACCATGATGGTTGATCGAGACCATGCCGCTTTCAAATGCGGAACCAATTGCTTCGGCTGTTTTTGCTGACGTTGTGTAGGCATAGGCTGCGAGCCCGTAATCGAGCCGGTTGGCCTCCGCTACCACTGCGTCAAAATCCGTAAACGAGGAGATCGGCGCAACCGGACCGAATGGCTCTTCATTCATGATGCGCGCGTCCATCGGAACATCGGTCATCACGGTCGGCTCAAAGAAGTAGCCCTTGTTGCCCTTCCGCTTGCCGCCTGTCTGCAGGGTTGCGCCCTTCGCGACGGCATCGGAGACAAAACCTTCAATGGCATCGACACGACGGTCATGTGCGAGCGGGCCCATCTTGTTGGCCGGATCCATGCCGTCGCCGACGGGCAGATTCGCGGCAAACTCGGTGAAGCCCTCGACGAAACGCTTGTAGTGCTTCTCATGGACGAGGAAACGCGTCGGCGACACACAAACCTGACCGGCATTACGGAACTTGTTGGCGGTCAGCACCTTAAGCGCCACTTCGACGTCTGCATCTTCAAACACGATGGCCGGGGAATGTCCGCCGAGCTCCATCGTGACACGCTTCATGTGCTCGCCCGCCATGGCAGCCAACTGCTTGCCGACTGCGGTTGAACCGGTGAACGTGACCTTACGTATCGTCTTGTGCGGGATCAGATACTCGGAAATTTCAGACGGAATGCCGTACACCAGATTGACCACACCATCGGGCAGGCCGGCATCGACGAAAGCGCGAAAAAGTGCGGCACAGCTGGCAGGAGTCTCTTCCGGGCCTTTCAAAATGATCGAGCAACCTGCAGCCACAGCGCCCGAAAGCTTGCGGACGGCCTGATTGATCGGGAAATTCCAGGGTGTGAACGCTGCCACGGGGCCGACCGGCTCCTTGACGACCATCTGGGTCACGCCCCCCATCCGGGCCGGTATCACCCAACCATAGGTCCGACGTGCTTCTTCGGCGAACCAATCAATAATGTCGGCGCCGAACATCGTCTCGCCCATGGCTTCACCAATGGGTTTTCCCTGTTCCATTGTCATCATGGCTGCGATCTCGTCTGCGCGCTCACGGACAAGATTGGCGGCCTTGCGCATGACGTTGTAGCGCTCCAGAGCCGGAACCTGTTTCCAAACGCGGAAACCAGCCTCTGCGGCCTCAAGCGCGGCATCCAGATCGGCGATGCGCGCATGGGCAACGTTGCCAATGGGCTCTTCTGTGGCTGGGTTGAGAACATCCAGCGTCTCCCCGCCGGCTGCAGCGGTCCACTTACCATTGATGTGGAGTTCTGTATTTGGATAGGCGTTGGTCATGTTCAGTTCCCTGAATTTCGGATTGATGTTTATAGGTGTTGGTCACAGACCAAAGATTTCCCTGTAGGTCTCTCGCATTCCGGCATGGGGTTCAAGACCCCGGATATGAAATAATCATCAGATCAAGCCGCCGCCATGCCTTCGAGCCGCTGACGGATCAGGCTGTCGGCCTCCGTCATAATCCGGTCGATCAGTTCCTTACAGGTCGGGATGTCATCGATCAGCCCCGCGACCATGCCGCAGGACCAAGCCCCGGCATCCATGTCGCCATCAAGCATGACCTTGGGATAGACCCCGGCCACCTCCTCCATGATGTCGTCGAATTCAATCTTGTCCCCGAGCGCTTTTTCTTTCTCCAGAAGACGCTCAACGGCAGGATTGTTGAGAACACGTTCGGTGTTGCGCAACGGCCGCATGACCAAACGCGTGTCGAGTTCACTGGCCGCGACAATGGCCTGCTTCACCTTTTCATGAACTGGCGCTTCTTGCGTCGCGATAAAACGGGTACCCATGTTCATGCCTTCCGCCCCCATGGCAAGCGAGGCCACAAGGGAGCGCGCATCAGCCATGCCACCGGATGAAACAAACGGAATTTCCAGTTCATCCGCCGCCCGGGGCAGCAGGATCATATTTGGAATGTCATCTTCGCCCGGATGGCCGCCACATTCGAAACCGTCGACGGAAACGGCATCACAGCCGATTTCCTGAGCTTTGAGCGAATGACGGACAGACGTGCATTTGTGGATCACCGTAATGCCGGCGTCTTTCAGATATGGCAGTACCTGCACGGGATTGCGCCCGGCGGTTTCCACCACCTTCACACCACCGTCAATGATCGCCTTCACGTAACCGGGGTAATCCGGTGCTGCAACACTCGGCAGAAAGGTCAGGTTCACCGCGAAGGGTTTTTCGGTCAGGTCGTGACATTTCGCGATCTCATTGGCGAGGTCGCCGGCTGACGTCTGGGTCAGCCCTGTGATCGTGCCCAAACCACCAGCATTCGAAACCGCAGCCGCCAGTTCGGCAAATCCAACATAGTGCATGCCACCCTGGATAATCGGGTGTTCGATACCCAGCATTTCTGTGATGCGTGTTTTCATGATTTTCCTCTGGCGGCTTCGCGTTCTTGCTCGAATGCGGTTGATAGGCGTGGTTCTGCGTCATGGGCCTGCATGGGTTCATGACAATCAGGACAAACCATTTGCGGCGTCACGGAGTGGCCACACGTCTTGTGAATGATCTCAACAGGCGTTTCTCCCGACCCCATCCACTTGTCGCCCCAAGCCTTCATGCTCACGACGATAGGCCACAAATCGCGCCCCATCGCCGTGAGCCGGTATTCGTATCGTGGCGGATGTTCGCTGTAGGCGTCGCGTCGAAGCACGCCAACACTCTCGAGCCGTTTCAGACGTGTACTCAAACTCGCGGTTGGTGCACCCGTCTGACGCTGCAGGGCATCAAAACGGCGACCGCCGAGAAACATCTCCCGCAGGATCATCATCATCCAGACATCTCCAAACACCTCAGCGGCACGCGCCACGGTGCAGGCTTTTTCAGAAAGATTTGTCCGGCTCATGATGGGTCACTTCACTAATTGAAGTCAGTAGTGACATGACCTCCTTTTCCCGTCAATAATCAACTCCCCACAAAGAGGCCGCCCACTGTGCATCCCCGACATTTCCTTCTCCCAATTGTGGCTCTCGCTCTCACGACATTCAGCGGTCCACCTGCACAGGCCTCAGAACGATGCGGTGAAATCGTGGAACTGGAATCTCGTGGCGAAAAGATCTCCTACAGTTTCAGACCGCATGAAACTGACACACCAAAAGCAGCCCTCGTGCTGCTCGCCGGGGGACATGGTTTTCTGAATCTCGATGAAAACGGATGCGCTCGAAAACTCAGCGGAAACACTTTGGTGCGCAACCAAGCTTCTCTGGGACGCGCAGGTTTCGCGACCGCTGTCGTTGACGCGCCGACCGACTATCAGGGAAAAGATGGTTTGGGCGGGTTTCGTGCCGATCCAGATCACGCCAAAGATCTGAGCCTAATTATTTCCGACATCCGCGAACGGACAAAGCTTCCGATCTACGTTGTGGGCATAAGTCGTGGAACGATCTCAGCAGCCAATGCGGCAGTCCGACTAACGGGCGACCGGGCTCTGGCTGGCACAATGCTCTTCTCCCCCGTCACATCCGGACGTGAAGGCGCTCACAAAGCTTGGTTTGCGCAGACGGTGTTTGATCTTCCGCTGCAGAATATCACTGGTCCTCTTGCCGTGGTCGTGCACCGAGACGACAAATGCGTCCGCACGCCGCCTGCCCTCGGCGCCAAGGTGATCGAGCGTGCAGTAGGCACTTCAGGGAAGCTGATTACCGTTGACGACGGTTCGGATGACAATTCAACCAAACTGACTGTGAAAGCCTGCAAGGGAAAAGAACCTCACGGCTTTGGGGGTCAGGATAAGGAAGTCCTCGCGATCATCACAGGTTTCGTCAACACGCAGAATTAGTGTCGCGACAAAGCTGTCCACTTCGCAAGCACGGTGCAACCCACTAGATTGCTCCGCAGACCTCATCAAAACGGCACAGCAACATGAAAATCGCGACCTGGAACGTCAACTCCATCAAGGCCCGCTTGCCCAACGTGCTCGAATGGCTCGACGCGGCGCAGCCCGATGTCGCCCTGTTGCAGGAAATCAAGACCGTCGACGAGACCTTTCCGGCGATGGAGATAGAGGAACGTGGCTACAACTGCGCCATCCACGGACAGAAGAGCTACAACGGGGTCGCCATCCTGTCCAAACATCCGCTCGAAGACGTGATGACCGGTCTGCCCGGTAATGAAGACGATGATCAGGCGCGCTATATCGAAGCCTGGGTCGATGCTGGCGGCAATGATGGCGTGCGGGTTGCGTCCATCTATCTTCCCAACGGCAACCCAACCCCCGGTGACAAATACGACTACAAACTTCGCTGGATGGATCATCTTGCCGATCGGGCAAGAGCTCTTCTCGAATCCGAAGAGCCAGTCGTTTTGGGCGGTGACTACAACGTTATTCCAGCTGACGAAGACTGCTACGACCCGGCGGCCTGGGCAAGCGATGCGCTGTTTCTGCCTCAGACCCGCGCCAAGTTCCGCACTCTGCTCAACCTCGGTTACACCGAAGCCTGGCGCACGCTCCACACGGAGAAGAACATCTATTCATTCTGGGACTATCAGGGCGGTGCCTGGCAAAAAGACAACGGCATCCGGATCGACCATTTTCTGCTATCACCGCAAGCCTCCGACAAACTCTCCAAATGTGAGATCGACAGCGGCCCGCGCGGAAAGACGAAAGCATCAGACCACACGCCGGTCTGGTGCGAGTTGGCCGCCTGACGCTATAGTTTCCCGGTCTCAAAGGAGAATTCCATGTCTCTCGCCGTTGAAACCGAATTTGCCAAATCTGTCCGCGGTGTGCCGCGCCGTGCCCTGCCCGTCATTGATGTCGGCAAAGCCCGTATGGGAGACGCTGCCGCCATCGAAGAGGTCGCGGCCCGATGGCGTGAAGTCTGGGAAAGTCTTGGATTTCTGTGCATCGTCAATCACGGGCTTGAGCCAGAATTGATTGACGGCATGCGGGATGCGGCAAAGCAATTCCATGATCTGCCGCTGGAAACCAAGCTCCAGGTCAAAGTTACCCACGACCAGAAGGGTTACGTCCCCGCGCGTGGCGGTCTGACGACCCATTCGAAGTTTCACAACAGCAAGAAGCTCAACACGGTTGAATGCCTTGTGTTGGCGACTGATTTTCCCGAAGACGACCCGAATCTGGCTGAGGGCAAACGCTTTTACGGCCCGACGCCATGGTTGCCAGATGATGTCGTTCCGGGATTTCGGGCGACTGCCGAAAATTATATGGCGCGGATCACCGAACTGGGAAAATCACTGCTGCCTGTCTGGGCTCGCTCACTCGATCTCGATGCCGGGTTCTTCGATGAGTTCTTTGAAGAGAGCTACACTTACTTTCGGGTCGCCAAATATCCGCCCAAAAGTGACCTCGAAGATGGTGAACTTGGCTCCAACGCCCATTGCGACACGGGATTCATGCCCTTTCTGCCGCCCGCCAATGAAGAAGGCATCCAGATTCTGGGCGAAGACGACCAGTGGTTCTGGCCGGACCTGCCCGAAGGTGCGATCATGGTGAATATGGGCTACTTCTTCGAGCGCTGGACCAACAACCGCTTCCGCGCCACACCACATCGTGTGATCCCGCCGACCGAACACGACCGCTATTCGTTTGCGTGCTTCGTCAACCCCAACTTCAGAACATCGGGTGCGGCCTTGCCGACCTGTACGAGCGCGGCCAACCCACCGCAATATCCCGAGATGACCTATTGGGAGTATTTCGACTGGTACATGAAGAATTCATACACCCACTACGGCAAGCTGAAAGTGAATGGCAAGAATGACGTCTCCGCTTAGTGCACCGGCTCCTGGCCGTACAAAACTGATCTGGCGATATCTGCTGAGTTTCTATCTTGGTAAACGTGGGTTTCGGCAATCCTTTCTTGCCTATGGCATAGGGTTCTGGATTTTTGCATTCGGGGTCGGCTTCATGCTTGCGGGCGGAGAAACGCCATCTACGACCCTTTTCGTCATCCAGAATATCTTCATTCACACCGGCCTGTTCATTCTTGTGATGATGACCTACCCGGTCCTCCGCTGTGCGTTTGATGCCACGGACATGACCCGTCCGAAGATCCGGCTGCTGCGAATTGTCGGCCCTTTGATCGTCACGCTTCTGGCGCCCTTCTATCTCATGCTGATGGTTGCAAGTTTCATGCGATACGCCCTTGCCCCGGCACTGCTCTAGCCACGCTGGCACGCCAACGACCTATCGCCCTATAGTGCAGTGGAAACTTCAGGAGATCAGCGGATGTCACTCGCAGTTGAAACCGAATTCGGCCGTCAGTCCCGCGAGTTGCCGCGCAGAAGCCTTCGGGTTCTTGATGTCGGTCTGGCCCTGACAGGGGACCCGGACGCAATCGAAGCACTCGCTCTCGAGTGGCGCGTTATCTGGGAAGGCGTCGGCTTCATGAGCATCATCAATCATGGTGTTTCAAAAACAGTCACCCAACGCATGACTGACGCCGCAAAGGCGTTCCACGATCTTCCTCATGATGTGAAAATGTCGATCCCGGTGACACGCGATCAAAAGGGCTACATCCCGACCAAGGCCGGCATCACCACCCATTCCGAATTCCATGAGAGCCGTAAACCTGACACCGTGGAGTGTCTGGTTCTGGCCACCGACTATCCGGCAAACCACCCCGATGTGGTCGCAGGCAAGCAATTCTATGGCCTGATGCCCTGGCTGCCTGATGCTGCCTTGCCTGGCTTCCGAGCCGCTGCAGAAGAGTACATGACAACGATCACAGACCTTGGAAGGAAGCTCCTGCCGGTCTGGGTGCGCTCCCTGGAGCTCGATGCCGACTTCTTCGATTCAAAGTTCGAGAACGCCTACACCTATTTCCGGATGGCAAAGTATCCGCCCAAGCCTGATCTGGATGACGGGGAGCTGGGGCTTCAGGCCCATGTGGACACAGGGTTCATGACCTTCCTGCCGCCCGCCGACGAGGAAGGCATTCAAATCCTCGACACCGATGGACAGTGGTTCTGGCCCGAGGTGCGTGAGGACGCACTGATCGTCAATATGGGGCAGTTCCTCGAACGTTGGACCAACAAGCGGTTCCGGGCGACACCGCACCGTGTGGTGCCGCCAAAAATCAACGACCGGTATTCCTTGGCCTGCTTCGTCAATCCGGGCTTTGAAGCGATCAGCGAGTGCCTGCCGACCTGCACCGGACCGGACAATCCGCCACAATTTCCGACCCAGACCTACTGGGAATTTTTCAACTGGTACATGACCAACACCTTTGGCCATTACGGCAAGGTAAAACTCGGGGACAACAAACCGGCCAATCCCTAAGCCGACCCCAAATTCAGGAGAGTAGACCCATGGCATTTTTCGAACTTCGCCAATACAAGATCAAACGCGGGAAAATGGCCGAATGGCTAAAGTTGTTTGATGAGGAAGTTGTCCCCTTCCAGACCGCCAAAGGCATGGTGATCTGCGGGTCGTTCCATGGCGAAACCGATGATTCCGTCTTTGTCTGGATGCGCCGCTTCAACACCGAAAAAGAACGCGTGCGGCTCTACAAGGCCGTCTATGAAGACCCACATTGGGTGAACGAAATTTCCCCGCTCGTGGGCAAGCTGATGGACCGGAAGAAAATCCAGGTCCAGCGGATCGTTCCCAACAAGAAGTCCGTCGTTCAGTAGACAGTTCCCGCATTACTCCGCGCGCCGGCATGGCGCGCGGTCCGCTGAGCAAAGAACAATCACACCCAGACAGACCAAAAGAACGAGCGGAATCAGCATCCGTTTGTCGAGAATAAACTCGGACAGGTGACGCGCCTCGTCCGAGGATTGGGCCACGCCTGTGTCCAGCATGGTGAACAACTCGTCCAGGCCTGCCTCTATCCCAATCTCGAACTGCCCAGCCCGAAACGCCGGCAGGATAACGCGCTGCACCATCTGACTGGAGCAGACATCGATCATGGAACCCCGCACCGGCGGCCCGAATTCAATCCGGACCTGCCGTTCGTTGTCGGCGATCAGAAACAGGGCACCGGCCTCGCCCGGCCAGTCATGGATACTCCAGTGCTGCCCCAGCTCGAAGGCATATTTTCGATGGATTTACCGTTGAGCGACCCGACCGAGACGACAACCACACGCTGATCGGCTTCACGCACCCGGGCCTCAAGCTTCCGCGCAATTCGGAGTTCTTCGCCGACGGTCAGGAGATCGGCATTGTCGACGACGTGCCCCAAGTGCCCCAGGAAGTCGGATTGGGCTTGAACGGGGCCACCCAATATCAAAAACATTAGTCCGAACCATAACCCCTGCTTCATTTGCTACCAGCTCCCGGAAGCGCCGCCACCGCCAAAGCTGCCACCGCCGCCTTTAAAACCGCCAGTTCGCCCCAGGCTTGCCACGGTGAGAATTTTTTCAAGTGTCGAATCCCGATCATCAGCCAATGACTTGCCGTCATGCCTGGAAATCTCGTCTTCGAAACTTCCGCCAGCTTTGAGATGACGGTCTAAACGCAGGACATGCCGAACCATCAGAACAATCGCCAACACGATAACAAGAAGCGAATGGATCAACATGATCAGAGGGACGCTCCACTTCAGGCCCTCCGGTTTCTTTTCTACGCTGCGATGGCTCTTTTGCGGATCAAGTGTCTTCAAAATCAGGTCAACGCCGCGTGTAATGCCCAAGGTGTAATTCTTCTTCTGCCGAAACCGCGGGAGAATGGCTTGCTGAATGATTTTGTGGGCGCGCGCATCTGTCAGGACCCCCTCCAGCCCATAACCGACCTCGATACGCACCCAGCGTTCGTGCGGGGCGACAATCAGGAGAACACCGTTGTCCTCTCCGGCCTGGCCAATGCCCCAGTGCCGCCCCAGTCCGACGCCGTATTCTTCGATGGTGCGTCCCTGCAAGCTGTTTAGCGTGACCACCACGAGCTGGTTCCCGGTCGCAACTTCATGGGCCTGAAGTTGCTGCGTCAGAAATGCCTCCGTGTTTGCAGACAAAATATTGGCTTGATCAACAACCCGACCGCTCAGCGTGGGATAACGGCTGCGTTCCTGAATGTTCTGAAGTCGTCCGTCTCGAAGGGAAAATGTTTCACCGCCGTGCCGAAAAGTAATTGCGTCATCTGCATAGGATGTTGAATTGGGAATTCCCAACAAACAGAACAGGCACAGAAAAACGCCAATACGCATTTCGAGGCCCCGACAGATCAGGCTAAATCTCGATCAACCTGTCTGAAAAACGGTTCGGCGCGCCATCACGGTTCGGAAAGTGTTGCGCCATCACCTCTGCGCAGCCATCGATGGCGCGGGTAAAGCCATCCGCGACTTCGCCTTCACGGACATCCTCGACAAATTTTTCTACGATTTTGTCCCAGACGCCCTCGTCCTCAAGTTTCTGCTGCAGCCCGACATCAGCGATCACCTCGACATAGCGTTCGCCCATGGCGACGAAGAACAGCACTGCGTTCCGGTCTTCGGTCTCGGTCATGCCGAGGTCGAGAAACATGTGTCGTGCCAGGCGTGAAGCTCTGCTGTGCCGAATGGATTTCGGCACCAGCGCGAAACGAATTTCCGGAATACGGAAAATCAGAGCAAGACACGCAAAGACGATCACCTGCCCCACATAGAATTCAATCGTGGTGAGCCCAAGAGAGTCCTCAAAGAACAGAGCAACCCCTGAAATTAAAAGTGTCGCAACTGCGGCAAACAATGTCGGAATAAACAGATAGGGTTCTGCTGAGTCCGCGATGACCGTCACGAATTCCGCACTGGTCCGGCTTTCGGCGGCCTTGATCTTGTCACGCAGCGTATCGCGTTGCTCTGCTGTCATTACAGTCATGTCACCAACTCCCCGACGACCCGCCGCCGCCAAAGCTTCCCCCGCCCCCAGAGAAACCGCCACTGCTGCTGCCCGAAAATCCGCCGCCCGAAGACCATCCCCGGGAGCTGCGTGAATAGCGCCGTGAAGAGCGCCCGAACGAGAGGAAACTCATGATAATCAGGATGAAGATAAAAAAGATGATGACGGGCGGAAGCGCAAATTTCTGTTTCTCAGGCGCCACCCCCGAAACCGTATCAGCTTCCTGCTCCAGCGCGGCCAGAATTCCGCGGACGCCATCGACAATGCCCTTCACCCGGTTGCCAGTACGAAACGCGGGAATTATTTCATTCTGGATGATGACGCTGGCCCGGGCATCGGTCAGCAGGCCTTCAAGTCCGTAGCCGACCTCGATGCGAACCTGTCGTTCATTGGGCGCCACAAGCAGCAGGACACCGTTGTCCCGGTCTTCCTGTCCAATCCCCCAAAAACGACCAAGTTCAACCGTGTATTCCTCGATGGTCCGGTCCTGCAGACTCTGGACAGTAACGACAACCACCTGATTGCCAGTCGCCTCCTCATGAACACGGAGCATTCCTGAAATTTCGGCTTCTTTGGCTGGCGTCAGCAGATTGGCTTCATCAACGACGCGCCCGGTCAGTTCCGGGAATTGAATCTGCGCCAGAGCCGAAACGGCCAGCAACGTCGCCACGAAAAACGTAACCGCTGCCGTCCAGCGTGATCTCCAAGAAGGCACTTACGACCCCGAGTTGAAGTTGACCACCGGTGCCTGATCAGCGTTGTCTGCGGTCGCTGTGAAGGTTGGTTTGATTTCGGCTTCGGGGTAAAGCCATGCCGCGATCCATTTGCCGGGAATGGTGCGCAATTCGGTGTTGTAGTCGCGCACGGCGGCGATGTAATCGCGACGTGCCACGGCA
>ENA-UOXV01001367-UOXV01001367.1-marine-metagenome-genome-assembly--contig:-NODE-1367-length-34217-cov-6.193285_pt1 | contig 34217 bp, 17 predicted proteins | sample MGYA00238165_ERZ766961 | MGnify/ENA primary metagenome ERZ766961 (study PRJEB28924, sample SAMN03173240) | marine metagenome | biome: Marine; feature: Water; material: Subsurface seawater | place: North... | reverse complement strand
TGGTGTGGGCCTGGGACTTTTTGTTATGCGGCTTCCTTGCTGCGGTCTCCCGGCCTCTGCTCGCCCACTGTTCTTCGCTCTGCGATCTGCGACTGTTTGTCAATAAACGGATGATTCTCCTCGCATGACGTCTTCTCTTCAGCATACGGATATTTTCTCTCTGCGTTTCTAGCTCGTTGTCAAACGTATGTTTTTTCCTATGCGGCCTCCGCTTTGCGTTTTTTGCCGGGGGTGGCGGTCTCGGCCGGAGGTGGGTCGTATGTGGGCGTGATGGGCGGTGCAGGATGAGGAGGCTCCCGACCGTGGTTTTTCGCGGTCTGGGTTGTGGTCTTCCCCTGTTTTGGTGGGTTTTGCGTGCCTATTGGTTTGATTTGGTTTTGTGACAGCCGGTCTGTACGAGGGTATTCAATACACTCTCTCCCTCTCTCTTTTTGACTGTCAGGAAACGGATATATTTGCTTTTCTCTCGTGGCAATATCTTCCAGTCCCCCTTTCTTGTGTAGTTTTCTCCGGGCGTTTTTTGCGACTGTCGTCAGTAAACATGCGTTTTCTCTGTCTTTTCCCCGCCTGCCTTGCTAGCAGGTCTTGTACAAGATTATACACTTCAATATATCGTCATGATTCCTAGCTCCGAGCGTCGGCCTTATCCCACGTCCATTCCAAGGCGGCGAGCAACATCGTTGCGCCCGCCAAACTTGGTCAGCTGCGCCGCGAGGTCCTCGCGACCAGCCGCGACCAGCTGCGCCTCTGTTGGCATCACGATCCTCTTGTTCTCCCCAACCTGCAGATTGCAGCTGAATGAGCATCCTACGGTGCTTCTAAGCTGCGGCGGGCCGAAAGCAGGACCGTTGCGAACCTCAAGAGCGAGAGTGTGCGCGACGGAGAGGGTGTCGACGGCGAAGGAAAGCGAGAAAGGGCCCCAATACAGGTACGGTGCGCGCCGCCGCTCTGGCTCGAGGCCAAGTCGGGCTCCCAACACGTTCTGGCCTCCGTGCTTGACGACGAGCCGGTGCAGGTCTTCCCGTCCGTCCAGCGAAAAGCGCCGGGAGGATGGCATCTGCGAGCGGCGGCGCTCAAAGCAAGGCAAGAATACCCCAGCATGGCGCGAAGAAGGCTACTCGAATCGCACACATCTAGGTCTAATGCGGGTTCCGCAGTGGGGCGTGACCTTGCCCTCTTGCCTTGTGGCGATAAGGTAGGCTTGTAGCTCACGAAGTAGGCAAAGAAACTCACAGTGATATCTGCATCCCACGGCATGCAGCATTCAACGATATTTTGACTTTTTTGGACTGAAAGGCCACGCCAGTGAGATGCCGGTGGGAGAGTGTCTCACGCGAACTCGGCGTAGGAGAGCATGCCGAAGCGCTCCGAGATGGCAGACGGGCCACCATAGCGCGAGACTGCACTAGCCAGGTCTGCGCGCCCCCCTGCCTTCATTTGAGCCGGTGACGGCATTACTCTCCAGTGCCTGCGAGCAGCCATCCCGCCATCGTTCGATCTCAGCAAACCATGCAATACCAAGCCTGCAGTAGGTGTGCGGCATTTTCTGGACGCTATTCGGAGTGCTTCAGAGAAACGGTCATGATTAGATCTTACCGATTATTTGTGTGCTCCTCGCCAAATCTCATGAGCTCCTCCTTGAGACGGTTTTCGTCCGAGAAAAATCCCCACTCACGCTGCCCCCGCGCGCCTTGCCCCCGAGCACCACCTCGGATCCGCCTTGACCCTTCCTCGCCAGAATACTTAGTAGAGGGCCACTGTTCTCCCTCCGATAAACCCCTCGCCAGGTGGCCACTCTGAAGTGCGTGCTTGGGTCCCTGATGACCCTCAGCCCCGATAAATGCCTTTTCTCCAGCACCTGGTCCTGGCCGCTCCACGCGGCCCTGCGCTAGACTGCCTCCGAGGAACTGCAGTCTTCCCGAGCTGTGAGCGCGGTCTGATTGGACTGGCGCGGGCTCGATTGCTCGCCGGGCGTGAGAAGATCGCATTGTATCAGACCTGCCCGCGGCAAGCCTCAGCATAGGGAGCACCTGTGTGCCGAGCGAACAGCGTCGCCCTCTTCAGACACAGCGCGCTTCAACTGAAGCATTCGATAATATCGTACCATGAGCGGAGACCGAGAATTTTGCTGACATTTGCGACTCCACCGTGCTGCCGAATAGCATGGATGATGTGCATCCCTCCGTGGTTTCGCAGCTGCGGGAGGTCGCCCCGATATCAGGTCTGCCCCACGATGCGAAGAGGATCTGCGACAAATACGATGAGGCTAGCAAGACGGGATATAACCACCATACCTGCATGTCCGTCGGAATGTGGTCTGGTGCCAGGTCGTGTTCTCTGCAGAAGTGCGCCAACTCTGCCTCCACTCGGTCCAGATCCTGAAAGCCATCCACACGCTGAGCGCAACTTGTTTGCTGTTCTGCAGAATTCTATGGGCATGCGCCGATACCTTCCACCAGAACTTCTTACGGTTTGCCATCGCCATTCCAAGAGCCCCACTCTGCTCTCCACAGCCCCCAACGCCTTTGACTCGACGGCATGAATTGCTTCGCGACAAGCTCGGCGCTGCGCTCAAAGGAAAGGTCCATCCGAGTTTCAGTGGTGGGCTGAACGCCGCCCGTGTCACACATCCTTTAGCTGAGCCGACAACATTTTGAATTGCGCCGGTTGAACGCCACCAACCATTACATCTTGGGCGCGCATGAGGACCCGACTCATGCTCTGCGGATGGGAGGGGCTGTTCAGGGACTGCAACGCGTCGCTGGGCACACGCCAGGCACGCGGGGGGCAAAGGAATCGTACCCAGGGTAATCGGGGCACTTAAGAGGAGTATGGATAACACTGGCACCCAGCATGTCGATTTCAGGCACAGCCATGCCATCCTCTTTCTGGCGGCGAAATTTCTAGATTTTACTAAAATCCGGGTAACTCTCTATGCGACTCATCGATGCCCTGGTTGTCGCCTGTGCACTCCCTGCGGCACCTGACCCAAATGCTCGTGCCGAAATTATGCGCCGGAGCGCGGTCCAGTGCTTCCTTGCGGCCAGCGTAGCATATGGACCACGCTCGCAGGGCATCGCAGCATGCGGGCGCAACATGCGCTGTTTGGCTCCTTCCTTTTGGTCTGGCTTCGCTGGACGGGAGTACTTCCCTGCAATCGGTAGTGGGAACAGGGCAAGACTTCCCAAAGGATGTTTGGCAACCAATAGAATGTCTGGGTCTTTCGGTGACATTCACGACGGGATGACTGATGAGGAGATCATGAAGCAAATGACATTCTTCTCTGCTGCTTCGCTTCTCACGTCGAGCGACGAAATCGGTTACAAGGTGACCTGCTCAGCCACCTTTTGCATGGGCTAAAGATTTGGGAGCTTGCAATGTGTACATGAAAGATTGCTGTGACAAACAAACACTGGGTTGCGCCTTCTTAGGTGCGATGGGACGGACACGACGCGACCGTGAGCCAGGTCTTCAGGAGCAAGTCGGCGCAGCTTGGTCTCCATGTATCGTGGATGATAGATTCAAGGCAAGAGGCACGCATGCGGGCACTTCTGTTAAAGTTTGGAGAACCGCCGAGCGAGAAAGCCTCGGTGGAAGAAATGGGCGAGAAGGCAAGCCACGTAGCCCAGCGAGGCGCGACGCTGCGGCGTGCGCGATACGCGCACAGCAGTGGTGGCACAAGGTTGCATTACTGAGCGCGTGCACGGCGCTTTGACTGTCTCTGCGCAGGTTCTACGACTGGCGTTTCTGTCTGCAGGCTTGCGCCGGACGCTAGAGGACGAAATTCTGGGCATAGATACTTCTGGGGTTCGACCCTACCTATGCTCTCGAAATAATGTGCTTGCGCAGGCCCAAGTGCTTGCAGCGGTGTCGACTAGACGCGCGTTCACGCGCCACTCTTTTCATCAGCGCGCGCGCGCAGGGTGTGCCGCGACGCGGGATCGTGCGCGACGAACCACTTGAAGGAATGCGAGCTACAGTGCAGCGACGGACCCCTCGTAATCCAGGGGCGCGCAGCACCCCACGTGTAGTAAGCAGCTTGCGTAATGAGGGCCAAGAAGAGCAGCGGGCGATCGGAGGGGATGCTATGGGGGCACTGGAGGGTGCGCCTGAGGAGCAGATGATGCGTCGGACTGTGGCTGAACTAAAGCAAATGTGCGAGGTGCGGGGGCTAAAGAAGAGTGGACGCAAGGCCGATATCGTCAGGCGCCTGATCGAGGGTACCTGAGCAGATCTCTTTGATCATATCAGACTTGTCCAAGTAGGAAACACTGTGCATCAAACGAAAAGACGGCTGTCGCGTGCACAGTACAATCCAAAGGTGGCAACCTGCAAACCTACCGCTGCTGCATTAAACAAAAATCTATGGCCAGGAACACTCTGGAAATCGCATGTGCCACGGAACACCCGATCCGGTTGCGCTGAGCTCGTCGGCAACTGGAACAAAGTCCCCAGTTCGCCAGCAACTCTCGTTGCGATTGTTGTTCTTATTCGTTTCGGGAAAGTCCTCGGGAAATACGAGATTTAGCACGTCATTGATCACGCCCGTCTTGAGGGTAAGGTCCGAACCTGTCGTTGCTGAAAGGGATGGCGACGCATTGACCTCGATTAGCCAAGGCTTTAGGTTGCTGTCCAATAGCACGTCGTAGCCGTACAGCTCGAAGCAGTGCTTGTCGTTGATGATGATGCTTTGTGTTGCGCGCAGCGTGTGGTAGATAAGCATTCGGATTAGGTGAAAGCATCGATTTGTCCGCTCTTGTCCGTAGGTCGCCTGTAGATACAGCCTCAGATTCCTGATGTGCCATTTCCCCCCATGGTCTTCGTTGTAGTCCTCTGAGTGCTTCTGCACAGACACGTTCGTGAGGTGCATCAGCACATTCTCGAGGTCTGCAGGTGATGAAGAATATTTTGCTGTACAGAAGCGTGCAAAGCCCTGACGGTGTAGATATGCGCGCAGTGGGCTGTAAGACGTGACGAGGACGTAGATCCGTAGGTCGAACTTGCGGCCGCCCACGAGCAGCGGGTTCTCAACGTAGCGTGAGACAACATACTGCACGCCACGAGGCAGTGAATCCTTGTCAGGAGCTGCAAATGAGCATCTACGCTGCAGCGAGACGGATTGTACGGAATTGCACGCCGGTGAAACACGACCTGGTCCCTGCCGGTGGCATCGCCATTGCGGGCAGCCCACTTCTTGATCTGCGAAAGTTTTGAAATAAGAAAGATGCCGACCCCTTGGCACTTGGCGCACGGCTTCATAATCCATGTTGACTTTCCCTGCTCAGCCTCCACGCGCCGAAATTCCTCTACGAATAGGGGATAGTCGGACGGCAGCGTGAAGGTAACGGGCACAATGTCGTCCAGCTCTCCTCCCCGCCCCTGCAACCCACAGGCGGAACAACGCGGTGAACCTGCTATGTTAGGAAGTACACGATAGCAACCGCAAACTCTCAAACATTAACACCAGGCACATGGAAGAGGTTCAGTGAGTACCGCGCGCTCCATCTCCTTACGATACTTCTTTATGTTCTTCACGATTAGATCCTTTCTTGTCAGCTCGTAATGGTTCGGAAAGTGATTCACCATCTGGTCCTCCCCAAGGCGCATCATCACCGACGAGAGATGCGTGCCCTTACTCGCCCAATAGAGGTTCCAGTACTCATCTTCATCCTCCATGATCTTGCGCCACCTGCCGGATGAAGTTTGACCTCAACGTTGGAGGACTAGAAGGTGAAACGCGCCAAGATCCTGATGAAATAATCCGCGAATCGTGATCCTGGCCTCAGCACACGCTAGAAATCATCGACAAGTCCTAAGCACTCTCTGTGACAGCAGCGCCAGTATCGAACCGACAGAGGCTGCTGAGCAGACAACTGCGGAATACGCACCCTCGGCGATCGAAGTTTGCGACCAAGCACTTTTTCTCGAAGTCGCTCTTCCATCGCAGCCTTCGCACAGCAGTCTCCGCCCGCGGCTTTACACTCATGATGCCTATCCCCAGCGTCGCCACCCTGGAGTACCAAACGGGGTCTCTTCACTTACGCGCCGCGAAGTGACGACCGTCGGCCCGGAGCAGCTCTCCGGCCCAGGTCGAGTTCGAAGCCAGAAAATAAAAATTCTGAAAATATTGAAAAGAGAAAATGGCTCATAAATCATGTATCACACTCGCGTCTTTTGGAGGTGGCGCGGCGCGCCGCCACAAGGGGCTCTGAGGGGGTATGGCGGAGTTCGATGGGGAGGATGCGGGTGAATTCATGCCACCGAACAGATCCGATTCGTTCATGGCCTGCTGCGGAGCAAAGATTTTGACATTTTCTCCTGATGAGCCCAAAGGTGGAGCGTGCTTCCGTGGCGGCGCTGGGGACTTGGGCGGGCCAAGCTGGCTGCAACGGAGAAGAGTGCTGTTGGAACATAGAAGATCGACGGCGAGCAGAAGGCTGGTTACAGCAGTTGTACTGTTTTTGGGGGGGTGTGTGCTTCAGGGAGCGTCAGCGCTTGGACCCCCGCCACATCTGAGGGCATGTCCAGGACCACTGGACCAGGGAAGCGGATCGATCTGCGCAACATCAGGGAACGCGTCGATGGCGGAGGCGGTGGCAGAAGGCACAATCAGCACAGGAAAAGTTGTTTTAAAGGTGAATCGTCTAGGGGGCTTCGGGGGCGAAGGCGGCATCGCCTATGTCCTGGTAAATGGAACTGCGCGAGCAGGGATCGACTTCCTTGGGACGCGAGGGGTCATCAGGTGGGCTGCTGGCCAGGCGCAGCCTCGGTCGATATCTATTCCACTGATTGATACAGGCGAGTACACCAAGGGGTTTGGGCGCTGCGTTTCAACGTTGACGGCGAGGCTCGAGACGCTCGAGGTCTCTGAGGGGTCGCTCGGTATCTCGGGGGTATCAGAAACCGAGGTCACCATCGTCAATACAAACGCTAAGCGAGGTTTCCTTCATCTACCGATGATAGCTATGACCGTCAGTGAGCTACAGGTATTGAAACGCCTGATGAAACCCAATGTGGTGCTTCGTCCTGCAAGAATGCCTCAAAGGCAATCGTGGATTTGACGTTGCGAAACTGATGCTGACCCCACACATGCTAAACAGGGCGAACTAGCTTTCAACGTATCGCGCCAAGAGGGGAGCGATTGCGACTTGCAGGTATGGTACCGGACAAGAGCGATTGAGGGGTCTGACTACGGGAATTACGGAGCAGGAATGCCAGGGCAGGCCGGCAGTCTGTTTTGGAGCGAGGGTGACACGACACCGAAGCTCGTGACCATTCCAATTATCAACAACGACAAGGTACAAGCCTCTCCAGGGGAGGAATTTTACGTGGAGCTATACGGGCAGCCCTTGGTGCTCAAAGGGAACAGCATGCGGATGCGGATCACGGTCACGGATGATGACCAGCTTGGCTTCCTGCGCCTCGATACAACCAGCTTGGACACACGATCCGATCAAGGAAGCGTCCCTGTGTTGATTTCTCGCGTATTTGGCTCGGCATCGCCAGTTGCGGCTGACTACTACACTGTGGCTGGCACGGCGAAAGCGGGATTGAACTACCAGCACACTCAGGGGACCCTGGTATGGCGGCACGGGGAAACCGACCAAAAGACCATCGTACTCCCTTTGATCAACAGTACGGTGGACGCAAGACTCTCGGTTTCCTTCGAGCTGCATGTTGCGTACGTGACGGGTGCTTCGCCGGCCCACCCTCCTGTCAGTGTGGTTCTGCGTTCCGCCTGTCCTCTACCTCTGGTTTTCATCCGCTGGCGTGCGCAGGCACTACGATGTTGGACCACGTCAACGTGGCCAATATCCGCGTAATCAACGTTTTCACCGATCCTGGTCGGTTTCCTGCAGCACAAAACCCCGCGCTTTTGCCCCTGCGCTCCTGCGCTTTTGCCTGGAATGCTCAAGCGGACGAACTCATTCGCGTTGCTGGCACTTTTTAGAGCTGAGCCCTTCGGGTTGACAGGCACGGTGGGATTCAGTCCAAACTTTGTCTGCACCGACCCGCGGGCACCGCGCGATGCGATTTGCTATTTCGTTTATGAGGCAGAGACATCTGTCTCGGTGTATGTAAAACGCTTTGGGGGGGTGGTCGGCGATATCTCTGTCACATACCAGGCACAGAACATCACGGCAGAGGGATATGGAGACTTCACCGCGGTATCTGGGTCACTTTTTTGGAAGTCTGGAGATAGTTCGGCGCGGGTCATCGAAGTACCGATTCAGCGCGACGATGCGGGATACCCTCTCCTCGAATTCTTTCGCGTGGCTTTGTTTAACGGCGATCCACTCGTGCCAATCGTGGCGCCAAGCACACAGTATGCTTATGTCGCCATCATTGACAAGGACAGCGGGGGTTCCATAACTATTGAAGCTGTGTCACCTCTTATTTACGAAAGCAGTGGCGAAGCCCGCTTTGTGATCTCACGTAATGGTGCTGGTGTCGGTCTGGCGCGCGTCACGTACGAATCTATTCCTGGCACTGCACTATCGGATGTCGATTTCAAGCTGAATCGGGGAGAACTCTTTTGGGCCGACGGGGAATCTGGGCCTAAGCAGGTCAGTGTAGAACTCGTGCGTGATCACGCCGCCCGCTATGGGCGCTACTTCAAGGATCTCTACATGCATATCATACAAGTCTCGGATAATGTCTTTCTCGACCCACGCAGTAACATCGCAAGCACAGTTGTCGCCGACGATGGCGCACAAACCGGGTTCTTTCTCTTCGACAACCTGGAGTTCGACCCTCTTACAAGGCGCACCCTCGGCGCCCCGGCCGCTTACAGTGTAAACGAGCGTGACGGAGTGGTCCGTATGACAGTGGCTCGAAAAGGGGGCGTGCAGGGGAACGTTACCGTTCGGTTTCGAACTGAGGATGTGAGCGCTCTGGCTACCCGCAATTACCATGGAACGGGCGGAACTCTTTCTTGGGAGGAGCTTGATGCGACGCCACGGAACATCGAGGTGCGTCTCATCGACGACACTCTTTTTACGCCAGGAGCACATCGTAGCGTATTTCGCGTGGTGCTGGACGAGATCACCGTCCACGACGGGACGCTGACTTCCAGTGGCTATCATGGTCCAGAATCAGTGGTGGCAGAGGTGGAGATCATAGAGGATGACGGTCCCGGCGTATTTGCATTGACACAGTCGATGATTGAGGTGTCGGAGGGAAATTCCGATGTCCTGGTGAATTTCACAGTGCTGCGTTTAGGGGGCAGTGACCGCGCCGTGTCGGTCAAGTATCGAACTGTGGCCGGCAGTGCGACAACACCACTGCTGAACGAAATGAGTGGTATGGATATTCGACCAGAGCTACCCGTGTCATGCGAGGGTGCAACAATGTCGGGGATTCGGGTAGTTCAAGGAGCAGGTGGTGTGGCGCGGGAGATCTACTGCGCGGTCAGCGATTCACTGGGCGACAACAGTTTCGCAAGCGGTAGCATTTTTCTTTGGGATAACTCTGCACGCATGCTGTGGAACCGGACTTGCACATCCGGTGCAGCACCTGGGGGCGGGCGCGATCATATGCTGCTCTGGCGGGATCTGCGTTCTCGCGTATCGCTCAACGAAGACGACAAGACGACTGTGGGGGACTTTGTTGAAGTACAAGCCGGTGGCAGGGTAGCAACAGTCGAAGGTACAGTGGAAGTGCCCGCAGGTATGGGACAATTTGCTCGGCCTGTCCCTTTTCCGCTGCACGGAGTTGTTGCATGGTTCGACTGGGAAAATCAACAAGTTTTGTGGTCCGGTGAGCACTCGGGAATCGCAACATTTGAGTCGATGCAAATCATAAGTGAAGATTTGGGGTTGGACAGTCCGTCATTCTATGTTATCACGGACGGCATTTCAAGTGTTCACGTCGGACGCACAGCGACGGATTCGGATGACGAGATCACGAATTCTTCGCTCGTCGTGTTCAACTTCTCAGCAGGAACGGCCCTGGCAAGAAATCTTTCGACACCGATGAAGCTCACACCCGAGCAATGGTGTGAACCTGAGAAAGATGCGTATGGACACGTGCTATGGACCGTCAACGGTCGTGTCATGTATCGAAATTGCTCGCAGGGGACCGGGGGGGAGCGGACACTAGCGTTGGTGCATGGAGGGCCGATCCATGACCCGATGAATGTGTCAGAGCAGGTGGATTTTGAGATATGCCCTGGAAACTTCTTCGAGGAGTGTGGCGCGTGGTTGCTTGACGTGGCAGCGCGCGGGTCAGGGGTTGACCTGTTCGCGCAGGTCGACGAAGCCGGGTACCTACTTTTTGGGGATGCTGGTCAGGACGGAGGATTGTTCCACTGTGAGACAGGGACACAGCTTGGCACGATGCGTACCGGGATCGAACTCGGTCACACTGTGGCGAACGACTTCGAGTCCACTTCGGGCACTCTGACGTGGGAGCGCGATGACTTGGAGGCGCGAAATTTCTCAGTGCGTGTTCTGGTTGACAGTGTTGTGGACTCGTCAGTTGAGGAAGAATTTCATGTAGAGCTCTACGAAGCGGACAAGGCGGGAGTCGACTCGGCACGTGCTTCGGCGGTGATACGCATCATCGACAGAGAGGGCGCGGGCCGCGTAGAAATTGTGCCACAGCAAGCACGTGTGGGGGAACGCGAGTTCTGCTGCCGCAATTGTGGAGCAGACTATCTAGATGCGGACCGCACGTGGTGTGCGACATTTGATGTGCGACGATCTTCGTCGCGTGGCGACGTGTGCGTGAACTATACTGCTGTCGGTAGAGACTCAGGCGAGCAAGAACTCACAGCAGAGGCAGGGCAGCAATTCACACCAAAAATTAGCACGATTTGTTGGTCCCACGGCGACGCATCGCTGCAGGAGGCGGTAATTGAGCTGCCTTTCCACCCAAGCTACGACCGCCTGCTGTCAGTATTTAATGTCACACTGGGGAACACAAACATTCGAGGGATTGGTTACAGAGGACCGGCGAGCAGTGCGATGCTATACAGGGACGCGCGGCAGGAGGTTGCTGACGAGGACGCAACGGCAGGTGTGGCCACATTGCGATCCGATGAGGGTTCTGGGCAGGCTGTTCTGGTTGTTCAAACGTCACAGACTACAGCACTGTTGTATGCTGATCGCTTAGGTGGTACCGACACCGACCTCACTGCGCATTTCACAACAGTGCAACTTCCAGCACGAACTTTTCGTGAGCTGCCGGCTTCGATCACTGTCCGCGATGGAAGCCGCGGGACCAACACTTTCTGCGTGGCGCTGTCGGATCGCGTCGAGGGTTCGTGCGTCGACTCAAGTTCCAACGCACGATGCGTAGATGGCTTCTGTACAACGATTTACCCCTCGCTTGTGTCCTCCTCAACCGAGGGACAACACTTCTTACGGGCCGAGGGCTCAATCTATTGGCGCGAGGGTGAGTCAGGACTCCGCGCCATCCCTGTGCGAATACTATCGACTGTGAACGGCACTACCAACAGCACTGTCAAGAACTCTACTTCTGTCGTGGTTGCTGCCTCCGCGAATGAGTCTGCAGCATACAGGGCATTCAGTGTTCAGTTCAGCAACGTAACATCCAGCCTGCAAGGCCAGCTTGGAGCACCGCCCTTGCTTGCAGACAAGAATTCGCATGGGTCGTGCTCACCAGAGGCTTGCGTGCCTACTGGGCCCACAGACGTCATCAGCGCCTGCAATTTGGTGGCGTGCCGCAAGTCCGCTACTAGAGAGGCTTTCGTACTCACGCCGGCTGGGACGGGATCGGGTCAATTGCGCCTGGTGAATAGTACCTACTTCGTGACAGAGGGCATCCCAGAGAATTCTGTGTTCTTTTCCGTACAGCGGGTCGGTGGTTCTGTCGGATCCATAACCGTGAAGTATGCAACCTTCGCAAGTGCTGTGCCTGGTCTGTCTGTCGCCGCGATCGATGGGCACGACTACCTTGACGTCAATGGAACTTTGGAATGGGAGGATGGGGATGCCGAAGACAAGGAAATCTTTGTGCCAATCATTGACGACGAATTGTACACGAAAGGTCGGCTTTTCAAATCCTTCTATGTCGAGCTGTTCAATTCCTCTGAAAACACAAAGGTCACAGGCGCAGTGTCATGCTTTGCTGTGATTGTTGATGACGATCCTGAACCTGGGACAATCCAAGTGCTCGACACGCGGCAAACTTTTGCAGAGACCGCGGGAACTGCAACTCTGACACTCGCTCGCGTTGGAGGAAACGACACGGCGGTCTATGTGCGCTTTCACACAGGCTTGGGCGGAACATGGGACTCCGTAACTGTGCAAAGCAGCTCCGCCAGCGCGCATGCTGAGCGCTTTGCCGATCAGTCATATGCGTGCCAAACTACGCTTCGAGGAAAGCCAGACGCTTCAGTCTACGTTTCTCGGGAGTCCGGCGGCGGCGAAGCTGGACTAGCCTTTGACCAGGACCTGACAACATTCTGGGACGGTTCGATCGGTGGTCTGCGTGGTGCCAAAGAGTGGCTGCTTTACGACTTTGATACTTGTCAACTTGCTGGCGCTAATGTGACGGGATACTCTTTACGGACAGCTAAGGCTGGTGTGCGCAGCGGGTGTCCTGCGGCGTGGCAATTTCAAGGCAGCAATGATGGTATCGAGTGGACAGTGCTAGACGTACAGGGGAATCGTGAGTGCACGCCAGATGGGCGATCATACGACTTATCGGTGGCTCAAGGATTATTCCGAATGTACCGTTGGTACTTTCTTGAAGACGTTGATGGCTTCAACGGAATTCGCATTTACGAGGCTGGTATGGAGTTTGCCAACTTCGGCATCGAGGGTTCTGAGCTGTTACAGGCACAGGTTTGTGACGAATCAGCAACGTGCTGCGTCTTTGACGACGGAGAATGCTATCCAGCAGGTGGAAATGATTATCAGAGTCTCATGGACATGTCATACGACTATACGTATACTCGTGGAATTGTATTTTGGGCGGAAGGAGACACGTCTCTCAAGACAATCAACATTTCACTGCTAGATGACTGCATGGGCTGTTCTGAGAGCACGTGTGCTGAATTTGACCAGCAGCAGGACCGTCCATATGAGATGTTCCCCGTACATCTCACGGTCGGGTCCGACCTTGAAATCCGTGCCCTTCCTGGCGGCGACGCGCGACAGTACCCTTTCCGCCGTGACGCACAAATCGACACATCGCACGGCGTGGCAACTGTCCTCGTGGAGGATGACGACGGTCCAGGTGTCATCGCGTTGAGTACCGACACCTGTGGGGGCAAGCGTGGCGGGTCCCACGTAGAGGGCTTCGTCACACAAGGCGGGTTTCTTGTCGAGGGAAACGATGCCAAGTGTCCCGTGCTGGAGTCGGTGGGCTCTGTCGACTTTCTGGTGGAACGCTACGGTGGCAGCCGAGGTGCCGTCACTGTCGCGTACGAGGTGACTGGCCTCGACGCTGAGTCAGGCGTGCACTTCCGCCCAGCGAACGGAACGCTCACGTGGTCGCATGGAGACGCAGGACCGCGCTTCTTTTCAGTTCAGGTCTTCGACGTGCCTGTTTACCAGACGGGCAAGTACGTAAAATCGCTCGTTGCAAGGCTGAAGGGGTTCGAGGGGCCTGACGGCGTGAGTCTGGTCGAGGGCGGGGCGGTGCTGAAGCCATGCACGCGGCAAGTTATGGGTGTCTGTGTTGAGCCTGCACGCGCCGTTTTCGAGGTGGCCATACTTAGCAACGATGCCGAGCCGGGCGACATCGTCATCGATCGAGCGGACCTTGCTGCATCAATCCAGTACTCAGTCCTGCAGTCTGCCGGCCAGGTCAAAATCCCAGTGAAGCGCGTTGGGGGCTCCGACATGCCTATCCAGGTATCGTACACAACCACTGCTGGAAAGTCCGCATCAAGCGCACGGCCTTGTGTCAACGGTACTGCTCTCTCAGAATGTGAGTACCACCATGTCACCGGCGTGCTCAAGTGGGAGGATGGAGATGCGTCGGTCAAGTATGTCGAGGTCAAGTTTACGGAATCACTGCTGCGAAGCCAGCGTGAAACGTTTGGCGTTTCACTTTCGGGAAAGATGAATGACACCATCGGCGAGTTCTGCGGTGGCTACTCGGGAACTACCTTCAAAGACGGTGTGCGCTCTGAATCGGCCCTCGTCAATCTGCACTGCAGTGTTACCTTCTCGTCCGCTGTGACTGTCACGATCAACTCAAATCCTGCGGGGGGTACCTTTCAGATTTATTCTCATGCATGGCCATTTCTCGTCGAAGATGCATCAGCTGCAGTAGCGGTGTTCTGGATTGAACGTGCTTTGGGCTCCAAAGGCATCGTATCTGTAGAAGCTCGCTCAGAGGGTGATCCTTACTACGGCACAGCACAGCCAGGGGTGCACTTCGTACCGCTTCAAGAGACTTATACGTGGTATGACGGTGACAGCTCGCCGCGCTTTGTCCGCGTTGAGATCCTCGCTGATACTGTCCCGGACAATACTCTCGTGGAACTGCGTGTCCGTCTCGCATTTAACTCCATCAATTCGGGTCTCAACCTTGCGAAGAATACTGCGCGCTTGTTCATCAAGCCGGTGGATTTCGTCCCCATGTTTCTCTCGACCTCAATCAAGGACTCGACGAACGTGCTGGACACAGAAAACGAGGTATTTTTCTCGTTCAGCACCAACGTGATCGCCGGTCCCGGTGCGCTCGTTACCATATCTGAGCTCCTCAACACTGGCACGCCAAGTGGTGAACTCGAAGTCTCCGGTAAAAGTGCGTCGACATTCGGGAGTGTTGGGTTTTTCGACCAGGTGGCTGGCACTCTGACGCTTGAGGTCCACGACTTGCAGTCCATTGATCCCGATGTTGAAGTTGCCATTTCATTTACTGTTCGGAACGGCAACATCGTTCAGCCACCACGCGTGCCAGCGATTGAGCTTACGGGCGAGGTTGGCTGTACAACGCCACGGGTTGGCAGCATTGACATCCTGTGCCCATCCTCATTTCAAGTTCCCAAAACTTCGATGGAGGGACGCGCTCTAGGATTCATAATTTTGTCTGTCGTGGCGCCATATGTTGAGACACGGCTATGCACCTACCCAATATGCCCTCACGCGAGTTTCATTTCTGCGTATAACAATATTACTCTTTCCCTTCTAATGCCGATCGAGATGCCCCCGGAATCGACTCTGACAATTTCTGGTCTGCAGTCCTCAACATCCGTGGGCGTATCCGTGCCGATCTTCGTCATGAATATGTCGCGCACTCGGCCGACATACACTGATAGCAATCGCTCGGCGCTCTGCACGTGCAGCACACCTGCTTGCACCTGTGAATCGACTCTCGATGGTATTGTGCGCGCCGCCGATTTGCGCCTGCAGGTACAAATCCAGTGCAACGCACTTGGATGGATGGACATCTCGGGCGAAAGACTCACACTCAGGGTTGGCGACCAGACCAGCGACCAGGGATTTGTGGTCACAAATAACCAGGGCTTCACAGACCCGCCGCGCACGTGCGAAGACAATTGCACAGTGTACCACGACCTTTTCCCTACTTTCTTGGACGTCCGAGAACAAGTCACGCCAACAGGTCAGCTCTATGTGTCTATCACGACGACAACGAAGCAAGACTACTGCAACTTAGGCGAGTACATCCGTGCACGTATAACTGTACACTGGACGTCGGGAGTGTTGGATATGGTACAGGACTCTGCATCGTGGGATGCCGCCGCTGGAATGCTCATCTATACCGTGCCACAGGGTTACAAGATTGCCCCGCTGCAACCTATCGCACTGTATTTCCCGTTGCGGAATCCGGCGAAGGCTCACTCAGGGAGCAATCTTGTAATCGAGGGGAACACTCCGAACGATGTTAAAGTGGGGCCGACGCCAGTAGAAGGAACTGTGCTCATCACGCAGCGCGCGGCAGCGATTGAAATCGGAAAGATCGAGGAGAGCACGGCAGTCCAGGGCTCAGAGAACGTGCTTGTACTCAGGTTGGCGTTCAATGGATTTACCGGCGGTCGCGCTGAGGGCATGTGGGTCACAGTGTCGGGACTAATCGGGACGGCAACGCCCGACTCGGACGAGTTGCCAGTCGAATTGTGCTCACTCTGCCAAATCTCTGCAAATACGTACCAGGATCTAAGCCCCCTCGTTGGTAACGCTAAAGGAAAGTTTTCAGGGACGGCGTTGTGGCGGCAGGAAGCGGGACAACTTATTTTCTGGCTACGCGGCCCTGCACCCACGTTTTCAATCAGTCCAGAAGGTGGTGACCTTATCGGCATGATTCGTCTCGAAAATTCCCGTGCGGCTGGGGCTGGAGGAGCACCTGTTTTGACGATTGGCGGCGAGACGGTGGAGGGAGCGGGCGCACTGGCTCCGTTCCCTGTGAAAATAGACCGGCCAATCCTAACCGCTTCAGTGTCTATGGACGTCTTCTCAGGGACACTCTTCGGGTATGCTTCAGTGGATGGCTATGCACGACCAGAGGAAATTTCAATCTCATTTACGGCCAATCACGCACTTAATTTTGGCGATCGAATCATTATCAAGGTTCCAGGCCTGACAACATGCGAGACGTTCTGTGCAGATGGCGTCTGTGAAGAAATGGGCTGCGGTGGCATCAGCGGCTTCTACATCGACGCTGCCCAGGGGTCCAATATCGCGGGAGCAGAGCATAACTTCTTTACCATGAGCTGGGATGAGGCAAAGCGGGAGATCTCCCTCGCTACCTCGGGCGGGCGCGCGGTCTGTGCTAACAACACCTTTGCAATTTCCTTCAAACCCTCATCGTATAACTGCGATAAGTTCGAGTGTGCGCTGAAGGCGCTTCCTGATGACATCGCTGCCACTCGTGGGGCGCGTATGATCTCAACCAACGCACTCGGATGCGCCACGGAATCGTCGTACTGCTCGCCGCCCACGTCGTCGTCCTTCAGCAATATCCCTGTAGAGGTGGTGCCCGGGTCCTACTGGGGCCAGCGCGCGCATGACCTATCACTAGACGGGTCACGTACTGCTGAGGGGCGCGTTTGGTTCGCCGCGCAAGTACATGACGGGGCGCTTTTCGTTCTTGGTGGACTAACAGCTGCAGGCTTCGCGGAGCATTCACGAGTATCTTACAATGGCAGTGACTGGAACAACACGGGTGACGCGTCCCACTCGTTCGGTGCTCGTTCTCACCTTGCGGCTGTATCCTTCCGCGGAGAACTCTGGGTGCTGGGCGGTCGTGGTCCTTTGCCGGGAGCAACCGGCAACGCAATCGTAGCCTTCAACGACGTGTGGCGCTCTCGCAGCGGCGTTGATTGGACACTCGCCACTTCTTGTGCGGCGTGGCCAGCGCGCACTGGGCACGTAGCGCTAGCGCATCATGGTCGCTTGTATGTTGTCGCGGGTGCCTCGGCTGCCGGAGGCGAGGATGTGTGGGCCAGCGAAGACGGTGTGAACTGGGATCTGATGACGTGGCACGCAGAATTCGGTGAGCGCACGGGGCACGGCGTCGTTTCCCACGCCGGCTACATGTGGCTCTACGGCGGCGGGCCGAGTCGGGACCAAGGCTCCAACGACGTGTGGAAGTCGGCTGACGGTAAGCAGTGGAGGCTTGTGACAAATGCCGCGCCGTGGACAGCTCGCAATGTATGGTCGGCAGTGGCTTACGACAATCGCCTCTGGCTTATTGGAGGGTACCAGGGGGCAGAGACATTGCGCGACGTGTGGTGGAGCGTCAATGGGTCGGCGTGGGAGAAGGTGGTCGACGAGGCGCACTGGGGTGGGCGCTTTGGCGCCGTGGGTTTGCACTTCAAGAACCGCTTGTGGGTGCTCGGTGGTTCTATCGAGCCATGCGACGAAGTGAGCACGACTTCCTGCCAGGGGGCCGCAGCAGAGGCTGAGTGCAAGGGGTTCTACCGCGAATGCCGCGGAAACGATGTCTGGTCAGACGCCTATGCTTCTGCTAACTTTGTACGTCTGGAAGCGCAGATATCCACAGAGGTGGTTGGTGCAGACAACACGGTGAATCTATGCGCGGCGCTCGACCGAGAGCTGGTCACCGGCAGCAGCCTGCGCATCAAAGGGCTGAACCACGATAGACCCACAGGGTCGCTGGAGGTTCGCGGCCGGGACGCTTACCTATTCGATGGCTACGCTGCCTGGAATGCCTCAACTGGTGATATGACGCTGACGCTGCAACGCACTGTGACGGCGCACTTGGAGGTGTGTGTGTCCTTGACAGTGGTCAACTCTCCCCCTCCTGATACGAGTGGTGGAGAGTTGCAAGCACCGGAACTGGTGGTATCGGCAACATCGCGGTCAGATCGCTTTGCTCTCTCGCGCGGACAGACCTTTCTGAGAGCTCCGGGTTCACTGGGAACTGCAGCACCACGCGGTGGAATGCATGAGATCTCGACACGAGACACCGGGGCCACTGAGCCCATGGTCTTCGACGGTGGCATCATGTTCGACGTCGAGGTGTTGCGTTCAGCATACGTGACCGGGTTCACGGTTGGCCTGCAGCCGCAGGTTCTTGGTCAATCGCTCGAGCAAGAACTCTTCGTCTATTATAAGGAAGGCACGCATACTGCTGCACCCGTGAACATTTCCGAGTGGCGCCTGCTTGGGAGCATTGTCGTGCCTCCCGAAGAGGACCACAACGAATTTTCGTTCGGGGTGCGCGACCTGCAAGCCTTCCAAGAGCTGGAAGACACGAATGCGACGCGCACGATCGCAGCGCGTTGTGCGGCTGGTAACCATTTGTTTGGAGATTGCGATGCTGAGAGCTGTGTGACACGAAAGCCGCGGGCGCCGTTGGATGCGAACTTTAGCGAAGACCCTTTTCCCTTCGACTACGCGCCAGAACGGTTCTGCGTCAATGAGACGTACTGCGAGTACGGGCTCGACGGCGCTTGCGTGTGCACCGCGGGCTCTCCATACGATTGCATGCCTGGGTTCCTCAAAATGCAGGGCTGGCTCGGGCCGCGGCCCGACTGGGCACAGAATACTTCGCACTTCATGAGCTCTTCACTTGTGCGCGGCGTCAATTTTTCGGGGGTGCTCGCGCAGGCGCCTGGTGCCATGTGGATCTCTGGAGAGGGCCTTGATCCCGCAGAGAGTGAGGCAGGCTGTCCTCATCTCCCTTTATGCCCTCCCTCGTGGCCCTACAACAAGAATCAGATCCTCGCCCTCGACCTTGGCGTCTGTCACACGTTTTCCAAATTTCGTACCAAATATCCAGTGTTCGACGACGCGCCTACCATCTTCTACCAAGGCGTCGAGCGACTCAACATGCGAGACGAGTACTGGCAGATGGGCCACTTCCGCGAGTTTGAGCTGCAGCACTCGACCAATAGCCTCGAGGGGCCTTGGACAGCCGTGCTGGCCGACGAAGCTCCAATGCAGGCAGATGGCTGGCAGGAGTTTTCGTTTCAGCCCGCCACAGCACGGTACTGGCGCTTGGTGATGAAAAGCAACCACGGGTTCACCTATATTGTGGTCGGCGCGCTCGAGTTCTTCGGGTTCGAGTCTATATGGTGTCACCAGTCGCGCTGGTGCCACGAGTCAAATCTGTGCCCCACAGGTGAGCCTGACGTGATGCAGATGCTCTTCGAGCCGTTGCAAACCATCCGCCCGCGCGGCTTCGCACTGGCGGCTGGCACGCACTCGCTCTATGTGCGCTCTACCCATGGTCTCAACGTCACCCGCTCCTCCGGACGCCGCAGCGACGCGCTCGCTGCGGATGGCCGGTTGCACATCAAGTACGGTACGCTCGTGCAGCATACAGCGCCGAGCTTCGCATGGGAGTCGCCTCCTCATGCGACTGCTTTCCAGGTCGTCGGTGCGCAGTCCGCGGCGGCGGACAACCTCAACAGTCACACGGACGGTTTCGTACTGGTTGCGCGTTTCCAGACACAAGCGGGTAGCAATGACGGAACCCTGCTGGCGCTTGGAGGCGATGCGCGAGGAGAGAACTGCGAGGGCACGCTTCGGGTCCGCGTCAAGAACGGAGCTGTTGGGCTCGAGCAAGGCTGCACTGGCGTGCCGTTGCTAGAGGTTGGTGACCTGGAAGGCTTTGCACTTGCGCAGGAAACGAGCTACTGCTACATTGCTGCGATGCGCAACGGGACACTGGAACAGCGCCTCGAAAGAGCGTTCCCACTTGATGTCGAGACCGCGACATCGAGGTCTGTGCCCTTCAACGCGTCCGCGTTGCCCTACTTCGACACCATCACCGTCGGCGCGGCTCTGGCTTGTGGAAACGCCACCTTTCCCGGCACGGTCATGGGCGCTGCGGTGTACGAAGGGCAGCTTGAAGGCGCCTCTCTTTCTGCAGCGTGTCGCCGCAGATGTGACGCGGTACGTCCAGACGGAAGCTGCTACGAGCGCGCAAATCTATTGCACGAGCAGGCGTTACTCACAGCTGGTGCGGCAGACTTCGAGTTCATGCGATTGCCGGCCCCTGCCGCGTGCTACTCGCGCTTCCGCCTGCAGGTTTCGTCAAGCGCTGCCCCGAACTGGTGTGTGCAGGAGCTTGCCTTATTTGCCGATACTGCACCCTTCTGGAACCCCTACCGGACCCTCGACCCGGCACGTGCCGCTGCGTCGTCGCACGCCGCCAACTATCCCCCCGCAGCTGCTTTTGACATGCCACCGGTGGACGTGGGACGCTCAGAACATAGCCAGGACAATTTCTTCTGCGCTGAGGGGCCGGATGGCTGGCTGGAGTACGATCTGGGCTATGAAGCCTGCGTCGAAGCATACGGCATCAAGAGTCTCGCGGTACTGGATGGCAATTCAGTGACACAGGGCATGCCGAGCTCATGGACACTGCTGGGATCCAACGACGGTGAGCAGTGGCACACTGTTGACGAGCGCAGTGGCGTGGCTTTCGGTGAGTCTATGTGGCGCCGCTTCGAGACGCGCGTCGAGCAGCGCGAGTTCCTCTTCGTCGCCAACTTTTTCAATACCTCGCTTGAGAATGGGCACAACGCCCTTTCGCGGCTGTATCGCTGGACTGGTCCCGTCTCCGGCTTCGCTGTCCAGCAAGAAATTGCCACGGTGGGTGCACGGTCAGCTTTGCATTTCAAGCAAGATGGCGCACACTTCCTTGCGGTTGCGGGGATGCTGGATTCGAGCGTGGCATCAGCAGAACGGGTTGCAGATACACGCACAAGTGACTCGCAGGTTGGTTCGGCTATCTATGTGTGGCACCAGCGTACCGGTCTCTTCAGGCTGCACGAAACGCTGCCTACCAATAACTCGGCTGGGTTTCACGTCTTCCGCTCACACAATGCGACCATGCTCTTTTCGGCGGACCACCGTTCGCGTACAACTGGGAACGGCTCCGAGGCTGGGCAGTCGATCCTCTTCCGGCGCGCGGGCAATCTCGCAGCGCCCCGCGGCGATTGCCACTCGTGCGGGTGCGGCACGACGCTCGAAGGGGCTTCGACAGATTCGTCAGGTCAGCCATTGCTCGGACCGCTAGCGCATGTGCTAGGGCCACGCACGGGTGTTTCGACACAGGCTGTTGGAACGCAGGCTGCATTTGATGGTGACTACTCAACGGCGTGGGAAGGAACCATGAGTGAGGCTGATTGGCACGCAAACAATGAAAGTATCCATAGCGCCAACAACACCTACAATTCGATCGCGACCACTGATGCGGCGCTCGCTCTGATGTACAATTTTTCGACCTGCGAGCGTGGCGCTGAGGTTACGGGCTACGCAATCGTGCCATCCGCCAGTGGCTGCCCGCTCTCATGGGTCCTGGAGGCTTCAGGCGATGATGGCTCCACGTGGCGCCAGTTGCACCACGTGCCCCCCGCCGCAGCGTCCAACGCTTCGTGTGCTGCGGGTGTGCCGCGCTTTTACGTCATCACAACGCACGGAAAGTTCGGCGCGTATCGTCTCCGGTTCGGACCGGGCCTCGATTCTCGCGGCGCCGTCCTCTTTACACCAGTAGCGGTAGCCGAGGTCGAGTTCACCTTCGCCAATGAGATGAACGACCGGCGGCAGGAGATGCACAATAACAACACGCACGAATACGAATTCGAGCCTCGGGGCCCGCCGTACCGTAGCGTGTACCGGGACGAGGACGGTGGCCCGGTAGTGAGGTTCAGGCGCACCGAGTTCGAGACCGAGGGGGCTTACGGCACCATGTTTGACCTTGCATTGGAAGACGGCCACGCAGCGCTCAAACAACGCAGCGAGTGCGCCCTGGGCGACACTTTGGTCTCCGAATCATTTTGGGACGACGCCTCGGCACCCTTCAGTGCATGCTCGGCCGAGTGGGGACTCTGCACGGATCCCGAGGTGCCAGTCTGCTTCGCGGCAGAAAGTCTCACGGGCGCCTGCGCGGGTGGCGACAACTCGGGATCAAGTTGCTCCAGTGACGCTGATTGTGACGCAGGGGTGCGTTGCGTGCCGCCCGAGCTGTACTCGTGGAAACTTTCTTTCCGCCGGCCCGTGCGGCTCATTGCGATCAAGATGCGTGGGTGCGGATGGTGCGGCGGCAAGGTGGCGGTGCTCGACGGACAACGCAATGTAATCATGGCACGCAACCACTCGGGAGGGGATGACTGCTCCGCTTGCAACACGTGGACGCTGCCTGTTGGCTCCGACGCCGTCGGAAGCCAGTTTTTCATTTCTGACCGCACATTCGCGCCTTTCGCGCTCCGCTCCGCGGTGTCGTTGCAGTGGGAGCCCATCGTTCCGCGCTGGGAGGAGGTGCAGCTTCTCCCGTCTGCCGGTGCGTCAGATTCAGCATCCTTCGTGGCCGGGGGTGCACAGTACCTCGTGGTGGCGCACTACCGCGCGTACGACTCTTGTTACGGCGATGTTGATTGCGAACATCCACCGGGTTTAGATCCTCACGACTCTTGCTACGGTGACATTGAATGCACCAACCCCGAGGGTGCAGATCCTCTGGTCAAGGATACTTTCATGCCTTACAACATCGAGTCGCGGGTCTGGCGCTTCGACGAGGTGCTGGGGCAATTTGTGCCGCATCAGGATGTGGCCACGCGCGGGGCCCTCGACCTTGAACACTTCGTCATCGCAGGCCGGCACTTTCTCGCTGTCGCAAACAACTTCGACTCGGCACGCTCCACTGCCCGCACCACCTCAACCGTCTTCCGTTGGGAGCCGCTGCCCTCAAATGCAACAAATGCTAGCTCAAATTTCACTTTGCACGAAGAAACCCCGTGCGACTACGGCAACATGTCAAATACAACAAACGCGACCAACGGCTCGAGCGCACTATGCGCAGTGTGGGGCTTTGTTGCGTACCAGGAGCTACCGACGCATGACGCTCGCCAGGTGCGGCACTTCCAGAAAGACTCGAGGCACTACCTTGCGGTAGCAGGGTCGCCGGGCGAAAGGATTCCGCACAGCATCGTGATTTGGCGCTGGGATGGTGTACGATTTGTGTATGCAGGAGAGGCAGCGACCGGGGAGGCGGCAGCTTTGGAGGTGTTTGAAATAGAGGACGCGCTGTATCTCGCAGTAGCTGTCGCACAGGCCAAGCGTGGGGCGTTCGAGGCAAATTCGAGCATACTTCGGTGGCAGGAGGCGGCGCAGTGGCACGGGTCGCTGCTGTACTCGGACGCATACTCACCCGAGGCGCAATTTGTGGTGCGCAACCTTACGCAGGACTCGACTACGGCGGATGGCGAAGCCAATCTGACCCTGACACTGCAACCAGACCGCACGATTCCTGCTGGTGAACGCATTACAATCTCCAATCTCGTTGGGTCGCTAACGCTGTCTGGGCAGTACCCACTTAGCGGGTCTGATTCCGACCTCTTTGGGGGCGTGTGGACTTTCTCCGCAGACAATGGCACCGCCGAATTCGTCGCATCAGTGGCTCTCCCAGCCAGCAAAAATATCTCGGTCACTTTTGTGCTGCGCAATGGGCCGGACCTTCGCGCACCTGTCCGGGCGATTGTGTCGAGCTCAGGTGGCGAAGTCACCTTCCTCCCCGCAGCTTGCACTGGCCTGGTCCTTGGAGTCGATACCCTTTCCCCTGCCAACATAACGCACTTCACGGTGGAGGAGAGCTCCAGCATCCGCCTTGACGTCTCCAATCGCATCACCGTGGAGCTGCGAGCGAACCGCGAGCTGCCGAAGGACGCCGTGATTGAAGTGCAGGGTCTCATAGGCACCGAGACGCCTGACGGAGAAATCTTGTTGGAGGCACAAGCTGTGAGCGCCGCTACCAGAGACGAAGTGTTAGGCACGCCGGATACAAGTGCGACGTGGGTTCAGGAGACGGGTACATTGCGGCTCGCCCTGAGCGCAGGCCTGGCGGCGTATGAATACCTGGCTTTCTCAGTCACGCTCGCCAACCCGTCAGAGGAGCAGGATTCCGTCCGACCGACCCTACAGGTGCTGACGGACGCATCGGCTGGAGCAGAGCTTCTTTTCCCGCCGGTGATCAGCGAGAAGAGCGTTCTCTCCGGCGCTGTAGCGCCGAGCCTCACGGTCGCACGTTTGTTTGCGCAGCACTCGGTGTCTGGTGCTGTGGATCGCCTTTTGGTGCAGATCCAACCAAGCGTCCCGATCTTGGCAGGCGCGACCTTCAAGATTGCCGGAATTGTAAGTGGCGAGAAGGAAGGTTCTGTCCTTCCGTTGATTGGTCGGCAGGGCGAGCGCTTCTTCACGGAAGCATCGTGGTCGGTTGTGACAAAGTCCCAGGCGACGATTCTGCAGGGCATCAATTTTCAGGTGGGACCAAATTGCACGACCGAGTGTGCTGATGGAAAGTGTCCACCTGCGGGCGATAAACTTGGCACAGGCGGCCAGGAGCACGGTGCCGATTGCGTGTTTCCCTTCACTTTTGACACCAAGACTTACTCAGCTTGCACCAAGGTTGGCAGCTCAGACGGGCGTCCGTGGTGTGGCACTGCCAGTAGCGTCGCAGGGATCGCTGCGGCCGGGCCGTCGGTGAACTGGGGATACTGTGTGTGTCACGACTCCATCCCTGCAGATGAAATCACCGAGTTCGCCTTCGACTTGACCGTTCCGCTTGAGGCGTCTCCAGGAAGCCAGCCGACGATCCAATTTGAGGGACGGGTGCAGCTGGCCGCTGTACCTCTCCAGGACGCAGCTGGGAATCAGGCGGTTGTACTGGCCTCACAGGGCGGCGTGGGGGCACTCAGCATCTCAGGTGGTCTTCCTGTGACGGCTCCGATGCCTTCTCAAGGCGATGTCTCGTGGCCGTTGCTGGTGGAGCATACCATTGAATTGTGGATTAAAGTCAGTGCGGGCACACGCCAGCGGCTCGTTTCGATCGGAGACGCCTTGACAGTCTCCGCGACTGGCACTGCTCGCCAAATTATGGTCTCGCAAGTGGACCAAACCGAGTTGTTCACGGAGGTTGTGTTCGACGACAGCAAGTGGCACCACCTTGCAGTGACGTGGTCCAACCTGGATGGGAAGCTTGCGCTGTATAGAGACGGACAACTTGTCCAAGCCGCGACGGCGGTGCACGTGGGCCAGGAGTTGGACTTGCTCGACGCGCAGCTTGCGCTTGGTGGATTGGCCTCATCGGATGAGGTGCGCGGAGAGCAGACCCTGGCACTTGCAGAGGTGCGCCTCTGGTCCGTACAGATGGACGATGCGGAGGTGGCCGCCCTATGGGAAACGTTTCTGGTTGGGCATGTGGCGCCGCAGGCACTGCTCGCGCACTACGACTTCACTCGCAGCTTGGATATGGCTGGTGAGGGGGACATCGAGGAGGCACCCGACGGTTCACTCTTTGAACGTGCTCTGAACCTCTCTGAGTGGGAGCACGCCACTGTCTCCCGCCAGCTGCGCGCGGACCTCGCGCTCGATGGCTTGGTGTATCCTAACGCGAGCTTTTCGACCGCCACAGCCACCAGCACGCCAGCGCGCGTGGGCGGCGACAGCTGCATCTCTCTCGCACTCGTGGTGGACGTGCCGCTCGGGTCGGGCGCCACGGTCACCGTCTCGGGGCTCACTGGCCTGCAGACGCGCGTCGCGCTTCTCCCGGCGGTCGTGGAGACTCCGACTCGACGGGTTGCGCGCTTCGGGAAGTGGGACCAAAATGCGGGCAGCATCGTCTTCACGCTGGTGGCCCCTGTTCGAGCGGGAGAGGCGCTCGACCTGAAGTTCACTGTGATCAATGCTGCGGCAGAGCTTCCGCCCCGCGTTCTGATGTTGACAGTGCGCGACGGCAACATCCTCGCAAACGGGAATCATGTTGGACTGCGGGCGCCACTCGTTGTTGATGGCACCGTCCTCGCCCCGACCGCAGGCGCCGAGTGTGAACTAGCGACCAGCGCAGCCTGGGCCGGGCAGACGTGCCCAACGCAGCGCGCCTGCACACTCCGCACCTCCGCAGAGTGCTTGTGCGCGGGCTCTTGTCCTACCGCGGCGCTCAAGCGGATCCCGAGTGCCCTCAACGCCTACGATGACGTGTGGGAGACGGTCATGGACGTGACCGATACGACGCGGCACGCTGCTCTTGACAACAATGTGTCCTTCGTCATTCAGCCCGACCGCATCCTTCCCGCGGGGAGCGCCTTAACGATCGCAGGCCTCACGGGCACAATGACTGTAGATCGAAGTGCGAATGCGGATTGCCCAATCACGGGGCGCTGCTTTGTGGAGGTCTCGGGTGATTGGGCGGACGCCTTCAACCTCTCAATTGGCACCTGGACGCAGGCGAGCGGTACGCTGGTCTTGCGCCTTTCTAAGTCACTTCCAGCCACAGAGCCCGTGCGCTTCAGCATGATGCTGCGCAACAGCCTTGCACAGCAGAGTCCCGTCACGCCAAGTATTGCAGTCAGCGGTCCCGTGGTTTTGCCGGCCGTCCTCATGTGCGGGTCGGTGTTGAGCGTAGACCAGACCTCGGGGCGTTTCATTGTGAAGACTATCGAGGAGTCTTCGTGCCACACCTGCCAAAAAAATATGCTGTCTGTGTCTCTCCGTGGCAGCCAGGAGATTGCGGTAGGTTCCGTCATCACGCTTGTGAACTTGACAGGCACACTCTCCCGGAACACTTCAGTATTCCTCCAGGGCCCAAGCATGAGCAAGTTCAAGGATGGCCTCGGCTACTGGGATGGCGTTTCGTCTCTTGTGCTAGCAGTGGGCGAGGCCATTGCTGCCGAGGATGACATTGTCTTTTCCTTTGAGCTGCACAATGGGAACCTAAGTCAGCCAGCGGTAGTGCCATTCGTTCGTCTCACCAGCCCAGGCGTGGCGACGGCAGAACCGTTCACGCGCATGGATGGTCAAGTACTTTCATTTGGAGGCGGGCCTGCGCCCAATGTGTCGTCGGTGTCCGCGTGGGTGCCGACAGGCTGGGCACCCCAAATACAGGTCGAAAATTCCGCGGCAGTCTGGCTGCAGGAAGCGCAGGGGGCGTGCTGCGCTGGAGCCTGCTGCGAGGTGGGTTCATGCTGCGGGTGCTCGTCGCTTCTCGCGAGTGGCCTGGAGCAGTACAACAAGTCGGGGCTCTTTTTTGGTGGCAGCCCTTGCGAGGTGTACTGTGATATGGAGACGGACGGCGGAGGGTGGACACTTGTCGCCACTGCAACCAACGCAGACACTGTCGGATGGGAGCAAACAGCGCGCGAGAGCACGTACAGTGTTGCGCACCGCTTCGATACACCATTCGTGCAGATAGGTCAGCCAGATCCGAGTGCAAACGCAGACTTCAGAGGGTGGGCCTTCTGGCAGGCGACGGGCGATGGGCGCGGGGCGGGAGACCAGATTCTGGTGACGACCGCTCAATCGCATGAGCGGGAGCAGCAGGCGCTGCTCCAGACGGGGGGGCTCTGCCTCGGCGATGTTGCATTCGCGGTCCATCTTGCGGGACTCGACTGGCAGTGTGATGCGGAGGACTATCCCATTTTCGACCTCTCGCGCAGCAGCGCGACGGTCGATTCGCAGATCCCTGGACCCGCGCCGTGCGCTCACGCCTGCGCGCTCGCGCGATCGTATCCCGATGTGAATGAGGATGCACTTCTTGGCAGACAGGCGCAAAGCTTCTTGTTTCTGAAGGCCGGGGCTACGGACACCGCCATGGACGCCGCCAGTTCTTCGCGCGTTTACCTTTCGACCGAGCTTGCCTCTGCTGCAGGCGACGGGCGCGGTATCGGGTCGTTGTGTCAGGGCAATGCGTGCCAGGACACCTGCTCGTCGCCTCCTTGCCGGCGCGACGTGTCCGGCAATTCAGAAAATGCGGAGGGCTCGACGTCAACGCGGCGTTACTCTGTATGGGTGCGCCGAAGCCAGACGTGGGTCGCAGATTGCAGCGCTCCGCTGAGGCGGGACGGAACGAGATGCGAGTGCTGCAGCTGCGAGGCAGGAGAGTCACCGGACGGCGCCAAATGCGTGGAGTGTCCGGCTGGGCGCTACCTGGAGACGCAAACAGACGAGCCGTGTCTGGCATGCGGAGGCACCGCGGCGCTCGGGACGAGAACGACAGAGTGTGTCCGCTCCGTAGAGATTTTCATCGTGACAGGCTCTGGCGGGGTTGACGTGGGCATCGTGCGGCCGGGCACGTCGGATCCAGCGAATAGCTCGAATGTCTTTGTGCAAATTCAGTGGGAGGAGAACGAAGAGTGGAGCGAAGCATTCGAATTCGAGCGCGGGATCGGATTTGGCTCGTATGAGACCGCACGCAAGCTCTGGGACGCCCTGCCTGCGTGGATTTACCTCGGGACGCCTAAGGCTGTCCGATATCACCTCGGCTGGCTGGAGCACGACACATCGATTTGGACACCGGTCTCGATTGCTGTACGCGTGCACGGCGGTGGTTGGTTCCAGACATCGGGCGCGTTGGCGGAGGTCGACGCTGCGTGTAAACCTCCTGACTTTCCTCACGCCTGTTCCTCGAGTGAGGCCTTCGCAGTCGCCGATCAGGGGCTTGACTGAGGAAGACCAGAGAATGAATATCTCCAAGAAGCAAGGCGTAACTGTTGAAGTGAATGAACAAAATCTGAACTGAGCACTGAACAAGGTGCGACTGTGACTCTAGCGTGAGAACAGCTGGTACACTCGATTATAATGCACCACTCGAACGCCGCCAGCCCTCATTTTACTTTGTTTTACCAAGGTTGGAACAAAGCAAGGATACAGACTCGAGCGCAGGCTAAAGCTAAACCGCGGCGGGGGATGCGGTCATGGTGAGTCGCGTACACGCGCCGTCCATGTAGACTGCAGGCACGACGACCTTGGGCTCGCGCCCAGCAGCGCTCCCGGCAGCGCTGCGGCCGACGCCTTCGATAGCACCAGGCACAGGAGTACCGTTGAGCAGGAAAGTCAGGCGGCCGGCTGGGCCATCCATGCGAACTGCGACGCGGTCGCCTGCCCGGAACGGTGGCACGCCATCGTCGCCGACGAAGCGATCTCCGTCGCAAAGGAATCCCTTGGAGTGGTAGAACCACGCCTTTCCGCGGGCGTGCGGACGCCGCAGAGAGTCGTCCGTGCCCACGTCCTGGCACGCAACTCCGATCCCGCACCAGTGCACGTCTCCATCCACCACCACTTCCCATCCGAGGCACGCCCGGGGCAGCTCTTGGCGCGCAAGCGCTATCCCATACTCAGGAACCCCGCACTCCTTGATCACAGCGCCACCCTGCACCGTCACCCCCGCAGCGGTGCCCCACACCTCCACATCATAACCCCGGAGAGCCTGCTGGCCCATCCTTGTGGCCACGACATCGGCACCGCGGTCGGCATCGCGGGGCTGCTTTGCACCAGCCTTCAGGCTGTGAGCAGGGGCAGGGATGCCGTCAGGCGGCGCCGTGCCCGGTGATGCCTGCTGCGGAGCCTGCGAGGCGGCGACGTCCGGCTTCCGAGTCTTGGTCGGAAGAGGCGCCGGCCGCTCCGCCCCGCCGCTCGTCTTTGCCCGCACCTGGGCCAGGGCTTTTGAGTCCTCTTGACTTCCCCGGGATTCAGGCTCGCCCCGAGAGCTGTGCGGCCGCGCGGCAGCACTGCTCACAAGGCCTGGCGCCACCGAGACAACTTTGCGCCGTCGCTCGACGCCTTCTGCTGGCTCTGCAGGAGTAGCCGCACCGCTCACGGCCCTGGGCGCAGCGGCAGAAGGGGGCCGAGACGCAGAAGGGTCCTTTCGCTTGTAGCCTCCGATCAGCATGATCTCGATACCTTCCATCCACTTGACCTTGTCTTCTTTGCATGGGGCGATCAGAACGAGCGTCACACCGCCGTCGCACACCACCCGGAATGTTCGCGCAGCCACCTCGGTTGTCACCTTATGGTGATCATCCGTTACACTTCCCCCTCCGTCGAGCACGGACAGCACCGGCCCCACGCTCTTGCCGTCGTAGCTCAGCCGCTTGTCCCTGCGCACAAGCTCTCGTCACGTAACCGAAAGGTGAGCCGCCTGCCGGATAGGGTCGGGATCTAGGGTGCGCACGGAAGCATGCGCAGAATCTTTTTGTGCGGCTTCCCCTTGCCGCCGTTGGTGTACTTTTCGAGGGGACCTCCAGCAAGTACGAAGTTGGTGGCCGTAATTTTGTCGGCTAGGTCATCGACAGTCGTGCGCTTCGGCTTGCTTGGTGACCCTGAAAGGCGATTCAGTACCCGAAGATGCTCTGGGACGTGTACACCACTTGCGCTACCTCCTACTAGGAAGGTAGTTGCCGCCTTTGATGTGGAAGCTACCGGCCTTGGCAGCGCGACACCCGTCGCTTTGGCGCGGAGCTGCGCAGCAATCACCCCGCCCGTCACACATCGTACCTTTCCAGATGTTCCAGTTCTCGCAGTAGTGAACATTTCGCAATCCCTCTCATCCTAAATCCTGGTATCTAATACATACGCGCTGGAAGCGAATTGCAGGCTGACCTTGGAGCGGTCGCCCATCCGCTTGACGCCCAACTCTTTGAGCTGACCGTCCTCCAGCCCCGCGAGGGCGACGGAATCGACCTGAGTATCGGGGAATTCAGTAGTGGCAATAAGCGATCTGAACCGGGCTCGGGTTGGCAGAATGGGGTCGATCTCCGGAATCAGGGCAAGGTAATCGCAGCTTCGCCTTCGGACTTCCTGCCTGCCTGCCTCTGTCCTGCAAGCACCAGCCTCGGGACGGGAACACACCCCCTCGTCTCGGAATGTCGGGATGAGATCACACAAACTTAGCTCCGCGAGCCATCCAGCGACGACTGAGTCTGCCATTTCGTGGTGCGTCTTTGAAAAAATTAATCGACATTTGAGATTGAGTTCACTCCCTCAGAAGTCAACAGCTGCTGTCACCAGACAGCGTGTGCTCCACATCGGGCCAGATTGCACGCCTCCATCGCTATGCTAGACCCCGCTGTCACGATTGTGAAGCTAGAGCCTGCACTTGAATTATTTCATGCTGCGTGTGGTGGCGACATGGACGACGTCGTGTCGCTCTTCGAGGTGATATACCTCCAGGATGTTTTTGTCCTGGTCCAAGCTGCACTAGGCTGTCTCTAGCCTGGAAATCCGCAAGCAAAGCTGTGGCGTGAATTGAAGTCTGCGCACGCGATAGGCAATGTCTGGGCAGCGGCTCCCTGGGCCGGTGCTGGCGCAAGTGATGGGCGTGGAGGTGACTGAGGACATGGTCAAGAGTGGTGCAATCACGGTGAGGCTATGCCATAATGATTATACGCCCGGTGATGAAGTGGCTTTCATTTTTTGGCGCTTCAGACTCTTCATGATAGCGCGCCGTTTCTCCCAGTCCTGCAAGAGTCGCTCAGCCCCACCCGTGGCACGCCCTTCCCTGCGCAGGTCACATCCAAGCAGCTGGTCGGGGGTGTTCTGGCCGCGTTGGACGAAAACGACACGGAGGAGAAGCTGAAGCCAGTCATCGAGGCGCAGACGAAACTATGTTCAATGCGCCGCGAAAATTTTGAGAAGCGCAAAGATGTGATCGTTGACATAGACACGGCTCTGGAAATCGAGATCCGGATGCTCGACTCGATGCAGCACGACGAAGAGATGCTTGCGCATATTCAGCAAGTGCGCATGATCCATGAAGCTTGGCGCTCGTCTACAGATACCGCCGATGTGTCCAAATTTCCGTCCGTGGCAATCGGCCCGCAGTTGCTGGCGCTCGATGGCCTGAGCAAGCTTACGCACATGGGCATTCTGACAGAGGAGGAGCGCCAACGCTTCTACATCGCACCCGATGACGTACTTTCACATCCCGGTCCCACGCGTGGTTTGCCGTGCCGCTGCATTTGCCGCAGATTTGCAGTATGCTCGGGGGTAAAGCGGAGGTGCATCAATGCAGGACCCTGTGCCGTTTTTGCTTGAGCGGCTAGCGATCCACCGCACCGAGAGTGGAAGTCCTGTGGCGACCGCACGGAACCAGGTGGGTCACCAGTGTTCATGGGACGATCAGGACTGGCAGGCGCCTCTTTGGATCTCTCTACTGAGGACACTCGGTCAAACATCGGCAGTCGCCTTTTTTCGAGGGAAGACACTGATCTGGCACCTGAAACCCCCAAACCCAAACCCTAACCCACCCAACGCCCTTTGCGCAGCGTGTGGCGTGGCTGGCGCGGGAGCTGACAGGAGAAGACATTCCACCAGAGCTTCTGGGTAATGCAGCCGTGGTGTCTGCACTGGATGCGGCACTGGCGGCGGACCTGGGTTCCGCAGCAAGAGGGGCACAGATCGAAGCGATCTTGGGAGACGTGGCACTGGGGTCAAGCCAAGTCCGCGCAAAGGCAGTCGAGACCTTGATTGTTGAACGCATCACTGCCGCCGGTGCAAAATCAGGCTCTCCTCTGCTATCTGGCTACACTGGTACCCGTCCTCGACCCGCCCGACTAGATCACGTCCCTCGGGTCGTGGGGGCTTGCGCGTCCCCTCATGCGCGTCCCCTCCCCCTGGCTGTCCGCGCAAGGGCGCTGATGACGGCCGCACGGGTGGCAGCGGTGGTGTTTTACGCTGCGCTCCGCGCCGTGCTAGAAGAGGATGTGCCCGGTGGTTTTGCAGAGGAAATGGGGGCCAAGGGCGGCCATCAACGGGGGCCAGGGGCATCCGTGGCGCAGTCGCTGGCGGCCCTGAAGGCGGTGCGGCGGCGCGTCAACGACCGATTCTTCCGCAAGAAGTGGCTCCCCCTGGAGTCGAACCCCGACATCTTCAATACCTTGGGCCGCCAGCTCGGCCTCCCGCCCGCTCTCGAATTCTTGGAGGTGTTCGGCTTCGACCCGGAGCTCCTCGCGATGCTGCCCCCATCAGCGCACGCAGTGCTCGCCTGCTTTCCCCTCACCGAGGAGTACGCCAAGAGCGTTGAGGCCTCTCGCTCGAGTGCCCCGCCGCACGACCCCGCTGGCCCATTCTTCATCCACCAGTCTATTTCAAACGCCTGTGGCACGGTCCGTCCGCCGCACACCGGCGTCGCGAGCGGCGCATGCACCAGGAGGATGCGCATGGGCGGTGACTCAAAAGCGCACTTCGGGCGCAGATTGCACTGGTGCATGCCTTCGCAAATCTTCCTGCGGACTCGGCGAGGATTGCTGATGCGGAAACGTGGATGCCCAAATTTGTTGCTGCGAACAAAGACAAAGATCCTTCAGGGCGCGCGGTGTCCCCTTGTTCCGCACAACCTGCCTAGCCTGCCCCACTGCGCTCAACACGGAACTTGCTGTAACGTGTCATGCAATGATTTTCAGAGAGCGCTGGAGGAAGACGAGGGTTTGGCGGTGGCGCACAACCAGATGGCCGCGCAGGGCGCCACGAATCCCGCAGACTTCAAGGGGAGTAGCGCCCAGGGCTTCGACGCAGTGCTACACTTCGTGGTCTACGTGCGCGGCCCTGACGGTTTCATGTACGAGCTGGACGGCCTCAAGGCAGGGCCCGTGCGCAAGGGTGACACCATCGTGGCTCCCGAGGGTCTACTCGCCGCCGCGGTAGGGGAGATCAAGAAAATGCTCCCGTCGAACTCAGAGGAGCTCCGCCTCAATGTAATGGCCCTGTGCCAAGCTTAGACGGCGAGAGGCATCGAGGTGGCAGGCAGCTGAATCAGCTCGGCCTTGTGCGTGGAAGGAGCCAATTAGGATCAATCGAGTCCTTGCTAGAGGAATGACAGATATTGAGATTATACGAACAATTTAGTTGTTACATCAAACTATGATTTCGGATTGAAAAGTCGGAGGATGTGAAGGGCTAGTGCACATAAGTCACTTATCTCATACTTGGTTTCTGCTCGCAGCTTGCTAATCCGTCTTAGAGAGAGACAGATACGTTTCATGACAAACAGTCACAAATCGCAGAGCGAAAAACTGGCGGCGGGCGGGGGCCGGG
>ENA-UOXV01001366-UOXV01001366.1-marine-metagenome-genome-assembly--contig:-NODE-1366-length-34223-cov-34.006088_pt1 | contig 34223 bp, 31 predicted proteins | sample MGYA00238165_ERZ766961 | MGnify/ENA primary metagenome ERZ766961 (study PRJEB28924, sample SAMN03173240) | marine metagenome | biome: Marine; feature: Water; material: Subsurface seawater | place: North... | reverse complement strand
TGGCTGGGCATGGTTCGGGTGCGGTCGGGTTAACCGGCGGTGCTGATAATGATCGATCTATGGTGTTGAATATTGACATTGGTGGTGGCACTACCAAGCTGGCAGCTTGCGGTGGTGGCGAGGTAAAACATTGTTCGGCAATTGATGCAGGTGCCCGGCTTGTTACGTTCGACCAGCAGAATATCATCACGCATATCGAGCCTTTTGGGCAAAAATACCTCCTCTTGGCAGGGCTTGATCTGCGGGTAGGTGACCTAATTTCAGACAGTCAAAAAGCTCTGCTCGCCGGTCTTATGGTTGATCAGATTATGGCCGCAATGGCGGGTGACGAACTGGAGGGGCTGTACCGATTGCCCCGCCTGCCTGCGGGCAATGACTATCGCCAGATTATTTTTTCTGGCGGCGTCTGTGAATATATAGCCAACCCAGGATTGGCGACATTTGGTGATTTGGGGCAGGCCATCGCAAAAAGCATTTCTAGCCGGGTTGCGGCGCTTGATATTCCTTATCAGGCAGCCAACCTTGGAATTCGTGCCACAGTGATTGGCGCGTCGCAATATACAGTTCAGGTTAGCGGCTCGACCATCTATTTTGATCCTAAAGATATTCTGCCGATTCGTAATGTGCCGGTGATCGCACCTGAATTAACGATCGGTGATGAGATTGACGAGACACTTGTTACGACTGAAATCACCGAGGCACTAGAACAGATGAACTTGGTCGACTCGGATCAGCCGATTGCGCTCGCTGTACCATGGCAAGGCTCGGCAAGTTTTGCCAGGCTTCAGGGGTTTGCTCGTGCCGTTCTTGGTGGTCTTGAAACAGTCATAGGGCGAGGCCATCCACTGATACTGGTTGTGCGTGGCGATATTGCCGGTTTGTTGGGAATTCATTTTCGAGTTGAAGAAGGCTTTGCTGGCCCAATCATTTCGATTGACGGAATTGAGGTGTCAAATTTTGATTTCATTGATATTGGTGACGTTATAAGGTCAACTGGATCTGCCCCTGTGGTTATTAAATCTCTTATTTTCCCGTCGGAGTAATGCCATGACTGATTCCAGCCAGACCCCTGCTTTAGTCCGGTCACCGCTTGTGCCCTTAGCTCTGTTTGTCATGTCGAGTGGGTTTGCGATCTGGAGCAATCAGCTGCCAGAAATTCCGCGTATGATGCCCTTCCTTGTAGCGATGATTACGGCGGTGTTGTGTGTGTTGGATTTTCTAGCGCGCGGCAAGAGTGAATTTGCCCAAAAAATTGGCCATTGGTTGGGTGCAGATTTCAGCAATCGTGAAATGAAGCATAACCCTGCAATCAGCGCTGAAGCGGTGATGATATTATGGATGTTGCTGTGCGTCAGTTTAATGATGTTTATAGGTATATTGCCAAGCATTTTTATTTTTGTGCTGGTTTATATGCGCTATCAAGGTAAGCAAAGCTGGCGCAATTCAATTCTGGCTAGCATTGGCAACTTGCTATTTGTGGTTGCCGTTTTTGAAGTCCTACTCCAATATAACCTTTATCGTGGTGCGCTTTTTGACTCTCGAGGCTTTGACGCATGGTAGACTACCTGCTGTAGGATTCAAAATCAGCGGTGCCGATCAAATCTGCATATTTTGCCTGACAGTCAAACAACGCAACTTTATGTGATATTGAAAATCGATCGAAAACCGCATCAGCGATAATGAAAGCATTGATCTGGCGGCTAAACGCATCGACGGCACTGGCACGAACACACCCCGATGTTGTGCAGCCCACCATAAATAACCCGTCGCACTCATGATCCTGAAACCAAGCTGGAAATTCGGTTTCAAAAAATATGCTTGGCGCGTGTTTGCCAAATACTAAATCTATCGATTCTGGGGCAAGTTCAGTGATGATGCTATTACCATCCTTAGTCGAGGAAAATGGCTTTGCGTCTTCAGTGGCGCGGGCTGTTTTCGGGCTTTTTCGACGCAGCCGCATTGCACTGCGTCGACTGTAAGCGATGGGCATTTTTGCCTGCCTTGCAGCCGTTAATGCCCTTAGGATAAATGGTAGGGCTTGCCATGCTGATGGCCCACAAGCTGTGCGCCGTTCGGTTGCCGCTGTCACAGCATCAATTCCTGGTAGGCCACAGAAATCATAGGTCATGTCAATAACAACAAAGGCTGGTCGTTTTGGAAGCAGAAGTTCTTGTCCATAATGGCTTACGCGTAAGATTTCCATTTCCTGTTTGGACAACAGTGGTTCCCAATGGGCATTAAATTTTTTTTTCATTTTCCTGATTTTTTTCATTAGGTTCTGGGGATATTAAAAAGTAGAGTAATCTCCAGGGCTAGCGTTGTACAACGTATTTGAAGAAGCTGGCGAAATAGGGAGGAAAGAATGTCAAATAGAATTATTGTGTCATTGTCGTGCGCAGCGGTAATACTGTTTGGAGTTGGAACTGCGACTGCAGACTGGCCAGAAAAACCAATCAAATTTGTTGTGCCGTATAGCACAGGTGGTGGGTTTGATGTCTATGTTCGCGCGGTTGCCCCAGAAATGGAAAAAATTCTAGGTGTACCGGTGGTTCCCGAGAACATCCCAGGAGCTGGTGGGCAAAAAGGTGCGGCAACCGTTTATAAATCTGAACCAGATGGCTATACGATTGGAATTTTTAATGTCCCGGGTTTAACGGTTCCACCACTACTTGGTAAGAAGGTTGCCTATGATCTAGACCAGATAACTTGGTTGGGTAATCTCGCAAAGGACACCTATTCAATAGCGGTCAAGGCAGACTCACCAATCAATAGTTTGAAAGACCTTTGCTCACTTGGCCGCCCAGCAAAATTTTCTGATACTGGGCCAGCATCTACATCTTCTGTAACGGCAAAAATATCGATGTCTCTAATTGACTGCCCTATGACCAACGTCACAGGTTACAAAGGCTCAAGTCAAACCATTGTAGCTGCCATGCGAGGTGAGGTGGATGCCACTCTAAAACCAATTGGCTCGCTCCGGAAATACGTGAAATCTGGAGACATGAAATTTCTAGTCACATATGAGAATAAGCCTTCCATTAAAGGAGTTTCGTCCTCGAGAGAGCTTGGGTATAACGAATTCGAGAAGTTGACGCTTTATCGGATTGTAGGGGGGCCTCCTGGTTTGCCCAAAGATGTTGCAGACAAACTTGCTGACGCTCTTTTAAAAGCTGCTAATTCTGACGCAGTGAAAGAATGGTCGACAAAATCAAAAAAGCCGCTTGACCCAATTGGTGGAGCTGAAGCCAGTGCGCTAATGAGAGATCTCTCTGTGTTTTATGCCAAATATAAAACAATATTAGCAGAGTAAGCACAAAGATTTGGGGGATGAGCATATTGCTCTCCCCCAACTTTATTTTTCAAATAGATTTGGTGATTTCAGATGGGCTTTGACATTTTTTTTCATGCCTTACTTGGCGTCATAACTAGCGGCTCGTTTGTTTTCGTTTTGATTGGCGTATTACTCGGACTTTGCTTTGGGATTATCCCTGGTCTTGGCGGCACCACTGCGCTAGCACTACTGATCCCGATAACCTTTAGTATGGACTCGCTTGATGCTATGTATCTTGCTGGGGGAGTCATGGGCGCCACTTCTTTTGGCGGCTCAATTACAGCAATCTTGTTAAACACTCCTGGGACGGCACCGAATGCTGCAACAACATTTGATGGGTACCCCCTCGCCCAACAGGGTAGGGCGGGAGAAGCAATCGGCGCATCGGCGACGGCTTCAGCGATGGGAGGCTTGATTGGTTTAGTTACATTGATGTTGTTCATACCTTTAGCCAAAGAAATTGTATTGCTTTTTGGCCCAGTTGAATTTTTGTTGCTTACAATCCTGGGCTTGGTGGCTATTGCGGTTTCATCCCGTGGCAAGTTGCTGCGAGGTTTGATAGCGGGCGGTTTTGGGCTGATATTCGCATTTGTTGGAGTAGATACTGTTTCTGGTCATACCAGGTTTACCCTGGAAACTGATTATTTATGGGATGGAATACCGTTGGTGCCAACACTTACAGGGCTTTTTGCGATTAGCCAGATGATAGAGCTTTCTTTGAAAGGTGGATCCGTTGTTACGGAGAGGGTGAATATCGGTAATTTAACTGGTTTGTGGCAAGGCGTAGTTGCGGTGTTCAAACACTGGACGGTGCTGCTGAGAGGGTCATTGATCGGAACCATTATTGGTGCGATTCCAGGCTTAGGTGGCACGGTAGCATCTTTCATAGCTTATACCTCTACAGTGCAATCTTCACGTGATCCATCCAGCTTTGGCAAGGGGAATATTATAGGTGTGATTGCTCCCGAAAGCGCTAACAATGCTAAAGATGGCGGTTCGTTGGTGCCGACTGTGGCTTTTGGCATACCCGGAAGTGCTGAAACAGCGGTTTTCCTTGGTATTTTGGTGCTCCACGGCATTGATCCAGGCCCTACATTGTTACTTGAGAATGAACGAGAGGTTTATGGTCTAATAATAGCGCTTACATTGTCTGCGGTAGGTGCATCACTCATTGGTCTTTTGACGGCAAGATGGCTTGTAAAAATTACGTTCGTGAATGTAAATATATTAGTTCCATTAGTGGTTACGATCTCCTTAACTGGTGTTTATGTGTTGGAGGGCAAGCCGGGAGATGTAATTTTGGCTCTCGTAATGGGGATAGTCGGTTATTTGATGATTCGCTTTGATTATCCACGCCTTACCCTAGTTATTGCTTTGGTGCTTGGAGAAACTGCAGAAAGATCGTTCCATCAATCATTAATGATTTCTGACTATAATATTGTGGGTTTAATAACAGAACGGCCTCAGGCAGTTTTTCTGGTGTTTGCAACCTTGCTAACCTTGCTGTTGCCAGCGTTAAGAAAGCGCAAAAAGCTTAACTGATGAATTAAATTTGGTTAGGTGTAACCCACTGCCTTTCGAAGGATTGCTTTGGCGGCGATTTTAGAATCGTCTGATCCAAGATCACTTGCAGCATAGGCAACAAATTCATCTGGTCTGACCAGAATAATGGTATTCTGCCATAGCGCTGTGCCGCCAGTTTTGGCCGATTCAATTATGACAAGAGGTATATTAAAACAGGTTGCAGCTTGTTCAAATGCTTGCTTGATTTCAGACGGCTGGTCAATCAGGATCAAACTGAAGCAAGCGCCAAGACGACCTCCACCAAGACAATCAAAAATATTTTTGTCGTTTGACAAAACTTGCGGTGAGAGGTGAAAGCCGGCTTGGGCAAGATGCTGGTGAATGCCGCGCGCGCTGGTCACGCCATTGATTGGGCCAAATACAATCGGCGATCCAGAAATTTGTGGCAAGAATTGGGTGACATCAATATCTTCACCAGTTGATCTTTTGTGCCAATGTTTTTCGAAGGCGGCGCGGTCAATCTCTGGATCAAAATTTGTTACCATGTTGGCATCTTGATTGATCATGCGAACAATAAAATCGTCGCGGGTAGACTCAAACACTGGCTTGCGCTCACTGCTGTAGCTGTCCAGTAAGCCGGATCCAGCCCAACCCTCAATGGCTGCTGTTATTTTCCAGCTTAAATTACGCGCATCTTCAAAGCCCGTATTGACGCCATATCCGCCGTAAGGTGGGTGCGAATGGGCGGCATCACCAGCGATGAAAACTCGGCTTTTGTTATAATTATCGGCAACGCTGATGCGCAAATCCCATAGCCCAACATAGTTAAATTTTGCCTCAAAGCTGGTGCCGACAGCTTCATAAAGTAGCGCATTGAAATCATAGTTGGCAACCTGAGTTTTCGGCGGCACGGGCGCATGGAAAAACCAGTTGCCCTCTAGGTCAACTCGCCCCAAAAACTGCCAATAGCCTTTCATTTTTTTGCTAAGGGCATTAAAAATAGTCTTGCCACCAAACGCTGCGAGAATATCGTTTAATTCGTTGGAATGAAATACTAGAAGCGCCATACGTTGTTGGTGTCCGTCACTTGTCTGGGTAATCCCTGCTGCCTCGCGAACCAATGAATTTGCGCCGTCAGTGCCAACCAGATATTTTCCAGTAAGGCACAGCTCGTGATCACCTTTGGTTTCTGCAATCTTTACGGCGACCCCCTGACTGGTCTCTTCATAGCCAATAAAACTCCACCCTGTCATGCTGGTAATGTTGGATAATTCTGCGGCTCTTTTTTGTAAAATATCTTCGGTTATATATTGCGGTAGGCGTTCATTTTCCGCCGCATAAAATGCTGCAACGCTTGACCGATTAAACCAGTCATGGTGATAGCCGGACAGCAGGGTGCCGTAGGCAGTCACGCCGGCATTACCAAAGTCACGTGGGATAGGGGTGGCGTCTTGGATAGCTTTGGTAACCCCCCAGCGCTGAAAATGCTCGCCGGTGCGTTGTGTGAGGTTTTGACCTTTTGGAATGGGTTGGATCGTAGTGTGTCGTTCGACTATGATCACGCGGATATCGCGTAACGCTAGATCTATTGCAAGGCCAAATCCGACTGGGCCACCCCCTACGATAATAATATCGGCGTCATGAGGTGGTGAAATGGTCATAGGTAAACCCCGATCATTGTTTGCTGGTCATGTGGGTGCTGCGGACTAGATTAGAACTGTGTGTAAATATGTTTGGTTTCAAGAAAAGGTGCAAGTCCTTCGACACCATGAAGCCGGCCAAGACCAGACTCGCGATAGCCACCTGTTTCAGCCTCAACCATTAGGCGGTTATGACAATTAACCCAGACTGTGCCGGCTTTTAAACCCCTCGCAGCGGCCTGTGCAGTAATAAGGTCGCAGCTATAGATGCTAGCCGCTAGCCCATAACGTGTCGCATTAGCGCTGGCAATTGCCTCATCTAGCCCGCAAAAAGTCTCAACACAGACAAACGGCGCAAACAACTCTTCTTGTACCAGACAGCTGGAATGATTTTCTATCTGGACAATGGTTGGTGACACGAAGTGCCCTGTCGCGAAATCGGCACGGCTTAGCACCTCACCATGTAAAAGGATTTCACCTTCTGCTGCGCCCAAAGCCACATTTTCGGCATAGCGATTGGCTGCGACGGAGGTCATCAATGGGCCAAGCTGTGTGCTCTCAAGTTCTGCTGATCCAATGACAAGGTCGTTCAGGATGGCTATGATGCGCGTAGTCAGATCTTTGGCAACATCCTGATGTACAATCAACCGGCTAATCGCCGTACACATCTGGCCACAATGAGGTATGACAGCATTCGCGATTTCAGCGGCAGCATTATCAAGGTCAGCATCGGCAAAGACTAAAGCGGGTGATTTGCCGCCGAGTTCAAGTGACAACCGCTTTAGCGTTTTAGACGCATTAGCCATGATCGCCTTGCCGGTGTTTGTTGATCCGGTAAAACTGATGACGTCAATATCAATATCGGCGACCATCGCCTCGGCTACGGTCAACCCGCCATCATTCACAGAAACTACTGCGCCTGCCTCAAGAGAAGGACAATCAGCAATCGCCTGCATTAGGAGATGATGCGTGCCACTGGTTTCTGCTGCTGGTTTGATGACTGCAGTACAGCCAGCAGCCAATGCCGGTGCCAATGACCTTATCAACAAGGTTGCCGGCGCGTTCCATGGAACGATGATTGCTGCTACCCCAATTGGCTCTCGGGTGAAGAGGGATTGCTGTCCAGTGTCATATTCGGCGGTGCGTCCAAAAATATTCCGCGCAAGGCCGGCGTAATATCTACACTCATTGACTGCAGCAGCGACCTCATGGCGTGATTGAGTGATTGGCTTGCCATTTTCGCGAGTTAGCATCTGCGCAATAATTTCAGCCCGCGCCGCGATGTTGTCGGCATATTCCAAAAGCATTGCTGCCCGGCGACGTGATTGGGCGCGCCAGTTAGTGGTTTCAAAACATCTCCGTGCAATTGCAATCGCTTGTTTCATGAGGTCTAGGCTGCCGCGATGAAATACGCTTACCGGACTGCAATTACTGGGGTTAACTGTTTCGGATAGCGTGCCTTGCTTAATCCATTCTCCATTAATGAAGTGTCCGATTGCCATATCTTTTCCCTCAAGTCCAAATTTAAAACACCAATATACTTATATAAGAGAGTGTTTTTCTTAAGATGCTAAAAATATTGGTGCGCTAGACTTATAACTCTGCCATTTTAGGCTTTTGTAGCACATAAGCTTAAAAGGACCTTATGGCAAAAGCGACAAACACAATCGTTTTTATACCCGGGCTACTCTGTGATCGCAGGGTTTGGGAGCCCGTTGCAAACCAAGTTTGGACACTAACAAACCAACCCATTCTTCACGTGGAGTTTGATGCTGAGGACAGTATTGCCGATATGGCCAAAACTGTTTTGGAAAAGGCAGATGGTCAGCTAGTGCTTGTTGGTCATTCAATGGGTGCTCGGGTCGCGATCGAGGCAACGCGTTTTGCAGCCGAACGCATTAAAGGACTTGCCTTATTTGATACCGGAATCCATCCATTGAAGCCGGGCGAGCTGGACAAACGAAAAACCATAGTTGAGCTCGCTTTTAACCAAGGTATGGTAGCGCTTGCTGATACGTGGCTGCCGCCAATGCTGCATGAAGCATCGCGCACCAACCCGCATATTTTTGAACCTTTATATGAGATGGTGATAGCGAAAACACCTTCCCTTCACGAGCGTCAAATTCAGGCTTTGGTCAATCGGCCAGATGCAGCGCACCTACTTTCACGGGTGACTTGTCCGGTTCTTCTTGGGGTTGGTGACGGTGATAGATGGTCACCAGTTAGCCAGCATTTGGATATGCAGGCGCTGGTGCCATCAGCATCTTTGGTTATTATTTCCAATGCTGGACATTTCGCACCGTTAGAAAATACGGAAGAAACAGCCACCCATCTTTTGCAGTGGCTTTTGTCTTTGTAAATCTAAATTTAACATTATTGCTTTCCATTAGTTGAATATAATCGTTTACTTTTGGAGGAATAAAAAAACTGGAGGGAAAGATGAAACGATTTTTATTTGCGACTATTTTATCAGCGATTATGACTTATGGTAACACAGTGTTTGCTGGTTCATTTGCGATTGGAACATCGGGTCAGGGTTCAGCAACTTATGGTATTGGTGCCGCGCTTGCAAAGGTTGGGTCTGAAAAAACTTCTGATCAATATACTGTCCAACCCTATGGCGGCACTGGAAAGGTTGTGCCATTGGTAAATGCCGGCAAGGCGGATTTTGGTCTTGCGAACATTCTAGAAGTGACGAATGCGGTTTATGGTAAGGGACCATTTAAGGGTAGAGCGAATGAGAATTTGCGGATCGTTGGAGTGATTTATCCATTCGAGGTTGGGTTTTTCGTCAAAAAAGACAATCCGGCTAAGACTGTGAATGATATTCGTGGATTGAGAATTTCATCTGACTATACCAGCCAGAAAATTATTGGGGTTCTGACAAAGGCAGTCTTAGCGAACGCTGGCGTTTCGATGAGTGAAATGGAGCCAGTTCCCACTGCTGGAATCATTTCAAATGCAGATGATTTCTCTGCGGGTCGAACGGATGTTGGATTCTTTGCTGTAGGTGCTGGCAAAGTTAATGCGGTTAATGCAGCAGTTGGTGGAATTCGTTTCCTGTCAATTAATGATGATGCTGAGTCAGTTGCTAGAATGCAGAAGGTGATTCCGCAGACTTATGTTCAAAAGGCCGATCCTGCGGCGCACAAGACTGGAATTGAGAAACCAACTAATCTGATGGCCTATGATTACATTCTTTATGCGGGCGCACATGTATCGGATAAAGCGGTACATGATTTGGTTGAAGCCATGGTAAAGAACCGTGAAGATCTTGCCAAAAACTACGCAAGTTTTGGCGGCTTTGACCCAGCAAAGATGAGTAAAAATGTCAATATGCCTTACCATGCCGGTGCCGAAAAATATTTTAAGGCAACAGGACTGTGGGCGCAGTAAGTTCGGCAATATTGTCCGATTGAGATTTTTGCACAACTTACAACAGCCCGGTACGCAAATGGCAGTGTGCTGGGCTGGCAACCTTACATTATTCAGACATCGGAAAGTTAGGTTAGGCGATGCGGCAGCCCGCCAAAAATTCGCTTCCAGCAGAAATCAACAAATCTGTTAAAACTTTTGCGGGGCGGTTGGATTTTCTTCAAAATGGGTTAGCGCTTGGCTTAACTCTCTTGGTTGTGGCGTGGGTTGCCGATCTGCCACGATTGTTGTTTGGCGTGGCGTTGCTAACGCAGGAATTCACTCTGTCCATTCTTGGGCTTTGTCTGGCGATTAGCTATTTCAAAATAGATAATCTCCCGCGGCGCATGCAACCTATCTCGTTTGTGATTGGTGTAATTTCCCTTGTCACTTTCTTGTTTGCGGCAAGCCGTTACCGAATTTTGTCAGAGGAGATGTTTTATCATCCGGGCGAGGCATTTACGCTTGGTCTGATTATGGTGCCTGTTGTGCTGTTGGCATTGTTCAGGCTAGTTGGGGCAATGCTTTTTGGCATTGTTGTTTGCTTTATCGCTTACGGTCTTTTTGGTGATATGTTGCCGCCGCCATTTACGGCGCGGCCTTGGACATTAATGGACTTATTGCCACATTTGGCATTGGACAGCACCTCAATGGTTGGTGTGCCTCTAACCATTGGCGTGACTGTGGTGATCCCTTTTATTGTCTTTGGTAGTGTCTTATTTGCCAATGGTGGTGGTCAGTTTTTTACCGATATTGCGATATCTCTGATGGGCGGATTTAGGGGTGGAGCCGCGAAAATAGCGGTGATTTCTTCGGCTTTATTTGGCATGATATCGGGAAGTGCAGTTTCAAATGTTGCATCAACGGGGGTGATTTCAATCCCGATGATGAAACAGGCCGGTCTGAAGGCTCGTATCGCCGCGGCAACTGAGGCGGTGGCATCAACCGGCGGCCAATTCATGCCACCTGTCATGGGTGCCGCCGCATTTTTGATGTCAGAGCTGTCGCGTGTCCCCTATCCAACTATTGCCATTGCCGCTTTTCTGCCGGCTTTCTTTTTTTTCTTTGCGGTTTTTTTGCAGTCCGATGCAGACGCTATTCGTTATAATGTGAAGGCAGTTCCTGAATCGGAGCGCCTTCCATCAAGCAAGGTTTGCAAAGATGGCTGGCATTTTATCATTCCATTTGTTGTTCTCATCGGGCTGATGTTTGGTGCCAATTATTCTCCTCAATTTGCTGTTTTGAACGCGAGCCTTGCAACCATCTTTCTGGGAGTTTGGCGCGGATATAGAGACACGCCATTACGCCTAGGCAGGTTGATTCTTGCCCTGCGAAAAGCAGGTGAAACGTCAATCGAAATCATCGTCATTGTTGCTGCGGCTGGCTTTGTAATTGGTATTTTGAATGCAACTGGACTGGTATTTAATCTGACGTTGATTATCGTGGAACTCGCTGGAGGAAAGCTTGTTGCTCTGCTCATTATGGCAGCTTTGATCAGCGTTGTGCTGGGCATGGGCATGCCAACAATGGCAGTTTATGTGTTGTTGGCGGCGCTGGTGGTGCCTAGCCTAATTGAGGCTGGTGTGCCGGTTCTGTCGGCACACATGTTTGTCCTATATTTTGGTATGATGTCAATGATTACGCCGCCGATTGCCATTGCCTCGTTCGCTGCGGCCAGTCTAGCTGGTGAGCGGCCGTTAACTGTTGCCTTAGTATCCATGCGCTACGCCTGGCTTGCTTATCTCATCCCGTTTATTTTTGTATTTAGGCCTGATTTTCTTATTGGCATTGAGGGACATAGCTGGGTTGGAACAATAGAGCTGTTTTTGGCAACGACCCTTTTGATATTTAATGCTAATGCAGCTCTTTCAGGTGCATTGGTTGGTAAGATTGATGGTTTGATAAGATCAGTCTTAAGTGTCAATTCAGTCGCTATATTTTATGTAATGATCATGATGGACGACAGGGTTCTTGCTTATCTTACCAGTCTGGTCGTTTTTGCCCTTTGTCTTTTTAAATCTTACCGGAGCCGAGCATGAAAGCCGCCGTTATGACAGCAGCTGAAGGATTTTTGACACGACTTGGCCAACATGGGATCAAATATCTTTTTGCAAATTCTGGTACTGATTTTGCCCCGCTGATCGAGGCTTATGAAAATGCTGATGATTATGCGCTTGCACTTTGGCCAAAACCGCTGACCATCACCCATGAAACAGTGGCTGTCGGCATGGCGCATGGTGCTTTTCTCGTTTCTAATCAGCCACAAGCGGTGATGGTTCATGTAAATGTTGGGTTGGCAAATGCGATCATGGGACTAATCAATGCGCAGAGTGACAAGGTGCCGATCCTGATGTTTGCAGGAAGAACGCCAATCACTGAGTTTCACAGGTTGGGGGCGCGTATGACGCCAATTCAATATGGGCAGGAGATGTTTGATCAGGCTGGCATGCTTCGTGATGTGGTAAAATGGGACTATGAAATCCGCTATGCTGAGCAGATCATTGACGCGGTTGACCGCGCAGTTTCAGTTGCGACGAGCGCACCTACAGGTCCAGTTTTTCTTGGGTTGCCACGTGAACCTCTTGCTGAACCAATGGTTCAGGGAAGAGGTGTCGATCACCCTTTGCCCCCTCGCAGCTGTCTGCAATTGCCCGATAATGCTGCATTAGAACTTTTGGCAGAAAAGATTGCAAAGGCAAAGTTCCCACTGCTAATCTGCCAGCGTGGTGACGCTTCGGGCCAGCTCGGCGAAGCAGTTAATCGCTTATGTAAAATCTACCCAATTGGTGTTATTGAGCCATTTGTGATCACGAATAGCTTGGCTGCTGATCACCCTTGCCATCTTGGATATCAAACCAAGGGTTTGTTGGAAAAGGCTGATTGTTTAATTGTTGTTGAAAGCCCAGTTCCGTGGATTCAGCGCTTTGCCACTCCTGCTAAAGATTGCCACATCGCGCATATTGGTCATGACCCACTGTTTACCAATATGCCAATGCGCAGTTTTCCAAGTAGCCAGAATATTAATGGTGCGGCGCATCTTGCGTTAGATGGTTTGGCAAAACTTTTGGCAAAACAGGCTGGAGAACCGGTCTCGGGCGCAACCGTCAAAGCGTTCAAGAAAACGCGTGACGAAGGGCTTTTGGCAATGCTTGACGGGTTGCCACAAACTGGTGTGATTACCGCTGACATGGTTGCGGTGGCGCTAGCAGATTATTTGGATCAAAATACGATAGTGTTTTCCGAGCTTGGCCCCGCTCCTGATTTGGCTCGTCCTGGCTTTGCCAATCAATGGTTTACCCCACCCTATTCAGGTGGGCTGGGATGGGGGATTCCGGCCGCGCTCGGTGCTAAATTAGCAGCACCGGAAAAACGGGTAATAGCTTGCGTGGGTGATGGGTCATATATTTTTGCTAACCCAGTTGCGTGCAATCAGGTGATGGCGGCGTTGTCGTTACCTGTTCTGGTGATCATCTTGAACAATCAAAGCTGGAATGCGACACGGCGTGCTGCTCATAACATGTATCCTGACGGGGCCGTATCAAAGATTAATAATCCGGTATTAACAGATCTAGCTCCAAGTCCAGATTTTACCGCAATTGCATCGGCAAATGGTGGTTGGACTTCGGCGGTGAATCACTCAGAGAATATGGCGACACAAATCGCAAAGGCAATGGAAATTGTTGATGTTGAGAAACGGCCAGCGACAATTGACTTAAGAGTTGCAAAGCGCGACGGGTTCTAGGCCATTGGTTTATGATCAACTGTGAAGCGCCCTCATCTAGAACATGTGGTATTATGTAGCGCTAAGATGAATATATAATTACGACTGAGCAAGTGGCGCCTCAACGGATACAAACCATTGTGATGACCCAAGGGGCACAAACATTATGATTCATGTGCGTATGCGGGACAAAGCGCACGAACCAGACTGTAACGGTAACACTGGCGTTTGGCGATCACTAACCCGCGGTTGGTTTGTGTGTTTCCAATAAAATACCAGCAATGCCTATTTTAATTTGGGCGATGTGATTGATGTCTGAGACGGTTCGTTTTTAACATTAATCTTTAGTGATGCTGGTCAATATTCGCAATATTTCTTCGCTACTATCATGATAGATTCTAATTTCTTTTTTAACTGTCCCGAAGCTCTGATTTCTTCATGAGTAATATCGTTAATTAACCTTAATGCTGGCGTGCAGCCACATGCTTGGAAATCGCTCTCAACTTCTCTTAATACTGATGCAATGCTGCTGCGGCTTTCAGCTGTTAAGCTCTCAAAAGCAGTGGTCTCGAGATCGGCTACCGAGACAGTTAGCACACCTAAACCGTATGAGCAGTGACGATCTGCAGATGCCAAATCAGGCCTGGCAAATATATTTAAAACAACTAACAAACAGCAAATTTGAAGCAATGAAAGTGGTTTAGTGCTCATATAGTTGTGCCTCTAATCTGCCTACAATCAGGGATTGGTTCCCCGTTTTTGTTCTCTCCACTCGCGCCGACAATGCAAACAATATGGTTGTTATCTTTGCCAAAACATAAAGCTGACCTCTTGATCCTAAAGCTGGCTTGGCCAAGTTTGCCCGTTAGGCGCAAATCACCATTCAAGCATTTTACCACAAAGCCGAGAGGTAAAACCTTTAAACGTGAAATGGTTATATCGATTTCGTTTGCCGAGTGTGCGGTCAATGTTATTAGACTGAAGAGCGGCACTAAAATATATACTAATATCCTGAATTTAAACATTTATTTAAAAATTCCAAACTCAATTATATGATAAACATAAACTCTATACTGGTATTTCAAAAAGGTATTGTGAAGATTTAGATTTATGATAACGTACAATATCATAATAAAAATAAAAAATTGCATATGTCGGCACTACTAGCTGAAAAATCTGAAGCTGCTGTTCATAATCTTTTGTAGTCTTCAGGCCCGGATAAGCAGAGGGAGGGAAGACTATGAGCTGGAATTCTGAAACACCTGAGACATTAGACGCCGGTATGGTTATGCCGCCTGATCCTGCCAATGACTTTGGCCCAGAGCCTGCAACGGTGGAAATCGCAGGTAACGTGGTTGGTGAGCCTGAATCATGGCGGCCGCCCACGTTGGCAAGAAGGACCTTCTTAAGGGGTGTGGTTTGTTCAGGCGTAGTGATTGCTTCCAGCGGGTACCTTTTCTCAAGCCAACCCGCAAATGCCAGTGCAAAATCAACTGACCGCCTGATTACGCTCAGTATAAATGGTAAGAAGCACAGGCTCAATGTCCCTTCCAACGAAACATTAGCGCATACCCTGAGATATCGCCTTGGCCTGACAGGAACAAAATTGGGGTGTAACAGAGCTGAGTGTGGTGCCTGTACGGTTATCATTGGGGATGTGACAGAATATTCCTGCTCAACTTTGACCTCGCGAATGCAGGGCAAAGAGATTCGAACAATCGAGGGTATCGCTCAAAACGGCAAACTCCATCCGGTCCAGCAGGCGTTCATCGATGAATTAGGCCCACAATGCGGTTTCTGCACGCCCGGACAAGTAATGTCTGCAGTCAATTTGTTAGAAATGAACGCCAATCCATCAGTCGATGAGGTTAGGTTAGCCATGTCTGGCAATCTTTGTCGTTGCGGGGCTTATGAACATTATCTCAATGGCGTAATGAAAGTTGTTAGGGGGGCATAGGAATGGCTTATAAAATCATTGGAAAAGACCTCACTCCGCCTGATATTGAGGCTAAGGTAACCGGTAAAGCCAAATATGCTGAGGATTTCAGAGCTGACGGTATGGTTTTCCTCAAGCTATTGGCATCTCCCATGCCGCACGCAAAAGTCAAAAATATTGACTTGTCTAAGGCCAGAAAGGTTCCTGGCTTTGTTGGTGTTTTGACTGCAGACGAGCTCAAGCAGCCAAAAGATGCTGGTCATGCTATCTTAACAAATGATCCCGCCTTTGTTGGGCAGCCAATCCTTGCGATTGCAGCTGAGAGTGAACAAGCTGCAGCAGAAGCTATTGAAGCTGTTGAAATTGAGCTGGAACCGCTGCCTTTTGTTATTGATCCATTGGATAGTTTAAAGCCAAATGGTCCGAATGCTATCAACGGAGGCAATGTTGCAAACCGTAGAGGTGTAAAATTCCAAGAAATAAAGTGGAGCGGAAAGGATTTTGCATTAGCTGGAGATGACCAGTTGCCGCAAGGCCAGGTTCCAATTGATTGGTCGTATGGAGACCTTGAAGCAAAGTTCAAAGAGTCTGTTCTCGTGCTTGAAGAGGCATTTGTTTCGTCGGCTAATGCGCATCACGCACTTGAACCAAGGTCTGCTGCCGCTTACTGGGAGAATGGCAAGGTGCATGTATGGGGTTCTACCCAATCATCCTCTTTTGCGGTTCCCAGCCTTGCTAAATATATTGGTGTGAAGCCAAGCGAAGTGGTTATGGTTAGTGAGTTTTGCGGCGGTGGCTTTGGTGGCAAGGGATACGCATACCCAGTGATGGCTATTCCTGCTTTTATGTCAAAAAAGCTTGGGGGCCGGCCAGTCATGATGCGAATGAGCCGTGCAGAGGAGTTTTACAATGGATCTGCGCGTGCTGGATTTCAAGGGTCGGTTAAAATTGGCTTCGGTGCTGATGGGCGCGTGAAGGCTCTTGACGCTTTTGTAGTTCAGGATAATGGCCCTACTGGTGGGTTTTGGGATTTTCAAAACTTTGGAGATGCCAGCTCAATAGTTTTTCAGCCTGAGGCGATGCGTTATAGAGGTATCCCAGTTCTGACAAATACACCGCCCAAGGGCCCCCAGCGTGGACCTGGCGAAAACCAAACCGCTAATGTTCTAGAGCCATTGATGGATAAAGCGGCCCGTAAGCTTGGCATAGACCCGCTTGCGCTGCGTTTGATGAATTCACCAGGAGGTGGCGGTGCTGGCGTGAAGATTGGCGCTAAACAAGCGCCCGTGACTAGCGCATATCTGCGTGAAGCCCTTGAACAGGGTGCAAAGGCTTTTAATTATGCTGAGCGCAAAAAGAACTCTGGAAAACGTGTTGGAAGTAAGATTAGAGCAGTCGGAATTGGACAGGCTTACCACTCTGCTGGTGGTGCTGGTTTTGATGGGCTCGTGAGAATAACACCAGACGGGATACTCCATATCCATACAGGTGTTGGTAATCTTGGGACATACTCTTACATGGATACTTCTAGGGTGGCTGCAGAGGTGCTGGGTTATGACTGGAGCCGTTGCGTAATTGAACGCGGCGGCACTAAAGCCAATATGCCCTGGAACCTTGGCCAGTTTGGTTCTAATACTTCATTTACTATGACCCGAACTAACTTTGCTGCAGGCACTGCCTGTAAGGAGTTGTTATTAGAAATTGGATCTATGGTAATGGGGGGAACTTCTGATAACTACCAGATTGCGGATGAAAAAATAGTCGCTAAAACTGGTGGCAAATCAATTACTTTTGCTGAGGCTGCCCAAAAAGCAATTGAACTTGGAGGCAAGTTCAGCGGCCAAGAGGTTGATGAAGAATTGAATCCCATGACAAAAGCATCCGCTAAGGCGCTTGCTGGGACCGGTTTGGTCGCGGCGGCCAAGGACAAGCAGCCCAAAAAGGGAGTGGTGCCTGGATTAGCTGCTGCTTTCATTGAAATTGAGCTGGATGCAGAAACTGGTAGGGTTGATATTATTGACTATCTTGGGATCCCAGACGTCGGCACCGTCCTCCATCCAAAGGGACTAGCCGCTCAGGTAAGGGGTGCCGCTGTAATGGGCTTTGGCCTTGCCGCCTTAGAGAGATATGTATACGACCCAGAATATGGTCGACCAAATATAAGAGGGCTTTATCAAGCAAAACCACCGAGCTACCTAGATGTGCCGGCGTTCATGCAATCGGTATATGTGGAAGGTGCAACTGACCCTCAAAATCCAGTTGGAGCCAAAGGCGTTGGAGAACCCATCCAAGGAGCTGCTTCTTCGGCATATTTGTCTGCAATAACTGAAGCTTTAGGAGGGCATACCTTCAACCGTGTTCCAGTGGTGGCTGATATGATTATTAATCACCTTAATGGACTTGCGCCAAGTCATAAACCACTTCAAGTGAACTGCCAGTAGGGAGAATAGCAATGACTGACATGATGCATAATTTTGAATTACTGCAGCCATCATCTCTCAATGAAGCCGTATCCTTGCTAGATAAATATGGCGAAGACGGTTGGGTAATTGCGGGTGGAAAAGATAGTCTTGATTGGTTTAAAGACCGTGTTAAGCGGCCCAAATACCTAGTTGACTTATCAAACGTTCAAGAGCTGCGTGCAATCATCGATAAGGGCGACTATCTCTCTATTGGACCCATGGTAACTCTCGCTGAATTAAACAGTAACAAATTAATTCGTGGCGCATTTCCAGTGCTGTCTGAGGCTGCTGGTAGAGTCGCCAGTCCACAGATCCGCAATTCTGGAACTGTTGGGGGTAATATTTGCCAGGACACCAGATGCTCCTATTATCGCGACGGATTTCCCTGCTACAGGGCAGGAGGCAATACCTGTTATGCAAACACGCCAACTGCAATGAATAGAGAGCATACTTTATTTGAAGCAAAGCGTTGCGTAGCTGTAACACCGTCTGACCTTGCGCCGGCCTTGTCAGTTCTTGATGCTGAAATGGTTATTGCAAGGGATGGGAAAAACCGGACTGTTCAAGTTAAGGATTTCTTTATTGGCCCTGAAATTGATATCGAGCGTATGACCGCCGTCGAAAAAAAGAAGGGCGACTTATTGGTTGAAATTCGAATACCAAAGACGTGGGCCAGCTCAAAGCAGTATTTTGAGAAAGCAGCAGACCGACAGGTTTGGGATTTTGCGCTAGTCAACGTTGCCATGGTTGCCAAATTATCGGTAGATGGAAAGATTACGGGTTGTCAAATCGCGTGTGGTGCCATTCAGTGCACTCCAAGACGGTTGGAAGATGTGGAATCGTTGGTTGTTGGGGAGACGCCAGGCGCGGAGCTTCAGAAACTAGTTGAAAGGGTGGCAGCACGTGGGGCAAAGCCATTGAACTACAATCAATTTAAGGCACCGTTAATGAGCCAATTGGCAAAAAGAGCTATAAGATCGCTATCTGCTTAAGAGGTGTTTTAGGCATTGGATATACTAAGATATTCCAAGTCAGCTTGGGGGCAAAAACTTCTTTTGGGAGTTTCCTGGGATCTAATTTGGATTCCAGTCTTTACCGCATTATTAGTGATTTTATTGCATCAATTAATACGCCGTCGGAAACGATCCTTCAAACGGGATTGATTATGTTCCGGTTTCATGATTCTAAGGCTATCAGAATACCGAAATGACCAAACTGAATGATCAAAGACATGCCGGCCCTGAACGGATATTTCATTGGGTGATGGCGCTCGCTGTTATCGTTTGTCTTTTAACCGCATTTCTGCCGATCCTAGGGTTGAAGTTTGCGTGGGTTGATCCACACTGGATTGCGGGTGTTCTGCTGATATTATCTGTCTTTTTCCATCTCCTTAGAGTCTTTATAGTGCTTGGATTGTCCGGCATGGCCTTTGTTAGGGAAGATTTCGGAGATTTAAGAGCTGTTTATGATCCCGAATTTAAACGACAAATGAACAACAAATATGATTTAGGACAAAAGTTATATCACCTTGCTACTGCAATGATTATCATAGCGTTATGTGTCACTGGTAGCCTCATGCTTGCTAAGTTAGACACCTGGTTCTGGGACAGAGTGCCTGGCATTTTGGACGATTTTCAGTGGGGTGTTGTCTACACAGTTCATGGGGTAGCTGCCCTATTTCTTATAATGACGTTTTTATTGCACCTTTATTTCTCATTTCTTCCAGAACACAGAAATCTTTTGCTTTCTATGACTCGAGGTGTGATCTTTGATACAAAGCCGGAGGATAAAAAATGAGTAACCCAACCCCATCTATTGAGAACATCGAGGAAGCATATGAATATATGCTTGCTTATGCTGCACAGGGGCGTACCAATGAGGGTGTGGGTCCAGAGGGATCAAGCATTCGTACTTTCATTGACAACTTTGTTTCTGGAAATGAGGTGCTTGTCGGTTTTGTAGCAGGCGAAGCGTCAATTCCAAAAGCTCTTAAGGATGAATTTGTTGCTTCCTCATCTTTCATTGGAGGGGTTCTCGACGCCTTGAAGACGCGTCCGAATATATCTTCGGAGCTGGTTGACAATGCAAACGCATTGATTGGAACTCGGCATTATCTAACGATGATGTTTTTTATCGACAAGGCGTTTGTCAATAAAGCTTGATTGATGTGTTTATTCTTGATGTCTGCACGACTGAGTTGTGACAAGATTAGATGAATAATTGAACTTAATTTACGACTCTTATTGAAAGTGTTTCTCAGACTTGGAATATATTGAGATGAACGAGTTACTCAAATTTTTCTTCTTTTGCCATGAATGCTTCTTGATCGTTTGACAATTAAGATCCGCAAAAATTGCCAGCCATTATCAATGCTTCCACGTTAGTTTGATCAAGGTGTCTAAAGACATAATTAAAATATAATTGGAGAGTGATCATGACTGTATCGAAATTTATTCCCCGCTCAGATCATGTTGGAAGTCTTTTGAGGCCTGCTTCAGTAAGTAGAGCCCGTCAAAAATTTTTCCAAGAAAAAACGATTACAAGTGAAGAATTGAGTAAAGTCGAGGATGAGGCAATTCTTGATCTGGTGAAAATGCAAGAATCAATTGGGTTACATGTTGTCACTGATGGAGAGGCGCGCCGTTCTTTCTGGCATTATGATTTTATGGGTCATTTAACTGGTTTCAACCTCGAGGAGCGAGATAATGGAGTCCAGTTCGCGGGAGTGAAATTGCGCCCAATCTTCCCAACTATCAACGGTCAACTGGATTTTCCAACTGACCACCCGATGTTGGGTCATTTCCACTATCTGGCGCAAAATTCATCCGTAGTACCAAAAATTTCTATACCAGGGCCAAGCTGCTGTCATTTTAGAACCGATGTGAATGATATCCGTTACGCACCGTATCAGGATATTGAAGTGCTAATGGCCGATTTAACTAAAACTTACAAAAAAGCGGTTCATGCCTTTTATGATGCAGGTTGCCGTTATTTACAAATGGATGATATTTTCTTCGCATATCTTTGTGACCCAAAACATCGTCAGGCTAAGGCAGATGTTGGGCAGGATCCTGATTATTTGATCGAATGTTACGCAAAAATGATGCATGACAGTATCAAAGACAGGCCTGCAGATATGACTATTGGCATGCATATGTGCCGCGGCAATTTCCGCTCTACCTACGCTGCTGAGGGAAGTTATGACGCGGTTGCGGATGCCGTGTTTAACCAGACCGGTGTTGACGTGTTTTTTATGGAGTATGATACCGACCGTGCTGGTGATCTAAGCCCACTTGGCAATCTTAGTAAAGGTGATCAGCGCGTGATGCTTGGTTTCATAACGACCAAATCTGGCGGCCTGGAGAGCATAGACGATTTGAAGCTGCAATTTGATAAAGCAGCAAAATATGTTGACTATGAGCAAATGGGCATTGCGCCACAATGCGGTTTTGCATCAACAGAAGAAGGCAATGAAATTACCAATGATGATCAAAAGCGCAAGCTTGAGCTTGTGATGGAATGTGAGCAGGCGATCTGGTCATGATATTTTAGTTTGATCATAAATAAGCCACGAAAAATAAATCCATAAAGCGTAAGATATATCGCTGGATAACACTAGTCGTCTGCGGTTACAATTTACGCACGCTAACCTGAAAAATGCCGAAAAGGCTTGGTTAGTGATCATCGTCCTTTGGACGAAAATATTTTGGAGGAATATTTGTCATGAGAACAAGATTTTTAGCAGTCATGGCTGCAGTTGGCGTAGTCATAACATCAGGTGCTGCAAGTGCCTCTGAGTTTACTTTTAAATTACACCATTTGCTCTCAGGGAAAGCGCCAGCGCATACCAAAATGCTTGAGCCGTGGGCAAAACAGGTGGAAAAAAATTCAAATGGTAAGGTAAAAATCGAAATTTACCCGGCGATGACGCTTGGTGGCCGGCCGCCTGAGTTAATCCAGCAAGCTCGTGATGGAGTCGTTGATATCGTCTGGACGGTCAACGGCTATACGCCTGGCCTTTTTCCTCGTACGGAGGTTTTTGAACTGCCAACGGTCTTCAAAAATGATCCGGTCGCTGCAAATCTTGCACTTTACGACATGTTTGAAAGTGATCTTCGTCAGGAATATCAGGGCGTTGAAGTAATGTTTCTGCATGTTCATGCTGGCCAGGCCATCCATATGCGCACTGACTCAGTTAGATCACCAGGTGACCTAGCAGGTAAAAAGCTAAGGATACCAACCCGCACCGGCGCTTGGGTTATTGAGGCGCTTGGCGCATCACCAGTGGCAATGCCGGTTCCTGAGCTGCCACCTGCTTTACAAAAGGGTGTTGTTGATGGTGCGCTAATCCCATGGGAAATCATTCCGCCACTGAAAATTCAGGATCAAACAAAATACCAGATTGAAGGTGTTGATAAGGAACGCCTCGGGACTACAACTTTCCAGGTTTCTATGAATGCTAGTCGCTGGAATGCTCTTCCGGCTGATATTAAAAAAGCTTTCAAAGATGCGTCAGGACGTGACTGGTGGGGAGAGGTAGGCAAGATATGGCGTGCGACTGATGATTTTGGCATTGGCCTCGCGGTTAAATCTGGTAATACCCATATTACCCTGACTGAAGCTGAGACAGAGGCTTTCCGTAAGGCGGTTGCGCCAGTTGTTGAGCGCTGGGTGGGAGAAGTAGCTGGCAAGGGTATTGATGGCAAGGCGATGGTAGCAAAAGCACGTAAGTTGATTGCAGAAAACGGAAGTTAATCACTTGTCTGAAACCCAAACTTTGAACCACCCCGGCGTTGTCGGGTTGGTTCGCCGCATTATTGATTACTGGGCATTGTTGGGTGGTTTTATTCTTATTGCTGTGGTGCTGATGAATGTCTTATCAGTCATTGGTGGCGTGTTGTGGCGACCCTTTCCGGGTGATTTTGAGCTTACTCAAATTGGTGCAGCGAATGCAGCCTTTTCCTTTTTGCCTTACTGCCAAATTCATTACAAAAATGTTACCGCTGATATTTTCACTACCAAGGCTGGGCCTCGTACAATTCTGATGTTCCGGTTTTTTGCTTCGTTGGTAGCGTTGCTATTCGCTTGCTTGTTATGCTGGCGCATGTTTGCGGGTATGCTTAACCAATATCAATATGATTACACTACTGCAATTGTTCAATTCCCTATATGGCTAGCCTTTGTGCCAATCCTTTGGTCATTGTTTCTTCTCTCAGCCGCCGCACTTATTTCACTTTGCGACGAAGCACGCGCGATAATGAAAGCCAGATAAGATGATTGATTCTATCATGCTTGGCATTGGCTCTTTAGTGGTTCTTATTGGGTTAATTGCCATACGCATGCCTATTGCCTATGCGATGATTTTAGTTGGTGGCATCGGAGTGATGCTGGTAAACGGTGTTGCGCCTGTGTTTAACCAACTTAAGACACTGGCCTATGGGCAGTTCTCGATCTATGACCTGTCGGTGATACCGTTATTTATCCTTATGGGGGCTTTGGCTTCGAAATCCGGCATGAGCGCTTCACTATTCCGTGCGGCTAATGCATGGCTTGGCTGGATGCGGGGTGGTACCGCCATGGCCGCAATCGCTGCTTGCGCAGGCTTTGGTGCGGTATGCGGTTCATCGCTTGCCACCGCCTCGACGATGGGTAAGGTTGCACTTCCCGAATTACAACGCTATCGCTATTCCGGCGCATTGGCGACTGGAACGTTGGCAGCTGGTGGGGTGCTTGGCATCCTAATTCCACCATCGGTTGTGCTGATTATCTATGCGATTATCGTTGAGGCGAATGTGGTGTCGATGTTTGCGGCGGCCCTTATCCCAGGGCTATTAGCAGTGGTGTTTTTTATCACTGTTATTGCTATTTATGTAGCTGTGTTCCCAGATTCTGGTCCAAGATCTAAAGCTGTTGATGTGGCGGAATTTCGGGCTGCAAGCCTTGGAGTTTTGCCAGTCCTTACTGTGTTTGCGATTGTGCTCGGCGGTATTTATGGCGGGTTTTACAACCCAACACCCGCTGCATCAGTTGGTGTTGCGCTCGTGATGGTCTTTGGGCTGTTGCAACGCACTATTAATTGGTTCGATATCAAACAGGCTCTTTTCGAGACGGCCGGTACTGCGGGCATGATTTATCTCATTCTGCTTGGTGCGGAGTTGATGAAAATCTATATGAGCCGCATTGGACTACCACAGGCTATGGCTGAATGGATAATTGAGTCTGGCTTTGACCCGATGCTGGTGATGGTGCTGCTATTAATTGGGCTGATTCTGCTTGGTTGTTTGATGGATAGCCTGTCAATGATTTTGCTGGCAATCCCTTTTTTCTGGCCGGTTCTTGTTGATTTAAATGGTGGCCTTTATGCAGGTGCTGAGGGCTCTGGCTTTGGTATGAGCACAGAAGATTTGAAAATCTGGTTTGGAATATTGGCGTTGATCGTGGTCGAGCTTGGGTTAATCACGCCACCAGTAGGGATGAATGTTTTTGTGATTTCAGCATTGGCAAAAGATGTCCCAATGTCAGAAACCTTTAAGGGTGTGATTCCATTTTTCTGCGCCGAGCTAGTGCGCGTTGTTCTTCTTTTCAGCTTTCCAGCGATTAGCCTTTGGTTGCCCAGGTTATTTTCGCAATAGACGGTGAGCGAGTGGAATTGACTGTCGGGTAAGTTTTGTTGACTGGTAGAAATGATATGCCATTCTGGAAATAGAGCGTCACACAATTTATTGAACTATAGGTAGGATCATCCGATGTTGATTTATGATGAACAGAAGAATTTTGCCAACACACCGCTTAAAAATGAATATTTTCAGACCGTCCCCCTGGCAGCGTCAATCGGGGCGGAAATTGTTGGGTTAAAAGTGGGGGACATTGATGACAGGTCCTTTGAGGCGCTTGCTGATGCGCTTTATCATCATAAAATGGTCTATCTTCGAGATCAGGATTTAACACATGACTTGCAGGAAGAGCTAACCCTGCGCTTTGGTGAATTTGGTACTGATGCCTATACCAAGGGACTGGAGGGACACCCTAACATTCAGCCTGTAATCAAAGAGGCCGAGACAAAATCAAAAATGGTTTTTGGTGGAGGCTGGCATACGGACTCTCCCTTTTTGCAAAAACCTCCTTCAGTCAGTCTACTTTATGCTGTCGAAATTCCGCCCTATGGTGGCGATACCATCTGGTATAACGCGGCAATGGCTTATGATAATTTATCCAGTACGATGAAAACCATATTGGCACCGCTCCAAATCCATATGTCAGGTGAAAAGGTTGTTGCCAGCCTTCTGGGCTTGCAAAAAGACCGCGCCGCGATTGGGGATATGTCGCTAGAGATTGATACGCAGTCGATGATTGACGGGGCCTTGCACCCATTGGTCCGCACCCATCCGGTTACAGGCGAAAAGGCGTTGTTTGTGGATAAGGTTTATGCCAAGGGCATTGAAGGTATGTCGGCCTATGAGTCCCAGCCGATTATTGATTTTCTCGTGGATCATATCACCCAGGAGGTTTTTTCATGCCGCCTACGCTGGTCAGTAAAAACGTTATGTCTGTGGGATAATAGGCTTTGCCTGCATCGTGCCTTTAACGATTATGACGGCTTTCGGCGTGAAATGCACCGCACTACGGTGATGGGTGAAATTCCGTTCTAGATTTGCCACGTTCAAAAAAGAGAAGAAGTGACTTATGACATCGACTATAACTATTGACAATTTGCATCCAGCCTATCCGGCTACCCCAAAGGGTATGAGTGACGCTGAGTGGTACGCGCGTGTTGATCTGGCGGCGGCTTACCGGCTGACTCATTTCTATGGCTGGACCAGTGTTGTTTATAATCATATCACGCTGCGAATCCCGGGAACCGACAGTTTTCTAATCAACCCTTTCGGGTTGCGATATGATGAAATTACCGCCTCAAACCTTGTTGTGATTGATCTTGAGGGTAATAAGGTTGGTAAGGATGATGGCTGGCCAGTTAATCGGGCTGGCTATTTGATTCACGCTGCCGTGCATCGCGCCCGGCCAGATGATTTGCATTGTGTTATGCATACGCATGAACCGTTTAGCCAGAGTATGACAGCGCTAAATGTTGAGACTGTGCCAATGGTTCAAGAGGCCTGTCAGCTGTTTGAACGCGTTGGTTACCATGACTTTGAAGGGATCGTTCTTGACGCAAGTGAACAAGAGCGGCTTTGTGCCGCTTTGGGGTCAGTAAATCATACATTGGTTCTAAAAAACCATGGCTTGTTGACGGCGGGCCCAACGGCGGCATGGGCGTTTATCCGGCATAGTGTATTTATTCGCAATGCCGAAATCCAGTTGCGGGTAATGGCATCTGGCGGCCCAATTAGCAAAATTCCTGATGAAGTAATGCGGCATACGCGTAACCAGTTTGAAGGCGGTGATGCGCAGGCTGGTGCGGCAGTTCGTCACCCAGAATGGCCGGCTTATATCCGGTTGCTTAACAAGGTTGACCCAAGCTGGAATAGCTAGGAATACTTTGCGCCGAGCTAGTCAGGACTGATCTTTCCAGAATTGATTGGCTGACTGCCTGGCCTGCACCAATGCATTAATTAGGCGGTTACGAGGCACTTCCAGACCAATGGCGTTGGCCTGTTCCACAATATAGCCATTTAGCGACTCGATCTCAGTTTGGCGTGATGCTCTAATATCCTGCATCATCGATGGCATGTGATAGCGATGCTCGGCACAGGCAAAATCAATCAGTTCATGCACCTGTTTCGGATCGACTCCAATGCCAAGCGAGGCTGCAACCGCCAAAGCTTCGTCAGCAAGCGCGTGAACCTCAACCATTAATGGCGCAGTATCGCCAATAAGACCGGGTGCTGCATCGGCCAGGGCAGCAACACCATTCATAGCAACGTTAAAGCAGGCTTTTTGCCAGATTTTCGTTCGTACATCATCCAGATATTCGGTTGAAAGTCCGGATTGTTCCAGCATGGTTGCCAGTTCTTTTGCTGCCGCTTGCTGGCGTTGCGAGCTGATCTCTAATGGGCCAATCCAGCTATGATGCGAACCATGGGAACGGATATGTGCTGGCGCGAGAACTGTTGCTGGGATCATAGTTACCCCGTGCAACACATCGCAACCAGTAAGGCGAGCCAATAGCGAGCCATTACCAAGGCCATTTTGCATCGATACCATGATCGTATCTTTGCAGATTACTGGGAGTATTGCCTTGATCGCAGCTTCAGTTTGATGGGTCTTGGTAAAACACATGATGAATTTTGCTGGCCGTGCATTGCTGGTTACAACCGCATCTGGTTGGCTGATTTGAATACCGGTATCAAACTCCAGCCTCAGGCCATTTTTTGCAACGGCCATCGCCGTAAAATGTTGGCGATTGACCAATTGAGTCTGATAGCCTTTATGGGATAAACAGCCCCCAACAACGCAGCCAACTCCGCCAGCACCCAGAATCATCACGTCTATCATACTATCACCCATAATCGAAAAGTTCCCTGCGGCCAAACAAGCTTAAGTTATAGCGGGAGGCCAACATAGTTTTCGGCCATCATTAAACGCCCTGCTGATGAAGCGGTGATATAATCCAGCTCGGCCTCTTTCATCTTTTGTTCGAACGGGTCGCCATTAAAGCGATGCGTGAGGTTGGTCAGGTACCAGCTAAAACGTTCGGTTTTCCAAACACGGGCAAGGGCTTGGCGTGAATAATGCGGCAATGCCGCCGAATCATTATCGGCAAAGAAACGCGCAATCGCCTGGTGCAAATAATAAATATCCGAAAAAGCGAGATTTAAGCCCTTGGCGCCAGTTGGTGGAACGACATGTGCGGCGTCACCAGCTAGAAGCAAACGTCCAAAATGCATGGGCTCGGCGACAAAGCTCCGCAAAGGGGCGATGGATTTTTCCAGTGACGGGCCGGTGATCAGCTGTTCGGCAGTTTCTGGTGGTAAGCGCCGGCGTAACTCGTCCCAGAAAGCATCGTCACTCCAGCGTTCAATATTATCGGCTGGATCGCATTGTATGTAATAGCGCGACCGGGTCATCGACCGCATCGAACAAAGTGCAAAGCCCCGATCATTATTAGCGTAGATCACCTCGTTTGATACCGGTGGCGTATCTGCCAACAGCCCAAGCCATCCAAATGGGTAAACCTGTCCATAAGTGGTAATTGCGTTGTCAGGAATGCTGGCACGGCAAACACCGTGATAGCCATCACAACCAGCGATCAGATCACAGGCAATCTCTTCAGCCTTGCCATTATTTACAAACCTAATAAATGGCCAATCACGGTCAAAATCATGGATCTCGACATTTTCAGCTGAATAAATGGTCTGGCCGCCACCCGCCGCCCGAAGATTATACAGATCAAGGGTAACTTCGGTCTGGCCATAGGCGGTCACAACCTTACCATTGGTAGTCGCACCAAGCGGCACTGAAACTAATTTGTGGTCAAAAGCGATGTTGACCGCGTGATGCGCAATGCCCTCGACAGCGAGCCGCGCACCAGCCCCTGCGCTTGTCAGCAAATCAACAGAGGTCTGTTCTAAGATGCCGGCCCGAATGCGGGCTAATACATGATCCTTTGTCTGTCTTTCGACAATGATATTATCAATGCCTGCGCGGTCAAGAAGACAACCAAGCAATAGTCCTGATGGGCCTGCTCCAACAATGACAACCTGTGTTCGTTTTGCCAAAATCTAGTTCCATTAAACGTAATTGGTAGGGTTAGATCTATCCACCTAATCTCGATTTTTACAATCAATACCGTTGAATTCGCCGAGGTCTTCAAGCGTATCGACATAGGTAAAACCTGCGTCGGCTAGGGCAGAGCGCATATTATAAAGATCAATGCCAAGCTCACCTGCAGCTAGTTTCCCCCGCTTGCTGTCCTCGTTTGCAATCCGCTCATTCGCCTTGATCAGCACGTTATCTGCCTGTTTACGGGCAACAACACAGACGCCATCATCATCGGCAACAATTACATCACCCGGAAAGACCAGCTGACCAGCGCATACCACCGGCACATTCACCGCACCAGGGGTGTTTTTAACGGTGCCTTTTGATGAGATTGCCCGAGACCAGACCGGAAAATTCATCGCTTTTAAATCGGCCACATCGCGTGTTCCACCATTAATCACAAGTCCAAGAACACCGCGCGCCCGCGCTGAGGTAGCAAGCAGGTCGCCAAAGAAACCATCAGTATTATCGGTTGTACAGGCCACCACTAAAATATCTCCCGGCTGGCACATTTCAATTGCCACGTGAATCATCCAATTATCACCGGGCTGGGCCAACACAGTTACCGCGGTGCCGCCAATTCGAGCGCCGGGGTAGACCGGCCGGATATAGGGTTTAAGAAGGCCAATCCGGCCTTGCGCCTCATGCACGGTTGAAACACCAGCATTGCCAAGCCCAATGGCGGTTGCGGCATCGGCGCGCGTGATATTCCGGACAGCGACTGTTTTCATTATCTTATCCTTGTTTTTTGGGTTATTGGGTCATTGCCCGTTCAATTTCATCCATAACCGTCATCGCTGGTAGGCCCTGCGCAAGGCTTGAATTAGGTTCGCGTCCATCGACAATCGCCGCAATAAATTCACGGTCAATCAACTCGATCCCGTTCATCGACACATCAACCGCTGACACATCAATCTGCTGGCCCTTGCCATCATAAAGATCATCATAGCTGGCGACATAGGTACCCTTGTCACAGATGTAGCGAAAATAGCTGCCAAGTGGCCCATCATTATTGAATGATAAAGACAAGGTGCAAAGCTTGCCGGTTGGGGTTTTCATGATGATTGCCATATCCATAGCGATGCCAAGATCAGGGTGCTTTGGTCCCTGAACAGCGTGAACCTCGTTAACCGGTTCGCCAGTCTGATATAAAAACAGATCAATCGTATGACAGGCATGATGCCATAACAGATGATCCGTCCATGATCGGGGCTCGCCTTTGGCGTTCATATTGGTGCGGCGAAAGAAATAGGTTTGCACATCCATTTGCTGGATCGACAGTGCTCCTTTGGTGATTTCATTATGCACCCACTGATGCGAAGGGTTAAAACGGCGCACATGGCCAACCATGCCAACAAGACCGGTTTCTGCTTGTTTTGCCACCAGACGTTCGGAATCAGCTAAATTGTCAGCCATCGGGATTTCGACCAGAACATGTTTACCCGCCGCCATCGCCTTAATGCCCTGTTCAGCATGAAGCTGGGTTGGGGTTGCCAAGATTACCGCATCAACACCGTCACTTGTGATGAAGGCGTCAAAATCATCAAAGCGCAATGGCACGTTGAATCTATCAGCAACGCCATTGGCCTTTTTCATGGTGGTAGCCATAACGGCAGTAATTTCTATACCGTTGATCGCACTTAGCGCTTCGAGATGTTTAATACCAAACGCGCCATTAGCGCCGGCAACGCCGAGCCTTATTCTACTCATCTTATCAGAACTTCCTTAGTCAGTATTTTCAAGAATGATGGCACCATAAGCAGTCGCCGAAACGGGGATATGATAGAAACGGTAGATCTCATTGACATTGTCATTCAACGCGCCGCGCATCACGTTCCACATGATCATTTCGATGCCTTCACAACCGGCCTCGCGAATAAAATCAGTATGGGTGAGACGAGTATTGGCCGCGGGATCAGAGACCAGATTATTCATAAAGGCGGTGTCAAATTCAGGGTTCAGCACGCCAGCACGTTCCCCGCCCAGCTGATGCGACATACCGCCCGTACCCCAAATGCCAACGCTCAGATCTTTGGGAAAGCTCTCAACTGCGCGGCGGATGGCTTGACCCAGCTTGTAACAGCGAAGCGGTGTTGGTTGCGGATATTGGATAACATTGACACAGAGCGGTATTACCTTGGTCGGCCAGGCATCAGGCTGATCATAGGCAACTGACAGCGGCACGGTCAGGCCGTGATCGACCTCAAGGCTACCTGCGACTGCCATGTCAAATTCGCTCAGGATAAGGTTTTCGGTTATATGCCATGCAAGCTCAGGATGACCCATGACCATTGGCACTTGACGAGGCCCCCAGCCTTCATCAGCTGGCATGAACTCCTCGGCAACACCCATGGTAAAGGTCGAATAATTATCCAGCGAATAGGATGTAGCATGATCGTTGTAAACGATGATCGTAACATCTGGGATATTATCCTTGTGCCATGCGCGAACCGGCTCCAGTCCTTTGAATAGTGGCTGCCAATAAGGCTCGCCAGTTTTGCCATTATCCATAGCGGCGCCAAGGCCGGGCACGTGCGATGTGCCCATGCCAGCAATAATCCTAGCCATTCTGCTGCTCCTTCTTGCTGCGGTTGCCATCAATTGGGCGGCCGCCAGCCATCATCATTGCCTGAAATTCGTCAAAACTCATTGCCGGTTGCGCCATCTTGCCATACATCACTTGAGGTGGCTGCTTATCGTGGCTAACAAGTTTAAAAGCATAATATACATTTGCCCCAAGTTGCAGCATTCGCAGGTATTCCCGATCTAAAACCGCCTGTCGTTGCTCCTCGGTCATTTTATAGGTTTGTAGATAAGCCTTCTCGTCAGCCGCAAAAGTCGCTCGTGCTTCAGATTTGTTTAACGACATCAAAAACATATTTAGATAATAGCCTTTTCGGTAATTGCGGCTATCAAGTACATAGGTGCCCGGTACATCATCATAATCCCGTATCGTCATCCAAACACTCCTTGAGATGTTATCGCCAAAGTGAGGCAATTTGCCATCACTGAAAAGGTTAACCCAGCAACTATGCTGGCACAACAAACGATTGCATTTGATGATAAAATAGGATTACCGGACACCATCTGCTTGACAACGGATTGTGCTGGCACAGCGCTTTTGGGGTGGTGTTTTGGGTAGCGGCCGTGGCCCACAACTTACGGTTGTGCGTCAGGCTATTTGCGTTTTTCCTGACGCGCAACTTCGGCTTCGCGACCAATGTTAGACTCGATTACAACATCGACGAGAAACGGTTTTCCAGCCCTGATTGCTGCGACTGCTTGTTGCATCGCAGCCGCAAGATCGTCACGGGTCTCGATCGGCCCAATGGCCTCGACCCCTAGCCCTTTTGCCAGCTGTGCAATATCAGGTGCCGGGTCATCAATACGCTGACCAACCCAGCGATTTTCATCATTGCGATTGCGTTTCTCGGCAACTTTCTGCTGATGGATTTCGTCGTTAAAATAAGAACGATTATTGGCAATAACTATCAGGGCGGGAATTTCGTATTTGGCCGCTGTCCATAATGCGTTAATGCTCATCAACGCATCGCCATCCCCCAGAATGCCAACGGTCAAGCGTGGGCTTTGGTGATTTGCCAGCGCTGCACCAATGACCAGCCCCGGCCCGCTGCCGATACCGCCGCCGCCATCCTTGCCAAGATAATCAAGCGGGTGTTTCATTGGCCAGAGATCAAACGGCCAGCCGCGCGCCAACGCTGCAAACGTAACCAGATCATCACCGGTGGCATTCTTTAGTGCAACGGCGACATCCCGCAGTGATAATGACCCTTCACCCGCTATTGGTGCGTCGCCCACAACAGGTTCAGGCAATACCGGCATCGGTCGCTGGCTCGTTGCTGCTAACAAATCTGCAACTGCCAGATCGGCATCACCGACGAGTTCGACATCAATTGCCGGCAAGGTGAAATGTTCTTTGCCCCATCCGTTATGCAACGTTACATCCTGTCCGGCGTGAATGATGGCGATATCAGGCTGGCTGGTGCCAAAAGCCTGTTGCAAAAGTCCGCCAAGATCAATCCAGCCTATACTAAGAATAAGATCAGCCTGCTGTAATATTTCACGGTGTGATGGGGGTAATTTATTGAATGGTGCCCCAACATGAAGTGGGTGGTTAGTTGGAACCATGACGCCAGATTTCAAATCGCTCATCATCCGCGCACCCAGCTTTTCTGCCAGTGCAACGCGCTGCGTCATTGCTGAATCATTGCGGGCGCCGCGGCCGTAGAGGATTACAATATTTGATGCGGCGGCAAGCCGTTCAGCTGCTGCCGTAATCGCATTACCGGCAGGCCTTGCAGGTTCTGGCGGTTGCGCGCGATCAAGCACTGGCATGCTGAAATTATCACTAACGGCTTCTTCTTGAATGGCGGCGTCAAGACAGACATAGACTGGTGCGCATGGTGTCATATTGGTCATTTTCCATGCGCGGCTGAATGATTCGGGGATGGCCTCGATCGACGCCGGCTGATCATCCCATTTGGTGAAATTACGGACCAGCGCACCTTGATCCTGTGCGGTATGCAGCCAGTCAACCCATGGCCGGCGCAATGCTGCATCGACCGGGCCGGTAGCACCAAGAACAAGCATTGGCGCCCGATCTGCATAGGCGTTAAAAATCGCCATCGTCCCGTGCATCAGGCCAACATTTGAATGGAGCGCAACTGCCATGGCTTTGCCGGTGGCTTTGGCATAACCATGCGCTATTGAAACGGCATATTCCTCATGAAGGCACATAAGCATCTGCGGCGTTTCATTGCCGAGATAATTGACCAAACTGTCATGCAATCCGCGATAACTGGCCCCCGGGTTCAGCGCAATATAGGGAATATCGAGCTGGCGCAGCATTTCAGCGGCCACGTCTGATCCCCATCCAAGTCTTTGGTCGGGGGTGCCTGCTGGCAATTCGCGTTTGACCGGTGAGGACGTGCTTGCGCTAGGGGGGCTCGAAGATGACATTTGGAACGACTCCAGAACAAAAGGGGCATGACCCCAAGCAAAGTAAATAAGGCCAGCGGAGGCAGGCAAAGCGACAAATTTCAGTAAATAACGCCGCGCAAAAGCGCGTGTTTTTGCCGCTAAGATTAGGCTGCTTGTGCGGTTTATGTCAAAGAAAAGCTGCGAGGATTTTGTCGTTCCTTGCGCGGCCGTCAATTGATCTCAGCGCGTGAGTCCGGTCCTAATAAAACTGTTGGTGTCACTGCTTTTGTTGCTTGGTTTTGATGCATCGCTGGCGTAACCTTTACATCTTTCTAAATGGCCTGTTAGATCGGAACGGCCGAAGGCAATGCGAGTTATTTCGATAAAATCTTCCCGCCACTCCATCATATCCCTTAGGATATGGCTTTACCCTTCGGTCTTTGTCTCCGGCAGATGGCAATCGCCATGTTGTTGAATTTTGGAACTGTATTTTTGAGGTATTTATGTCAGAGCTAAAACTATCCATCGCAACAAC
>ENA-UOXV01001363-UOXV01001363.1-marine-metagenome-genome-assembly--contig:-NODE-1363-length-34258-cov-5.011373_pt1 | contig 34258 bp, 34 predicted proteins | sample MGYA00238165_ERZ766961 | MGnify/ENA primary metagenome ERZ766961 (study PRJEB28924, sample SAMN03173240) | marine metagenome | biome: Marine; feature: Water; material: Subsurface seawater | place: North... | reverse complement strand
TATAAAATAAGTGTTCTTTATGCTCATAAATTCAGACTAACTAGATCAAGTTATTTCTCCTTGGGTGTAACACCTGGATTTGATTTAATACAAAGTGAATATAGTCAAGCTAAAACGGATTTTGAAAATGACCCCATATTTTCACTTCAAAATCAAAACCTATTTTCTTTTAATGCCGGTTTTGGCGCCTATTATTATAACAACAAATACTGGGTTGGTGTATCAGTTCCGGAATTATTCTACAATAGATTTATAGGTTCCGGGAGTGGAACGGCTATTAATTTCTCCATGAAAGAAATGACCTACCAGTTAGTGGCCGGTTGGAAAACTGATTTGAGCAAGTTGATAACCTTTAAGCCATCAGTTTTGATGAGGTATCAGCCAGGTTCTCCTCTACAATTTGATTTAAATGCCATGTTTGAGTATAAAGAGGAAATTGGACTTGGCGTTTCTTACAGAAGTTTAAATTCAATAAATATAATGGCTAACTACCGTTTAAATCGAGATTTTAAACTGGGTTACGCATTCAATATGCAGTTAGGAAGTGAACTTAATAATTACAATTCAGGAACGCATGAAGTAATGTTGGTTTACGGTGTTGGAAATAATAGAAGAGCTAATATAAACTTACCTAAGAAAATCAAAAAGTACCGCAAGAAAAAACTTAAAGAGATTAAGAAAGCACTTAAAAATGGTGAGAAGGCTGCTAAAAAAAGAGAGAAAGAAGAAAATAAAAAGGAGTCGGAGTTAGATTCTGATGACGCTGATAATCAACCTTACGGGTAGTTCTAATTACACTATTTCTTAAAAACAACTCTACCCAATATATTCGTTGCTAAGGTTACAAACACAACAATAGTTATGGAACTTAAAGGCATTAAAATGGCAGCCATTACTGGACTTAGCTTTCCTTGAACGGCGAAATACATCCCAACTATATTGTATAAAAAAGAGAGGGCAAAACTCCATTTCACAATTACAATACTCTTTTGAGAAAAACGAATAATCTTATCTAATAGCTTAAATCGACTTGCTTCAAGTATGCCATCGCAGGCGGGTGAAAATGCATATACATCTTCGCTAATAGCGACACCCGCATCCGCAGCTTGCAAAGCACCTGCATCATTCAACCCATCTCCCAGCATCAATACTTTAGCGCCATTTACTTTTAATTGATTCACATACTCAAGCTTATCCTTTGGACTTTGATTAAACCAAACTTGATTTTTAAGAGGGAATAATTTTGTTATCTCTTCTTGCTTAGTTGCTGTATCTCCACTCAATAAATGAAGGCCAAAATTTTTCTTTTTAAGCCTTTCTAAAACTTTTTCGAGTCCTTTTCTAGTTTCTTTTTTTACGCTGTAAAACCCTTTAATAGATCCATCTACTAATACAAAGGCATGGGTTCCATTTACGTCTTCTTTGCTTGAACAAAATGAAGCAGAACCAATCTTTATGTGATGGCCATCAATTGCACCCATAATTCCTTGGCCAGCTACTTCTTCGAATTCAGAAATGGTTAAGATGTTTGATTGAATTGAAGTAGATATACTCGAACTAATAGGATGTGTTGAAGAAGAACAGAGCGATTTAACATAAGACAATTCTTTTGGATTCAATCGAGTATCGCCAACGAAAATAACCTTGCCACCTTTGTTGGTTGTAATTGTTCCTGTTTTATCAAAAACTACTGTATCAACCTTTGCCAAGCGTTCCAAACTCTCAGAATTTTTAAGATAGAAACCAAGTCTTCCTAATATTCTGATCGAATTTCCACTAGTAAATGGTAATGAAAGTGCCAGCGCACATGGGCATGCTATGATTAATACTGCGGTGAAAGATTCAACCGCTAAAGACGGATTAACCATTAACCAATATATAGCTGCCGCAAAAGCAATGCTAATTATTACAACCGTGAAATACTGGCTTACATTATCAATTATAGAAGAATAGTTTCCCTTTTCCTCTTTATTAAATACACTTTGATTCCATAGGTCTGTCAAATAGCTTTGAGATACTATTTCCTGTACCACCACATTAATTGCTTCGCCGGTTTGTCGACCTCCAGCATATAAGAAATCCCCTTTTTTCTTTATTACGGGGTTTGACTCTCCGGTAACAAAACTGTAATCGATTTGCGCTTTATTTGAAGTTAATATAGAGTCAGCTGGAATTAGTTCTTCGTTTCTAATTCGGATAAAGTCACCTTTCTTTAATTGGTTGGCAAGCACGCTGCGTTCAACATTATTTTCAACCAGCGTTACAGCCAAAGGGAAATAACTTTTGTAATCTCTTTCAAAACTCAGCGCATCATAAGTTTTGTTCTGAAACCATTTGCCAATGAGTAAGAAAAATACAAGGCCGGCTAAAGAGTCTAAATAGCCAGCTCCAGTATCGGTAATTATTTCAAAAGCACTTCTGAAAAAGAGAACCAAAACACCAAGAGAAATAGGCACATCAATATTTACAATTTTATGCCTTAGGCCTTTTAAAGCAGAAACGAAATATTCGGTAGCTGAATACAAGATTACGGGTAAACTCAAGACCAGATTAAGCCACGAAAAAACGCGCATTAAATAATTGTCATCTTGAAATTGAAATGAGAAATACTCAGGAAAACTCAACAGCATGATATTGCCGAAACTAAATCCAGCTACCCCTAATTTTACAAGTAAAGTTCTACTTCTGTTTTTCGTTTTTTCTTCTTTGTAACCTTGAAGGTTTATATCTGGCGGGTAGCCAATAGAAGCCAACAACTCAACTACTTTTCTTAAAGTAACATTGCTTCTGTTAAAATTTATTGTGACTTCTTTTTTTATGAAATTCACTTTTGAAGAAGACACTCCTGGAAGTAATTTACCGAGATTTTCAATTAGCCATATGCAAGAAGCACAATGTATAATGGGTACAAAAAGTTTGATTACCCGATAATCTTCATCGGCAAATAAGTAAAGCTTTTCTTCAATTTCAGGATTGTCTAGAAACGCGTATTTGTTTCCAAACTCGGTTTTTTTAATTGTGATTTTGGGTTGATCTATTTCGTAGTAATCACATAAGTCATTGTCGGCTAATATTTCGTAAACAGTTTGGCAACCGGTACAACAGAAGTTTTTTGAGTCGAACTCAATGATTTCATCCAAGCAATCTTCTTCACAGTGAGCACAAGGAATCTGAATTTTTTGTTTGGAGTTCACTAGAAAAGTTGCCCACAGAATTTATAAATTCTGTGGGCTTTTCATTTTTATTTAAAAGTATCAGCTAACACCAATTCTTTGGTGCCATGCGTATGAGAGTAAAAACCTTCACCAGATTTAACTCCAAGTTTTCCAGCTGTTACCATATTTACAAGTAACGGACATGGTGCATATTTTGGATTTCCAAAACCTTCGTACAATACATTCATTATTGAAAGGCATACATCTAATCCAATAAAATCGGCAAGTTGAAGTGGCCCCATTGGATGAGCCATTCCCAATTTCATTACTGTATCAATTTCCATAACACCAGCAACACCTTCATGAAGAGTAATTATTGCTTCATTGATCATTGGCATTAAAATTCGATTTGCCACAAATCCTGGATAATCATTTACTTCAACTGGTACTTTTCCTAAACCAGAAGACATTTCCATGATGGTATTTGTGATTTCATCACTTGTTGCATAACCTCTAATCACTTCAATCAATTTCATGATTGGAACAGGATTCATAAAATGCATTCCAATTACTTTATCCGGTCTATTAGTAACCGAAGCAATTTTTGTAATGGAAATAGATGAAGTATTAGATGCTAGAATACAATCAGCAGGAGCATTAGCATCTAAATCTTTAAATATTTTAAGTTTTAAATCTATGTTTTCAGTTGCAGCTTCAACAACCAATTCACGATCAGAAACTCCTGACTGAAAATTAGTGTGAGTAGTAATATTAGCCAAAGTTTTAGTTTTATCTTCTTCAGTGATTTTTTCTTTAGCAACCATTCTACCTAAGTTTTTACCAATGGTAGCAATGGCTCGGTCAAGAGCGTCTTGAGAAATATCAATTAGGTTTACGTTGTAGTTATTTTGAGCAAATACATGAGCAATTCCGTTGCCCATAGTTCCAGCTCCAATTACAGCTATTTTATTCATAATTATAATCTGTTTTTTTAAGATTGCAAAGGTAATCATTGCTTTTGAAGCAATAATGCAATTTCGCTTTGATTTTGGAATGAAATAAGTAAGAGTAGGAGAAGTAAAGTGTTGGTGGTGTTGTCTATTTGCCTCGACCTTGAAGTACAATAAGAACGGTGTAGATCAGTATTTTGAAATCAAGAAATAAAGACATGTTCTCAAGGTAAAGAATATCATATTTTACACGAGCAACCATTTCTTCAACATTTTCTGCGTAACCATATTTAACCTGACCCCAGCTTGTCATTCCGGGTTTAATTCTTTGTAAGTACTTGTAATGAGAAGCCTCTTTTAGTATTTGCTCAATATAAAATTCTCTTTCTGGTCTAGGGCCAACCATGCTCATTTCACCGGTTAACACGTGCCAGAATTGAGGTATTTCATCTATCCTGGTTTTTCTAAGGAAACGACCAAATGGAGTAATTCTAGGATCATTTTCAGAAGAAAGTTGAGGCCCCAATTCTTCAGAATTGACATACATCGTTCTGAATTTTATCATTTTAAATGGAGTTCTATTAAGTCCAGCTCGTTCTTGTGTATAGAAGATTGGACCCTTTGACGAAAACATAACACCAATAGCCGTTATAAGGTATACAGGAGAGAGTAATAAAATGGCTACGATTGAGGATATTACATCAAACAAACGTTTCAACGATTTTTGCCAGGCAGGCATTATCTCTTGGTTTATTTGTACCAAAGGAGTTCCAAAAATGGATGTCATTTTTACAGAACCAGCAAGTATGTCATAAATATCGGGAATAACACTTATATAAACGTCTTTGCCTTTGAGTGCGTTGAGTACTTTTCCTATTTTTCCGTGTTCCGCTGTTTCAGCAGCAATAATTACTTCTTCTATTTGGTTGTTACTCAAAATTTCGTCAATGTTTTTAACGTGACCCATGTGAGGTAGATAGGGCTGCATAATGAGTCCATCCTTTCCGTTAATGTGCAGATAACCTATAAAATTAAATCCACTCGATTTTTTTTGGGCTTCTAATTCTTTATAGAGTTCAAATGCTTTTTCATTACTTCCTAAAATCACGGTATTAAATCCAATGATTCGATTGTGAATTTTATGAGCCGTTTTAGAAGAAAGAATAACTCTTCCAAAAAAAGTGAGGGCAAAATGAAGTAAAAATAAAGTGAAAAAACTAATGTAGTAGCCTTTGTAACTGCTAAGTTGGTCGTCGAGTAATAAAAGGAAGAATATAAAAATAACTCCTATAAAAGTCTGTAGCAATGTTTGCCCCATTTCTTTTAACCTCGACTTTCTGTATACCGATTGGTAGGTGCCAGTAGAAAAATAAAATATCAGCCAACCAAATGGAATAAACAGCAGTCCTGCAAAAAAGTTGTTTGTGAACTCTACATTAAAGCTAGAAAGTGAATAACCCGTTTCTAAAAATGCTTTTCTGAAAATATAAAACAAGACCCAAGCAGAGATTGCCGAAATAAAATCGGAAATAACGTATTTGAGTGCTTGAATTTTTTCGTTCATTAATAGACCAACTTTATATTATCCAACAATAAATATCCTTGAGAGTTGGCTGCTGTGTTAATTCCTGATTCAAAATAAATCTGATATTGAAATGCATTTGCTTGTCTTGGTAAGTATGGACTTAAGAACACATACATCTTGTTCCAAATCGGTTTCCCAGAATCATCTTCTTTAGAATTTACCAATACAATTGGGATAAGCACAGATTGACCACTGGTGTTGTATGATCTAACATGTACTTGTATTTTAGTGTTGGTTTGGTAATCAAATTCCAAATAAACATCTTCACCTGTATTAGGTAAAACATAAGTTTCAGAACTAGAGGCTAAAAAATAAGGATTCTCAGTAGTCATGTATGCACCAACCGATGCTTTTCCTTCTTTAACGCTGTCAGGATGAGTAACCCTTACCAAGCCCACTTTGGACTCTGGAGCTGTATCCAAACTAAAACTCAAATCATCAAAACCTTCTCTCCAAGGAAAGTTAGTTCCGTCTTTGTATTTCAATACCGGCGAAATTGTAACCGTGTTTTCCTCGACCAAGTCGGTGTCCATTTTATATGTTTCGTAAAATGGGTAGGCCGCTCTTAATCCAGATAATCCACTTTGTTTAATTCCTCCGAAAAGAGAAAGTGTAGTATTCCCGGAGCGCAAAACAGGGATTTCACAAGGCAATTCAAATATTCCTAGATCATCGCCATTGGCAAAAAACCAAACATCCGCTATATTACTACTTGCCGAACCTTCTCTTTTGAGATCGGTAACTACTTTAACTTCATTGATTTTGACATAAGCAGGAATTCCACTTGTTTCGTCTTTTTTACAGGAAAAGGAAAGGCTTGATGCAATAAGGATTGCCGAGAAAAGAAAAAGGGTACTTTTTTTAATACACATGTGCGCACGCTAACGAGGCTGCGAAGATATTATTGTAGATGACATAATAATTGTTATGGTCAATTAATTGGAAAGTAAATTCAATTTAAAAATTAGAATTGAGAAATGTGAAAAATCGTTTCTATTCCGCTCATACATTTATTTCATTAGTTCCTGTAAATCAGTGGGAAAATGAATTGATAACGGCTATTATTGTAATTCAAAAGATGAATGATGATTCAAAAAGTAATAAGTAACATTCTCATAATTGTTTCAGTTTTTTTTAGCCTGCAATTGGTTTCGCAACCTGTAAATGTGAAGATAAGTTCAGTGACTGGAAATAATGAGCCAAGTATTTGTATCAATCCGCTAAACCCAAAAGAAATAGTGGTTGGTACCAATTTAAAAAGTGTTTACAGAAGTAAGGATGGTGGTAAAACATGGGTTTCTGGTAGAATGAACTCAAGTTTTGGTGTTCACGGGGACCCTGTAATTGCCTGTGATACAGCTGGAGATTTTTACTTTTTTCATCTTTCTAATCCGCCCTTTGGAACTTGGATTGATAGAATGGTTTGTCAGAAATCGAATGATGCTGGTAAAACTTGGAACGATGGAAGCGCTGTAGGAAAAAACGGCACTAAAGCTCAAGACAAAGAGTGGGTTTCAATAGATCCAAAAACCAATACTATTTATATGACTTGGACTCAGTTCGATGCTTATGGGACTCGAGACGACACTTTGTATTCCAATATTATGTTTTCTAAATCGGAAGATGCTGGAGCAACATGGAAAACACCAGTTGAGATTAATGAAGTAAGTGGAGATTGTATCGATAGTTCATTAACTACAGAAGGGGCTGTACCTGCTGTGGGGCCAAATGGAGAAGTATATGTGAGTTGGGCAGGTCCGGCTGGATTAGTTTTCGACAAAAGTGTAGACGGAGGAAAAACGTGGTTAAAAAATGATATTCTAATTGATTCAATGCTGGCTGGTTGGAATTATAATGTGCCCGGATTAAATAGATGTAATGGTCTGCCGGTAACTGTTTGTGACCTCAGTTCAGGGCCAAATAATGGAACCATTTACGTGAATTGGACTGACCAAAGAAATGGAACAGACGATACTGATGTTTGGTTTAAAAAGTCTGATGATGGCGGAAAGACTTGGTCGACAATAAAAAGAGTAAACGATGACACTACAAAAACACAACAATTTTTGACTTGGATGACTATAGATCAAAGTACTGGTTTTTTATATTTTATATGGTATGATAGACGGAATTATACTGATTATAATACGGATGTCTATATGGCAGTTTCCTATGATGGTGGTGAAACTTTTGTAAATGGAATTTTAAGTGAAAAGCCATTTAACCCTTCGCAAGCTGTTTTTTTTGGGGACTATACCAACATAAGCGCCGTTAATGGTAATGTTAGACCCATTTGGACTTCTATGGATAATGATAAAACCGATATTTGGACAGCACTTTATACAGAGCAAAATACAAGTGTGGCAAAGCAAGATAATTTTAATTGGGCTGTAGATTCTTATCCGAATCCTTTTCAAGCCGAAGTAAACATAACTTTTAATTTGAATAAAAATCAAAAAGTGAAAATTGGGCTGTACGATATGAGTGGAGCTAGAATAGGATGGATTCTTAAAAATAAAAAACTGAAAATGGGCGAACAAAAAATCACTTTTAAAGCTGTCGATTACGACCTAAAACCGGGAACCTATATTTACTTGATTGAGAGTGAAGACGTGACTGTGAGAAAGCGGATAGTTTTTGCTCCTTAAGAAATTGGACTTGGAGAAGTGAATTTAGTGTTCATTGCTCTGATTTTTAGGTTTAATGATTTGAATTAATTTTAATCGGCCTAAAATGGCAGTGAGAAAAAGTCTGTAATTTGAAAAAGCGTAGACATCCATATGAAACTAGACTTCAAATTCGAGGAAGGTTACCTTGGTTTTTAATAAACTTAGGTTTTGCTGGAAAAGGAGCGGATTGCGAAAAAGCGAAAGCCGATCAGAGCTGGTATAATATGGATGGTGAGTTATGCGGATGCTATTACTGTAGAGTAGTCAAGAAAGGTGAGGTTGAAAATGAGTAGAGGTCTGTCTAACGAATAAAATGAGGAAATATCTGACAAAATGAACAAGATTGAAAAAGTTCTTTTAGGGTTAATGGGGGCTGTACTCTTCGTTACAATTGGAATGCTTGTATTTGATATTTATGGCTCTTACATTCCATTAACTGCTTTTTATCTCCTTTGGATGTTTCTTGGTTTTTCCTTTCTGTCACAGTCCAAAATAACACCAAACTCAATTGTCTTAGGCATTATAATTATTTTACCCATTGCAGGAATATTTAAAACATATCATTACCCAGGAGCATCATTGCTTTTCATTTTGACAATGTTGACTTTTTTAATTAGTGGGCTTTTTTTTATTATAAATGAAATCCGAGCTAAAACATATAAGTCAAGTTATCTGGCTATTGGAGTTATAATTTTATTTCAGTTGATATTAAGGGTGTCTGGAGCTAGTACTAATAATGATTCATGGATTCTTTATGGCGATTATTTGAATTATTTTTTAGTGGCAATTCTCGGAACCATTTTCCTAAAAAGCTTTTCTGTAAAGTGCATTAAAGAAAAAATTTTATTTTTTTTGCTTATTAACTCAAGCCTATTTGTAATTATGAAATTTACTACTTCGGTTTTATCTTAATATGAAAATCCTAACTGTATTTTTCTTGCTCTTGGTTTTCAGCAAACCTCCTTTCGAAGAATTAAATGATTATGGAAAGTGGCTCGAGTTTCATAATTTACCTTCCGATAGTTTTAAAAAAGTAGGAACAGATTTAGAACGTAAAACGTTATGGTACCCGTTTGGTCTAAGCGAAAATGTTCTAAAACAATTTGAGCAATTTAGAAAATACTCTGAAGACAAATCTTATTTCATTGACTTAGATAGCTACTCTACGCCATTAGAAGAGAAGGATGGTAAACTTATTTGTCGAGGTACTGGTGTGGATATAAATGTTCAGGTTATTAGAATGTCAGATTTTAAGGCTACATCCTTGTTGTTTTGTGGGCCAATTGTTTTCCTGAAACTGCAAATTGGCTTTCGGATACGGAAGTGCAAATTCTAGGTATGGAATTGAATGAAAAGAATGAGTTTATTCCTACTATTTGGCAAGTGGACATAAATAATATGTTGTTTTCAAAATTTCAGAGTGATATAATATTTTTGAAAAATCCGAAGAGTTATGTCGGGCACGTGAGATTAAAAGAAATAGATTTTTTAGATTTTGAGGGTAATTCATACTACAACCAAAAAGAGTAATAATTAATCAAAAAGACTCACTCAACGTTATATAAAACTCATCTCTATTGGTTCCTCTGGCATAGTCTAAGCGAATATTAATTCTTTCTTTTTTGTTAAAGGCAACACGCAAACCGCCTCCATAACTTGGGCGTAAATACTGGCTCGAAAAATTATTGAATTTGTCTGCAACAGAGCCCACACCAAAAAATGCTGTAAATCCAAAAACATACCATATAGGAGTACGATATTCTATTTGAGCAGCAGTCATTTGTTGGTCGCGATAAACTCCTTTTTGATATCCTCGCATTATTTTACTTCCACCCAATTGTCCTAAGCGGTTAAATGGAGTGTCTCCAAAATTGAATTCAGAATAACTCTGTAAAGCAATAATGTGATTCTTGCCTAAATTGAAGTAGCCTCGTAAATCTATCTCGAAATGGTTAAAGTCGAAATCGCTTCCTATTACTTTTTCGAAAATGAGCATGCTCGTTTTAAAATAATATCCTTTAGTTGGAGCATAAACATTGTCTCTGGCGTCAAGCCGAATGTCCCATCCCAGTGCATTTGACACTCCACCTTGGCTTCCCGATATATTTCCAGAATCTAACAAACCACCTGAAATTACTTTTTCCATGGTCGTGTTTTGTAAAAATAATCGAGGCCCCGTATATACATTTTTCCAAACTTTTCGCAACACAGCTAATTGAAGCCTTGGAAAACTAGCGGTATATTTCTCTCTAAAATCTTCTGGATATTCATTTCCAATGCCAGAGAAAAAATATGGGTATCGATAATAATCAATATCACCCAATATCCTCATAGTGTCATGCTTAAAATAGAGGTTAAAAGGAGCTTGAAAAAGTATTTGATCGTTAAGCGTATAGGAAAACGAGGCTCCCGCGTTTGAAACAGGCGAAATGGTGTCTTTCGAATTGAATCTAAAAAAACCTAAGGCAACTACACCAAAGGCCCAGCTTGTTTCAGGGGTGTAATAAACACTTGGCAGTACAACAAATTTCCTTTCTTTTTCTAAGTCAATTAATGGCTTTTTTCTTTGCGAAAAGAGTAGGGTAGGTAATGAGAATATTAATACAAAACCGAAAAGAATGATATGACGAAAACGGATTTTCAAACTCCTCTTTTTTTGATAAGTTGAACAGTTGTTGAATCACTCAAAAAGGCAAAATCATCGGGTTTTAAGTCTGATAGTGCACACCAACGAAAAACTTCTTGATCTCCTTCTTTCGATAAGTCAAAATCAAATTTTTTAGAGCTGGTTTTAAATTTTTGATTTCCTTTTAGTTTAACCAAATAATAGATACAAATCACTTGTTCGTGCCTACGAAAAGCAGAACGAATAAATTGATCTGTAGTATAGAAATGTTCTTCAACCGTAATTTCCTGATCCATTTCTTCAATAAACTCTCTCTCTAAACAGGCTATAGAAGATTCATTAAACTCTAATCCTCCACCCGGAAACTTGGTGAAATGGTGTCCACGAATTACTTCATCCGATACAAGAATTTCGTTTTTGTTATTCGATAAAATACCATAAACCCGAATATTGAATTGAGTAATAGGAGGGAGGGTGTCTTCCATTGGGCAAATATCTTTAAAAAAGGGTAGAGAAAAAGCTTCTGTCTAGTTTGTTTTAAAAGCCCTGAGCATTTCACGTTTTCCTGGCGGACCCGGAATTTTTTCTATTGTATAACCCGCAGCTTTCATGGCACGTTTTACATCTCCTTTACAAGAGTAAGTCACTAATATTCCGTTTGGGTTAAGTGCTTGGTATAAATTTTTGAATATGGTTGTAGTCCATAGTTCAGGTTGAGTATTTGGTCCAAAGGCATCGAAGTAAATTAAGTCAACTTTATTTGAAGGAATAAATGCTTCTAGGTCTTTTTCAATTTTAGTGAGGATAAAGTTATTGGATATTTCGTTCTCGATTTCCCATGGTACTTCGTGTAATTTTAAAAAGGCTTCTGAATTAACTTTAAGTTGGTCAGCAAAATTCAACTTCTCCCAAATTGATCTTTCTAATGGAAACATTTCAAGTCCGACGTATTTGATGGATTGGCCACTATCTTGAGCCTCTAAAAAAGTAATGAAGGCATTTAAGCCTGTTCCAAATCCTATTTCTAAAATAGAAATTTCATTTTTACTTTTCAGTAAATCAAATCCACTTTTTATAAATACATGGTAAGCCTCTTGAATGGCTCCAAAATGCGAATGGTAGGTTTCGTTAAATTCTTTGTGAAACAGAGTATGAGAACCGTCTTCCGTAATTTTAATTTCTGGCTGAATACTCATTTCCAAGTTGAAAATTCAGATTTCAAATCTTCAAAAAACAAATTAAAATTTTCTTGAAGTACTTCATGGTTTGCGTTTATTGCTTCTACGCCTCGGTGCAGTTCAGATTTGAATTTGGTTCGGGTAGACATTCCATAAAATACCATGTCCAATTTATCCAAAAACTGATAGTTGAATAAAATGTTGTTTCTAATCATGTATTGGTAAAAATGTTGAGAATGTTGCGGCAGCCCTTCTAGGTGTTCATTTAAAATATCATAACGATTTGTGCTGAATTCTTGAAGACTTTGTTCTGAATATTTGTTCCAGTTGTTGGCTAAATAGTAATCGTAAATAACATCCAAGGCAATTGTTGAATACCTTCCTAAAATAGGTTTGATATGCTTTACATTTTCTTTAACTAGTTTGTGCTTGTCGGTATAATGGTCAATAGCACGATGCATGTCAATACCTCTTATAATGTCGGGAGAATAATCGTTTTTTTTCTTCCCTTTTACATGGTCGGCAATGTAGTTTCCTAAGGTAAGGCCTAAGTCGTTTCCAGCTAAGTAAAAGTGAGCAAGGTGATTCAAGTTTGTAAAGGTAGGTTCATTTTAATAATGGGTACAAGCTTTTATGTTTATATAAGATTTCTAATTTTGAAAAAAGTACAATGTGGATAAGGATGAATTTCTATTTCTAATACCAGGCGTTTTATATGGTATAGCAGTTTTCGACTTGTTGAGTTTAGTTCGAAATAAAAAAACCTATTGGGAAAGTATCCTATGGGCTTGTTTGTTGTTTTTCACTTTGGTAGGTCTTCTTTTTCAACTTTACGATGATCTAGTTCCTATTACTTCCAATATATTTTATTACACCATCTTTCTGATTTCGCCGATATTTTTTGTGCAATGTTGTTATCTTATTGCGCCAGCAGATCCGGAGGCAGATGTGAAAACTGTATTTGATAAAAACAGAAAATCCTTCTTTTTGAGTTTGCCAGGCGTTGTATTTATAAATGCAATAACTCATTTATTGGCTACTCAAAGAGAGTATTGGGTTTTGACAGCGGGATTTTTGGTATAAACGCATTTGTAGATAAAGTCTATTTAAGACTAGTGGCTGCTGCGGCAATTATTTTCGTAATTCTTCGAGATTACTCAAAATTCACTTAAAAAAACTCAGGTACTTAATAGTACCTGAGTTTAATAATGTAAACAGGATTTTAAACTTTAATCATTGGAATGTCGCTCACTAACTTCCAATTTCCGTCTTCTCCTTTTACCAATATTATAAATGATACAAAGGTCATTTTACTTCCTGTAAAAGTTACTTTGGCACAGGCTGTACTTCCATTTATTTTCACGTCCTCAATGGTTAGTTCTCGTTTGTCGTCACCAAATTCTTTACTTTCTATTTTCTGTATGTACACTGCCCTTGGAAGAATGGATACTTCTTTTGACCCGAATAGTCTGTTCATGACCACTCTGTAATTGTCATCAAGGTATTTAGCCAATTCTTTAGAATTGTTATTATCGCCTGCTTTTGAAAATGCTGTAATCGTTTCTTTTACTGCATTCACCTCTGAACTTTGTGAAAAAGCTGAGATTGATGCTGTCATTGCACACATAATCATTACTGTTTTTAAATTTTTCATAGTACTCCTTTTTAATAATGCAGGTATCAATAATTGATATATCAATCAAATGTAATGAAAATGATTCTTGAGACCATATATTTTTTAAATAAATTGAGAATAGAAAAAATTAAGGATTGCTATTTCTCTCGAAATCCATTGGTTAATCGTTGAATAACAATATGTATAGCAAGAAATTAAGTGTGTCCCTTCAATTCTTAAATAAAGAAAATATTTTGAAATTAAAAGGAAGAAAACTAAGGAACTAAAAGAATTAGTTGTTAAGCATTACTGGCATAACCAACATTAGCAAATCTTCATTTGCATCATTTCCTTCGCTAGGTGTCAAAATTCCTGCGCGATTAGAAGCGGACATTTCAAGAACTATGTTTTCGCTTTCAATGTTCGTAAGCATTTCAATAAGAAAACGAGAATTAAAACCGATTTCTATATCCTCTCCATCATGATTACATTGTAGTCTTTCATTAGCCTCATTCGAAAAATCTAAATCTTCCGCATTTACTTGCATTTCGTTTCCTACAAAACTCAATCGTACTTGGTGAGTTGTTTTGTTAGAGAAAATTGAAACACGTTTAATAGAAGCCAACATTGAGTTTCTATCAACCGTTACTTTGTTTGGGTTTTCTTTAGGAATTACAGCGTCGTAATTTGGGTATTTGCCATCCACCAATCTACTTACAAGTGTAACATGACCAAAAGAGAAGTGTGCGTTTGTATCGGTGTATTCAATAACCACATCACCTTCTGATCCAGACAACAATCCTTTTAAGATAGTAGCTGGTTTTTTAGGAAGAATAAAAGAAGCTGCTTTAGCAGACTTTGCATCATTTCTTCTGTAGCGTACAAGTTTGTGAGCATCAGTAGCAACAAAAGTTACATTGTCTTTGTTTATTTCAAAGAAGATACCTGACATTACCGGACGAAGTTCATCACTTCCTGTGGCAAATAATGTTTTGTTTACAGCGCTAAATAATACGTCTGCACCCAAAGCAACTTTTGCAGGTGATTCTAATTTAGGAGTTTTAGGAAATTCTTCCCCGTTTTGTCCTGCTAATTTGTATTTACCATTATCAGTAACTAGTTCAATTCCAAAATTTTCGCTGTCAATAACAAAAGTTAGAGGTTGCTCCGGGAAAGTTTTAAGAGTATCCAATAAGAGTTTTGCCGGTATGGCAATAATTCCATCTTTATCTGACTTGTCTAATGCAATAGTTGTTGACATCGTACTTTCCAAATCAGAAGCCGAAACACTTAATTCCTTCTTTTTAATGTGGAATAAGAAATTTTCAAGAATAGGAAGGGTGTTGCTTGTGTTTAATACACCTGCTATGCTGTTAAGCTCTTTAAGCAATACTGAACTCGAAACTATGAACTTCATTGAATGTGATTTTACTGTTTTTGTAAGCAGACAAAGTTATTTTTTTGACTAGGCTAGTATCCCTTAAATACTCGAATTGAGTGGGTACTTTTCAACAAATTTTGAGCATTAATTGATGCTCTGAGAAGGACTAAACTGACTCGCTTTTAAAGTAAGTGCATCAAAGGTGAAATACTGTGCAATTACTATATCTTTTTTGTTGATCATAGCATAGAATCGGTTGACGTCATTTGTTATCGGGGCACCAGTAACTAAATCAACAGCTCCTTCTTTTAGCGGTTTGTCCCACGAAGTAATGGTGGTTACTTCCCCAGTCATTGTCTTTAATTCAATGGTGAACCTTTTAGGCGTATTGTTAATTAGAGAATCTAAATATTCTTTGGACTTCACTTGTTCAAATTCTTCATAAGCAACACTTTCATATTGTTTAATATAAGTCATGAGAAAACCCTTATTTACTGGTTTTAAGTTTCCGTTGAAATCGGTGAATTGATATTCGTCTTTTTTAACTTGCTTTATCACAAATGACTCCTCCGGTATATCATGATTGATCACAGATATTTCCGCAATCTGTTTTAGAGCCTCTCCTGGAAATTGCCAGATATAGTTATCTCGCCAAACTAATTTGTCAGTTGCATATCGAGTGTTTAAAAACCCATAATGTCCTTCTAGATGAATTACAAATGGAACCGATGAATTTTTTAAAAGCATAAAAGTTCCAGTATGATCCGCATTGGGGCCTCCCACAAAATAGACTTTACTTGGTGTGCCTTCTCCGTTTTGGTAGATTTCAACTTTTACTGAATTACTACCTAATCGTTTTACCACATTGTTGTGCATTGATTTAGGGACTGGACTTCGTACAGTCATTAAATGCATGGTCTTCAATAGGGTATTCATCATGTCTGGCTTGGCTTTGAATTCGTCGTTAACCATCCAACTATTTCCCGTTTTGGTTAGGGTAATTTTCTGGTTGTCTTTATTGGCCATAAATATTTTGGTAATGCTTGCTGTATCTTCTATTGCAAAATTGGTTAATTGCCCTTTTACCGTAGTTTTAGATTGGTTGTTGAACAAATAAACCGAGAGCCCCACGAGTGCTGCAATAAAAACAATTCGAATGATTAATTTTTTCATTTGGTATATTTTCTTTTCCTAATGTAGTAGTTGATTCCACCATATAACAAGATAAGAAGAACGGGAATAAATACATTGAAAACCTGCCACTTGGTTTTTTCTTTCTTTACTCTTGTTCTATCTAAAAGTCTCATTTTAAACTCTTTCGATCGCACTTCTAACAAGCCAGAATCATCTAAAAGGTAATTTACACAATTCATAATAAAGCTTTTGTTGGCATAAACTCGTCTAGTAAATCGATCATGTCCTAAGGTGAAATACTGGCCTTTTTTAAGGTCAATTCTATTGCGAATTATATCAGCATCTGAAATTACGATTTGAGCTGTTGGGTAGCTTATTTCTCGAAAAGCAAATTTTTCGTTACCCGATATTTCAGCTGTAATTCTATTCTTAAAATTGGATTGAAATTGTCCTTCAAGCAATACGGCTAATCCTTCTGGTCCTATAGTGTATTGCCTTTTGTCGGGTTGTTGTCTTAGAATATTTAAGCTTACACGGTTTGGTACATTTACTAATTTGGTGTAATTACTTGAGGTTAGTAAAACGGTCTTTTTCACTGCTGTGTCTTTTCCAACCCGATCAATGGTCGAGACAAATTCTGTTTTAATTGCATCCAAGTTTTTTACAATTGGATGCTTTGAAGAAGGGACAACCAATGGGAAATAATACCAAGGTTTAAGTTCTTGCCTAGGTGTGTTTCCTACCTGTCCAGTTACGATGGGCAGAGGAAGACATTGTAAATCCATGATGAGATTTCGATTTATTCGAACTCCATAACGGAAAAGCTGGTCATCCAAATTAATGTCTTTAGGTAAAGACATGGTAGTTGGCGCTGTTCTTAAACTATCCAATGAAATGCTTACTGGCTCAATTAACCAAAGCGCTTTTCCGCCTTTCATTATAAATTGGTCTATAATGAACTTGTCTTTTTCCGAAAAACTAGAATCAGGTGCGGCAATAACAATGAGGTTGTAAATTCGAAGTGCATCTAGTTTTTCATCAATTTTTACTCTTTGAACATTGTATTGGTCACTCAATTCTTTGGTAATGTCAGTAACTTCAAGTCTTGAGTATTCGCCATGACCTTCAATAAATGCAATTTTCTTTTTGGTTTTGTTCGATACTTTTCGAATTACGTTAGCCAATTCATATTCTAATTGTTGAATTGAATTATTAATCATTACTGGTTCAGGCACACCCATTTGGGTTTTCAAAATTTGCCAAGCCGATGTGTTAGATCCATAAGTTACTATGGCTCCAGCAAAAATTACTTTCTCTTTTGATTCTTCAAGACTTTGTTCGCTAAGAGTAGTTGGAGAAATCCCTTCTTTCACCAGTTTTTTGTAGATTTTCTCACGTTCTTTTTGGTCCTCGGTATCTGAAGGATCAATAAATTCATATTGTAAATTATCACCAGAATAAACTCGATACTCATCCAGTAATTCTTTAGTTGCATCATGTAGTCGTTTATAATCGGCCGGTAAATCGCCTTCTAAATATACCCGCACAAAAACAACATCATTCAAATCTAATGCCTGGCTTGTGGTTACTTCTGATAACGAATACCTTTTGTCCTCCGTAAGATCAAAACGAGTAAAAATAAACGAGCCAATTATGTTGAGTAAAACCAAAATAGCTACTCCCATTAACATCTTAGTGATGTCAATCATTTTTCTCGATTTTACCATTTTCTACTATCGAGTTTTAGTTTGGTAAACCATAAGAAAATTCCAATCAGGCCAATGAAATATGAGGTATCCCTGGTATCAATAACACCACGACTTAATGAAATGTAGTGTTCGTTTATTCCAAGGTTAAGAATTACGTGGTCGGCTATTCCAAATAATTCTAAACCGCTTAATGACTCTAACCCTACAAAACAAAAGAAGGAAAGGAATACACCCAGAATGAATGAAATGATTTGATTGCTAGATATAGAAGATGCGAATATCCCAATTGAGGTAAAAGCTGCGGATAAAAATATCAATCCTATATACGAGCCCCACATGGCGCCTGTGTCAACATTCCATTGAGGTGCGCCTAGTTTACTTACAGTAAAAAAGTAAAATAGAGTAGGGAGTAAGGTGAATAGAATTAGCACAATACCTGCTAGGTATTTGCTGAAAATAATTTGCCAATCGGTAACTGGTTTTGTCAACAAAAGTTCAATAGTTCCGGTTCGTTGTTCCTCAGAAAACATGCGCATAGTAACGGCAGGAGCTAGGAACATAAAAATCCAAGGAGCCAAGGCGAAAAGAGTATCAATATTGGCATAACCGGCGTCAAGCGTGTTGTATTCACCAGGGAAAACCCACATGAATAACCCAATGGCGGTAAGGAATATGATCATTACCACATAGCCAATCAAGCTATTTAAAAATCCGCTTATTTCTTTAAAAAGAAGTGTGCCCAATAGAGTTGAATAAGGTGGTCAAAATTAGAATAATTTGGAGTTAGAGGAAGGGTCAAGTTGCGCTTTGAATAAAAGGTTGTTAACGGATGAACGGTGGTAATTATTCTTGTTTCAATAATTGCCTTATCGAAACAAAATGCCCGAAAAAGACAAGGGGTACAATTAAGGTAGGTAACCAACTAAAAGGAAAATGGAGTACCCCAACATTAGGGTGGTCAAAAGCCAGTTGTTGTAATGGAAAAGGAGCGGATAACAAAGCGATTACGACTATAATAGTTAGGAGGCATATACCTAAAACATTCCAAACGATTAGTCCGGTTTTTCCAATTTTATTCTTTTTGTACCCAAAATAGATTATAAAAGGAGCGCTTAGCCCGGCCAGGATATCAAAATTCCATCCTTCAAAAGTCATAATTGTTGGAATTAAATGACCGATGGAGAGCCACAATAAAACAAATTCTACTGGAATTCGAACTAGGTTTAAATAAGTCAAATTGTATAAAGGGAGGCTATCAATAAAAGCCTGCCCTTTTTTAGTTGAAAACAAAAAGATCATGACCAGGAAATTGGGAAGGATACCTAATATAAAAAACAAAGGTGGCAGCATGTCTAAGTAATCACTGTAGAGCCCTTTTAAAGAAATCATTGATTGAATTTGCATCCATAGTAAAAGGATAAGGAAAGTGAAATTGGCTTTTCTTTTGTTCGGCTTTTCTGTTGAATGATAAACCGTCCAAGCAAATATGATGATAGCCAAAAAGGTTGTAAGAATAAAAACGATTGGCACATAAAACGGTAAATTTTCCATCCTAAGAATTATATCTTTTATAGAGATTCAAACTCGTCTTTCTTACTTTGAAACCACTCATTCATAGCTTCAGGAGATTGCATCATTTCCTGCATTTTACCCATTGCCTCTAAATGAGCTTGGTCCCCTTTTTGGAACATTTCCATTCCGTGATTTTTACTCATTTTCGCCATTTCTTCGAATGTTTTAGATGAAAATTCTTTATCACAAGATCCACCTAACTCTCTACAGGTCATTGTTTTCATAGAATCACTTTTTTGGTAAATATAAAACCATTTCGTTGAAATCAACTTTATCCAAGTGTCCCATCATGGATTCATCTTTTGTGATCAGATGCATATGCAGGTATGAATCGTGATGGGTGAATATACCTTGGTGTTCGGTAGAAAAGAATCCAATTATGTCCACGTTTTCATTGGCAAGTTGAAAATTCACTTGTCCCTCGTGGGCTTCTTTTGGCGAACTCACTTTTGACCCGGGAGCTAAGTTTTGTGCGTGGATTTGGGCAGAAGAAATACTTCCTTTAAGTTTAAAAGCAAATGGCCTCAATTCATCTTTTGTATTCTCCTCAATAAATCCTTCAAGCTGTTTTATATTCTTAATGTCGGCGGGTAATTCGATCTCATTCCATTCCGTTACATTTCCATAAACAAAAAATGGTGCGCCAACTGTGTTCGTTTTTTCAACAATCATAGAAGAGTCTTCTAAAATTTTTGAAGTATACACTTGTCCATCATCAATCATGATTTCCCCAGTAAGAAAGCTTATTGGTCCCAAGCCATAAAGTCCTTCTTTATTCTCAATGGTATCTGTATTTATGATGGCAGCTAATTCACCTTTCCACATCACATTTTTCATGGCTCCTGCCACTTTTATGGGAGAATAGCCTTCTGTTGACTCGGAATTTTCGTTAGTTGAATTGCATGATATCAGTCCTGCTATCATTGATAAGAAAAGAACAGTTTTTAATTTTATCATATTATTTTTTTCTTTTATAATGAGTTTGAACCAGTTGATTTATGAAAACCTCTGAAGAAACTAAATCGAATTCTAATCTCGTTTCCATAGGGCTAAATAGAGGAACTCCCTCTCCCAGAACAATTGGGATGGTGGTAATAATCAAATCATCGACTAAATCTTCTTTTAAAAAACCTTGAACTGTTTTTCCTCCATCAATATATAGGCTGTAAAATCCATTATTATGAATTTTAGAAACCACTTCTTGAAGTGTTCCATTGACTAAAAATGCTTTGTCTTGATATTCTTCTTTTACTTGGTTGAGTGAATTACTTAGCACAAACACGGGTACTTTATAAGGCCAATCACCTTCAAAACCACAAATCATTTCAAACGTGTTACGTCCCATTACTAGGGCATCAATTTGGTCGGTAAATTTTGAATAACCCAAATCTGACCCTTCTGGATTTGGAGTAGCTTGTAACCAATCCAATCCACCATTTTTTTCGGCAATGTACCCATCAATGCTGGTGGCTATATAAATCTGATTTCTTTTTTTCATAACGAGAATTTAAATCTCGAGGTTAAAATTAGGAGTTCAAATTTACTTTTTCCATCTGTTAAAACATTATAGAATTGAACTGATTTAGATATCCGTTGTGCCGTTACTTATCTTTAATATTGAAAATCCTAAATTAACAGTGAAGAACAAAAGAAAATGTCTCTTTATTTAATTATTTTAATTGTAGTAATAGGTGGCCCCTTAGCACTAAGTTTTGAGAAAAATTTAATGTTATACAAAAGATGGAAGTATCTTTTACCGGCCATTTTTATTACCATGTTTATTTACGGAATTTGGGATATCATATTTACTCATATCGGTTGTTGGCAGTTCAATCCAGCATATAATTCTGGGATTTACTTTTTTGAATTACCCTTAGAAGAATATTTGTTTTTTATATCCATTCCTTATGCTTGTACCTTCTCTTACTATGCCATTAAATTCCATTTCCCCAATTATAAAGTAAATGTGAAAGGCACAAATTTTATTACCACCATTCTTTTTTTAGGCTCGTTGTGGTTGGCTATTTCCAATTTAGAGAAGACCTACACTTTTGTCAACTTTTCGGTATTAGCTTTTACAGTAATACTAACTTATAAACATACTAGGTCTGTTCTTCAACGATACTTGGCCATATTTCCTGTTTTGTTGATTCCATTTTTTATTACGAATGGAATTTTAACTGGATATGGTATTGATCAAGAGGTATTTAGTTACGACCCGAAACAAATCATTGGTATTTATTTGATTACCATGCCTCTAGAGGATATGTTTTATGCGTTTTCATTGCTGATTACTGTTATTGCGTTTACCGAAGTATTGGAAAATAAATTTAGTAAGTCAAGTTTGGAACAAAAGAAATCGGCAGAATGATAAAAGCAGAACATAGCCGATTTCATATCTGGATTTCGATACTCTATACAAAAATATTTCTAGGTCTTTTTTTTAGAAACATAAGGTATATTGGTGAAGCAGACCAAAACAAAAATCTTCCAGTATTGATGATAGCTAATCATTTTTCGTGGTGGGATGGTTTTTTTCAGATTCTATTGAACGAAAAGAGTTTTAAAAAGCGATATCATTTTATGATGTTAGAAGAAGAGCTGAGAAAAAATCCTATTCTTAGAAAAATAGGAGCTAGTTCTATAGAAAAAGGATCAAGAAGTGCTTTTGATAGTCTTAAGTATCTAGTTGAGGTAATTCAGAAGCCAGAGAACTTATTTCTTTTTTTTCCACAAGGCAAAATTCAAAGCATTTATACCGAAGACTTTAAGTTTGAAAAAGGAGCCCTTAATTATGTGCAAAAAAAGGCAACAAATGAATTTCAATTTGTTTTTAATGTAAACCTCATTGATTATTCAGCTTTTAAAAGACCTGAGCTAAGTATATATTTTAAAACTCATACAATTAGTAAAGACACTACTGTTGATGAAATTGAACGAGATTATAATTTATTTGTAAAAAAGTGTAAGGAGAAACAACGAGGAGAATGATCTATTTCTGTTACTTCTTATTCTTTTTTTTAGCCATACGATTAGTGGTCTCTTTAATAAACTATTTGTCCTTCCATTATTTGCCAAAAAAAGCGGTTTTAAAACAGAATCAATTGGTTTCAATTTTAATTCCGGCAAGAAACGAAGAACAAAACATTATTGGATTGCTAAAACAATTAAATGATTTTTCATATTCCAATTTTGAAGTATTAATTTACGACGATAACTCCACAGATAATACCTCAACCTTGGTGTCTGATTTTTGCGGAAGCCATGATAAATTTTATTTTCTGAAAGGTGGCGAATTAAGTGAAGGATGGTTGGGGAAAAACCATGCATGCCATAAGTTATCAATACAAGCAAAAGGTGAAATATTACTTTTTTTGGACGCTGATGTCAGAGTTGAAGATGGTTTAATTGAAAGATCATTAACTTACATGGAACAAAATAAACTCCATTTGCTTTCCATTTTCCCAAAACAAATTTTTGAATCTTTAGGAGAAAAAATATCAGTTCCTTTGATGAATTGGATTTTACTTAGTTTACTACCTCTTTTATTTATTAGAAATACGAATAATCCTGCTTTTGCTGCTGCAAATGGCCAATTTATGATGTTTAGAACCGATACTTATAATAAGTACTTTCCTCATAAATTATTCAGAATGAATGCAGTTGAAGATATTGCAATAATCAAGCATTTTAAAAAACTCGGGTTACCTTCTGATACACTTCTTGGAAATCATTTTATTAAATGTAGAATGTATTCTAGTGCAGCAGAATCCATTGAGGGATTTACAAAAAACATCTTTATGTTTTTTGGAGATAGCGCTACAATAACAATTTTGGTTGCATCTGTTTTAAGCATTGCTCCTATTGTTATTTTTGCAAAACTAGGAGTGGTTTTTGGAATATGCTACCTTGGGGGAATAATCTTTATTCGAGTTTTTGTTTCTTTAGCAAGTAAACAATCTTCGATTCAGAATGTATTTTTGCTCATTCCTCAACATATTGTATTCCTATTAATTATTATTAAGAGACTGTCTAGTAGGAAGAATAAAGAACTTAAATGGAAAGGAAGAGTCATATCGTAGTTACTATTTTGGTAGGTTGTTTTCTTTTGATTTCATCTTCTGCATTTTCGCAAGCAGAGTATACCGATCGATTATATGAAGCTTACGCCCGAGGAAAAATGGACGTTTGGTATGAGATAATGACTGATGTTGAATTGAAAGGAAACAAAACTTCGGTTCAGAATAAATTTGAACTCATTGAATTGTACTATGGTTACACGGGTTGGTTGATAAGCGTAGAAAAAAACGACTTGGCTGAGTCTTATATCGAAAAGTCGGAAATTATTTTAGAAGAAATTTTAGATAAAGATCCTTCAAACCCAACGGCTATGGCTTTTCAAGGAGCGTTTATAGCTTTTGAAATCAGCTTGTCAAATCTGAAGGCTATCTACTTAGGCCGAACGAGTATGGGCTTAATTGAAGATGCCTTAGAAAAAGATGTCAATAATGTTCAAGCTAATATTGAATTTGCAAATGCTAATTATTATTCACCAGAGGCATTTGGTGGCGACAAAGAAATGGCCATTGAATATTATAAAAAGGCTGCTGCACAAATGGAAAAATCAGGTTTGGTTTATAAAAACTGGATGTATTTAAATGTAATGACTACCCTTGGAATGGCATATGAAGCTATTGATCAAATTCAAAAAGCCAAGTTGTGTTATGAAAAAATACTACTTGTAAAACCAAACTTTATGTGGGTAGGCGAAGAGTTATTGCCCGATATGATTAAACGACATAATCTTTAAATGAAGAGAGCATTATGTCCTTGAAAAATTGCCTTTTTCTTCTGCTACTTATTAATAGTGGTATGTCTTATGGGTTTTCACCTTCTTTAGCAAAAGTGAGCAAGGGAACTCCACCTCCAAGAATTATAAGACCCTGTTGTGTTTTAGGGGCTGACTTTAAGTTGATGGGAATTCCATTTTCAAAGGTCAATCATGTAATGAGCATGGAAGATTTAAACCAGCATCATTATATGGGAAATGGTAAAGAAGGAAACGGAATTATTTATACCAAGCAAGGTGGTTTTATCGATATTGGGCACTTAAGAGATCAGGCCGATTGGACTCGCTACCTTTTTTCTTTGATACTCACGGAGCGAAATAATGGAGAGTTTGTCAAAAAATTAAAACACGAAGGAGGGAGCAAGTACATTACTATCAATGCATCTGAATTGGATACAATGGATTGTCTTTTGCTAGCGGGAAAAATCACCTATGATTTGTCTTTGTGGCATGAACTATCTACGTGGTTTGGAGCCTCTACCATTCCTTTTGTGTCTGAACGATATTCTAGCTTTTCGTTAGAAGATGTTTATTCAAATTTATTGGGAATTAACATAGGGATGGAAGCCTTAAAAAGCGATTTACCCTATGATGAAGCCATGACGAAAGTTTTATACAAAACGTTGGATAGTCTTGGGGCTCAAACAGAAGAACAAACTGCTTTGGCTGTAGAATTAGTTCGAGAAGTATGGTGGTCGCGGAGCAAAAGAATTCCAAATAGTGAGGTGCTGTTGATGAGAGATACCGATGTTCATTCTATGGTTCGTCCTTGGTTGGTTCCAGATTCTACTTTTAAAACTACTAAACCCCATGTGATGCGGGTTCCGAAAAACACTTCAACCGGAAGTCTGATAACCCAATTTTACACCTTGAATATTGACCTTAATAATAAATTTCCAGCCGAAGAAATGTTTCCAGGTAGAGAAACGCGCATTATTTCTCAAGATGACTTTCAGGTTATGTTAGATCGAGTAGGAGAGGAGATAGAAAACATTAAACTGGTAGATTCTAACAACGAAGTTTATCCGGCATTAAAACCTAAAAAGGGATTGTTGGAGTATTAAGAATTCATTTCAATTCTTTTCCGTCCCCAAATCATTACCGTATTCCACCCTTTATAATTGCCTCTAGCGTCTATTACCTCTTTGTGAACGATATTGTCTTTGATTTCAATATCAATTAGACCTTGTTGGTTTAGAACTTTAGCCAAAGTTTCAGGATCTTTGAACTGCCAATCTTCTTGGGTTTGAAAATTTAAAGGAGAAGCCAAAACGAACAAACCACCGGGCTTTAACACCTCCATTAATTGTTTTAGGGCTTCGGGGACATTAGGAACTCGGTCAATAAGGAAGGTGTTCATTACCACATCAAATACAGCGGGCTTGAATGGCAATTCTGAAACATTACCTTGAGCCAACTGAATGTTTTTGTGTTTTTTACAATTCAGTTTAAATGTTGCAAATCCAGAACTCGAAAGGTCAATTTCTAGCTTGCCTCCATCTAGTAAAATGCTTTTTGCACGCTCTAACATGTTATGAGAATAGTCAAAACCAACAAATTGAGATTTTTTCATTGTTTCGGCTAAATCATATATTCCTCTTCCCACCCCGCAACCTACATCCAGAATAAGATTTTCTCCTTTGGAAGATTCCTCAATAATTAAGTCTGAAATCTTTTGGTAAAGTTCGTTTTCTTTTTTAGTGCTTGTTGCACCATATGCCAAACCTGTGTACAAATCAATGTTTTGTTTTAGGCTCTCGTACTTATCCGCTGTTCTTTCATCAATATTTCGAGGTGAAAACGAGGGTATTCCATTGTCATCTAAAAGATGGAGGATGTTTTCTTTTTTGATTATATCTATGAGTTTAAACATTTGGCATTTAAGCTTCAAATTATCAGGTTATTATTCCATTACAATTGTCAGAGGCAAGAGGAATTATTCAAATCAAAGTTTACTTTTTTAAATCCATATGCTTTAACAAATTCGAAGAAAAGGCGAGAATGTTTTGGACTTCTTCAGTTCGAGCAATATGGATGTATTTAAAAATCATTAAGGCCTCTCCGTTGCTTTCAATATGGTAGATTTCATTCTTATCTAGAAATCCAATTAGGTTATCAGTAAAAAACGACCTTATAGCAGTTTCGTCCTCGCCACTCAAGTAAAACTTACGTGAAAAATTAGGGTGCTTTTCAAAATCAATATCTTGGTTGGATCGCGAAAACACCCTTACTCGATCAAATAATTTATCGAAAAGGCCCTCCTTATCAATTTTGAATGTCGGAATAGTACGTGGGAGTTTAACGATTTGAACAGTAGTTTGATACACTTCCAGAGCAAGCATTGCACCTTCGTCAAACACAATATCGGCAATTTCCCACTGAGCATTATTTTCAGTGTCTTTTCCTTGTAGCGAATTGCTTTTCATTTCAATTGGTCGAGAGTCGAAAAAGTGAAAGTTCTTCAAATACGAAGTATTCCAATCTACATCGCGGTCGAATGACCAACCGTTAGAAATGGCCATTTTTTGAAGTCGGATTTGACGTTTTGTAATTCTTTTGTTCACCGTACCAGTAATTATTTTTAGAGCTCGATTATGGCTGGTTGATGCAACATGGCTATCTAGTCCAACCAATTTCACGTCTCCACCCTCATTTTCCTGAATACGCTTATACTCAATCATATTTTCCATTATGGTTAAGTCAACCAAACGGGTTTGGGACAAATCAATTCTGACTTTAGATCCCATAGGGATTTCCTTTAGCAGTTTGTCGAGTTTTAAAGCATATAAAAAATTAGTTACTCCCTTTAGTCTTAGGTTATAAGTGCCGTTATCGAGCAGAAATAGTTTTGACCCAGAATTATAAATTGATTTAAAGAAACGTCTAAAGCCCACTTTGGCCAATAGCATTTGCAAGACTAGAGTAATCGAAATACCACCAATAATTCCGTACAGTAACTCTGTAAATAGTGTGATAATAAGGGTGCTTGAAAGAAATAGTAATTGTTCGACTCCTTGATTATATGCTTGCCTGAATACTTTAGGTGAAGCCAATTTAAAACCTGTATGTAACAATATAGCGGCTAATGCAGCTAGAGGAATACTGCTTAAAACCGGCGCCAAAATCAAAACGAATAGAATTAGAATAATCCCATGGTAAAGGTTTGACCATTTTGTTTTAGCATGGTGATTAACGTTTACTGTACTTCGTACTATAACCGTAATAATGGGTAAGCCACCTAAAGCACCAGAAACCATGGTACTTAATCCAACTCCTACTAAATCTTTATTCAAATCAGTTGTTCGTCTATACGGATCTAGCTTATCGACCGCCCTGGCACTTGCTAGAGTAATAACAGTACCAATAGTGGTAATAGACATTACGGTAAGCCAAAAAGGGGAAGTCCCTATCATGGCAAAATCAGGGTGCATAATGCAATCCAAGGGGTTTTCCGGAATTTCAATAAGTAATTTTGGACCAATTTCAAAAGACTTTCCCATGAAATAAATATCATGTTCATTAAAAAAATCGAAGGCAAAAACAAAAGGCAAAGCCAAGATTAACACCCACATTGGAGCAGGGATAACTCGAATAAACTTATTATTTATTTTAGGATGAAAAACCAGTGCAAGAATTCCAATTATGGCAATTAAAAATACAATGGGGTTGGCATCAGGAAGTTTGTAAACAACATCTAACAAGGTATCAATTGTAGATTCACCACTAGAATTTGTACCAATAGCAAAGTGAGCTTGTTTTGCAAATATGATTACACCTATTGCTGCTAAAATTCCATGTAGCACAGAAGAAGGTAATAGTTTGGCAAAACGGCCCATTTTAAGAAGACCAAAAATAATTTGAATAGCCCCGGAGACAACAATTGCCGCTAGTACATAATTTATGTTACCGTCAAGAGCAACAAGCCCTCCTAAAATAGCGGCGATTAAACCGGCAGCAGGACCATTTATCGATACATTTCCTCCTCTAAAAAAGGTGGTTACCACTCCACCTATAATTGCCGAAAGTAAACCAGCCATAGGAGTTACCTCCGAAGCTACAGCAATGCCCAGCGCTAATGGTAAGGCTACCAAAGAAACACTTATGGCAGCTAGTAGATCGCTACGCCAATTTTCTTTTAACCCTCTAAATCCTCCAGAAGGTATGGAGTTGTTTGTTTTCATTGTTTGTAAAAAACGATTAAAATACGATTTTTAGCACATTAAAAAATGAGCCATCAAATCAGTTTGAAATATTTAATTGATCATTTAGTCTATTGACTCCCAGCCTTCCTCTCTTTTTATAAAAGTATAAGTTCTTTCTAGACCAGTTCCACAATACAGCTTGTTCGAATAAATGTGGTCTTTAATAACTGCGAGTTTAGTTTCTCCATTATAAATAGGGTAAGAAACATTATGGACCATGTTATTCCCAAAATCGTCTGTCCACCTTTCTTCTGTGCTCATGGTGTCTATTCTCTCGAAATATGAATTATAGTTTTCCCAGTTAATAATAGTGACTCCTTTAATTTCCTCTTTTTTCCAATACGATGTTGTGAAATGAGGAACAGGATAATAGATTTTAGCTACAATTTGTCCTTGCTCGAAGGTTCTTTTATAGCTTGGAGGAGTTAATTGTCTTTCGTTAAATAGAATGATAGAATTCTCATTGGATATTGCTTTTACAAAATGTTCATTGATCAAGTCGTAAGCTTCTTCTTCGGTGAGTTTTGATTCATCGTTTTTATTGTTGTTGCCGCATGCCGAAATAAGGAGTATTGCCAATATGTAAAATAGATATTTCATTAATAACTTAACTTTTTGCAAATTCTATCAAATCTTTCATTTCTCCCTTGTCTGCTTTTTTTAACGCAGTTATATATTCTTTCCTCGTATCGTTTGCTCTAATTATGATTGAATTATTCCAATTGAATATTTCTCCTCCAAAAATAGATTCCATGATTATATCTGCCATTAATCTTGAGTGCCTACCATTGCCATTGGGAAAACAATGAATAGAAACTATTCGGTGTTTGAATCGAATAGCAATTTCTTCATTTGAAAACGTTTTATTCTCAATCCAATATTTGGTATCATCCAGTAGGTTTTTTAACTCAACTCTTATTTCGGTCCAACTGATACCAATATTTTTTTCAGACTTTCTGAATTGTCCAGCCCATTTCCATACATCTCCGTACATTTTTTTATGCAGATTTTTGATGAACTTCTCGGTCAATATTTTTTCAAGAGATAAGTTGGTATGAACGGTCCATTCAACGGCTTTCTCAATGTTCATTTGTTCAAACTCATCCAATTCACCTTGAGTAGTAATGGACTTTATTTTCAGGCCTTCCTTCTCATCTTCATTTATGGGTGTTTGACCTTCAGCATATTGAAATTTTAGTCCCATAACGACTTTCTCATTTCTCTTTTTATTTCAAAAGTGAGGTCCTTAATCGATTCATTAATTTTTTTATCTCCAATAGCTTGGTCTTCCAATTTCATGTTTTGATTCGTTCTCAATACTATGTTTCTTGCCAATTTCTCAGCTTTTACATTTATTAAATTGTCGATTGTGCCATCGTTAGGAACAAAACCATAAACAAGTTTCAATCCCAGAGCTTCACCTATTTCTTTTAATGAGTTAATCGAAATAGTGCCCTTAGCTTCACTTTCTTCAAGATTCTTTATTCCTTGCCGAGTAATTTTTAGTCTATTACCAAGTTGAGCCATAGTCATGTTGAGGGTTGTTCGCACGGTATTTATCCACCCTTTATTTGGTACTAGTACCATTTCAGTTTTTTGAAATGGTTTTAGTTTCTGATCCAACTGCTCTATTAATAATTTCCTTTTATTTCTCATTACATGTAATGCTATCAGCTTACAAAATAAATTAATTGTAAACTTAACTATTTACAAAAGTATGTAATTGTAAACGTTATGCTTTACAAAATGTTGCTAAATGTTAAATTGATTGGAGAATGTTCTAGTCCTTAAATGCTTCCAGATAAACTGGGATTCGAGTTTAAGTTTCAAAGCTTGGATATAGCGGTTAAGGATTTGGTTTTAAGAAATCTGGACTGTAGAAATCATTAAATTAAAACGGATTTCGATTTGTCCGTAAACGATTGCAAGGAATTGCAAATTTGATAATACCAATCGAAATTCAATGGTACTTTTGAAAAAATATTGGATTAAAGAATGCCAAACAAAAAAACAGCATATTCTATTTTAGACTTGGCGGTAATTTCCAAAGGAAAATCCATAGGTCAAACTTTTGATGACTCTTTGTCGCTTGCGCAAATGGCAGATAACGAGGGGTATACCCGTTATTGGTTGGCAGAACACCATAACTCGGTTGCAATAGGGAGTAGTGCTACTTCTATATTGATAGGTAAAATAGCCGAAGGGACGGAACATATCCGAGTGGGGTCAGGTGGAATTATGCTACCCAATCATTCACCATTAATTATTGCCGAGCAATTTGGTACATTGGGTACCTTATACCCAAACCGGATAGATTTAGGATTGGGTAGAGCGCCAGGAACAGATCAAGTGACAGCGAGTGCCATTCGTTCTGATTTTTATCAAGCGGCAATGGCTTTTCCTCAAGAAGTTCAAAAAATTCAAAACTATTTTTCTACGGACAATGCAACTCAGCCCGTCCGTGCTCATGTGGCCGAAGGAGTTGCGGTACCATTATATATTTTAGGTTCTAGTACCGAGAGTGCTCATTTGGCGGCAAAAAAAGGATTGACTTATGCATTTGCAAGTCATTTTGCTTCTGCACAATTATTATAAGCATTAGAAATATACTATCGCGAATTTCAACCTTCAAAAGCACTGGATAAACCATACACTATGGCAGGAGTCAGCGTCATTATCGCTGATACTGATGCCGAGGCCGAATTCATTTCTACTTCTTACTACGGTCGTGTTATCGGTATCCTCACTGGTGACCGTGGCCAAATGGAAGCGCCTTTTGAAATGACAAATCAATTGCGAGAAGTCATTCAACAACCTGCAGTGCAACAAATGTCTAAATATGCTTTTATAGGGAGTAAAGAAACTGTGAAAAATGAAATAAGAAACTTTCTGGAACTCACTCAAGTAAATGAGCTCATTGTTGCAACTCATGTATTTTCTTCACAAGCTCGAATCAAGTCTTATAAATGGTTTGCGGAGCTTATGCAAGAATTGAATGAAGAGTAATTTTGAAAATAAACTGAATCGCTTTTCCTAAACTTTTCCCTTCTATAATATCTCCTGAGGCAATATTTTCCTTGTCCAGGTATTAATTTGTTTGGAAATGCTCACTACTGAATCCGGATTAAAATCGTTGGTAATAAACCAGGAGTTTTTGGGTCCGAACTCTATTTCCATTCCTGCCAAAACGGAAGTAGCTATTTGCTCGGAAGGGATTATCGCAATGCATTCAGTATTCAAATTAGTACTTCTAGGATCTAAATTAAAAGTACCTATCACTGCTATTTCTTCATCTATAACCATGGTTTTTGCATGTAGCCCAAAAATGGGTTTATGCTCGAGGGTGACTTGAAGTTCACCAGTCATAATTTTAGTACGTTCTTCAGCATCGGGTCTGAACTCGAATACTTGAACCCCTGTAGCTAAGAGTTTTTCTCTGTCGCTTTGATAACTAGCAAAAGCATCTACATTATCCGTCGAGGCTAAGCTGTTACTCAGAATTCTAACTCTAACTCCACGGTCAACAGCAGCCTTAAAAAGAGCCCTGCTTTCGTCTGTTGTAATCAAGTAAGGGGTTTGTATATCAATGGAGGTTTTAGCCTCTTCAACTAATTGAACTAAGGCACTTGTGGTTACCCCACCACCTCCCAAACCTTGAGTTCCGTCATTTTTACTTGGTATATCAGAAACAAAGGAAACATTGTCAACCCATATTAATCTGCCTGTGTTTCGAATGGCTTTAAAGGCGGCTGGCAAGTTTGCAATTCGAGTTCTTACCTGTGGCCAAAAGTTTTCTGGGTTACAAGCATATTCATGCAATCTATCAAATCGGGTAGGGTCACTTACATTGCTCGGAATGCCTTGATGAAGTTCGGTTACCCGAACAGTCAGACTATCCTCCCAAAACTCATAAAAGGAACGGGTTACTGCTTTTGTTGTCTTACCAATAAGCAAGACATCTCTATCTCTAAAATTATATTCATGGTCGTAATCAAAATATTCATCGGCAATGTTTCGTCCTCCGGTTATTACCACTTTATTATCTACAATAAATGTTTTATTGTGCATTCGTTGGTTAGCCGATCTAAATTCAGTCGCAAATTTTTGAACTTTTTTAATAATGCTTTTTCCTAAGTTAACCCCAGGGTTATAGATTCTGACATTTATGTTTTCGTGAGAATCTAGAGTAAGAATGTCCTGAATTCCTGCATTGACCATGATGTCGTCTACAAGAATATTTACAATAACTCCACGATCAGCGGCTCTCACTAAATAGTCACAAGCAATTAGGCCTACATTGTCAGTAGAAAAAATGAAATATTGAATGTTTATGGTCTCCTCAGCATATTCTGTTAGCCAAGCTCGGGTCACCATTGAACCAGCGCCATCTTCAAGAACAAATACACCTGTTTTTGTTTTCATTGAATCTTCAAGCCCTTCGAGCTCCTTGGATAATGAAAGAGTGTCGTTTCTATGAATGTTATCGCAAAAGTTTGACTCAGTCTCTGCAATTAAATCTTTTGGTTCATCACAGCTAGAAATGGAAATTGAAACGATTAAAATCAGTAAAATAAAATGGATGTTTTTTTTCATAATAAAATTCACCTTTCTGTACATATTAGAATTTCATTCGTTTCAAAAATACACAACTTGGCTTCAATCACACAGTCCCGCCTATAAGTTTAGAGCACATTTCTATTTCATTGAGCTAGAGTTATCCTCTCAATTCTTCCATTTCGGCCAAGGCGATGTCAAGTTTATTTATTATACCCCCATAAAGGCTTTTTACGTCTAAACGATGAATGGCCTTGCTGAAAATACTCAAGAGTGTGGCCACAGCTATGACGAAAAGGGTGATATGAAGATGAAGACCAAAAACCATATCGCTAGAATTACCTACTTGTTGACGTACATCGGCGAAAGAGTCAGAGAACCACATACCGATGTAAAATGTAAGAACAAAGACAGGATAAACTACACGGTACATTTTGCCATAGCGATCAATGGAATTGTCAATCCAAGCTTTAAATGATTTTAAAAACAGATAACTGCTTTGTCCTTTATCCACTTTTTCTAGCGCCTTCAATTCATGATGAGCAGTATAGGCCACATATAGAAACATTACCCACATGATAAGCCCAGCTATCAAGGCCCCGTTGAAAATGCCTAAAACCAAAAGAACGGTAGAAACCACAACGATTCCCCAGATATTCATCCGAAACATATTCTCAAATTTTTCGATAATATGAATCGACTTCTTATTGTAAAGGTCATTCACCTTAGGAGCTAATAATTCATTTTTATTGAGGAAGCCTTCCTTCCAAATAGTTTCAATTGATTTTTCCATCTAATAATTTTTTTAATCGTTCTTTAATTCGTTTAATACGTACACCAATATTGTTGGGGTTTGAGCCCGTGATATCAGCTATTTCTTGGTATGTTTTTTCCTCCAGATATAATAATATTACACCCCTATCAATTTCAGATAACTGCTTAATGGCAACATACAGTTGTTTTAATGAGTCGTCTGAATGTTGCTCTGAGTCTTCAATTAGCTCAGCGGGTAAGTCATTAATGCTGACATCATGATTCACCTTTTTCTTCTTTTTTTGTAAGGTCATACTCACATTCAA
>ENA-UOXV01001347-UOXV01001347.1-marine-metagenome-genome-assembly--contig:-NODE-1347-length-34478-cov-7.342039_pt1 | contig 34478 bp, 31 predicted proteins | sample MGYA00238165_ERZ766961 | MGnify/ENA primary metagenome ERZ766961 (study PRJEB28924, sample SAMN03173240) | marine metagenome | biome: Marine; feature: Water; material: Subsurface seawater | place: North... | reverse complement strand
CATTCAGAAAAGCCGACAGCATCTCTTCCACCTTCTCAAAACGACTTGCTCTTGGGCTCTGATTAGTTTCAGGCAAACCAGGACCATAAATCCAAGCATCAATATCAGCTTGTGCCTGTAGCGCCTCATCGTTCAAGAGTTTTTCATTAAGGTAAACCACAAACTCTTCGGTGGTCATCACATCAAAAGCATTGCTTTGGAAATACTCTTTTAGGAAAGAATCGAATTTATCGCGACCAACTATTTCCTCTAGATTTCTTAAGAAGAAATAACCTTTCTCATAGGCAATGTCTGTCATACCATCATCTGGGTCTCTTCCTTCAAGACTCAGTTTCAATTTTGTGTCCTCAGGACTTGAACTCAAGTCTTCTAAGGTGTGTTGCAAATCCTGATACCCCAAAACTTCAAGCATTGCGGCATATTCTTTCCCATAAAGAGACTCCATGATTCTTCGCTCAAAATAAACAGTAAAGCCTTCATTTAACCAAAAGTCATCCCAGGTAGCATTGGTCACTAAGTTCCCAGACCATGAATGCGCAAGTTCGTGGGCAACAAGTGCCGTAAGCGAGCGATCACCAGCAATGATGGTAGGAGTTGCAAATGTTAAACGTGGGTTCTCCATTCCTCCAAAAGGAAAAGAAGGAGGCAATACAAGTAAATCATATCGCTCCCAAGCGTAGGGTCCATAGAGAGCCTCTGCCGCATCGATCATTGCTTCTAATTCAGCAAACTCATATGCTGAAGCCTCCAACATGGAAGGTTCTGCATAAACTCCTGAACGAGCTCCTAAAGATTTGAACTCTAAGTCACCAGCCGAAAGCGCTAATAAATAGGCAGGAATTGCTTGCTTCATTTCAAACTTATAGATACCGGTATTCGATTTTTCTTGAGGGTTTTCAGCACTCATCAGCACCATCATATCCTTAGGAGCTTTCACTTCTGCTTTGTAGGTAAAACGTATTCCAGGGCTGTCTTGTGTTGGCACCCATGAACGCGCCAAAATAGCCTGTGATTGAGTAAATAAGAATGCTTGTTTCTTACCGGCAGTTTGTTCCGCACTTAACCATTGAAGTGCGGCTGCATCTGGGCTCGTAGTATAATAGATATTCACTTTTTTAACATCCCTGTTAATATTTACGATAAGTGGAACGCCTAAATGAGGATTGGGCTCCCCAAGCTTAAACTCAGCCGGCAGCTCTTCAGATTCATTTGCTTGAATACTCACTTTATGAATTGTGAGTCCTCTTGTATCAAATACTATTTCCTTAGCAGCTTTTGCACTTTCGATAAGGTAAGAGGCTTTACCAGAAATTATTTTTTTGTCGAAATCGAGCTCAGCTTCCCAATCCAAATGAACTATTCGCGATTCTGTGGGCTTTGCAAAACTGTGAGTGTCCATGGTATAGTTTTGATTACTTTTCTTTACTTCTTTACTGTCTTCTTTAGGGCTACAAGCAGCCAATGTAAAGCAGCAAAACAAAAGGATGATAATTCTATTCATAGTCACGAAAATAGAATTTTAGCAATCACTTATTAAATTCTTATTCTCCCTTAATCCTCTGAAGAGTATATTCGCAGCGAATGGAGATTATGTTCAACAAAAAGCAAAAGAAGCAGCTTCTAGAAGCAGGTATTCCTGAAGCAATGATTTTACAGCAGATAAAAGATTTCGAAAGAGGCTTTCCATTTGCAAACATCGATCGTCCAGCCACTCTTGATGACGGGATAAAATCCATAAGTGAAGAAGAGGCAAATCATCTGCGTGAACTTTTCAAAATCATAGGCTCTGAACAACGCATTCATCGATTTGTGCCAGCTAGCGGGGCCGCCACGCGAATGTTCAAAGACCTTTATGCATTCCTTAATGATGGAACTAAGAGTGATACTGTTGATCAATTCTTTGAGCGAATCGATGATTTTCCATTTGCTTCTTTCATCCCGGAAGAACTGAAAAAAGACCCTAAAGCCTTAGCTGAATTTCTACTGGAGGGGCAATTAGGCTATGGAAACAAACCGAAGGCTTTAATTCCTTTCCACCGCTATGAGGAAGGCCCAAAAGAAGCTTTAGCTGAACATTTTTTTGAGGCATCTAAAATTGCCGGTGACATTCAAAAGGATTTGTACTTGCACTTTAGTGTTAGCCCTACTCAGTTTAGTGAGTTTCAGCAAAAGGCCAAAACACTAGCCTTAGCATACGGCGCGCGATTCAAAGAAAACTTCATTCTCGAATACACCGAGCAGAGTCCTGCGACCCAAACCCTCGCCGTCAACATGGATAATACTCCTGTTCTGGATGAAGAAGGGAAGTTCATTTTACGACCAGGTGGGCATGGTGCTTTGATTCATAACCTAGCTGCGATATTCAGTGATATTATCTTCATTAAAAACATCGATAATGTTTGTCATGAGAGTCAATCAGAATTAAGCATCTTTTGGAAAGAGGTTCTTGGAGGAAAACTGATCGACATACGCCAGCAAGTATTTGAGCACATGGATAATTTATTGCGTGCTGAGGGCCTTGAGAAGGCTTTAGCTTTCCTTAAGGCTGAATTTGGGTTGGAGCTCGAAGAGAACATACCGGCGGCCTTAAAAGCATTAAACCGACCTATACGAGTATGCGGAATGGTCAAGAACGAAGGCAAAGCTGGAGGCGGTCCATTCTGGGTAAAAGACCAAGATGGCCAGCTGAGTTTACAAATTGTAGAAGCTTCTCAAATCAATACTGAAGATAGCACCCACAGAGAACTGCTATCAAAAGCCACGCATTTTAATCCAGTTGACATTGTTTGCTCAACTAAGAATCATAAAGGTGAAAAGTTCAGACTTCACAATTTCATCGATCCTTATGCCGGCTTCATTTCTACTAAAAACTTTAAAGGCAAAGACATCAAGGCGATGGAACTTCCAGGACTTTGGAATGGAGCCATGGCGAATTGGCTCACCATTTTTGCTGAAGTTCCTTTTGACACTTTTAATCCAGTGAAGTCGGTTAACGATTTACTCGAAGAGAAACATCAAGCCGCTTCCTAATCTCAAATGAATTCACTTCATTTGTGAAGTGAGTGATTCACAAACTTTTATTTTCAAGGCAGACGGAAGTCGCGTGCTTTTCGAGATTGAAAAGCTCAAAAACTCTTTGAGACATGCTGGTGCTGGGCAAGATGACATTCAAGCCATATGCGAAATCATTGAGAAAGAATTGGTGGATGGGACGAATACCAAACACATTTACCAAAAGGCTTTCCAAATATTAAAGCGCCGATCAGAGGGCATCGCTTCTCGCTATAAACTTAAAAGAGCCATAACCGAACTCGGCCCCTCCGGCTATCCATTTGAGCAATACATCGCTGAAATCTTTCGTCATCAAGGCTACGAAGTAGAAACAAATGTGTTCATGCAGGGAAAGTGCATTCAGCACGAAATTGATGTACGTGCGACGAAGGGAACCGAAACCCTGCTCATTGAATGCAAATTTCACAACAATACCTCGGCAAAATCTGATGTAAAAGTTCCGCTTTATATGCTTTCACGTTTTAACGACATAGCAGATAACATGTCGGGAAACGGACAGGAATATTCTGGATGGATCATCACCAATACGCGATTTACTGAAGAAGCAGAGAAGTTTGGTGAATGCGCCCCATTAAAGCTCATCTCTTGGGACTACCCAGAAAAAGGAAGCCTGAAAGAGCGCATCGAACTCAGTGGATTACACCCAATTACTTGCTTGGTAAACCTGAGTAAAAAACAGAAAGAGCAGCTGCTCAAAAAAAGAATCGTCATCGGACGAAACTTGCTCAATGAAGAATTGAACTTGCAAAAAATTGGCTTGAGTGAGACAAAAATCAAACGCTTAAAAAGAGAGCTAATGGACCTCTCAATTCCAACCGAAAGAGCTTAATCTAGCTTCGGAAGCTTTGATCTTTTCCTTAGGCGATAATGCTTATACCATATGATAGCATCATAGCCGAGCAAAAAACTTCCCTGAAACATAATAGCCTGACCAAAGCCTTGGTTTTGAGCAAGATCACCTTTCGTTCTTTGGCTCAACCAATACCCCCCTCCGATGTAAAGAACATCTAGAAAGGTGTTAATCATGAATGAATTCTGATACTTTTTCTGCTGTTTATACCAATCTATATCATCCTTCTTGGCCAGTTTATTTTGTCCCCAATACGCCAGACCAAAAATGGCAGTGTTAATTCCTGACCAAGCCAAATTCATTTGCGAACGATACATAGCCTCAGAATTTTTTGGGTCATTAAAGCTCAGCGTCACCAATTCGGTTCCCGAATATGCCATATTTCCCAAGGACCAGCCGCCAGCGAAGGCCATTCCCTGATTATTTAGCTTTAAAACTTCCGATTTGAAGTCCAATTTACTTGATTGAGCATAAGCTGAAGCACTGAGAAGTATTAAGAAGATGAGTAATGCTCGCATTTAAGCTAAACCCAAATCTGTGATACATTGTTTGATTGACTTGTTTAAGGTGTTCAAGGTCGAATCATATGCTTCCCTACTTTCAAGCTCCTTTCTCATAGAAAAATAGAACTTAATCTTCGGTTCTGTTCCACTTGGACGAGCAGAGATTTTGGAGCCCGCCTCTGTAAAGAACTGCAAGACATTCGACTTCGGAAGGATTATTTTTTCGAACTCTCCAGTTTCTAAATCCTTTAACTCTTGACTCTGATAATCTGCAATTTTAACAATCTTCTCTCCCGCCAAACTTGTTGGTGGCTTTTGTCGATATTCCTCCATCATGGCTGCAATTTTTTCAGCCCCCGTCTTTCCTTCTTTTACAATTGAAATCAGATGCTCCTGGTAAAGTCCGTGTTTCAGATAAATATCAATGAGTAAGTCGAAAAGCGTCTTTCCCTGTGACTTTGCCTCAGCTGCCATCTCCGAAGCAACCAAAGTTGAGGTAACCGAATCCTTGTCCCTAACAAAGTCGCCAACCATGTAACCGTAACTTTCTTCTCCCCCACCAATGTATGTATGGGTATCTTCTTTATCCCGAATAAGTTTAGCAATGTGCTTAAAGCCTGTGAGACAAACATCCCATTGAACCCCATATTCCTCGGCAACTGCTCTAAATAAATCTGAAGAAACAATGGTATATGCAATGAACTCGACTCCCTTTAAGCTTCCTTTATCTTTCCACTTTCTTATCAAGAAGTCGGTCATCAAAACACCCGTTTGGTTCCCGTTCAAAATTTGAAGCTCTCCCTGCGGATTCCTAGCGGCAATTCCAATGCGATCTGCATCTGGATCTGTTCCAATAACCATGTCAGAATTTGTACCCTCAGCTTGCTGAATAGCCATAGCAAGCGCCTCCTTTTCTTCGGGATTCGGAGATTTAACTGTAGGAAAATCTCCATCTGGAACTGCTTGTTCTTTTACAATATGTACATGCTCAAAACCGGCTCTTGAAAGCACCTCAGGAATCGATTTGATGGAAGTTCCATGAAGGCTGGTATAAACAATTTTCAGGCTTTCCTTTCCGGCATCAGTGTAGGAGTTTTGTAATGAAGCTTTCCAAAAAGCTTCGTCCATTTCGGCGCCAAGCTCTTCAATCAAATGATGGTTTCCAATAAATTTGATCTTGTCGACATTATCTATTTTTTTCACCTCTGCGATGATATTCTCGTCATCTGGACTTACGATTTGTGCCCCATCTTCCCAGTATACTTTATAGCCATTGTATTTAGGTGGGTTATGAGAAGCAGTTAATACAATACCAGACTGACAGCCTAATTCTCTTACCGCAAAAGATAATTCAGGGGTAGGCCTTAAATCTTCAAAGAGGTATACTTTGATCATATTGGCGGTAAACACATTGGCTACCAAGCGAGCATATTCTTTTGAATTATGTCGACAATCGTAAGCAATGGCCACCTTAATCTCTTGAGCTGGGAACTTTTTTATTAAGTAGTTTGATAAGCCTTGGGTAGCAGCTCCAAGGGTATATCGATTAATGCGATTGCTACCAACTCCCATGATGCCTCGCATTCCACCGGTTCCAAACTCCATGTCTTTGTAAAAAGCATCCTCAAGGGCGTCAGGCTCAGATTCCATCCAAGACAAAATCTGATTCTTTGTGTCTTCGTCGTAATTTCCCTCAAGCCATGTTTTGGCCTTTTCTGTAGCTGTACTCATCGATAATCTAATTGCTGCAAATATATCGACTCCATCAAGCTATTCAGCTTCTTCAGGAACAGAATCATCGTGAAACTTTTGGTAGATCACATTTTCGAACAAATTAAAACCTTATCGCAGGGTTCTTGGGATTTGTGCATTATCAACACGGGTAGGAAGATTTAATGATTTTGACAAGAAGCTTACCGGCCGAAGCTTTCTACTAGTTTTGTGTTGAATGTTAAGCGATTACTTTGCAAAATATACAAAGGGCGATCTACCTGTAATCGCTGTTCTTGCTTTAGTAACGCTTGGAGTTCATCTGATCAACTTAGGAATGATGCCGCTCATTGCAGATGAAGGCATTCGAGCGACAGTCAGTTTGGAAATGCTAATTTCTGGGAATTGGCTAGAGCCGACTACGTGGGGAGAACCCTACTATTACAAAACACCACTTTACAATTGGATAGTTGCCGCATTTTTCTATCTCTTTGGTAGCAGCGAATTTGTTTTCAGGCTCCCTTCTGTTTTAGCACTCTTCGGATTAGGACTTAGTGTTTTTGTTATTGCTCGAGAAAGTCTGGGGAAAAAATTCGCCGCTTATGCTGCTTTCGCTTTTGTACTGAGCGGAAGAATCCTTACAAGGGATTCTATGTTAGGTCATATTGATCTGTTTTTCTCGCTCGTAACTTTCTGGCAGATCTATAGCATCTACTTTTTGATTAAAAAGAAAGACTTGCTAAAGTTTTTTGTGCTCAGCTATGGCCTTATGGCACTAGGGGTCTTAATGAAAGGCTTTCCCTCAATTTTGTTTCAAGTTTTAAGTCTTGCCATTATTGTCATCGAATCAAGGTCAATTAAACCCTTATTGAGATGGCAACATTTGCTTGGAATCTTACTAGGAATAGTGCTAGTCGCAGCCTACTTTATTCCATTTGCATTGCAAGGAGATGAACAGGCTTACCTCGATCGCTTAATGCGTCAGTCCAGTGAACCAACGCTTTTCAAGAAACACTTTATGGAACTTTTCATACAGCTGTTTAAATTTCCTTTTGAGCAGCTCCTCCATTTGTTTCCCACTTCCATTTTTCTCATTATTCTATCTAAAAAAGGGACCTTAAAGGCTATCTGGCAAAATCAGTTTCTGCGCTTTACTTTCTGGGCATTTGTTTTAAATGTCATACCCTATTACCTCTCTCCAGGCTATTACCCGCGTTACTTATTCATGCTTTATCCCTTGCTCTTTATAATTGCATTCTACCTCATCGGCAAAACAGAGTTAAACAGTTTCAATAAGGTCTTTAGTTTTTTCTGGCGCACACTATTGCTACTGATGTTTATCAGCATACCAATTGGTGCTTTCCTTCTTGAGATGGAACCAAAATGGCTCTATTACATCCTGGTTTTTGCCAGTATTATTCTGTGCAGTTTTATGTATCTGATGCATCGCAAAAAGGCCTTTAGCACCTATGTATTGGCCTTTGCAAGTCTGTTGCTGTTTCGTTTGATCTTTGATCTTGCTGTTATTCCTTATCGAGTGAACGAAGAGCGGGGTTCGAAGGTCCAGCAAAAGGAACATTGTGAACGAATTTTAGAAATTACCGAAGGGAAGTATATCGACGCGTGGAAACACGTCCCACTCTCTGAGAATTTCGCATTTTACATAGAGCGAGAAAAAATGCGCATCATTCGAAAGACTTATGATCTAGAATCTGGCATCTTCTACCTCATTCCCTCGGATGCCTCCGCAAAACTTGGTCTTAAAGAACATTATCGCTTTAAGACTGGCTATATGAATTCTGAAGTAGTTCTCGTTTACAAACCTTGAGAAGGAAGCCAAAAAAAATGCCCCAAGCATAAAGGCGAATCACCAATTTGCCTGGGGCAAAGACTGCTATGCGCAGCAAATATTATTTCACTTATCCTAGAGCGTATAGTCTAAGTAGAAATCTGAACTGATTTTAGAACCTGCACGTTTGATGTCCATGTTCACCTTCCAGTAACCGGTCATAGTAAAGTTCACCTTACCTGTGTAAATACCATTTCCAGATCCTGTTGGGTTAACATTTCCAGGAGAACCGTGATTCATTGTTGGCATCTCAGGCTCAATTTCGATAGTCAAACCATCAAGTGGAGGCCAGCTCATCATAGACTCTCTCTTAAAGACGGCTACTTCAAAATCATTCATCCCTACGATTGGATCTTCTTTCATTACCCAACATACAAAGAGTGAAGTGCTGTCATCAGTAGTTGTAAAACTGCCGCTAATACGATCAGTAGGCTCTTTCACTTCTACTTCAAGTATTTTTTCTTCATGAGCAGATTCAGCGTGATTATGGAATTCAATTTCAAGTCGCCACTGGCCGCCCAATGATCCCATTACGAAATAAACTCCCATTTCATAAAGTCCCTCATCATTCAAAGTAGATAGAGCCTCAGAAACAACCGGAGTTCCGTGTTCGTGTCCAGCATTCATTGCCATCATTGGTGTGACCTCAAAATGTCCATCATCTATTATACCGCCAGTTTCTGGATTTGTTGCGGCAAAGTATAGCGTGTTATATCCTACAACTAGATCTCCAGTAGAATAAACGGCTACATCTGTAGAGATATCAGCCAATTCAAATTCTCCAATTTTTTTCAGGTTTTCTGTATTTGGCCTTACAATCACAATAGTGTCATATTCGCACATGCCATCATCTTTTTTGGCCTTCTCGTCAAAATTTGTTGCTTTTTCATCCATACAGCCTTCCTTTTTACAAGAGTTAAGACTGCTCACTGCGCCTAAAGCCAGTGCAGGTATAAGTAGGCTGTATAAAGCCTTTTTTAATAATTTTTTCATGATTAGTAAGATTAAAGTTGATTCAATAGGTTAAAGTCCAGGGTATTTAGGATAGGACTATACTCTTGGAGGTGGAGTCTGAATTTGTATCAGCCACTCTGAATCACTCATCTTATAAGAGGAGCTTTGTGAAGTCTTCTCACCAAATTCTCGATGCACATTTTGCTCATCTTGATCGGCAAAGTAGAACATGAAATTTAGGCAATTGCTCATCCTTTCCTCAGTCTGAGAATTTCGAATCTCGACTAGTAAAGCATTCATTCGCTTTTTAAGAACACAGCGACCTTCGCAATTCAACTCAGGTTTATCTTTATTTTCACATAACTCCTGGGCTATGTAGGTCTGATCCTGTAAAAAATCGACTGCTACAAAAGTATTCCTGAGGCCTAAAAGACTCCCAACTATTACCATTATGATTTCAATCGATTTCATTATACTCAAATATCCACAAAAAACCCTGAACTAAGTGTACTAAATATTACACAACGAGCTAAAGGTCTTGCAATTACAGCCGATTAAAAAAGCTTTTAGAATCAAGACGTTCATAATCCTGAAACAGTTGAGAAGCAGTTTTATGCTGGGCTAGCTCATCCCAATATTCGATAATCTTATCCAAGCCCCTTGCTTTAAACCTACAACAGGCCAGATAAGATTTCATGACTTCCATAAAACTCGTGCCTTGAGCCTCGAGGCCTTCGTTAAGGAGATAAAAGTAACTGGCCCCTCCCCAATACATTCCAGGGTAATTTCTCTTTTCTTTCATGCTTTTACACATTTCCAACATGCTTTTGTTTTCCTTGACAAGAGGTTTGATTTTATCAAACTTGGAGGCATATTTAGCCTCCATGCTTTCTTCTGTATAAACTTTCATTTCAAGCATAATCTGACATTGTAGAAAGCTGGCAAAGCCTTCTGCAAACCATGAATTATCTTCCCCTAAGTATGGTAATGCAAGATGACTCATTTCATGAGGGGCAGTCCAATCATTTCGAAACTCCTCAAGACTAAAAGCGGGATCGACATGGAAATGAACTGCTTGATTCGGATATTTCCATGTATTTGCCCAGGGAACAGGCTCTCCTTTGCCTTCCATTCGATTCATATGAAAGTGCATTTTGAAAGGGAAGGATCCTATCGTTTTTTGAGTATGCTCTGCCACCTCAAACAGCCAAGTTTGAAGTTTCTCTTTTTCAAGTTCACTAAACTCGTCTTCCCAATGCCAAACGATTTGAGATTTCACTTCAATGGCCGAGCTCAAATGGCTACAAAGCAGAAAAAGAAAACCAAAGATGAATATTCGCATAAATGATAAACTTCAGAAAATTGTATTTAGTTCAAAGCTCATAATCTAGAAGGGCATAAAAAGTCAATTTTCAGACCTAGAACTCAAATTTTTTCGAAATAATTATACATCTCTTCACAATCGGTATCGGTGTCTTTTGGATAATCATGGACCAATAGTGCTCGATCTCCTACCCATATAATCATTGGGTCGTTGGTCTCATTGTTTAAACGGATTTCGAACTTATGGCTGTATGGATCTTCATTGATTTCTTCTTTCGAATCAAAAACGATTCTCTTGTTCCAAATTGTAGCTCCATTATGTCGAAAAATGAGTTTTCCTTTCTCTAAAAATTCTAATGAATAGGTATTGTCATTGCTCGCCTCATCTTCTAGAACATAATCCCAAGTCGAATCTACATCACAATGATTCGGGACTAGGATGGAGGCAGTCCAGTTCCATTTTCCTATTAACATGCTAGTCTCGCCTTCAAGTTTTTCTTTTTCGCAAGACAGCATCAAAATTAGAAGGCCTAATAGTATTGGATAAAACTTTTTCATCCTTAAAAGGTACGAAGAAAAGCTGTTAAAGGAAAAGACAGATTAGCTGCTAGTGTGTGAATGATTAGTGTGCGGAGTTAGGGAAAAAGACTTAGTCAATTTTAAGTTCTTTTTCCAAAAAAACTAATCCGTTTAATTCGGAGAGCCTTACGAAATATTCTCCCTTAGGAAGCTTTCTGAGATCCAAAGCTGGATTGTCATGTTCAGCAAAAACATTGAACAATGTAACCTTTCCAGTATCCTTTAATTGAAAAATTTCTGCGCGCCATTTTGTGTTTTCGGGAATATCTAGGCTAATCATTGCTTCATTCCGATTTTGAGCAATGAAATAGCCTTTATAGTCATCAGGTAACTTCTCTTGTGTTGGTATTTGTGCAGAGATGTGACTTGATAGTGCTAGACCAAAAACTAGAAGTATTGTGCTTATAACAGTCTTCATTTGGGTGCGTTTGAATATTTCAATTTAAGAAATGAATTTCTTTTTATAATTTCTAGTCCATAAAATACCGGTTTAAATCCATAAACAACCGTTTTGGTACAAGCCTAGAAGCTAAGGAATAGAGTAATGATGATTATTCGCCAGCTTATGGATGATGGAAGGGAGCTTCACTCTCTCTCGACCAATCGTTTAAATAGAAAAGCTTTTCCAGAACCAGACTTCAAATATTTCTCAAATGCAAAAGCTTGGTGTCTCTTTGGAAACTGAACTTTCAGAACCAAGCTAAATGATCTTCGATTTTTGGTAGAGCCAACCAAACCTAATTCATGCCTTTGAATTCTGTTATTGAGATTGCTCGTACACCCTGTGTAGAAATTGCCATCACTGCATTTCAAAACATAAACACTGAACCATTGCTTCATGATTCCAAAGTTCCATCTCTTAATTTCAGATTCAATGAAAAATGGAAATATCTGTATTCAAAAGTGTTCGAATCATGGAGATTTCCGCCGATAGACCCCTATAGAAGGCTTCCGCGGCACAACAAGCTCAGTATCTTCAGAAGATTATAGAATCGAGACAAAACACGCTAAACGAAGGGTTCTATAAACCTGGCGGTCTCCGCCGATCGAATGCCATGGAAGGCTTCCGCGGGACAACTCGCTCAATATCCTCAAAAGACTATTGAATCGAGACAAAACATTCTACACGAAGGGTCCAATAAACCTGGAGGTCTCCGCCGATCGAATGCCATGGAAGGCTTCCGCGGGGCAACTAGCTCAGGATCCTCAGAAGATTATTGAATCGAGACAAAACACGCTAAACTTTAGGGTTCGATAAACCTGGAGGTCTCCGCCGATCGACTGCCATAGCAGGCTTCCGCGGGGCAACTAGCTCAGGATCCTCAGAAGATTATTGAATCGAGATAAAACACTCTAAACGAAGGGTTCTATAAACCTGGCGGTCTCTGCCGATCGAATGCCATGGAAGGCTTCCGCGGGACGACTTGCACAATATCCTCAAAAGATTATTGAATCGAGACAAAACACGCTAAACTTAAGGGTTCGATAAACCTGGAGGTCTCCGCCGTAGCTCACTAATACAAAGCAAGGATATGGACTAAAAGAAATAACTCGAAGCCTTTCAGCTTCGAGTTATGACAAGTGCTCACCTTCGCTCCTCGCAAAATGCTGGGAGCTTCGGTGAGCGAAGGTGGAGCCGGAGGGATTCGAACCCTCGTCCAAACAAGGAAAACCAAAGCTTTCTACAAGTTTAGTTTCAACTTATTTTTCGACTTCATGCCGGCAAGAAACAACCAACAATGAAGCTTATTCTCTTAATTTTCGCTGAAATATCGAGACCCTATATCAACTAGATCACTTTATCCGCGCCTCAAATGAACATGGAAGTAATCAACCCATATTCTGAGACGTCTTGTTCCTCCATCTAATGAAGGAATTAAGCTAATTCAACTGAGTTGAAATTAAGCTGCAAGAGCGTAGTTATTGTCGCCAGTTAAAATTTGAAGCACTTTAGTAACGAGCTGCACTTCATGCCCGACTTGCTTACAGAGACCCTCATCTTGCTGTCGAAACCAGTCGGCCCCATATTCTTAAAGAACGAATAACAAAGATACTGAACAATATGACTATGTTTGAGTCTTAACAAGCTTTAAGCATGCTGAAGATTGGAATTATTAGAGAGAGAAAAAATCCACCGGACGAAAGGGTAGCCTTTTCTCCAAAGGATTGCGCGAAATTGAAAGCAAGTCCGAATATCGACCTCAAAGTTGAGAAGAGTGAAATTCGACGCTTCAAAAACGAGGAGTACAAAAAACGCGGCGTTAAAATGACCACCGACCTCTCCGACCGTGAAGTTTTGTTCGGGGTAAAAGAAGTCCCAATTGATGCTTTAATGCCGAACAAAAGCTATTTCTTCTTTTCTCACACGATTAAAAAGCAGGCTTACAATAAAGCCCTGCTACAAGCCATTCTAGAAAAAAATATCACCCTCTTAGATTATGAATGCCTGACTGATGAAAAAGGAATGCGTTTAGTAGCATTTGGTAGATATGCAGGCATCGTTGGCTGCTACAATGGCCTCTACGCCTTTGGAAAGAAAACTAAGAAGTTTGACCTCAAAAGGGCATTTCAATGCGCTGACCGCGGTGAAATGGAGCGCGAACTCAAAAAAGTAAAACTAGGTAGAGCAAAATTGGTTCTTACCGGAAGAGGTCGTGTTGCAGGAGGTGCTTTAGAAATATTAAAAAAACTCGGGATTAAACAAGTAAGCCCACAGGAATTCCTCGAACAGCAATTTGACACGACAGTGTTCACACAACTAGCTGTTACCGATTACAATAAGCGCAAGGATGGTTCTAGCGGATCAATGAAAGAATTTTTTACTCAACCAGATCTTTATGAAAGCGACTTTATGCGCTTCGCTGAAGTAGCAGATATCTATGTAGCTTGTCATTTTTGGAAAGATGGCTCTCCCTTCATCTTTAGTCGTGAAGATGCAAAGTCATCCAAGTTCAAGATTGGAACCATCGCCGATATTTCTTGCGACATTGATGGCCCGGTAGCTTCTACCCTTCGACCATCAACCATTGCGGATCCATTATATGGTTATGATCCAAAGACTGAAATGGAAACAGAAATTGACAATGTAGGAGCCATTACAGTGATGGCTGTAGATAATTTGCCCTGCGAATTACCAAGGGATTCATCCTCAGAGTTTGGAGCGGATCTTATCAGAGAGGTTCTTCCATCACTTTTCAATGGAGATAAAGATGGCATTCTCGAACGTGCAACTATCGCCAAGGAAGGAAGCCTGACTGAGCGTTATTCTTATTTAAAGGATTGGGTCGAAGCTTAATTAGGCCTTCAAGGAATCGATTGCCGCTTCCTGATCTTCTGCTTTGAACACATAAGATCCTGCGACCAATACATTGGCACCAGCCGCAACGAGTTGAGGTCCGATTTTATCATTCACACCTCCATCAACTTCAATATAAAGATTCGGGTTTGAGTCTTTAGACATTGCTTTCACATCTGCTACTTTTTTTAGGGCATTTGGAATAAAGCTCTGACCTCCAAAGCCAGGATTAACACTCATTATGAGCACTAAATCTAAGTCTTCAATGATATCTTCTAAAACCGAAACAGGGGTATGTGGATTAAGAGACACTCCCGCTTTCATGCCCTCCGCCTTGATTTCTTGAATCGTGCGATGTAAATGTGTACAGGCCTCATAGTGGACTGTTAGAATATCTGCTCCTGCTGCTTTAAAATCTTTGATGTAACGCTCTGGTTGTACAATCATAAGATGTACGTCGAGCGGTTTTGTAGCATGCTTCTTAAGGAACTTGATTACGGGCATTCCAAAAGAAATATTTGGAACGAAAACACCATCCATAACATCCACATGGTACCAGTCAGCATTTGAGCGATTTAACATATCACAATCTTTGGCCAAGTGGCCAAAATCAGCTGAAAGTACAGAGGGGGCTATAAGTGTTTCCATTGCGCAAAAATAGGAAACACTTTTAGAGGATCATCCCAAATACTGTTTAAGTAATGTACTGCGCGAAGTTTTTCTCAAACGACGAATTGAACGCTCCTTTATCTGCCTAACACGCTCTCTTGTGAGATCGAATTTCTCTCCTATCTCATCAAGGCTTAGTGGATGCTTTCCAGTTAAACCATAGAACATATTGATGATCTCTTTTTCACGAGGTGATAAGGTTGCAAGTGAGCTTTGGATTTCACGTCTCAATGACTCGTGCAACAAGCCATACTCTGGCGAAGGGACATCGTTTTCAGCGATTACGTCATATAAATTGCGATCGTCATCTTCCATTCCAGGAAATGGTGCATCCATTGAAACGTGCTTTCCATTGTTTCGCATGGAGTACTTCACTTCCTTCTCAGAAAGCTCAAGGTTTTCTGCTATTTCATCAACATTCGGCGGACGTTCATACTCTTGTTCCAAGCGAGCATAGGCCTTGTTCACTTTGGAGATCGTTCCAATCTTATTAAGCGGCAGTCTTACTATTCTCGACTGCTCCGCTAAAGCTTGTAAAATAGACTGGCGAATCCACCAAACTGCATAGGAAATGAACTTAAATCCCCTCGTTTCATCGAAGCGTCGGGCTGCTTTAATCAAGCCCAAATTACCCTCATTGATAAGGTCGGGAAGCGTCAATCCCTGATTTTGATATTGCTTCGAAACAGATACTACAAAGCGCAAATTAGCCTTGGTCAAACGCTCTAAAGCGTCCTGATCTCCTTGTTTTATGAGTTTAGCAAGCCTAACTTCCTCATCTGCATTGATGAGATCGACTTTAGCAATTTCTGATAAATATTTATCAAGGGAGGCTATCTCCCTGTTGGTAATTTGCTTGGTGATTTTTAGTTGACGCATATTCTATTTTGAGAGGACGTGTATGCCCTGTCATAAATAGTATACGCAACTATGCTTCTTCAGGTTTGGGAAGAAGTACTTTACGGGAAAGCTTCAACTTACCTGATTTTGGATCTACCGCGATAAGCTTAACCTCAACCATTTCGCCTTCTTTAAGCTCATCTTCGACCTTGTTCACACGTTTGTGATCAATTTCTGAGATGTGAAGTAATCCGTCCTTATTAGGCATAATTTCGATGAACGCACCAAAAGTGGTAATCGATTTTACTTTACCCTTATAGATCTCTCCTACTTCTGGTCTTGCAGTAATTCCTTTAATTCTTTTCAAGGCTTTTTCAATAGAGGCTAAATCATCAGACATGATTTCCACCACACCTTTTTCATCAACTTCTTCGATCGTAATATTAGCACCACTCTCTTTTTGAATCTCTTGAATTATTTTTCCTCCAGGGCCAATAACAGCGCCAATGAACTCTTTGTCAATAAATAAGGTCTCAATTCTAGGAGCATGTGCTTTATAATCAGCTCTCGGCTCAGCAATTGCTTTTGACATCTCTCCAAGGATGTGAAGACGACCTTCTTTTGCTTGTTCCAGTGCTTGGATCAAAACTTCATAAGGTAAACCGTCTACTTTGATGTCCATTTGACATGCAGTAATTCCTTTTTCAGTTCCTGTAACTTTAAAGTCCATATCGCCTAGGTGATCCTCGTCTCCAAGAATATCACTCAATACAGCATACTTACCTTCTTCGTCCATGATCAATCCCATGGCAATTCCTGAAACTGGCTTCTTTAAGCCAACACCTGCATCCATCAAGGCCATTGAACCAGCACAAACTGTAGCCATTGAAGATGAACCGTTAGACTCAAGCACATCAGAAACAATTCTTAGTGTATAAGGATTTCCTTCTTCTACACTTGGAATCATCGGCTTCAAAGCTCTTAAAGCTAGATTTCCATGACCAACTTCTCTTCTTGAAGTTCCCATCATTCTTTTCACCTCACCTGTACAGAAAGGAGGGAAATTGTAATGAAGTAATATTCTTTGGGTTCCTTGGTTAAAGGCACCATCAATCAACTGCTCGTCAGTTTTGTTTCCAAGTGTAACCGTGGTTAAAGACTGAGTCTCTCCTCTTGTGAATACACTTGATCCGTGTGCCATTGGCAAGTAGTCAACCTCACACCAGATATCTCTGATTTGATCTGTCTTTCTACCGTCAAGTCTTACTCTCTCATCAAGAATAACTCTTCTTACTGCCTCTTTTTTAACTTTTCCGAAGTACTGAGAAATGAGTGAAGCTTTTTCTTCAAGTTCTTCTTCAGTGAACTGAGCTTTAAGATCTTCAGCAATCTTATTGAATGCGTCTGTTCTTTCTTGTTTTTCTGAAGCGTTACGTGCAACCTGAGCACAGGCATCATAAGAATGATCCTTCACTTTCTGAAGCAATGCATCATCACCTTCTGGTTTAGCCCAATCTCTTCTTGGGGCATCTCCTCTAACTTCTTTTCCGAGGTCAATTTGAAGTTGACACTGTTCTTTAATTGCTTCGTGAGCAACTTTGATACCTTCAACCATGTCGCTTTCCGACACTTCTTGCATTTCACCTTCAACCATTACGATGTTCTCCATCGTAGCGGCAACCATAAGGTCAATATCTGCCATTTCAAGGTCAGACTTTGCTGGGTTGATAACAAAACGGTCACCAATTTTAGCTACTCTAACTTCAGAAATAGGATCTCCAAAAGGAACATCAGAAACTGCAATTGCAGAAGCGGCAGCAAAACATGCTAACGAATCTGGCATCGTTTCAGGATCAGATGAGATTAAGGAAATTAATACTTGTGTTTCGTTCTTGTATCCATCTGGAAACATCGGACGCAAGGCACGGTCTACTAATCTGGAAACCAAAATTTCTGATTCCGATGGACGTGCTTCTCTTTTAAGGAAACCCCCTGGGAAACGACCAGCGGCCGCATATTTTTCTCTGTAATCAACCGTTAGTGGGAAAAACGGAGCGTTTGGCTCGCCTTCTGTTTTTGATACAACTGTAGCAAGCAACATGGTGCCGCCTGCTTTAACTACTACTGAACCGTGAGCCTGAGTGGCCAATTTGCCGGTTTCTACAATAATCTCTTGTGAGCCAATCTTTATGGCTTTGTTTACTACTTTCTTCATGAATTTATTTGCTTATGCGCTAAGCAGACAGGAAAACAAAAAAGGCAACCGAAATTGCCTTTTATAATGAATTACTTTCTGAGATTCAGCTTCTTAATAATCGCTCTGTACCGTTCGATATCTTTTGCTTTTAAATAATCGAGTAACCTTCTTCTCTTACCTACCATTGCAATCAATGAGCGTTGGGTTGCAAAATCTTTTCTGTTTTGCTTCAAATGCCCAGTCAAATGGTTGATACGCGTCGTAAAAAGAGCTATTTGTCCTTCGGAAGTTCCGGTGTCAGATTCTGACTTTCCGTGTGATTTGAAAATCTCTTTTTTTTCTTCTGTGCTTAACGACATCTTCTATACTTACTTTATAGTCCTATTAATTTAAGGCGGCAAAGGTAAATTATTATTTGATAACTACAGCTTTAGCTATTAAACATTTTAAGAAGCAATGAAAGTTTTGCTTTCATATTCTTTCTATGAACTATAAAATCAAGGAAGCCATGTTCAAGAAGGAATTCTGAGGTTTGAAATCCTTCAGGAAGATCTTTTCCTATTGTTTCTTTAATTACCCTCGGACCTGCAAAACCAATCAATGCTTTCGGTTCTGCGATATTCACATCTCCTAACATGGCATATGAAGCAGTTACTCCACCCGTAGTCGGGTCAGTTAATAATGATATGTATGGTATTTTTTCCTCTGCAAGCAATGCCAACTTTGCTGAAGTTTTAGCCATCTGCATCAACGAAAGTCCAGCTTCCATCATGCGCGCTCCACCTGATTTTGAAATAATCATGAAAGGAGTTTTGTGCTTCAGACAATAATCAATTGCCAAGGATATTTTTTCTCCAACCACAGAACCCATAGATCCACCAATAAAGGCAAAGTCCATACAAGCAATCATTAAATCTTGCCCGTCAAGTTTTCCATGTGCTGTTCTGATTGCATCTTTAAGCTGAGTTTTTTCTTGAGAACTCTTTAGGCGATCAGTATATTTTTTGGTGTCCTCAAATTTTAGAGGATCTGTTGCCCGCATTCCTTTATTAATCTCTGTGAATTTTCCATCATCAAACAAAATGCTGAAATACTGCTTAGACCCAATTCTTACATGGTAATCATCCTCTGGACTGACATATAGATTTTCGCGTAACTCATTAGTTTCTATAATCTTTCCGGTTGGTGTTTTATACCAAAGCCCTTCAGGAGTTTCTTTCTTTTGAGTTGTTGGAGTTGTTATCCCCTTTTTCTCTCTATTAAACCAAGCCATAATTCGAATTTAGGCAATTGTAATTTGGTCTTCCAGATATACATCCTGAACCGACTGAATAAGCTCTATTCCTTCTTGCATCTCCTTTTGGAAAGCTTTTCTTCCAAGTATTAATCCATGTCCACCTGCTCTTTTATTGATTACTGCAGTTTCAACAGCATCTGCTAAGTCGGAATCTCCAGAAGAAGCTCCTCCCGAATTTATCAATCCTATCTTTCCCATATAGCAGTTAGCCACTTGGTAACGCGTAAGATCAATTGGGTGATCAGTAGTTAACTCAGAATATACTTTAGGATGTGTTTTGCTATAACCAACCGCATTAATCCCACCATTATTGGTTGGTAATTTTTGCTTGATGATATCGGCTTGAATTGTAACTCCAATGTGATTTGCTTGTGAAGTAAGGTCGGCAGCAGTATGATAATCTACTCCGTCTTGTTTAAAAGCATCGTTTCTTGTATAACACCAGAGAATAGTCGCCATTCCCAGCTCATGTGCTCTTTCAAATGCAGCAGCTACTTCCTGAATTTGTCGCTCTGAACCTTCTGAGCCAAAATAAATGGTTGCACCCACTGCCGCAGCTCCCAAATTCCAAGCTTCGTCTACCGAACCAAACATAATTTGATTGTAGGTATTAGGATAGCTCATCAATTCGTTGTGATTGATTTTAACAACAAAAGGAATCTTATGTGCATACTTTCTTGAACAAGAAGCTAGAACTCCAAAAGTTGAAGCCACACCATTGCACCCAGATTCAATAGCCAATTTCACGATGTTCTCAGGGTCGAAATAAATTGGATTAGGAGCAAACGAAGAACCTGCAGTATGCTCAATTCCTTGATCTACTGGCAATATAGATAAGTAGCCAGTTCCTCCAATTCTTCCATGAGAATAAAGGCTTTCTAAACTTCTTAGGACTTGTGGACTCCTGTTCGAATGAATAAATGATTCATCTACAAAATGCTCAGAAGCCAATCGGATATTTGATTTATCGATTGTTTGACATTTGTGATTTAACAAGCTCGAGGCCTTATCTCCAAGAAGTCTCTCTATATTATTTAGTGTGCTCATGCATTCTTATTATTAAGGCGTCAAATGTAGAAAAATCGTTCTCTCCGTATTAGACTGTTTCTGCTTTTAAAGTCAATTGTTCTTTATAGGCTTCTAAGCCAAGGCTCAAGCAGATAAGCGACTTTTTAAGATCTTCAACATTAAGCACGTAGGCCAAACGAACTTGGTTTTTACCGAGATCTGGTTTTGAGTAAAATCCATTGGCTGGGGCAAGCATTACTGTTGAACCTTCATGTTCAAAGCTCTCCAACATCCACCGGCAAAAATCTTCAGCATCTTCAATTGGAAGTGCTGCAACGCAGTAGAATGCTCCCATAGGCATTGGGCACATAACTCCCGGTATCTCATTTAAAGCATTCACCATCAAATTCCTTCGGTGGGTGTACTCTTCGGTGACTTCATCAAAATACTCCTGACCAGTATCTAAGGCGGCTTCTCCAGCTATTTGTCCAAATGTTGGAGGACTAAGTCTGGCTTGTGCAAACTTCATCATCGTATCCATAACAGTTTGATTTTTGGTTACAACTGAACCGATACGTGCTCCACACATACTATATCTTTTCGAAACAGAATCAATCATGATTGCGTGCTCTTCAAGACCCTTAACCGACATGATAGACTTGTGCTCACGGCCATCATAGCAAAACTCCCTGTAAACTTCATCAGCAAAAACAAAGAGATCATAGTTAATAGCGAATTCTGCAATTTTCTGAATCTCTTGATCAGTGTATAAATATCCAGTTGGATTGCCTGGATTGCACACCAAAATAGCCTTTGTTCTATCATTGATTTGATCCTCTATTTTACTCAAGTCAGGAAGCGCAAAACCACTATCAATTCTTGAAACAATAGGCACTACTTTCACTCCAGCAGCAGTTGCAAAGCCATTATAGTTGGCATAAAACGGTTCTGTAACAATCACTTCATCCCCCGGATCTAAACAAGACATAAAGCCAAAGAGCAAAGCTTCTGAACCACCCGTAGTAATCATCACATTGTCGGCAGAAATTTCAAGACCAATATTCTGATAATATTTTGCGAGCTTTTCACGATAACTGGTGACTCCACCCGAAAGACTATACTCAACAACTTCGAGATCTATATTTCTAATAGCATCTAAAGCTTTTTGTGGTGATTTGATGTCGGGTTGTCCAATGTTTAGGTGAAAGACGTTCACCCCTCTTTTTTTTGCTGCTTCAGCATAAGGCACCAGTTTACGTATTGGAGACTCTGGCATTTGCCTTCCTTTATTAGAAATTGCAGGCATATTTTAGAATTTTGAAGCCACGAAAATAGCCCTTTACGGATAATTAGGGCATAAAAAAACCTCCTAGAATGAAAATCAATCTAGGAGGTTAAAATAAGTTTCGCCTTACTTACTTGCTCACTGGCGCTCCAGGAGAAGCTTGCTTCACAGGAACAGCTGGTGCTGCTGCTACCTTAGGCTCAATATTACCTTTGATTCTAATAACCTTTGTAGGTGTGTTGCTCGCATTGGAAGTAATAGTTACCGACTTGTTTATAGGTCCAATACGATTGCTATCATACTTCACCTTAATTGCAGCACTCTCACCTGGCTTGATCGGTTGACGTGGCCAACTTGGAACAGTACATCCACATGATCCTCTTGAGTTACTGATAATAAGAGGCTCCATTCCAGTATTAGTAAATTTAAATTCCGTTGAGGCATCTCCGCCTTGTGTAAGTGTTCCGAAATCATGAACTTCTTTTTCAAATTCAATTTCAGGTCCACCACCTACTGTTTGCTGAGCAAACGACACCATCCCTGAGGCGGCGATAAAACTTAATGATAATAGGATCTTCTTCATAATGCTTAATGTTTGTAGCAAATGTATACCCAGATGACTGCTTGATAAAGATGATTAACAAAAAAATAACAGCGATCTTTAAGAGGGTAATCTAAAGCAAACCCATTAGGTCACTTGTTCCAGGACTGCGCTCAACATTGAAGCCTTCCCCAAACTCCTTTTGGATAACACGGCCAAATTGACGAGCCCTCCCATCCAGAAAATCGAAAAAGCCCTTAGTACTAATAGGGCTTTCAGGCTCCTTTGTATCAGGATCGTAAAACTGAGAAGAAAATGCTTTAATACTTTTTAGCTTATCCTCCCAATGCTCTGAAATATCAACCACAATATCAGGCTTGATCCAGCGATCTTGTATGTACCTATAAATCACCTTAGCTCTCCATGCATCTTGATTTTCATTTTCAAACCTAGTCTCAACTTTTCTCAGTCCTGAAATAAAATTCGCCCGACTTACAAGATCACCTCCACGCGAATGATCTGGATGACGGTCGGAAACTGAATTACAAAGAATTATTTCTGGTCTGAAATATCGAATCTGCTCTGCTACTTTGAGCATACTCTCCTCATTGATTTCAAAGAAACCATCTGATAAACCAAGATTTACTCTTTTCTCAACTCCAAGAATTTTTGCAGAATTATTTGCCTCTACCAATCGCAGTTCTGCACTGCCACGTGTACCTAATTCACCAGCACTAAGATCCACTATACCAACCTTATAACCTTTACTCACATGCGCAAGTACAGTTCCTGAACATGCCAGTTCCACATCATCTGGATGTGCACCAAAAGCAAGAATATCTACCTTCATCGCTGAGCTTATTACTTTTGCACAAATGTATAATTCTCACGAAGCAGTTTATGTCCGCACTATTACAGGAGCTTAAGTCACTCATCATACTAGAGTGGAAACTCGAATGGAAGCAGAAAACTGCACTGAGCAGTATTTTCATTTATCTGCTTTCCACATTGTTCGTAGTATACCTTTCTGTGAAACGAGTAGTAGACATTCCTACTTGGAATGCACTTTTTTGGCTAGTCATCATTTTTGCAGCCGCTAACGGTGTCAACCGGAGTTTCAGCAGCGACTCAAAAGGACGAATGCTAATGATGTATAGTCTGGTCAGTCCACAAGCTTTCATCATCAGTAGAGTTATTTATAACTCCATTCTGATTTCACTCTTAAGTCTGGGTTGCATAGTCTTTTACACCTTATTTTTAGAGAACCCAATTCAAAACATGGCATTGTTCATTCTGGCAACTACCCTTGGAGCCATCGGGTTTTCAAGTATCCTTACCTTGGTAAATGCCATAGCACTCAACACCAAAAATTCTGCTTCTATGAGTGTAATCCTCGGCTTTCCGATATTGCTTCCTCAGTTAATGATCAGCCTAAAACTATCGAAGTTCGCCATTGATGGATTAAGCGCTACGGTTTACTCAAAATACCTGCTCAGCCTAGGCCTTTTAGACCTAGCAATTCTGGTTCTTGCGCTGCTATTATTTCCGTACCTTTGGCGCGATTAAAACAAGGGTATAATTGAGCGGGATTTGGTGGAAAATATTAGCTGTACTTTTGGTATCATACGCCATTGTCGGAGGTATGCTTTTAGACGTACCTGAGCTTCCGATTCTTAACGAAAGCATCCGTAACCTATACTACCACGTAACCATGTGGTTTAGCATGATGTTACTTCTTCTTGTTTCATTTATAGGGAGCATCCGATTTCTTTTAACTGGCCAATCAAAATTCGATCGAATAGCATTACACAGTGCTTACGTTGGCATTAGCCTTGGCATTCTAGGGATATTAACTGGCTCACTTTGGGCTAAGTTCACATGGGGCGCATTCTGGGTAAGTGACCCCAAGCTTAATGGCGCTGCGGTTACGCTGCTGATATATATTGCCTATCTCATCCTAAGGAACAGTATCGAGGACGAATCAAAACGACCAAGGATTTCTGCCGTTTACAATATTTTTTCCTTCGTTTTATTGATTGTATTCTTGGTGATTCTTCCCAGAACTACAGACTCATTACACCCTGGCAATGGAGGAAATCCTGCCTTTAGCACCTACGACCTAGATAGCACCATGCGTATGGTGTTTTATCCGGCGATCATTGGATGGACGCTTTTTGGTTGGTGGATGGTTCAACTAAGTATGCGCCTAAGTGTTTTAAATGAAAAATATGAAGACAATGACATTTAAGAAACTCATCGGCAGCATCAGTTTGATGTTTATGAGCCTCATGGCTTCAGCTCAAGATGGGGTTGAAATGGCAGACCTTATGCGGTCAAATGGAAAAATATTTGTTGTCGTTGGCGTGCTATTAATCATATTTCTTGGCCTCACTAGCTTTATGGTTATTCTAGAACGCAAATTGAGCAAACTGGAAAAAAAAGCTTCTGAGAAATGAAAAAATCATACATCCTTGGTATCATCATAATTGCTTTAGCCATTGGCGCAATGATCAGCTCACTGTCTGACTCAAGTACCTATGCCGATTTTAGCGAAGCAGAATCAAACCCAGGTAAGGAATTTCATGTTGTAGGAACGCATGCGAAAGAAAAGGAGTCTTTGTACGAACCTGAAAAAAACCCAGATCTCTTCACTTTTTACATGAACGACAATAATGGGGTTGAAAGAAAGGTATACCTGCATAAAAGCAAACCTCAAGACTTTGAGCGTTCGGAGCAGATCGTACTTATCGGAAAGTCTGTTGAAGGAGAATTTCATGCCAGTGATATTTTGATGAAGTGCCCTTCTAAATATAACGACGGAGTACCTCAAGCTACTGCACAAAACCAGGAATCCTAGTATGGAAATAATTTATGAAGACGAAAGCCTTTGGGCTGGTCAGCTCGGAAACCTCTTTGTTGTTCTTTCTTTCGTTGCAGCTGCCTTGGCCTGTTTCTCGTTTATTAAGGCAAGTTCCTCAGAAGAAAAGTCATGGCTCAAATTAGGTCGACAAGCTTTTATAGTTCATAGCATTTCTGTTTTTGGAATGATTGCAGTGTTGTTCACAATGCTCGTTAATCAGATGTACGAATACCATTATGTATGGCAGCACTCCAATTCTGAGATGCCATTGCGTTTTATCTTCTCATGTTTTTGGGAAGGCCAAGAAGGCAGCTTCCTGCTTTGGACCTTTTGGCATGTAGTGTTATCATTCTTCCTTTTAGGCAGAATAGGAAGATGGGAAGCACCTGTACTTGCTACAATTTCTTCAGTTCAGGTTTTCCTTAGCTCCATGCTTTTGGGGGTTTATATTTTCGAATACAAACTGGGAAGCAATCCTTTTTCAATTCTACTTAGAGAACACCCTGACTTTGCCGGCTTGCCCCTCTTCAGAAATCCAAATTATTTAGAAAATCTAGACGGACGTGGACTCAATCCTTTGCTGCAAAACTATTGGATGACGATTCATCCGCCTACTTTATTTCTAGGCTTTGCTTCTACCTTAATACCCTTTGCTTTTGCCATAGCTGGACTCGTTCGGAAGGAATTTACAGATTGGATGAAACCGGCTTTGCCTTGGGCCTTCTTTGGCGTTATGGTTCTTGGAACTGGCCTCCTTATGGGGGGGGCTTGGGCCTATGAAGCCTTAAGCTTTGGTGGCTTTTGGGCATGGGATCCAGTTGAAAATGCATCCCTAGTTCCTTGGCTCACTTTTGTTGGAGCAGCTCACTTAATGCTCATCCATAAAAACAAAGGCAGTTCACTTTTTGGGGCGCTCTTTCTTACGCTAATCAGTTTTCTACTTATCCTCTATTCAACTTTTTTAACTCGAAGTGGGATATTAGGTGACACCTCTGTCCACGCATTTACCGATTTAGGAATGTCAGGACAGCTATTGATTTACTTATTGTTTTATGTGGGTCTTTCTGCTTGGCTTCTTGCGGTGAATTACAAGAAACTTCCTAAAACAAAAACAGAAGAGTCCTTGTGGTCTCGAGAATTTTGGATGTTCATAGGAGCCTTAACACTTCTGATCGCTGCATTCCAAATTAGCTTTACAACTTCTCTTCCCGTGATCAATAAGGTGTTCGGAACAAAACTAGCCTCCCCAGTCGACCCGATCGACCATTACAATTCTTGGCAAGTGCCTTTTGCGATTGTCGTTGGTCTCGTTATTGGCTTTGGTCAATTTTTGAGGTACAAAAAGACTGATGCAAAAAAGCTTTTTAAGGATATCTTTTATGCTCTTGCAGGCTCCTTAGTCTCAACCTTCCTCATTGGAATGGGCCTCGAAATGACTAACCCATTTTACGTAGCGCTGTTATTTGCATCACTCTTTGCAGTAGCCGGAAACCTGAACTACTTCATTAAAGTTTTAAAAGGCAAAGTAAAATTTGCTGGTGCAAGCATCGCACACATGGGATTTGGATTGATCCTTCTAGGGGCACTAATCTCTACGGCCAAAAGCACAAAAATTTCTGTAAACACCTCTGGGATTGACATTACCGCCCTTGGAGAAACCATGGATAATCGCGAAAACATTCTCCTAATGAAAGGCGACACCCTTCCGATGGGTAATTATCATATTACTTACAATGGCAAATTAAAAGAGGGAAAAGACGTAAAGTTTCAGGTTGATTTCTTGAAGAAAACTGAGGACAATAAATATTCAGAAGCCTTCAGCCTCCAGCCTTTTGTTCAGCTTAACCCAAGAATGGGCAATGTTCCTGAACCAGATACTAAGCACTTCTTAACTCACGATATTTATACGCACGTGACTTATGCTATTCTCGAGCAAAAAGAAGAGAATTTGAAATATGAGGAAAAGGAAGACAGACAAGTAAAACCAGGAGACACCTTGTTCTTCGAAAACTCAATCGCCTATTTCGACTCAATAACTAGAATTGATGACCCATCAAAAATTGAAGGCCTAGAAAACTCTGATTTGGCAGTACAAGCCAGCTTTACCGTCTTTGATTTTAACACCAAAAGCTACCAATTGAATACGATTTTAGCCCTCCGCGATAGTTCATTCACTGTAACGATTCCAGGAAAACTCGAAGCAGCAGGATTAATGCTCGCTTTTGCAAAACTCAATCCCGATGATGGAATTGTAAGTCTAAAGGTTTCGGAAAGAGCTCAGAAAAAGAGAGATTTCATTGTAATGCAAGCCATTGTCTTTCCTTACATCAACTTACTTTGGATGGGCTGTATATTGCTCATAATTGGTACATTTATCGCCCTTTACACAAGGATTAAAAACACCAATTGGAAGAAATTAAACGAATAAGTATCATCGGATCTGGCAATGTTGCCACCCTGCTTTCTCTTGCCTTAAAGGAGAAAGGAATACAAATTCATCAAGTTTATAGCCGAACCTTAGCTCACGCTAACCTTCTTGCTGACAAGCTTCAAGCCGCTGCGGTGAATCAAATAAAATACATTGACGACAGCGCGGATTTGTACATTTTTTGCCTTAAAGACGATGCCTATTCTGAGCTACTTTCAGAATGGACTTTAAAGGACAAAAACATGGTACACACTTCAGGTAGTCTGTCGAGTTCTATGTTTGCTGCTCACAGCAATTCACGTGGAGTTTTTTACCCTTTTCAAAGTTTCTCAATCGATCGAGAAATTGACTTCAGCGAGATTCCAATATTTATTGACGCTGAATCTCCAGAGCTGTTATCAGGGCTTCAAAAACTCGGACAAAAGTTGGAAACTAAAGTGGTTCAGTTTGATCACGAACAAAGAAAAATCTATCATTTGGCAGCAGTTTTTGCGAATAATTTCGTGAACAGACTTTATCATATTGCTCAAGAAATTTGTGAAAGCGAGAGTTTAGATTTCGATTTGATTCGGCCTTTGATAAAAGAAACTTCTAATAAGGTCATGGATGCCTTACCTTCAGACATGCAAACTGGGCCAGCTAAGCGTGTGGATTTAGAGCTTTTGAATATTCATTATTCATCCTTATCTGGAAATCTCGACAAACAAAAGGTCTATCAAATCCTTTCAGAAAGCATCATCAAAGCCCAAAAAGCTCATGACTAAACATTACCTAGAAAAGTTTGAAGACATCAGCACCTTCATGTTTGATGTGGATGGAGTTTTAACTGATGGCACTGTTGGTTTAGTTCCTGGCGGAGAACAAGTAAGAACAATGTACGTTCGTGATGGCTATGCGCTGCAACTAGCGGTTAAAATGGGTTACCGCATCGTAATAATCACAGGGGGCTCAAGCCAGGAGGTAAAAGAACGTTTGCTAAAGCTTGGCGTAAAAGATATTTTTCTTGGCGTAGATAATAAGCTTGAAGTATTCAATCAGTACATGTCCAAAAATGAACTTGAAAAAAGTGAAGTCCTGTATATGGGTGACGACATTCCGGACTACCTAGTCATGAAAAAAGTTGGCCTTGCTGTTTGTCCCTCCGATGCAGACCACGAAATCAAAAACATATCTGATTACGCATCTGAAAAGAGAGGTGGAAATGGCTGTGTGAGAGACATCATTGAAAAGGTAATGCGGGTTCAAGGAAAATGGTTCACTGAGGATGAACAAGAAGAAAAATTTAAAAAGTTCTTCTGGTAATGAATCCAATACTAGCTTTTCTGAAAGCCTCTCGATGGCTCAACCTGCTGATCATTGCTTACACACAAATAGCAATTAAATATTTTGTGATGGATCCTTTTATTCGGTTCCATGACTTAGAGCCTGCTTTGAGCAATTTAGATATGATGATGCTCATCGGCTCCACTTTGCTTATCGCAGCAGCTGGAAACATCATCAATGACTATTTCGATTTAAAAATTGATCGCATTAATAAGCCCGATCGCATTGTGGTTGGACGCTTTATTAAAAGACGCCATGCTATGGCCGCTCATATTGCTCTCACTACAATTGGATTAATAATTGGTACCGCACTTTCAATTAAAGTGGGTATTTGGCAGTTGTTTTTCATCCACGTATTTTGGATTATTACCCTCTGGTATTATTCCACTGAACTTAAATACTTATTCTTTTGGGGAAACCTCGCTGTTGCAGCCTGCATAGCCATGGTACCTCTCTCGGTTGGACTTTTTGAAATCCCAACTTTGCTTGGAAACTACACCGAACAGCTTCAAGAACTAGATGAAATACGCTATTTCTTCAGGCAATTTACTTACCATCTGTTCTTTTGGGTACTCGGTTTTACTGCCTTTGCCTTCCTGGTAACTTTGGCGAGGGAAATCACTAAAGACATTATTGATATAGAAGGAGACAAAGCCTTCTACTGTAAAACGGTTCCTATTTCTCTGGGAATTCCAAAAACCAAAATTTTCGTTTCTGTGATTTATGCTTTAATACTTTTTGGAGTACTTTTCATTCAACAAGTGTATGTTCCAGATCTATACAGCACAATCTATTTAGGAATCCTTGCAATTCTTGTTATCGCAACTACCATGCTCACATATAGGGCTCAGAACAAGGCTGAGTTCAAGCGTGCCAGCACCTTCAATAAGATCTTAACGGTTCTCGGGATTTCTTATTCAATTATTGTTCTTGTACAGCTAAGTTAATTGTGTTAAACGAGGTCCTCAAGGAAAGAAATGTAATCCTAGGCTCAGAATCTCCAAGGAGAAGAGCTTTGCTCAAAGGACTCGACATTGAGTTTGAAGCTATTTCGATAAATGCCGATGAGACTTTTTCAAACACCCTGAAGCTTGAAGAAGTTCCAGAATTCTTGGCAAGAAAAAAATCCAAGTCTTTTCAAAGAGATCTTCTAGAGAAGGAACTTTTGATCACTGCTGATACTGTTGTTATTTTAGGAGAGCAAATCCTAAATAAACCCAGGGATAAAGCGGAAGCAAAAAGCATGTTATCTTCACTTTCAGGAAACACACACCGCGTAATAACTGGTGTATGCCTCACCTCTTTGAAGGGACAACATTCTTTTAGAGACGAAACCAAAGTGAGCTTCTCGCAACTCAATGAAGCTGAGATTGACTACTACCTCAACCACTACAAACCCTACGATAAGGCTGGCAGTTATGGAATTCAAGAATGGATTGGCTATGTTGCAATCGATTCTATGAACGGCTGCTTTTATAACGTAATGGGTTTACCACTTCCAAAGCTTTATCAAGCTCTTAAAACGATAAAAATATGAGATACCTCTTACTCTTCTTATTCAACATATCGCTCCTCAGCTATGCTCAAGAAAAAGCCGCATTTCATCCCGACATGTTTAATGATTGGGAGAGCTTAAAAAACAACGCTATATCAAACGATGGGAATTGGGTCTTTTATCAAAGTAACAAACCTGAACGCGAAGACAGTTTAATCATTCAGCAAATTGGAAGAAGCCAATCCACCAAATTCACGAACAGCAAAAACGCCAAGTTTTCAGGTCTGTCCAACTATATCGTGTTTAACAAAACCCTTCCTTACGACACAAGTCGAAGCATTAAACTTGCCAAGCAAAACAAGGAAAAATGGCATGGCAAAAAAGCCGAATTACCCGACGATAGCCTCTGCATTTATCTTCTTCAAGAAGGTAGCAGCCTCAAATTTGGCAATTTAAAATCCTACGAATTATGCAGCGATTCCTCCGATGTGTTAGTTGCAGTGCTCAACTATCCTGAAAAAGAGAAGAAAAAAGATCCTGCAAACTCAAAAGCTTCCAAGAAAAAGAAAAAAAAGAAGGGCGATCCAGCTCCGGTAAAAAAGAAAAAGAAAGACAAAAAAGAATATACCCAACTTATGTATTTCAGTCCAGCTGAAGGGCACAATCAAATACTTGACTCATGCCTTTCTTATGCTATGTCTAAATACGGTCGGGCGCTAGCTTACGTTCAAAAATCAGGTGACTCAAGTGCCCTTAAAGTGCTCGACTTGAAGCTTGGCTCAACAATGACCTTAGTTCAAAGCTCAAATGAATTTGCCCAATTAAGCTGGAATGAGTCTGGAAACCAGCTTGCTTTCCTCCTGAGTACAGACACGTTAAAATCGAAGAATTATGATCTATGGTGGTGGAATGCCAATAACATGGAACTCAAGGTAATCACTGACAGTTCGAGCTTCGGATTAAGCTATGGACTGAGAGATTACAGCAGATTGAACTTTTCAGAAAATAGCAAAAGGCTATTCATTTCTTATGCGAGAAAATCATTTGACAAAAGCGAAAAGGATAGCATATTGAAAGAAGAGAAAGCGGTATTAGATGTTTGGTCATGGAATGACCCTAAGCTTCAGACTCAGCAATTTAATGAACTAAAAAAAGACCAAAAAAAGACCTGGAGAGCTTTAATCAACCTCGAACTTGAGCAGTTGGTAATGTTGAGCGATAGCACGAAAGACCTAGTCCTACTCCCTCGAGTAGACACCGTTGATTACGCATTGCTTCGATCGAACCTGCCTTACCGACAATTATATTCTTGGGACTGGCCCTCATACCAAGACTACTGGAGGCTCAACTTGAATACAGGAGAATTGGACACCCTTTTGGTAAAACAACAGATGTCAGTTTCTCTTTCTCCTTTGGGAGAATTCAGTGTTTATTTCGACCTAAAAGACCAAAACTGGTGGCAACTGAACATGAGAAGCCTCGAAAAGAAAGCGCTAACGCATAAGGCTAAGACATCATGGCAGAATGAGCTTCATGACACTCCAAGTCCAGCTTACCCATATGGAATCGGCGGCTATAGCAATAAAGACTCAGCTGTTTTCATTTATGACCGATATGACATTTGGCTTTTCTCACTCTATACAAATGAATATTTGAGATTAACTAAAGGACGAGAGAACAAAGTACAGTATCGTTTAGTAAAACTCGACAGAGAACAAAACCATATTGATGTTTCAAAGGAGCTTTTGATTCGTGCCTTTGACGAGAAATCGAAAGCCATTTCTTACCTAAGTATGTTCGAAGCTGAGCTTAAGGAGCTGTTCAAAGCTGATGCTAAAATTTCCAGCTTACGAAAGGCTAAAAATGCTGAGCAGTTGATATTTACAAAATATGACTATCAATCCCCTCCTGATTTATACACAGCTAGCCTCAGCTTCAAGGAAATTACACCTCTATCGAACTATAAGGCTCAAATGCAAAATTTTGACATTGGAAGTGTTGAACTAGTTAGCTGGAAATATCCTCTTGACGACTCAAAACTTGATGGATTACTTTATAAACCAGCAGGCTTTAAGCCAGAAAGTAAATACCCAATGTTGGTCTATTTCTACGAACGCAACTCCAATAACTTACACAGGTTTTGGAAACCTCAACCTACTGCGAGTATTATTTACCCATCAATGTATGCCAGCTTGGGTTATGTAGTTTTTGTGCCGGATATAAAATATAGAAAAGGGAGTCCAGGCGAAGATGCCATGCTATGCATCAACTCAGGAGTTGACCACATACTTAAAATGGGATTTGTCGATAGCTCAAAAATGGGATTACAAGGTCAAAGTTGGGGTGGCTATCAAACGGCATTTCTTGTCACCCAAACCAACCGATACGCCGCAGCGATGGCCGGAGCTCCTGTTAGCAATATGACATCTGCCTACGGTGGTATTCGCTGGGGAAGTGGATACAGTAGAATGTTTCAATATGAAAGAACTCAGAGTAGGATTGGTGAAGACCTCTGGACCGCGAGAGATCAATACATCAAGAACTCTCCCATTTTCTTCGCCGACAAAGTGAATACTCCTCTACTGATCATGCACAACGACAATGATGGAGCAGTACCGTGGTACCAAGGGATTGAATACTTTGTTTCCTTAAGAAGATTGGGTAAGGAATCTTGGCTTTTGAACTACAATGGCGATGCTCATAACCTTCGTAAAATGGCAAACAAAAAAGATCTCAGTGTTCGAATGATGCAATTTTTTGATCACTACTTAAAAGGAAGTCCTGCCCCTGAATGGATGTTTGGTATTCCCGCAAGAAGAAAAGGAATTGATTATGGGCTCGAACCTCATCAAGACTAGGTCTAATTCGGCACACTAATTGGATTCAATTTAGAAAAAACCACCATGAAATATTTTGTTCTTATCACTGTCTTCCTGCTCTCATTTCAATTGAACGCAGCAGACAAAAATGTAGTAATTGATTCTAAAGTTAAAGAAGCTACCGTCTTCCAAAGAGGAGCGCAAATCACTAGAACTGCCAAACAGTTCTTAACTCCAGGTTCCTATTTTCTTGTATTCGACGAGCTCACCTTTAACATCGAATCTGCCAGTGTTCAGGTAGAAGGAAAAGGAGAATTTACCATCCTCTCTGTTTCGCATCAGCGGAACTATATGAGAGAAATAAAACAAAGCGAGCAAATCAAAATCTTGACTGATTCTATTGAAGTCATTTCAGAAGAATTGGCAATTCTTCGTGGACTAAGGTCGGTATACCAAGAAGAAAAAAGCATGATTAACACAAACAAGAAAATCATGTATGGCACCACAACTGGATTCGCCATCGAAGACCTAGAAGAGATGTCGGACTTTTTTCGAACTCGACTTTCTGAAATATTAAATATGCAACTAGAGATAAACCAGAAAGAGAAACGCTTTCAAACAAGCTTAAACAAACTTAACAGCCAACTCGCTCAACTGAAACGAGGCAACAATCAGAGTTCTGAAATTGTGGTAGAAGTTGCAGTGAAGAAAAACACACCTGCTAGTTTCGTTCTAAAATATTTTGTACCACAAGCTGGCTGGACTCCTATTTATGATATCCGAGCAAGTGGCCCAGACCAAAAAATCAAATTGGCATATAATGCTCAAGTATTTCAAAGCACTGGTATTAACTGGGAAAATGTGAAGCTCAAACTTTCGACTTCCAACCCTACCCAACGAACCGACAAGCCAGTTGTTAGCCCTTACGTTTTAAGGTTTGTTGGAAATATGCCAAGAGGAGATTATTACCAATCGAATGTCAGAACTCCAAGAGCGAAACTTGAATCAGCAGGAGTGATGGCAGAATCGGATGCTGGAACGGCAGCTAGCGCAACGCTAGTTACCGAATCTCAGTTAAACATCAACTTTGAAATTGACATCCCTTATAACATCCCTTCGGATAATAAGAAGCATACGGTTAATGTTAAAAACGAAGAACTTGATGCAGACTATTACTACTATGCTGCACCAAAATATTCCGATAAAACTTTACTGATCGCTTCAATAGGAGGCTGGGAAAAATACCAGTTGATTTCAGGACAAGCCAGTATCTACTACCAGGGTACTTTCTTAGGCAAAACTTTCATTGATGCTAGAAACACAAAGGACAAGCTTGATATCTCTTTCGGTGAAGACAGACAAGTAGTGGTCAAGAGAACTCGCATTGAGGATTACTGCGATTCAAAATTGATTGGAAACAATAAGAAAGAGAATATCGGTTTAGCTATTTCAGCAAAAAACACCAAATCGAAAAGCATAAAACTCATCATTGAAGATCAGATTCCAATAAGTTCAAACAAAGAGATTGAAGTAACTCTTGAAGATCAAAATAAAATTGCTTAATGATTAAAATATTAGACA
>ENA-UOXV01001331-UOXV01001331.1-marine-metagenome-genome-assembly--contig:-NODE-1331-length-34702-cov-5.658932_pt1 | contig 34702 bp, 18 predicted proteins | sample MGYA00238165_ERZ766961 | MGnify/ENA primary metagenome ERZ766961 (study PRJEB28924, sample SAMN03173240) | marine metagenome | biome: Marine; feature: Water; material: Subsurface seawater | place: North... | reverse complement strand
CGGGGGGGCAGGAGGGTGGGAGGCCTGAGAGACGACGTCGTCGATGAGCCAGGAGGCGAGGTGGAAGGTTGGGCGGAGCTTGCGGGAGCGCGTGACGAGCGCGTAGGCGCGGTAGAGCGCCGGCGCGAGGAGCACCTTGGCTTGCACGGCGAGGGAGTCGGCGAGCCAGAACCAGAAGAGATTCGCGCCCACCTCGTCCTCGCAGTAGCACGTGTCAAGCATCTTGGCAGGCACGTACACCCTCGTTGTGTCCGCGAGCGTCGTCCACTGCCGCCGGATGATGATCACGATGTTGATGGTCCGCGCCAGCAGCACCGCGCACAGGTTCACAGACACCCGCCGCTCCTACGCCCCACGCCCCCCCGCCCACGCACGCAGCGTCACATGGCTGGCAGTCGGGCCCACGCGCCCCGTTGCGCGCCGTGCAGACGAAGGAAAGACTACGAGCGGCGGGCACTCGGAGGTCCGGGTGTCGAGAGGCGGGGCGCGCACGTGGGCGACCCTTGCAGTTGAAATGGCGAACTGCGTCAGCGGCGGAATGACCTGGTAACACAAACGTCAGCGGCATGACAATTGGACGACTGCAAGAAAGCACGCCCAGACGGGTTCGGCCCAGAGGGCTTGGGCCGCTGCGCAGCCGCAGCACGCAGCGGGGCCTCGCGGCGGCGCGAGGCGCGCGAGAATGGCGCACCCAGACGTTGAAGCCTCCCGCAATCGCTGGAGAAATTAAGCGCTCGGCGCCACGAGGGTACTGCGTTCAAAGTCGTTCAAACCATGAGAAAAGGCGGCTCTGTGAGGCTGGAATGAGTGGAGGGGCGGAGGCAGCACGCGGGCGGCGGGCGGCGGGCGGCGGGCGGCGGGCGCTGGACCTGGAGGAGGGCGTCGGACACAAGCAACTCGATGATGACCCACGCGCCGATCACGACGCCCAAGTACAGCACTACGCACGTCTGCCCCCGCGACCCCTCAGGTTCTCGCACGCAACGCGCGCCATGGCGCACGGCCGACACATCCGGATTGTCGTCGGGGGCGCCGGGCAGCGGGGCCGGACCACGCGGACCGCGAGCAGCACGACGGGGCCTAGGGTCAGCGCACCCTCCGCCTCCGCCCCGCCCTTTTCTCGCGCGACAAGATCGCTCTTCCTGCACACCTCCCGCGCATTCAGGTGCCCCTTCAACAGAGGCGCATGGGCAAGAGAGGAGAGCACGCGACGCGTGGGGCAGGGCCGCAGCGACCCCGCGGATCTTGGCGCGCTCGCGGGGTTTTGGAAGCGCACCCGCTCGCTGGGCGCCGCCGCCGCATCTTCTTCTTCCGCTTCTTCTCGGGCGGCTTGCCTTCCCCCGCCTCGTCTGAACCTTCGCGCGGACGCTGCTCGGCAAAGCTCGCGTCTCCCTCCGCCTGCGCCTCCTGTTCGTCTGTTCCACCTTCTTTCGACCCCTCCTCGGCGGCTCCCTCATCCCGTACCTCGCCCCGAGCCCTGCGATCCTCCGCCTTTCTATCCTCCTCTCGCTCAGCGTCCGAGTCCGTGGTCCACTCTTCCTCCGCGTCTTGCGCATCTGCGCACCAACGGGGACTCAGCTCGCGCCCTTCGACACAGCACCTTCCAAAGGCCCTTCTCTCCGCCGCGCAAACTCTGAACGAGAATACCTGGACTGTTAAGGTCCCTGAGGTACTTGAGCTGGTGCACCATTTCCCTGGCCAGGTCTTGTTTCTGCGCCTGAGAATGCACCTCGAGCGTCCAGGAGGTGAAGACAATACGCGAATACTTGAACATGGCGGACGTGTCCTCTGCGTCCGTGTAAAACTCCAGCTCCAGCGCCTTGAGGTCGTACGCAAGGCGGCGCACGACCGTGATGTACTTGATCGTGTAACAGGTGGCAAAAACCGCGATGTAAACCTGCACAGATCGCTGACTTAATGCGTCGTCGACGCGAGCAGGAGTCGTTGACGGGGAGGGTACAGTGGCCACATCGATGTAGTCGAAGGCTTTCGACGGCATGGACGAGTACAGAAATGAAGCAGGGACTGGCAGCCCTCCGAGACTGAACGATGCGCCAGAGCGCCCACCGAAATTCCAAATCCACGCAATCAACTGCGCAGATTGACGAACTTACTCAAGGCAGAACATGCAGATAGAGGCGAGATGCATCAAGGACGGGCTCGCAAGTACCTGAGGGATGATGACAGGTAGGAAGATCAAGTTACTTGCGATCTGAAACTGGAGCACCTGGAAAACACGGCGATAATGCTCAAATGCGTCAACAGCATACTAAAAAACGTTTCTCGCTGCCTGCACTCAAGCGACTTTCGTAACCAGGACTGGCAAGCCGCCGTCTGTTTCGTGAAATATTTTTGAACCTTGAAGTAGACTGCGCAGCGAGGAAGCAGCAGCTTGATGCTGTCAAGGGCTGGCCGATACGGATTCGCCTACGCGGGTCGCCCTCATGAGCACACGATAGGCGCGGTGCCTTGCTCAGCTACAGCTCTACCAGCAGGTCCGAGCGCAGCCTTGTGCGCGGCCGCGGGGGCACACCGTCAGCCAGAACTGGCGCATGCTTGTGGCGGCCTTGGAATACCACCCCCGGATGGCAGACCGCTGCCCGTGCTTCCCCTTCTTCCCCACCTGGAGCGCCCACGGCCCGTCAGCCTGTAGCCGCCGCGTGAGTCGGCGCCGAAAGGCGTGCGGGCGAGCTATCTCGCTGCGGCCAGCGGCGCGCGCCGCACCATCTCCGCGCCGTCAGACCGCTGGAGCCGGTCGAGGTGCTCCACGGCCGCCTCCTTCTGCCGCCGCCGCCGCGCCTTGCGCAGATTCGCCTTCTCCAGCGCCCGCCGCTTCTTCACGTCGGGGTTCACAGGCCCCTCCACCAGAGACGCCTTGGCTGCGTCCAGCTTGGCCTTTTCTTGCGCCTGCGGCGGCCCCACTCGGACAGATCAGCCCGACAAGGTCCTGCGGCGCCGGTGCTGCTGCGCGAAGCGCCGCGATGGACCGCTTGCCGAGGGGCATCTGCAAACGTTTAGGACAAGGGATGGCACCAGCTCCGGCTTTTTTCGCATCAGTTTTTCCTCCTGCTTGCGAAAGCGCTCCATTTCGTCCTTCAGCTTCTGGATCTCGCGCCTGATCCTTTCGTTGTCCACCCGCACCTTTGGAAGTTCCTCCTGCACCACCCCTCGCCCACCGCGCCGCTCAGGCGTCTGCGCGGCGCAGCCTGCCGACAGGCCAAACACGCCTCGATGCCCCGGGGCGGACCTGGCCCACGCGGATCTTGTCTGCTGCGGCCGCGAGGTTCTCCGTCATCCGGTCCTTGCGCATCTGCACCCGCACGGCCCTCTCACGCGGCAGTCGCCCGGAGCAGCGCCGGCAGGCAGGGGGCAGAGGGCCGGTCGGGCGCGTGGGGCGCACGCGGAACTCGACGTCGTCCCAGATCTCAGGCACCGTGAACTGCTGCGCCGCCGCCCGCCGCGGCGCGCCCTCGCTCTCATCGTCCGAGCGCGGCGACAGCTCCACGTCCTGCCCGATCCAGCGCCCTTGAGCGCTGTGCTGTGATGGTAAGCGGCCGCGCGCGGGGAAGGGCGCTCACGTCTGGCTCAACGAAGAGCCGCTGGCCAGCCCCGTCGCCCTCGAGCGCGGCCAGGAACTCCGCCTCGACTCCCGCGCCGCCGTCGAGGGCCTCCTCTTCGCTCTCTTCCCCTTCCTCGTCTGCCCCCCCCTGCCAGGATCCCCGCTCGCTACCGTGAGCCCTCAAACCCGAACCCAAGGGTGTGTCGCCGCGCCACGCTACGCTCTCCGGCAGAGCTTTTGCGACGAGGTGCTCCGCACGCTGGGCAGGCGCGATGCCTGGTCAAAGAGCAGCGTGCTCGCGCCGCCGAAGACTGCCTGCACCTCGCGCTTCTTGGCAGGCTTGGGGGCCCGATACGCCGCCAAAGCCTGTGCTCGTTCCATTAGGCGACGATTCGCTCTCTCACTCTCGTCCTCGATTTGCATCTCGATTGGACTAACGCTCTCTCTTTCAGGGATGCTGGCGGCGCTGGCGACAAACTGTGGTTCGCCCCAGATTGCTGATGCAAAGGCCGCACCTGCCAATCATGATCCCACCGGCCAGGGCGGCGCTCGCTTCAGTGCCTCTTCACAATGAGACTGGCGCTGAGCGGTCGTGAATGTGCGATGCGTCTCACACCGTATCCACGGGTACAAAGGCTTCACGATGGCTGCACGCCACAAACGAAGAATGTACAGGGGTTCTTACCTTGAGCTGCATCGCTGCCCCCGCCAGAGAACCTCCCGACGTTGAAGTCATATACCTCGTGCTTTTGCCCTCTCTTGGCCATCTTGCGCCCGATCCCAACGCTAGTTCCTCTAGTATCCCACTCGCCGCACCCTGCGGCACTTGGTGAGGCGACCTGACCTGATCAAGAGGCGCACTGTGTGCCACGCAGCACTCCCGCCAACCGCCTGAGATTCCGACGTTGGGCTTGCCTGGGGACTCCAAAAAGAGGCTCGGACAGACGACGCCCTATGAGCAGTACAACTGCATACTAGGCTCCGAGAAAAAGCTCATGGCACCGCAACCACGAAGTCCCATCCTGCTGAGTCCAAAGGCGCCACCCTGCGCTACTCCCTCCAACTTCAATACGGAGTTGATGGAAGTGGCTTTACAAACAGGAGAACTTTTACAATACTTCTCTTAAAACCGGGACCCCAGTGCGCCAGCCGGGATCCAAGCGGTGCTCGGCCCCGACGCGGCCATCAGATTATTTGCGTGCGGGGTGCCCCCCCGATACAAGGCATGTCGGGTACACAGCGTGGCGGAGGGCAGGGGAGGTTTTGGGGGAACGGCAAGGGAAACAGGGGAGGACGACACAAAAGCCCAGGCTCGCGGCACAGCAGAAATTCGGCAGCGGATCCGTGCAGGCTGAGGATTTCGGTTCAAGATGACGGCTCAGTCAAAGTCACGATTGCTCTCAATGACATTCCGGCTTTACAGACGGGCGCTGAAATTGCTGCAAAGGGGAAGGAGGCCCGGGAGGAAGGCAAGGGCAAGAAGGCCGAGAGGCCTGCGAAGATGACAGCGTATGCAAAGGCCAAGGATGAGGCGCAGGCATCGATCACGCGCTGCGATCAATTCGACGGGAACAAGGGTACTGAACTAGTTGACGCGCTGAAACGGTTGGTCAGGGTTCTCAAATTGTCTGCGGACGAGGCGGAGAGGATTCTGATATCCAAACAGGCTGAGATGCAGAAGCTGCTGCACCTCGAGGAAGAGTCGAAAGACAAGAACCAGGATTCGGTTGTGCAATTATGCGCAGAGTGCGTTGAAATTGTATCGGAGATGCGCGAGTTGCAGCTCGCAGCTCTCACTTGCACCGACCACATGCTGCCGAAGCAGCAGAACCTGGTGATGGAGCTGATTCTGCGATGCCGCGAGTGGGAGGGATCCTTCTCTGCCGAGCAGAGCAAGGAGCTGAGGCCGGTGTGGTTGGAAGAGATCACGGAAACAAAAGGGCAGACTGCGCCCTTGCACCCCTGCGCGCAGGCCTTGGTGCGGAGCATGAAGCCGGTCGTCGATGGCGCCGGAGGCGCTGGCGCTGTCTCGCCGCAACTAAAGCGGCAACGTAGCGAGGTGGTCAGCTATCTCCGGGACACGGTGGTCCGATTCTGCGAGCATGCCGGCTTCGAGCGGGCCTCGCTGCACCTGTTCGGCTCGATCGCTGCGGGGCTCGACACGCCCTCCTCGGACATCGACCTCATGCTCAAGGTGGAGGGCAGCATCCCCGAGCAGTACGCGCGGATCCAGGGCCAGCCGTCGGCGATCCGCAACAAGTGCTGGACATGTGGCCAGGCGAATCACATTTCGCGCAACTGCCCGATGCGCAATGGCGGTGTTGCGCCCCCTGCACCGGCTGAATCGAGTGCAGCGGCGTCAAGCAAGGGGCAGCAGGGGAAGCCCTCTTCGTCCCCCCAGGGCCCGCCCGATGAGGGCAAGGAGGATAACGAGGACGAGGAGCAGCGGAATGACGAGGATGAAGAGGAGGGTGGCGGGGCGGATGAAGAGGAAGAAGAGGATGCTGAGGGCGAAGACGTGATTGTTGACAAACAGCACCTCTTGCGCAACATCAACAAGGCGCTGAAGAAGGGAGGGCGGCGGCTCGATACGCAGCCAATTCTGCACGCACGCGTACCACTGATCAAAATTCGCGATCTAGCGACCAATTTCCAGCTAGACATATCGATGGAGAATGATCTTTCGCTGCACAAGGCCGCGCTCCTGTCAGTGTACGTACAGGTTGACGAGCGCTTTCCACGCCTTCTGCAGCTCGTCAAGCACTGGGCGAAGGCGCGCCGCATCAACGACGCAGCCGCACAAACGCTCAATTCATTCGGTTACACTCTGTTGGTAATTCAGTTCCTGCAGAATTGCAAGCCGCCAATCCTGCCGTCTTTGCATGCTGACACGATCGAGGTCGAGGGAACGACTCTTGTGCGACCGCCGGCGATCGAGACCATCAACAGCATTGAAATTCGATTCCACGGCCAGCCACCAGAAGGCTTGCCGCCCATCCTCAAACACTTTGGCCGGGCAAACCGCACGCCGGTGCACCGGCTGTTCGTCGAGTTCTTGCACTTCCTCGCGGTCGAGTTCGACGTAGATGCGCATTGCGTCTCGGTGCGCGCGGGGTGCCTGCAGCCCATCGACAGGCAGCAGTTCAAACACAAGCATCCTCCAAAGCTCTGTGTGGAGGATCCCTTCGACCGGGCGGACAACGTAGCGCGCTCGCTGACCGAGGACTCCATCAAGCGCGTGCGCCTCGAGTTCCTCCGCGCTTATCGCATCATGTCGACCAAAGGAGATTTTCGGCAATGCTGCGAGCCGTACATGGCAGCCGGCGGTGGCGGTGGCGGTCGCGGTGGTGGGATGCATGGTCCAGCAGTGGGAGGCTGGGCAGGCGGCCGAGGTCCTGGAGGGCGTGCGCAGCCACAGTCACAGGCGCAGCAGCAGCAGTCGCAGCAGTATCAGCATCAGCTGCACCAGCAGCAACAAAACCAGACTTTGCAGGCAAAACAGGCCGCCGCGGCCGCCGCACATCGTGCGCAGCAGCATGCGATGCAGCAGCACATGCTCCAGGCTCAGTTGCTGATGCAGCAGCAGCAGCAGCAGCAGCAGCAGCAGTTCGGCGGCTACGCTGCGATGGGCTATGGGCGTGGAGGCGCAGGGCCTGGCCAGCGTGCAGGGCTTAGGGGCAGGGCAGGCAGAGGTCGGGGATGGACTCAGGGACCAACTTCACGTGGGGATGTTACCAGGCCAGACTTGCACGCGGCAGCTGAACAACAGGCTGCTGCCCAACAAATGGCAATGCAGGCGCAGCTCGCACAGCAGCAGCAGCATGGACAGCAACATGGACAGCAGCAGGGGCGGCAGCAGCAGCAGCAGCATGGCCAGAAGCAAAAACAGGTGCCGCGCGCGAAGCCCGTGAAGGAGAAAGGAGACAATGCTGCGAAGGTCTGCTACCCCTGAGCCCTGCGATCTCTCCATCCAGCGTCCCTTTCGTGGTCAACCTGATCTGCGCGCGTCGCAGGGCACGCGCGAGGGCTGACAAGGGTGTACGCGCTCGTCTCTGAAGCACCAGCTACTCGGGACAGAGCCTCAGAGTTGCGCCTGCCTCAGCATGACAGGCGACGGGCCACGCGGCACGGGGCCTGGTACACAAAATCGTTTCAATTAAAGCGCACAGCTCCCGCGCAGCTAGCCTGCCCGGATGGCCTCCGCCGCCCTATGCGCCACCCTTACTGAGCAGCTGCTCTTCCACCTTTACAAAGTGCGCCATCATCTTGGCCTCGAGGCTCGCCACCTGCTCACCCATGGCGCGCAGCGCGTCCACCTCCTCCGCGTCCCCTTCCGCGTTGAGCGTGAGCGTCTCTTCGCGCGGGAGCCAGCGGTACGAGGGGTTGCGCCCCTCGCCCGGCCAGACCTTTTTGAGCACGTAGTCCTCCTGCCCGGTGAGCTTGGCGACGGGGCGCTGCTTGATGTGCAGCAGGAAGAAGAGGTACCACCGCGGGTTGTGCTCCGACGCCAGATGCTTTTCAAACCCGTCGCCCTTCTGGTCCAGCGTGAACCGCTCGAGGTGGCACACGAAGCAGCGTGCCGCAAGGTCGGCCTCTGCGGCCTCTCGCTCCTCCTTGAGCCCCCCGAATGCGTCAATCACGATACCCGTGATGATTGCGATGAGGATATACAAGAAGATAAACTGGTAAGTCATGTCCCATAGCGTCCGCAGCATCATATGGCCCTGTGAGGGGTCAGAGAAGTCGTACAAATTATGGTTGAACACGGGGTCTTTCAGCACGTCCTTGACGCCATCCCCGCGCATGGTGAGATAGAAGTACGAGAAGAAGCACTGGAACATGTTTGTACACATGTCGTCATCGTGTTCGTCGTAGAGCAGCCAGAAGCCGAGCACTAGCCAAATGTACATGACGAGCAGCCCGAGAATGAGCGTCTGGATCATCTTGCCGGCATTGAACTTGATGGCATCAATCACAGTCTTGGAGCCCTTCCAGAAGCACATCTCAAACAGCGGCCCGACCGCGATTGTCGGCTCCCGCAAGGCGACCGCGAGGATGGCCAGCACGATCAGCATCAGCTCGTACCAGCACCACGCGCTGGTCGCCACGATCTGGGCAGCCGCGGACGCTCGTTTGAGCCGCATCAACCCCCCGCCCTCGTGCGGATCCTCCTCTGCATTTTGCTCCGCCCTACTGGCACTGTGCACTGCCAGCTCGAGGTCTTCCGGCTCGCGCGTCGCAGCGAAGAGATCCTCTTCGCTATCGTCCTCCTCCTCATTTGCGCTTGCCCCGTCGGTCTTTTCCTCCGTCTCCTCGCTCACCTCCGAGTGCTCGCTGCCAGAGAGGCCGACCATGATGATGTTAGGCACCTCCGCCCAGACGAACGCGAACGCGCGCGTCACGCAGATAAGGAGCATCACGACGGAGAGCCAGAGTGTGGCGTCGCGCGTGATCGGGAGAATGATGTCACGAACGTAGCCCTCTGCCGCGGTGTGCTCCTCATGCTCCTCCTCGTGCTCGATGTACTTGTCCCGCAGCCATAGCGGGACGTACGCGCCGAGAATGAGCACTGCCTGAATCAGGAGCGACCACCAGAAGGAGAGCGCGCAGAGGAAGTCCCAGTGCACGACCGTGAAGGCGAGCCAGGAGTTTCGCACATTCGACTGGTACTCTTCGCGGTCGATAAGCAGAATCATGTTGTCGAGCCACTCGAGGTTCTTCTTGTCCGGATCCTCCCGCTCTGTGTCAAACATCTCTGCAAATGGCCGGTCCAGCGCGCCGCCCTCGACGCACTGCTCCGGCAGCGGGAAGTACACGCGCTCCAGTCGGTCGTCGCGCTTGATCTCGACGTACCCAGTGCGCGCCTCAAAGAAGGCGGCGGCGCGGCTGAAGCGTGCGATGGCCGGCTCGAGGTAGGTGCGGTTCGTGTCATAGTTCATGAGAAACTTGAAGAGGAAGTAATAGTTGGAGCCCTCCTCGAAGAGCTGGTCGCCGTCAAGGACCGTGCACGCGTCGGGGCCCGTGAGCGCCCTGTAGCACGCGTCCATCTGCACGGCCATGCCCGACCACTGGCACGTTGAGAGCATCTGGTTCGGAATCTCGTCGTCCTCCACGCCCTCTAGGAACGACAGTAGCGCGGTCGTCACCGCCAGCTTCAGCCGCGACCGCAGCCGGTTCCGCCAGACCTCGTCGCGCGGCTCCAGCGAGTCGCCCTGCGCCGGCCGGGCCGGCGCGGGGAGCTGGCCCTTGGGGCGGGCGGGATGCTCGAACTGCATCTTGGAGAAGATGCGGTCGCCGAGGTCGAGGATGCCCGAGTTGGCCGCGGTCGTCTGATTCTCGTGGTTGGGCCCGCGCATCGCGTCAGAGAGCATCAGGAAGCCGCGGATCGCGCCCTCGACGGTCACGGTGTCGCCGTCGCGGATCGAGGCCTTGAGCTCCGGCTCGAGCGCCTTGAGGTACTTGACCGCCTCGTCGAGGAAGTTGATGGAGTGCTTGTTCAGCCGCTGCTTCCGCAGGATGTCCTGCAGCGCCTTGTGCTGCCCCATGCAGAAGCGCCGCATCGTCTTCATGACCTCCGTCATGTACTGCTGGCTCATGCCGAGGCGCGGCAGCGGCGGGACGTTCCTCTTGATGCCCGCAGCAGCGAGGGCGGCGGCGGCGGCGGCGCGGTGCTTGATTTTCCTCTTCTGGTCCTTGAGCGCCCCGATCGAGTCCTCGATGACCTTGTTGAGCTGCAGAAAGAAGTCCTGCGACGATGCGGGCGCGAGCGTAGCGGCGAAGAGGTCCTGCACGGTCTTGTTGCCGCCCTCGAGGAGGGTTACCGCGAGCATGAGCGCCGCGAGCACCACGTCGCGGTCCGGCGACGCCATCGCCTCCACCACCAGCGTGACGCCGCCGATGTGCGCGATCGCGCTCTGCAGCTGCCGGAACTCGCGCTGCGGGGGGTCAGCGTCGCGCGGCGGGCGGTTCTGCAGCATGCCCTCGAACTCCTCATCCCGATCGGCCGTGCTGAACTGCCTCTTGTCGGGTTGTACATAGAGGATCGCGCGCACAATCTTGAGGCCATTGAGCTGCACGAGCGAGTCGACGTCGCTGGTGTCGGAGATCAGCTCGACAAATTCCTTCAGGGTCTCGAAGCGCGCGTTATGGGCCGTCTCGCGCGAGCCGAGCATCATAGCGATGTCCTTGATCGAACGCTCCATCGAGCGGCCCTCCTGTGCGCTGACGCCCATCTTGGTGGCCAGGTGCAGCTTGAAGTTCCGCCAGCCCTCGTGGAAGCGCGACTGGACGCCCGGCGGCTCCTCCTGATCGTTCTCATCCTCGACGCGCAGATACGTGCCCTTGATGCCAGCCTCGGTCATGGCAGTCACCACCTCGACCACCCGCAAGCACTCCCGTTCCATCGAGAAGTGGTGCAGCGCAGTGTAGAGCTCGACGATCGCCTCGCGCAGCTTACCCGCAGTCTCCTGCTGCGCGGCGTCCGCTCGGTCCGGGTCCCAGATGTCAGGTCGGCCAAAGACGCGCTCGAGCGCGCGCAGCACCTCCATGGCGTACTTGATATGCTGCCCGATGTCCTTGCCAAAGTCGTCCGCGCGGCCGTCGAAGGAGACGAATCCGGATGTACTCTCCCGCGCCGCGTGCACCGCATCCAGGCGCGCTGACAGCAGCCGCACGTCCACCACAAACTGCCCCATGAGCGAGACCTCCTTACCTCGCTCGCTGGCCGACCACAGGCGGCGTGCGCCCTGGATCTGCGTGATGGAGTGGGTGTCCATCGAGGAGAGGTACACGTTGGTCATCAGCTTGACCCACGCGGAGCGGACAAAGTGCACCCCATCGAGGTCGTGCCCCTTGAGGCTCTCGCGCTCGCCCGCGCCATTGACGACAATGTCGAGCGCCGCGTCGATGATGCGGTCCATGGAGACCAGTCCGTGGATCTTGGCCTTGTTCGCGGGCGCCTTGCCAGCGGCGCAGAGCGCGAGGAGGTTGATGGAGCCGTAGTGGTATTTCACGAGCGAGCGAACGGGCATGAGGTGGTCGCCGTCCTTGATGAGGTCGAGCAGCGCCTTGCCGTTGCGCGGATCACTGCTCGGAAGGTGCGCGGACTTGGCGCGGTAGTCGCACTGCAGGTCGATGAGCATGTCCCACTCCTCCATGATGAGCCGCAGCACCAGGTCCTGGTTTCGCTTGAAGGGCGACCCATCGATCTCAAGGAAGACCTCGAAGAAGTTCAGCCAGCGCGCCTTGCGCCCCCAGGTCAGGATCGCCTGAACAAAGTGCCGGAAGAAGGACTCCGGGACCTGCGCGATGAGCCGCCCGTTGTCGCGCACGATCTCGCGGATCGTGTCGGCGACATTCAGCTCGCGGATGCCCATGTGCTCTGAGAACGTCCCGATCTGCGGGAAGAGCTTCGCCTGCGCCTGCGCGTTCCCCTTGGACAGCGCCTTGAGGAAGTTGTAGCACGCCTGGAAGAGGTCGCGCCGCCGAACGTTGGTCGGCGGGTCTGCGTCGCGCTCCGCGCGGTTCGCCTCCGAGAGCGCCTCGCGCGCGCTCGAGTCGCGCTCGAGGTTCAGCAGGAGCAGGTCCGTGACCGGCTCATCCAGCTCCCGGTTCAGCATGATGCGCTGGTTCTTGAGCACGATCTCCTGCGGCGTGCTGTCCGACAGCGTCAGGTACCCCGTCAGCCTTGCGAGCAGCGCGTGTGCCTCCTTGTACGCTGCGTCCTCGTCGGCCGCGAGATGCTTCTTGAGCGCCGTGAAGCGCGCGATCGAGTGCTGCGTCTCGTAGTATACCTTCACGGCCGCGGGGTACACGAGCACCTGCGTCTTGCGCAGGTCCTCCGTCACGCGCGAGCGCTGGCTCATATTGCGGAGCAGCAGCGCGCAGGCCTGGCGCGTGAGCTGGAGGTCCTGGAAGCCGACGAGCCGGATCATGGTGTTGGCGACGCGGTCATGGCGGTAGCGCCCAACGTCATAGGTGTCCGACGCGATGTCGTCCGTCGAGATAATGCTCTTGGAGAAGCACGCCGCGATGGCGTCCTTAAACACCCCGCCCTGCCCCTTGAAGAGCTTCTCGAGGAAACGCTCCTCCTCTGCCGGCTGCAGCACCGGCGCGTCCCTTGCCATGGACTCAACGAGGGCCTCCGACTCGCGCAGATGCGCGTCGAAGACCCGCTCGTACGCGTCGAGGGCGACTGAGATGCGGTAGTTGGCGCGCAGGTTGAAGATCCGCACGATGAACTGCAGCGCCGCAGAGCGCAGTTCGACGAGCATCTGGGCCTCGCGCTTCTTGGACGGCGCGGGCGCCGGGCCTCGCTCGGTGTCGACGATGGCGAACATTGCGGCAAAGAGCTTCTTGATCTCCGAGAAGTCGGCCGCGAGCGTGTCGCGCTCGCTCGTGAAGAAGCCAAAGTCCACAAGCAGGTCGGTTGTCTCAATCTGCGCCGATAGCAGCTCGATCTGGCCGAACTTGGGCCCAAAGTTGAGCGACGGCCGGCCCTCGCGGTCCCGCGCACCCGCCAGGTCCGCCAGCTGCGCCTGGAGGAGCGCGCAGAGGTCGACGAAGTCGGTCGTGCACCGCGGGAGCGTCGCCGCTGAGCTGCCTGCGTCGGCCACGGGCGCCGCGAGGTCCGTCTCCTCGGGCACCACCTTGGACCAGGTGCGCGTGTAGAGCACCTGCGGCTGGGAGGACTGTGGGTCGCGGTCGACGTACAGCCGCAGCATGAGCGTGGTGAAACGCGCGCGGACGAGCGCGGGGATGGTCGGCTCGCCGAGCACCGCCATGATATCCTCGTACTTGAAGCATAGGCCCTCGTTCAAGAGCAGGAAGCGCAGCGCCGTCTGGTTGCGCCCCAGTACGAGACGCCCAAAGAGGTTTGTGCATCGCACGAAATAGCGCAGGAGCTTTTGCTTGTCCTCTAAATCGCTGTACGGCGCAGTGAGGATCCACGATGCTAGGTCACGTGATGCGAGCTCTCCACCGGGCGGCTTTGTCGAGTCGGAAAAGGAGGCCACGTCAATCCAGAGGTCTCCATTCTCATCCTTGGTCCCCGGGATATGGATCCCGAGGCGCACCCCTGTACCCGTCCGGTCGAGCTTGCACATGGGAAGTAGCTCGGGGTTCTTTTCAAAGAACGTCTCGCAAAGCATCTGCTGGATTTGCACCATCGGTTCGCCTTTGCACGTGCAGATCGAGAGCAGGAAGTCGATGTACCGCGGATCGCGGATGTGGTGTAGTAGCAACATGAACAGGTCAATCAGGTCCTGTTTGATCAGCGACAGCAGCTTGCGCTTGCCGACGTAGATCTCTTTCAGCGTCGTTGTGCACGACAGCCCCTTGCCGAGGTGCGAGCGGATCACGCTGACGTAGCGATGCAGCTCGAGCGCGTTTTTCTCGTCGTTTTTGACGGTCTGCTTCATGAGCCGATAAGCCATTGAAATGATTTCGATAAGGGGCTTGAAGCGCGCGTCCTTGAGCAACATCCAGTTGATGCAGATGCCGCGCGTGAAGGGCAGCTGAACTAGCTCCATCACAGTGGGGATTGCGTTCAGCTCACGCAGCAGCTTCTGCATGAGACGATTCGGCGCACCCTCGCGCGACATCGGATTCTGGTCCTCGTCAAATGTTGCGTTCATAACAAGCGTCTTGAGGGTCGCCAGGACCGAATCATAGCACTGAGCCGTGCACGCCAGCACCTTGTTGGCCTCCTCCGAGAGGTTGACAGGGGGCGGGGCGTCGCCCGGCATCAGTTTTTCGGGGACATTCTTCAGCTGCGCCGTGAAGTCGCTGAGAACCAGCATCGCGCGACGCACACGGACGACGCTTGCGATTGACGCGGGCAGCACCGGCATGACGAGCAGCGCGTCACGCTCTGTCATGGCTTCCGTGGGGGTCAGCGACACAGCGGTCTCTTTGGCGGCCGAGTCCTGGACCGTGTCGTCGTCGCCTCCGTAATCTTTGGACTGGTGCACAACCATGCCATCCGCCGTGCGAAGGTAAACAAGACTAAGCGACTTGACAAATTCTTCCTTGGCGTCCTTATTGAAGGAGCGGAAGCTGAACTGCGTGCCGGGGGCGAGGTAGTCATCTGTCATCTCGAGCTCTCCATCGTTCTGGGTCAGATAGCGGTTCGTCACGACGTGCTTGATGCGGAACGGGTGCACGTCGCCGCACTCAATGGCACCCGCAGCGTCGTACACACAGAGAGCCTCGATCTTCCACATCCAGCTCGCCTTTTTGCGTGCTTTGGTAGCCACGCGATTTGACGAGTGGAAGGCTGGCGCGTTTCCCATGTCCATGCGGTACTCCAGGTAAGCCTCACCCTCCTTGTGGTAGAAGCAAACGACCTGCTCTGTTTTCAGTCGGCTTGCGTGCTCCTTGAAGAGTTTTGCATTTGCGATATTGTTCTGAAAAGGTTCGAAGAGCACTCCGCGCCAGAGCGTCGGGCGACCGTCACCCGTGGTCATGTTCACCTCGTTGGCACCAATCACGGCAGGGTTTGAGATCTGCAGAGAGCGCTTGATGATGGATGCTTCGTCCTGCCCGTGGCGCCAACCCATGTGGAGCGAATACAGCATCCCTCCAGTGAGCTTGTTAGTCGTGAACACTAGCAAGTCTCCTGACATGACCGGCTCGCCCGTGGCGTAAGCCTTGAAAGCTGGCTTGACAACCAAGACTGCCAACTCCGAACTGTAATCATTCATATCCACTTTTTTGGCAGCGCGTTCGAAGGCCTGCTGTTTTGAGAGCGTCAGCACTTGCCCGGTCATCACGTGCTCCAGCTCCACGGTGTCGCCGTACTTGATTACGTGTCCGAGCTGCCGCTCGCGGTCCGCGATCGAGGTCGCGCGCTCGTCTGACGCCAGGATAAGCCTGCGTTGGGAATGCCTGTGAGCATGTTGCACGCCGAACCGCCGCAGGGTAGGCAAGAAAAAGCGGGGCAAGGCTGGATGCTGAACCTGCTTAGGAGCTCTTTGACCGGTGCCGGATCACTCAAGTCGTGCTTCAGGCTGTACGCCCTGGCCTTTGCATCTAGGTCATCGGCACTCGACGGCGTGTCAGGCAGTGGTAGATTCCGCCCATTATCCCATGTTCCCTCCTTGAGGAGTTGCTTGAGCTCCCGAGCCTGCCCATCGCCTCCGTTCAGGCCCAGACGGCCTCTGGCACTTCCGCCTGTCGGCAGCACCCCCGCACCCACGCTACTCGGCGACAGGGGATGGGCATGGAACAGCACCTCTGAGTATGTGCCCCGCGGATTGATGCGGAAGTGGCAGTCGCGCATATTCGGAGGCACTGGAACGCCGGGTTTGAGAATCTCAACCCATGGCCGCGCGTCGTTCGACCTGCAAAGTACCCACTATGAGATGCACAGGTGGTGCTGAATAGTTTGGTCTCAAAATCACTCTTGGTGCATGATCATCGCTCCCGCTGCAAGCGCACTCGCGCGCATGGCGCGCCACGGACCCCATATTTGCTGGTAGGTGACTTACCCGGCAAAGGTGGCGATACCATTGATTCCATCAGGCACCAGTGCTATCGAATCGCCGTAGTGAAGAGGCACGCTTGGTTCATCGGGGTCGTGGAAGCGCAGCAGCGCTGGTTGTGCTGGGGGCTGCTCCATTGCCCCAGCGCCTCGGGATCCGCCTGGCCCTGTGGGCCTCGCCCCTGGGGCACCTACAGCAGCCCTTTTCGCTTACACCAGAGCTAAGAAGAGCCCGCGACGGGACTGACCAGGCGAATGAACGCCTGGAAAACAGCCCGCGGTGCCTTGAGTTGCCCGCCAGGTGCGCAGTGCAAGGCAACCGCCCTCGAGTGGTTCGCGGGGCAGGATTTGCGTTTTGATTCGAAAACTCTCGAATCCAGACACTTATGGAAAGTCAACATCCAGCTGGCGAGAGACTTTTTGTGTGGCGAAAACAGACTCTTCCCGACGGGGCACCCTGTGTGGACAGACGGCGTGCCAGCGGCCCCTCCGGAGTCGTGGGGTTTCTCAAGCGCTCGTGACACGTACACGAGAGAGACAACGTGCAGATTTGGTGGCATCACGCCCTGAAAACGTGCATCCACCATGCCTGGGGCGAGCGCGCGGGTTCTGGTAGCCCTCATTGCAGCAGGGGCCGCTCTGTGTGCTGCGGAGGCCGACAGCACGGTGCGCGCAAGGGGGCTTTCTCTGACAAGGGCGGGATTACTTGGCGGTGCTCAATATTCAGCAGTAGAACAGCGTGCTGCGGCTGCGGGTCGAGCGTCGGCTGTGGTGGCGCTCGGCCTGCCACGACTCGTGGGACGGGGCGAGCTAGCGCTGCTGCGGCTGCGCGGCGGGGCCAAGTCCAAGAATCATACGAATCACAACCAGAACCGTAAGGCTCATCGCAATGGCATCAAACGTGTGAAACTGTAAGCTTCTGCGCCCGTGCACCTGCAGAAGATTCTCGCGCAGAGCGTGCGCGCTCTGCCCCGCCGCGGTACAGCCACATGGCGCCCAGTAACGCGTGGTTGCGGCCACCAGGCACCGTCATTCATCGTCTAAGAACATCGACCTGAAGGTGTGGCGTAACCAGCGCTACGCGCGGAAAGGGTCGATGCGAGTACACCTCAAGGATCTCAAGGTCGAGTTTCCCTGCTCGCGTGTCCTTGGATTGGGACAGAACAGCGACGCGTCAGTGGCAAGCTGAGTGCGGGATTGTCCTACGGCACCAGGGATATTCTAACCGTGCGGGATTTGGCGCAGGCCAAGAAGTTGGCGGCCAAGAAATCAGTAGAGAGCGAGAGTGCCGGAGAGGCGAGCAGTGGGGCGCGAGAGGCAGAAGAGGAAGGGGAGTTGTGACGCCTCACAGCCCCCATCGTGAGCAAGGGGGATGGTGATTACTGCACGAACGCATGCGACAGGGTGGTCGGCGGCCAATCGCAGCGTGATTGATAGTTCTGTGAGCGCCTGAGAGTGGCTTCTCGAGTACAGTCATCGCGCCATTAAAAGCTGCGATATGCGTGCGGAGCAGCGCGGTGCGTGCGCGGGAGGGCCCGACAATCCTCTTCGACGAGTCGCGTCTTCTTAATTAAAATCCCTGCTCCCTTCTAAATGTATGCTTCCTATCCTAAAGGTTTGGGGCGTTACTCCCCGTACGGCAAATACAGTGCCCACTTCCTCACTCCGAGTTGAACAGGAGCGGTTGTTGGGACTTCCGCAGCTTTTCGAAGCGAGCCTCCCACGAAGTCACCTTTGTTGGTCCACCGCGAGACGCTGAGCTATCCTAACGTGATGCATGCAGCAAAGCAGCACAAGAGCCGTGCAGATAGCAAGGGTTCAGGTTCAAGTTCAGGTTCAGGTTCGAGGTCGACGGGTGGGGCGCGGGACCAACCTGTTCCAGACTTTTCGCCAGCAGCGCATCCTTGCTTGCAATTGTAGCTTCTAGTTCCTCTATCTGCAGATATGTCCCACCGTCACTGGCCGTTGCTACTCTTGTCTGATGTCTTGGCATGTCCGTGAGGAACCGATGTGCTCGGAAAGGCTACCGCTCTGTTGGGAGGGGGACTTGCCTCGCTGTTGATATCCCTCGTCTCACCCGATTCGAGCTTTGCCTTCGCGAAACTGATTTTGGGGACACTTCTTACATTTGCCCGCGCAATTCTCTGCATGATTTCGGGCACCGCCCGAGGCTGCCGTCGCCGGCACGCAAGTATCCTGTGCAGGACTCGAGGCTCGAGGCTGCTCAAAGCGGAGCGGGAGGGACCCTCACATTACGTCTAGCTCTTTCGCCGCTGCCATGGCTTCTCCGACTAGTCTATCCTGCTCCGCCTGCTCGCGAGCCAAGCACGTGGTCAGCGCCGACGGACCGTCCGTACAATGTGGGAATTAGCAAGCGCGGGCTCTCGTGACTACTTCGCCAGACTATCAAATCGCTCACCTTGGATGCCCCACCCCCCTCTGAGGAACCATCAAGCGCCATTCCAAGAATACCATTGCAGCCCTTCTTGAGTTTCGCCACAGCAGCGGATGCAGCCATCCCCGGACTTCCTTGACGCGAATTGCTGTTGAAAATGCTGTTGAAAATTAGGGTAGCTCGTTACTCGACGGCCGTTGCTGAGGTACGACCTGGAGGGTCCGTCGAAGGGCGGCGTCAAGTATGACGATTATTAAGATGCTGACCCTTGACGACGTGCGTCCGGAAGCGCGTCGGTCGGTCGAGGCGTGGGCGCTCAAAGCGGACCCGAAGCGGAAGAAGTCGTTCTATAGGTTCTTCGAGAGCGGTCCCGAAGGCGCCAGCCGCGGCTCGGTCGCCACAAGTCACGGCGGGGAGCAGATGACAACAATGGAGGATGCGGAGAAGGAGCTTGAGATGCGGAACTGGGCATCCTCTTATCAGACGACCAACAATTCTCTGGGCAACGTGCTGGAACAGATGCGCAAGCGACAGCAGAGCGGCTCGGAGCGCATCCTCCGTCCGCTCGTGCGCGAGGTCCATTCCCGACGCTTGGAGCCTGACCACGCGCGAAACCATTGGTATTCGTGCTGTGCTGCGGTTGTGAGGCGTCGTGCCGCATGTCCGATGCTGGTGGTCTTCACTGTTCGGCCCAGAAAGCGGGATGCGGACTCCCTTCCCCTGCTGGAGTCATGGCGCACCGGCTGACACGTTCTGGCACCCATCACACTCCAGGTGTTGAAGCCGCACATTGAAAAAGACCTTCACCACATTGAGGCCAACTTCTCTCCCGCAGAGCTTGACGAGTTCGTGCGGCTGATGCGCTCACTATCGATCGCCTTCGAGCAGGTCCCGCGCAACTCAGAAGCCGCGCCTTGCCGCTGGGGCCAGAGCCGTGACATGCGAGTGGGGCGCGGCAGGACCGGTCCGCGTACAACTCGGAGTACTCCAAGAAGTACATCCCAAAGGTGGTGGACTGCGTGCCCGCGCCGCCGGTCGACTTCCGTGCCTCCACCCTCTCCGCTCCCATCACCTTCGCCCCGCCCAAGGCGCGCATCACGCGCGCGCCGGAGAAGCCCAAGAGCAAGGAGCGCCCCGAGATGGCGAAGCCCGCGCCGCGGCCGCCATCGCAGAAGGGGCTGCTCTCCTGGGCGGGCCAGGAGAAGCACCAGGCCAACTCGGCGTACCGCACGTTTTTTCAGAAGCCCCCCGAGAACTACCCCGTGGTGAAGATGTCGCAGCAGGTGATTTCGAACGCGTGTGGGCGCACAATCCCGGACCACCTCATCACCGACGAGATGCGCGATCAGCCGGTGTTCCTCCCGTGGGAGCTCGAGACCCGCCACCGCCTCAAGCAGAGCAAGCTCTCCGCGCAGCCCTCGTGGCACCTGCTCTACAAGGAGGGCGTCACGTTTGACGCCACGGGCGGCGTACCCAAGGACAAGGGCGATAAGTCTCTCTACATGCGCGACTTCGGGGCGGAGACGAGCGTGATGACGCAGTCGAAGCCGACGCTCGACCCCTTCGGCTCGTCCATCACCATCGGCATGTCCGACTACCCCTACCTCACCACCACCTACCAGGCTACCCTCGGGCGCTCGGCCACCATGGAGTACGACCGCCGCCTCGTCTGATAGTACGAGCCGGTCCCTCCAGTGTAGCAAGCGCAGAGCGCGCGCGCAGCCGGGGCTGGGCGCGCGCGCGGCGGGTAGGCCACCACGTCTGCGCGGGGAGGCGACGGGTCGTGGTGACTACTAGGCGAGCGAGGGGCGTGCAGATAAGCGCATGGTGCAGTAGAGCGCGCGCCCGCTCTGTAGGGGTTGAGTGTGTCAATGATATTGATGATGAATCAGGATGATGATGAATCAGGAGACAGCGTGGTGTATTCCGACGTAGAGGAGCGGGGAGTTGGTGCCCGGCTCCGCCACGGGCTCGAGCCGCGCGTAGATCCAGAGGGGCAGGCCGTTGGCCAGCGAGCGGCTGCGCGTGGCGGAGAAGCATGTAGTGACGGGGAGCCCCGCCGCGACCCGGCTCTGCACCTCCTCCAGCTCCTCGCGCGGCAGCGAGTGCAGCAAGTGCGGGTTCCCGCTCTCGCCCCGACCCCCTCCCACCTCCCCCATGCGCCCTGTGCCCCGCCCGAGCCCGATCGCCGCCCGAGCCCGATCGGGAAAGTGCCGCCGCGGCGCCCACAGGAAGGCGCGCCGGCTCTCGCCCTCGCCAGCTTCCGCGCCGCCCTCGCCGTACACGTCCTGACGGCTGAAGGCCGTGAGCTTGAAGAACCCGCGGCTCGCGTAGCGCAGCGGCAGCCCGTCTCCCCGCGCGTCCAACACCGTGTAGAACGTCTTGTGCCGCGCGCGCTCACTCGCCTTGTCCTCGTCGCCCGTCTCCCCCTGCGCGCCCCCTGCCCCGCCCTGGGCGCGCAGCGGGTGCATCGAGATGATGGTCATGCGCTTCCAGGCGCCGCTGCCGTCGCTCGACGCGCCGTCGCTGGGCGCGCCGGCCTCGCCGATCGGGTTCATGTGCACCTCGTTCTCATACCCCTCGCCCCCCTCCTGCGCGGCCGCGCACATCATCGCCACCTGCCGTGCCCATGCCCCACTCAGCGCCGGCGCCCGCGCGGTGCAGCGCCCCGAGCCGCCGCGCACCTTCCCCTCGGTGCCCGTTGCCACCATGTCGAGGATCTCCGCCGCTGTGCGCGCCGCCTCCGCACCCGCCGCCCCGCCGCTCGTGCCTTGCATCGCCTCCAGCAGTGCCTGCTCGCCCCACGCCTCGTGCGCCCCTCAGCAACTCACTGGCAGCGGGGCAGGCGCGGGGCAGGGCGGGCGCGGGGCGGGGCGGGCGCGGAGCGGGGCGGGCGCGGGGCGGGGGAGCTTGCCTCGAGGGGCTGGCCTACGATTTGCTCGCGGGCGCGGCCCGCGAGGAGGCAGAGGCCGTCGGAGCAGTAGCGCACGCGCGCGAGCAAATCGTCGTCGGCGCCGCCCGCGGAGGCGAGGAGGAAGTTGCACCCGAGGGCTTCGAGTGCCACCTCCACGGGCGTCGGGCGGCGCGGGAGCGTTGTCATGACGTGGTCGTGCGCCACCTCCTCCACGCCGATGCCCGTCACGTCGATGCACCGGAACTGCGGGTGCCGCGCCGAGAGCGCCCGCACCCACGCCAGCTCCTCCTCCACATACGCGGGCGAGGCGTACTCGGAGGAGAAGCGCCCGGGCGGCATGCGCACGCTCTCGCCCGTGGAGCCCGCGACCTCGAGGCGGCGCCGCCGGGTGCGGACGAGGAAGTCTGGCTGGGCGAGCAGCACGAAGACGCGCCGCGGGTCTACGCCAAACACCTCGTCCGGCAGCGCGCAGCCGAGCTCGAGCGGCACGTTGCCCACCTTGAGCGCGAACTGGTGCGCGAGGTAGATGGACAGCGGCGTCTTCTGGCACCGCGAGAGCCCGAGCAGCACAATGTCCGCCTGCGCGCCGCCGCCCCATGCACATCAACGCGCCGCATGCCCAGGGTGCCGGCGCCCCTTGCGGTGGAGATGGGTGGGCGGGCGGGTCAGAGAGAACCTCTATCAGGTGCTGCAGATTCACGCCGTCGTTCATTTTGATAGCGAAGTCGACAGCCGCGCAGCGCTCAAAGTAGCCAGGGGACAGCACCCGCTTGCGGGCGGCGGGGGTCACGCTCTCGGGCGTGGCGCACTTGCTCTTGCTCGGAGACTGCGCCGCGGCCAGATCGGCGCCGAGGAACGAGCCAAGCTGGTCCGACAGCTCCCCCAGCAGGTCCAGCTGCTCCACCCCTGCTCCGCGCCAGGCGCCCTCAGTCGCACGCGGGACCACCCGTCGCAACACGCAGCCCCGTCAGTCAGCACTGACTGCCGAAGTCACTGGCCGGCGGTTGGGCATGCTTCGCGCTTTACAAAGACGCCGATAGTTGCGTCCGTGAGGTGAGGGTAGCAGTTTGCGTTGGCGCACCGAGTTCTTCGCAGTGGTGCACGAGCATGCGTCGGGCGTTGCGGTCCGCAAGAGTGAAGCACACGAGCGCGTTGATGCGCTGCGCAAGGCACACGATGCGGGAGAGCATTCGCGAAGTACGCACGTTGGAGAAGACCTGGACCGTGATGTCGTCGCCCTGTTGGCCGAACTGATAGAAAGAGGCGGTCAGAAGGTGGGAGGCAGTCGCGCCAGAGCGGTCTGACACGAGGAAGAGAAACTTGCGCGCGGCGGCATCCATCCCGTCTCCCTCGGTGTCGTCCTGGTCGAGCGGGAGGATCCCAAAAGATCCCGAGCCCTGCAAGATCCGTACATCAGCTGTAACGAAGTGCGCTGCACCAGGGATATCACAATGGTGCTCCGGGAAAGCAGGAAAGCCTCGCACTTTGCCTCGTGCCGAACGTCGCGCAAGTACAGCCTGACAAACAAGACCACACCTCAGGCTAGCTTTGATTTTTCAGGGTCGGGGCCAGTGTGTGCTTGAAGAGCCTAATGCAGCGCTGGTCCAGATGTATCTTGGGGAACATCTTGGGGGGGCGACCTCGTCCTCGGACTCGCTCTCCTCGATCACGCCACTGCCAGAGAGCACAAGAACTCAGCGCGAAGCAAGGGATAACAGAATTGTCTGCTTTTGAGTTGGGCTGGTGCCTGTTTTGATGATGCAAGCTGCTCATCACAACATTCACTTTCCGATTCATGGCACCGAGAATCACTGACGAAGACGCCAATCGAGGATCCGGAGGAGTGCCACCTCCCTTGAATTTCGGTTCTGTGCAGGCCGATGCACAGCCAAAATGTACAACGTAGATCACCAAAGTCAGGGACTGCATCGTTGTGATCGATCGCCAGCGTGCCACATGATTCGAACACCTCGCCGGATATGCCGTGCGTTCCTGGAGCGCTGCAGCGCCCCTCGAATTTGCCGGAATTCGCGACGCGGATTCCTCCTCGCACGTCCTACTACTTTCTTGAGGCAGGCGCTCCCCGGTCGCATGTCCTTCGGGTTCTCGGCCCAACATCCGGCAGCGACGAGCGCAGTTCCCGGTCCGATTGCAAAGCGGTGCATCTTTTTCGGTGCTTCCGAGGCCCGGGAACATGGTCCCGTCCACTGAATGTCCGGGCGTCGGCTCTCCCATGATCATTTCAACGCTCCGATCATATCGCTCTCCAGTCTCACTTGCAACGTGGCCGTACCATCCTCCGTCCGATCCGAGACGGGCGGCTGGCCGCTCTCGGGAGAATCCCGACGGGGGAAACTACAGAAAAGATACTAAACTAAGGGTCTTGAAGGACACGATGATCGATAGGGAATCCGGTCGACAGACATGAGGGGATCCGCACAGGGTATGACAGAGGCAGTCATCCTGGACATTTGGTCGCAGACTCTCGGTATCCCGCGCGATATTCTTCGCCTTGAAGATGACTTCTTCCACCTTGGCGGTGCCACGCAGCTCTGCCCCCTGATCTGCTTGTCGGTCAGAGCTTTGCTCATGATCCGGACGCACCCGCTGATCGCACCTTTGACTGCAGGCGACAGTCTGGCCGTTTTGGCAGTGAGCAAAAAGCTTGTGGAACTCGGAGACGGTGGTACAGGCCAATGGCCAGAAGATGGAATAGTTGAGGGGGCGCTCTCACCCAAGCACTTCTACGCGCACAGGAGTGCGGCAGCCCTCGCAGCGTACATCGACAGAAGCGGATGTAGTGCGTCATGGCCTCCCGCTGCAGCAACTCTTCAAAGCTCTGGGGTGCCCCCGGAACACTGTGATGGCGAACGCTGTGGCGAAAGTGGGGAAGGCGCTGAGGATGGGGGGGCTCGCTGGAAGGCTGTACAGCTGGAGCAGCGAGATCTGAGGGACGCATCCGCACGGGGTGACGTAGAGGAAGTGCGAAGGATTCTCGCGGCAGGTGCATACCCGGGGGGGGGGGGGGGCAAAGACGGGAGCTTGCGGACGGGGCTGTCGCCGCTGCACGCGGCCGCGAACGCGGGACAGGAGGAGGTGGCAAAGGTTCTGCTGGCCGCAGGGGCCGGCCCAAATGCGAAGCAGTTCTTCTACAAGCGGTCGCCCGCACAGGTCGCAGCTGCAGCAGGCTGTGCATCGGTGCTAAGATTGCTGCTGGCCCATGGTGCGGCAGCGCGGGTGCGAGACAAGAGCCGGCTAACGCTCATGCACGACGCTGCGCGGGGCGGCAACGTCGAGTGCATCCAGCTGCTTCTCGACGCGGGCGCAGCACCTGACGTGGCCGCCAGGTGACTGACTGGCCCCGCTCGCGCATGGTTGTAGCAGACGAGTGTGGGGCTGACGGCTGCTGGCCGGCTGGGCGCGGGCAGAGACAAGTGGGGGCGGACGCCGTTGTTCTGGAGCGTGCTCAACGGACACTCAGCTGTCGCGCGCCGGCTGCTGGAGATGGGCGCGACGCCCGCGCCCCCGCTCATGCCCAACCGGATCCAGCGGCGGCGCACCTCGCTGGTGCAGCCGCCGAGCGCGCGCGCGCTGGCGGCGCGGGTGCTCCCGCCCGAGCACCCGCTCCACGCTCTGCTCCACGAGTGGGAGCGCCGCCCGCGCCCCGCGCCCGGCGCGCCCGGCGCGCCCGCGGAGCGGGAGGCCGAGGAGGAGCGGGAGCGGAAGCTGGCGCCAGGGGGAGCGCCGGTGGGCGCACGCGCGAGCGGGGCGCAGGGCGGGGACGCTGCGCTGCGGGCTGAGGGGGGAGGCGCGTAGGCGAGCCGCGTGAGCCACTAGCCGGTCATGTCTGTTGTAGCGCAGCATCGAAAACACCCGCGGCGCGCGGTTCTCCCGCGGCTTCAAGTGCGGAGCGTTGTCCGCCGCTGCTAGAGCTACGCTGTGAGATTGGAGGCAATCGTCACGCGCCCCTCGCTGACCGCGTCCACCGCGGCCGGCCCCTCCTGGTTGGAGCGCAGGTCGTTGTTCTCCACTTTGCCCTCAGCGCCCTCCGCCACCTGCCCGCCAACGCCCCCGCTTCATCAGCTCCCGGCCGTGTGACCGCAACAGGCACCGCGCCGGCCTCCAGGCGCGCGGCCGCTGGGCGAGGGGCTGCACCGCGACACCGGCGCGGAGGTTGTGGGACACCATGCAGCGCGTCATGTTGAGCAAAGTGCCGGCACCGGAGGCCAACACCCCGTGCTGGCCGTTTTCGAAGATGGAGCACGACTCCAGTGCTACCTGACTTCGGTCTGAAATGTGCAGGCCGAACTGCTGGCACCGGCAGAGCACCGACCGGCGGATCGCCACCTCGCTGCCCGCAGTGACCCCCAGGCCACAGACGCCCCCCGACACGTTGCAGTCCTCGAGGACCATGCGCCCGCTCATGAGCTCCAGCGTCCGCGGCCCACTCCCCCGGATCATGAGGTTGCTCACCCGCACCTGCCCGCCCTGCTGCGAGAGCGCGACCTGCCCCTCCAGCGACTCCAGGAGGATGTGCTGCATGTTGCCCTCCCCCACAATCTCCACCACCGCGTCCTTGAGCGCGATCGTCTCGCGGTAGTGCCCAGGAGCCACCATCACCTGGCAGTCCTGCGCCCTACCGGCGGCTTGCAGCGCCTCCGATATTGTTTTAAAGTGTGCGGGCCCCACGCGAATAACATTCTGGCACGCTGGCGAGCCCCCTGCCACTGGTGGCGGTGAGGCCTGCCCAGGAGGAGTTCCCTCGCGCTTCTGCAGCTGCAGCTGCTCCAGCCTACGCTGCTGATCCACCAACGCCGTTTGTTGCTCCTGCTGCTGCTTCTGCGCCATGCGCACACGTGCAGCGGCCTGATGCTCCGCCAGCTTCCGTGCATCTGAGTGCTGCGCAGGACGTGCGGCACTGTGTGCAGATGCAGCGAGGTTGAAGACAAACTGCATGTCCTCCAGCTGCGACAATATCTCGGCGAAGCTAGGGCGGTCAGGTGGCTTGGTCTTCCAGCAGTGCTGCATGAGCAGCCAGAATGGCTGAGGGCAATGCTTGGGGGGTGGGGGACGGTGGTCCTGTGTCGCAACTGCCACCGCAATTTGCATTTGGTTCATCTCCGAATAGGGGATGCGGCGAGCGTGGATCTCCCACAGGATCACACCGAAGGAAAAGACGTCTGCCTTGGTGTCGTAGCGTTCGGAGCGAAGCACCTCTGGTGCCGTGTATTGACTCGTGCCAATTCCCCCGGTCATCGTGCGTGCTGTGTCCTGCACGCGGGCGAGCCCAAAGTCGGCAACCTTCACGACAAGCTGCGGACCTGACGGCGACTGCACCGCACCCATGAGAAGATTTCCAGGCTTGAGGTCGCGGTGGATGATGCCCATCGAGTGAAGGTACGTCATGCCTTTGCACACGCCAGTGCCGATCACGATGACTGCTTCAGGCTTGAGCAACGGCTTTGTGTGGATGAGGTCGAACAACGAGCCGCCAGGTACCAGCTCGGTGACAATGCAGATGTTGTCATCGTCGACAACGGCACCATACAGCTTGAGCACGTGCGGATGGTCAAGCATTGCAAGGATGTCGATCTCTTTGCGAAATGAGTCCAGCGTTTGCTCATGCGTCATGACAGACGTCCGCAGCACCTTCTTCACCGCCACAGCCATCTTCTGCTTCAGCCACGTCCCCTTGAAGACCTGACCGTAGGCGCCCGACGCAAGCGGCTTGGGATCGAGGTTGAATTCGGAGATTTCGAGCATCTGGTAGGGGCGCGAGGTGCCCTTGAGCCCCGTCATCATGGTCGCATACTCGGCATCCTCACCGCCCGCCTGCTGGAACTGCGCAATCGCCTGCCGCACCTCCTCGTTGACGACATACTGCGATGCATCGCGCGGGAGTCCGCGTGCACACTTGGTGCACCGCCCACCGAATTTCACGAGGTTGCCAAAGCAGATTTCGCAGAATGTGCAGCGACAGTCGCTGCCGACAGGGGTCACCGGGCGGTTGAAAAGCTGAAGGCAGACCGGGCACTCGAGGGCGCCCGTCCCCTTGCGCATACAGCGCACCATCGCGTCAGTGCCGTCTCGGAGCTGAAGAACACTCGCGCCTGTTTCGGGGGGCTCCTGCTGCGCTTCCCTCGCAGCTTGCTTTTGCCTGGACGCTGCCGCGGCCTTGCTGCGTTCAGCTGCTTTTTCTTTCTCTTGCCGCGCAGCCTCCTGCCGTACCCGCTGCTGTTGCACGCGTTTTTGGGCTTCTTTTGCAGCCGCCTGTTTCGCTGCCTCGGCCCCCTGGAGCAGCTGCGGCGAAAGCTTGACCCTGCGCGCCACAGCGGGCTTCAGCTGCTGGTGAAAGATCGCTGTGTTGCCACCTACGCTGGCTTCTGAGCAGCGGTGGCTGCAACCAGACTTTGCCTTGCCAGACTAGAAAGAAGGGCACGGGCAGGGCGACCGCAACTCGGGGTCGGCAGGAGCTTACGGAGCTGGGGGCGCTTCAGAGCCCGACCACGGTTTGGAGGGCGAGAGCTTGGCTGGGGCGGCGTCCGCAGGCGACTCGCGCTCTGACTGCTGTCCTAGCTGCGGCGGCTTTGGCGGCGGAGAGGGCTGCTCTTCCGGCGCAGAACTGTCTTTCTGGGCGTTTGATCCAAGGTCCGGGCTGGCTTGGTTAACACGCGCAAGCGAGGGCGGCGGCAGCGGCCGAACGAGCTCTGGGTCCGGGACACGCGGGTTCGGGCCAGAGGATGGAACAAGCTCGCCGAGGAGGTCCGCGGCGCTGTCGGCGACTAGCGAAGGCTGGACTTTGTTGCGCACGAAGTCGTCCAGGTCGACAGTGACACGCGGATTGAGAGTCCCGGTCGCAGGTTGCGCGAGCGCGGCGGGCGGGGACGAAGCCGGCGGAGGCTGGGGCCAGCGCGAGTGGCTGTCTGGGCCGAAGAGTTCCTCGCCTTGAAGCTTCGGAGGCGGCCTCAGCGGCGGCCTCAAGAAGGCGAGCCCCTCACTGGAGCCTTCAAAGGCCCGTGGCCCTGGAGCGTCTTCGTCAGGCCAAGTGTCGCGCGCGCGCCCAGTCCTCGGCCCGCGGCGAGCGGTACCGGCAACAGGCGCCGGTGCTGGCGCAGTGGCTGGGGCCGGCTGAGAAACACCGAGCGCTTCTGCAACCTTGCTGCGAATAAGATCGCCGAAGGCCAGAGCGTTTCCAAAAAAGTGGTCCTCGGGCCTGCCGCCGAATCGCAGCAAAAACGTTACTTGTGCTCTCTCCCTCTGCTCCTCCGCGCCCCGTAAGAAAAGCCCTCGCGTACGGGTAGCGCTGGCAGAGATTGGGGACGGGAAGACTGGAGAGGAAATTGGAGGGGACAGTGCAAGAAGTACAATGCAGGGAGAGTGCGGGTCGGGTCTCATGGCGCATCTCCGGGGAGGGATCTCAATGGCGGAGCCAGCTCCGGAAGGGAGTCACCTTGAGTCAGCTACTGCTGGCGGCGCCCCAAACTCTTGGACGTTGACTTCTTCGCCACCTCTCTGCGAATCGCTCTCTGGATGAACAGGAGCGGACGGCTGGCCGAGTCCCCTGTACGCCAGGGCGCGGCTGTGTCAGAGGAGCGATTCCGCAACGATGTCAGAGGGGCGATTTCTGGGATGGGCTTGAAGGGTGGGGGGTTGCCTTGCAGGGGTCCTGACGCGGACTACGGAAGAGATTGTTGTCCTCCGTGGACCGGACGGGGGGCGGGTCGCACGGACCGCCCCTCGGCCAAGCGGGTCACGACCCTCTCTGCCGCTGACTCCCGCGAGGTCCTCCCCCTCTGCTGGCCAACGAAAGATCAGACAATTTACCGGAGGGGGGACAAATTATTTCCCCTCACAGCGCTGCGGCAGGCGGAGGGTCCTCCGAAATGCGCACCAGGCTTCTGACGGTCGACGCGCCCTCGTGGAGAGCTTGGCGGGGGGGAAACCCGCCGTAAGGCGCGGCGATGATTTGCAGACTACAGAACACCCTCTGCCTCCGCCCAACAAGTTAACCAAACTCTTTGCGGTCAGCCCACACCGTACACTTTCCTGAATTTCGAGGATTCGAGACCCGCAGCGCTGGAAAAGGGACACACACCAGGGCCCGGCAAGCCGCAGCACAGCAGGCCCGCAGATCGCCGCCACGGTTGTACCGGCAAAGCGTCAGTCAGGGGAGCCCTCGTCGGCCAGTGCTGCCGTTGAGAGCCCGAAAAGGCGTCGGCAGGACGAAAAATCGCCTCGATTCGCGGCTGGGATGGGGGACGTTCTGGACCCCGTCGCCCAGGCGGTGGCCTTGAAAGAGGATGGAAACCAGGAGCTAAAGGTATTGCCCGCTGGCCCACATCCAAGCATTCGCGACGTTTTGCGATGTGTGCTACTGCGGTGCGCGAGGGTGTCCGAGCATGCGTCCCTTGACGTGGACAAAACTCATCGCAGGCTGGCAACTTCGCTGAGGCCGAAAGGCTCTACAGCGCCGCGCTGAGGCTAGACCCATCCGTAGAGGCGTACTGGACGAATCGTGCGCTGGTTCGAACGAAGCTGAACAACACGGCCGGCGCAATCGAGGACTGCAACGCGGCGCTGGAGCGCAATCCTGCCTCCGCGCGCGCCTTCGGTCGCCTCGGCGCCGCTCACTTCTCCGCAGGTCTTGATCGTATCGCAGCGGCGCGGCTTTGCATCAAGATGTGCGTGTCGCTGCCCTACGTTCTGAAGCTGGGTGGCGGCAGGGTCATTCTCGGCTGCGGCGGAAGCGTACAAGAGCGCGCTGGAGATCGACGGGCACAACGCAACTTACGCGCAGGGCCTTACCGCAGCGCGTGGGCGCGCCTCAGCCGCCGCTGCCGTAGCAGGTGGGTCACCATCGAACAGGACGGCCACCAGCGGCGTCAGCGACACGGCGGACGCGGTGAAGAATGTGCTGTCGTCGATGGGGGGCGCCGCGGAAGTGATGCGGCGGCAGCAGGAGGAGGCGCAAGCGCGGCGGGCAAAGGAGAGCATCAACGACGCGACGGTGGACCTCGGGGTCGGGATGGAGCGCTCGAAGCGGGCGTGGGACCTGTTTGAGCAGGCCAAGGCCGAGTACGCGGCGGCGATGCAGGTGCGCGGAACCGAGGCAGAGAAGCAGGCCGCGATGGACAAGGTGCACGAGCGCACCGCGGCCAGGTGCCTGGAGCTTGCGCGCACTAACGGCGGAATCTACAACAAAGCGGCGCAGTTTGTTGCGTCGCTGCAGGGCGGGGCGGGGGACCGTGGGGTGCCGAAGCAGTACGTGCGGACGCTGGAGATCCTAACGGACAAGGCGCCGTTCCGGACGTTTGAGCAGATGGAGCAGGTGCTCGTGGAGGACCTCGGGAGGCGCGGCCGCGAGCTCTTTTCCTCCATCGAGGAGCAGCCGCTTGCGGCGGCCTCGCTCGCGCAGGTGCACAAGGCGACGACCAGGGCGGGCGAGGAGGTGGCGGTCAAGATGCTGTACCCGCAGCTGCGCAAGAACATGGCCTCGGACTTCTCCATCTTCGAGATGATGGGCAAGCAGATCAAGCCGGGCGGGTTCGACCTCGAGTGGCTGGTCCGCGACTTCAAGGAAGCGCTTGCGATGGAGCTCGACTTCCAGACCGAGGCGGCGAACTCCGAGGCCGCTCAGCGCGTGCTGGCGCGGCGCGCGGACGTGTCGATCCCGCGGGTGCTGCACGAGCTGTCGAGCAAGAGCGTGCTGACCATGGTGCTCGAGCCCGATCTGATCAAGGTCAGCGAGCACGACAAGCTCGCCGCGGCGCACCTCTCGCACGCGGAGTGCGGGGCGCTGGTGGCGGACGTGTTCTACGAGATGGCGCTGGTGCACGGGCTGGTGCACGGGGACCCGCACGCGGGGAACATCTACCTGCGCGCGGGGGAGTGCACGCGCGCGGGGTGCAAGCCGCAGCTCGTGGTCCTCGACCACGGGCTGTACCACAAGATCCCACGCGGGATGCGCCGCAACCTCTGCCGCCTCGTCCTCGCCCAGGTCTCGCCGTTTGCCTCGAGCGCCAAGCGCCTCCGCCTCGCCAAGCGGTCTACCCGCCCCCTCACGCCCGCCCGCCTGCCTCGTGCGCGCGCCACGCGCCCTCCACCCCGCTGAGGGCGCGGTGGCTGACGCTCGCGGGGGCGGCAGGTTCGCGGGCCCGCTGGCCAAGTACTTTCCGCTGCTGCTCTCGCCGTGGTTCGTCTTCTCCGCCTCCCTCACCGTCGAGGACATCGCCGCCGCGCGCCGGCAGCAGCTGCCCGAGTCGCTCACGCCGCGCGACGTCGGCGAGTGCCTTGTGGCGATGCACGGCGAGCAGGAGAAGGGCGGCGGCGGCAACATGCTCGGCGTGCTGCACTCGATGGGCTACACGCGCGGCCTGCTCGGCTCGCTCGGGTTCCCGGAGCGAGCGCGCCTCAAGTGGCTGGTGCGCCACGCGCAGATTGGCCTGTGGGACGGGGCACTGCAGGAGGCCGCGCTCGCGGGGCGGCCCCTGCCCCTGCTGGCGCGGGCGCAGCTGGCGGCGGGGAGCCTTTACGTGGACGTGACGGCGGTGCTGATCCCCGTGCTGGCGCTGCTGGGCCCGCTGCTCTTGTTGTACTCGCTGCTGCTCCAGCTGCTCGCCGCGCTCTGGCGCTTCGGCGGCCTCAACATCCTCGCCTGGGAGCTCTGGGACGCCGCCGAAGACGACGCGCCCAAGGGCAAGGACGGCAGGGACGACGCGCCCAAGGGCAAGGACGACAGGGACAAGTAGAGCCCCAGCGGGCGCGGGCGCCGGCTGGGATGTCACGAGGCTGCTGGGAGATGCGGGATGCTCCTGTGTTGCCGTGAATGAAACGATGAGAGCTATCTGCGGCGCGACCGTGTGCGGCGCGACCGTGTGCGGCGCGCACGGTCGCTGACGAGATTCTTCATAGCTCTATACGTCGAGCGGCATGCGCCAGAGGCCCACTCGGTGGTCCTGGACCGGCCGCACGCGCTCGGCGCTACCCCCCCCCGTGCTCCGGCGCGGCCTGCCCCAGCGCGGAGAGCAAGTCGCTAAATGGCTCCAAGGGCGACTCGAGGCTGTCGAGCAGCAGGTCCCCGCTTCTGGCCGCAAGCAGCAAGTCGCCGCCCAGCGACCAGTCGCTGCCCAGCGACCAGCCGCCCGAGCCGCCGCGCCGCAACTGCGATAGCAGCGCGGGGCTCGCGCGCGGTCGACCAGCGGCCAGCGGCGAGGTGCCAGCAGCAAGGGGCGAGGGCGAGCGGAGGCGCGAGGGCGTTCCGCCCGCGCTCCCGCCGCGGCCGCTCCAGCCCGTCTCCAGCAGCGCCTCCGACAGCCTCGGGCGCCGCTTCGCCCCCGCCCCCGCAGCTCTGCCCGCCCGAGTCGCCTTGCCCCGCCGCTCCGGCGCCGCGCCACCCTTGACAGCCGCCTGGGGGCCGCCCGCAGCGGAGGCGCGGAGGGTGGGGGGCGGGTGCAGCACCCAGGGGTAGTCGAAGACGAGGGAGAGGACGGTGGAGGAAGGCGGTGCCGAGTGCCGCCCCGAGCGCCCCCGCCGGGCGCGGGAGGCCACGTCCGCGACGCGCCGCTCCTCCTCGCGCACCAGTTCCTCCTTTGTGCGCCGTTTCATCTCGCCGATGTCCGCGCGCTTGCGGCGCTCCGAGTGTGCCGAGTCGAGGCGCCGACGCGTCACGCCCTGCGCGGAGTCGAGGCGCTGCTGGAGCACGCGCTCCTCCTTGCCCTGGTGGCGCGAGAGCTCCTCGCGCTCCCGGTGCGTGCGCTCCGTGTACAGCGCCATGCTGTTCGCCGACGCCACAAACTCCTCCGCAAACGCCCGCTCCTCCCGCAGCGCCTCCCGCCGTGTCCGCCCCAGCGAGGCCTCCGTCGCGCCCCACGACGGGCTCACACTCTCGGCCCCCGCGCCGCGCCGCGCCGCGGCGGTCCGCGGCGCCGGCCACGCCGCCACCACAGGAGAGTCCTCCGGCACGGCGGGGGCGGCGGAGGCAGGGGCGGCGGAGGGAGGAGCGGGGCTCGTGCCCTTGGGGCGGCCGCGGGTGCGCCAGTTGGCGAGGGAGTGGGGGGCGGGCTGGAGGAGTGGGGTGGCTCCGGGCGACGGCAGCGCGGGGGCCGAGTGGGGGGTGCTGCCGCCCATACTCCACGGCCCCGACCCCGGCGTCCGTGCCGGACTGGCGGCCACGGCAAGCGGACTGGCGGCGACGGCTACCGGCGGCAGCCGCAGGTGCGCCGAGGAGCCGCCGTCCGCCCGGGCCCCCCACTGCAGCCTGCCTCCCACCGACACCGCGCCCTCCTGCCCTCCCGCATCCTCGACGCCCGCCGCGCGCCCCGCCTCGGCGCCCACCGCTGCCCCCGCGGCGCCCGGTCCCGCGGGGCCCGGGTCGACGAGGGGCGTGACGTACTCGTACACCACCGCCCCTCCGTGCCCGTACTCGTCCTCCTCCGAGCTCCCGCCACCGTCCCCGGCCCCACCCCCGGCCCTCGTGGCTGGGCTCTCGGTCCCACCTCCCCTGCGGGCAGTGCGCGGGAACTGGGCGCTCGCCGCGGGCGCCGCGCCCCGCGCGCGGATGTGCGTGAGTGCCCTCAGCGAGAACAAGCCCTGCCCGCCGCCCGCCGCTCGTTCAGCACCCGCCCGCGAGTGCAGAGGCCCGCGTGCGCGGCGGCGCGCTCCCCGCCCCCGAGGGAGGGCGCGCGGGCGGCCCACCTGGGCGGAGCTCGCGCGGCGGAGGGCCTCCTGCTGATGGTGGTGGCTGCGCACAAAGTGCTGCCGGGCGGAGCGCTCGCCGTGCTCAAGCTGCTCCTGGGTCTTTGAGCGCAGGTCGCGCTGCCGGCGCATCGCGGTCGCCACGCGACGCTTGTCCTCGACCAGGGGGCTCGCGCTCTCTGTCCCCGTGGCATGACTCGGCCGCCGCGCGTCGAGAAAGACCCTGCGCCGCTGCGCGATCGCGCGCGGCCCCTCCCCGCGGCGGGGCCCCGCCTCGAGGTAGGGCCCCGCGCCGCCGTCGGCGCTAGCATCATCGTCCAGCGAGGGCCGCCGCGCGGGCGCGCGGCGGGAGCGTGCAGCGGCGCAGCGGTCGCCGCTGAGTGGAGCAGCACTGCGGGAGCCTCCGCCTCCGCCGAGCGCTCGTCGGCCTCCGTCGAGCGCTCGTCCACCTCCTCCAGTGCTCGACGAGCGCTCGGCGAGCTCGAGCACCTTGGGCGGCGGCGAGCGACTGCGCGAGAGCGAGAGCGCGCCAGGGGAGACGTGGCGGGCGCGGCGGCGGCGCGCGGCGGCGGCGCGGGAGCGGATTTCGAGGCGTTGGCTGAGGAGTGAGGAGCCGAGACGCTCCGCGACGAAGCTTCGTAGCGTGGCGAACCATTGCCG
>ENA-UOXV01001325-UOXV01001325.1-marine-metagenome-genome-assembly--contig:-NODE-1325-length-34764-cov-7.523351_pt1 | contig 34764 bp, 33 predicted proteins | sample MGYA00238165_ERZ766961 | MGnify/ENA primary metagenome ERZ766961 (study PRJEB28924, sample SAMN03173240) | marine metagenome | biome: Marine; feature: Water; material: Subsurface seawater | place: North... | reverse complement strand
GCTAGAGAGGCCGGTCTTAAATTCTAAGGAATGTCGAACGCAAACATTAAAAGAATCAAATCAAGCGAGATCGAACTTAAAGATCGTCTCGTGAGTGTAAGAAGGGTTACCAAAGTAACCAAAGGTGGACGTGCATTTGGATTTTCAGCAATTGTTGTTGTTGGAAACGAAAATGGTGTTGTTGGCCATGGTTTAGGTAAAGCCAAAGAAGTTACCGGAGCAATCGCTAAGGCAATTGATGATGCTAAGAAGAACTTGGTAAAAGTTCCTATCATCAATGGAACAATACCTCACCAGCAAGAAGGAAAATTTGGGGGATCTCAAGTGTTCTTGAAGCCAGCATCAAATGGTACTGGAGTAATTGCAGGTGGTGCAATGCGTGCAGTTTTAGAGAGTGTTGGGATTCACGATGTTTTGGCTAAGTCTAAAGGGTCTTCAAACCCTAACAACGTGGTAAGAGCGACAGTTTCTGCACTTGCAGAATTACGTGATGCTCATACTGTAGCAAATCACAGAGGCTTGAGCCTTGAAAAAGTATTTAACGGATAATTTACACCGATGGCAAAAATTAAAATCACTCAAGTACGCAGTATTATTGGCCGTCCGGGCAGACAGAAGAGTACTATGCAGGCGCTTGGATTGCGCAAAATGAATGCTAGTGTAACACATGAAGCTACTCCACAGATTGTTGGAATGATCAACAAGGTGAAGCATTTAGTTTCTACTGAAGAAGTAAAAGGATAATAAAGATGGAACTGCACAATTTAAAACCAGCCGAAGGGTCTGTTCAAGGAAAGACTCGTAAAGGTAGAGGAGAAGGAAGCGGAAAAGGCGGAACTTCTACAAAAGGGCATAAAGGTCAAAAATCACGTTCTGGTTACAGCAAAAAAATCGGATTTGAAGGAGGGCAAATGCCACTTCAAAGACGTGTACCTAAATTTGGATTTACCAATCCAAATCGTGTTAGCTATCGTGGTATCAACTTGGATATGATCCAAATGTTGGTAGACGAAAAGAAGGTGAAAGAAATTACACGTGAGGTCTTAGTTGAAAATGGATTGGTTTCTAAGAAAGAGCCATTTAAGATTCTAGGCCGAGGTGAATTAAAAGCAAAAATCGATGTTACTGCAGGTGGGTTTTCTAAAACAGCATTAGCAGCTATCGAAAAAAATGGTGGCAAAGCAACCGTAGAAGCATAATTGATGAAAAGGTTTTTCGAGACATTAACGAACATTTTCAAAATTGAAGAGCTGAGGAATAGAATCCTCTACACTCTCGGATTTATACTGATATACCGTTTTGGTTCATTTGTAGTATTGCCTGGTGTTAACTCTGTTGCACTTCAAGCATCTGCTTCAGACGCCCAAGGTTTAGCTGCAATTTTGAATTTGTTTGCAGGTGGTGCGTTCTCTAGAGCGTCCATTTTTGCTCTTGGAATCATGCCTTATATCTCTGCTTCTATTGTGATGCAACTTCTTGGTATCGCCGTTCCTTCATTTCAGAAAATGCAGAAAGAAGGAGAAAGTGGTAGAAAGAAAATCACCCAATGGACAAGACTGCTTACGATTGCCATTTGTGCCGCGCAAGCACCAGGGTACATTGCCACTCAGATTCCTGAGTCTGCCATTGTTGCCAACAGCTCATTATTCTGGGTTACTTCAATCGTAATCTTGATCACTGGAACAATGTTCGTGATGTGGTTGGGTGAGAAAATCACTGACAAAGGAATTGGAAATGGTATCTCACTTTTGATCATGATTGGTATCATCGCTGGATTCCCTACATCTTTCCTATTCGAATGGGAAGCACAAACTACTACTGGTGGAGGACTAGTGATCATCTTAGTAGAACTCGTGGTGTTACTCTTAGTGATTATAGCAACAGTCTTGCTTGTTCAAGGAGTGAGAAGGGTGCCTGTGAATTACGCCAAGAAAGTAGTTGGTAGTGTTCAGTACGGAGGAGCCCGACAATACGTTCCCCTAAAAGTTAATGCCGCAGGGGTAATGCCTATCATTTTTGCTCAGGCAATTATGTTCGTGCCTCTTTCATTGGTTTCTGTACCTTATTTTAACACGGAGTTTTTCAACTCATTTGCAGCAACCTTTGCTGATGTGACTGGCTTCTGGTACAACTTTGTATTCTTCGTTATGATTATTGCCTTTACATACTTCTATACGGCAATTACCATCAACCCAAAACAGATGGCTGACGACTTAAAGAAAAATGGCGGATTTGTTCCTGGAGTTAAGCCTGGGCAACAAACTGCAGACTTTTTAGATAATATTTTATCAAAGATCACACTTCCGGGGTCGATATTTCTCGGATTTATTGCAATTTTGCCGGCCTTTGCCATGATTGCAGGTGTGAGTCAAGGATTTGCGCTGTTTTATGGCGGAACGAGTTTATTGATTATGGTTGGGGTAACCCTAGATACTCTACAACAGGTGGAAAGTTACTTGTTGATGCGACATTACGACGGGCTGATGAAGTCTGGTAAAATCGCAGGTAGATCTCAAACTGCTGTTGGAATTTAATTTTCAACGTTTGAGGAATGGGATTGGTCCAACTGAAATCAGATGAAGAAATTGAACTTATAAGAGAAAGTTCTTTGCTTGTTGGTAAAACTTTAGCTGAAGTTGCAAAGCATATTCAGCCTGGAGTCACTCCTTTGGAGTTGGATAAGGTAGCCGATGAATTTATTCATGACAATGGCGCTTCTCCAACCTTTAAGGGATACAATGGTTTTCCGAACGCGTTGTGTATTTCACCTAATGAGGTTGTAGTACACGGTATTCCCGGGAAGAAAGCCTTAAGAGATGGAGACATTGTTTCCATTGATTGTGGAGTCTATAAAAATGGATTCCATGGTGATTCTGCTTTCACCTTTGAGGTGGGAGAGGTAAGTGATGAGATTCGTGATTTGTTAAGGGTCACTAAAGAGTCACTTTATCTAGGGATTGAGCAAGCTGTTGCGGGAAATCGAATTGGTGACATTGGTTATGCAATTCAGAATCATGCAGAAGAGCATGGTTATGGAGTTGTAAGAGAACTAGTAGGTCACGGATTAGGTCGCGATTTGCATGAGGCGCCGGAAGTTCCTAATTACGGGAAACGAGGGCGAGGAAAGCAACTTCAAGAAGGAATGGTTTTGGCGATCGAGCCGATGATTAATCTTGATACTAAAAAGATTCGTCAGGAGCGAGATGGTTGGACAATCGTAACCAAAGACTTAAAAGTGTCGGCTCATTTTGAGCACGATGTTGCGATCAGGAAAGGAGAACCAGATGTTCTTTCGACCTTTAGTTTTATCGAAGAAGTATTGAATAGTAAATAATATTATGGCAAAACAAGCCAGCATAGAACAAGATGGTACAATAGTGGAGGCACTCTCCAACGCGATGTTTCGTGTTGAATTGGAGAATGGCCACATTATTACTGCACATATTTCTGGGAAAATGCGCATGTACTATATAAAAATATTGCCGGGTGATAAGGTGAAAGTGGAGATGTCTCCATATGACCTTTCTAAAGGCAGAATAACGTATCGATACAAATAAGAACAATGAAAGTTAGAGCATCGGTTAAAAAGCGCAGTGAAGACTGTAAGATTGTAAAGAGAAAAGGTCGCGTTTACGTGATCAATAAAAAGAATCCTAAGTTTAAACAAAGGCAAGGATAATGGCAAGGATTGCAGGAATAGATCTACCTAAGAATAAGAGAGGTATAATTGGTCTTACATATATTTTCGGAATCGGAAGAAGAACTTCTGAGAATATATTGACAGAGGCTAAAGTTGATTTGAATAAGAAAGTTCAAGATTGGAATGACGATGAACTAGCGGAAATCAGAAAAATTATCAGTGATAATTTAAAGGTAGAAGGTGCTCTTAGGTCAGAAGTTCAGCTTAACATTAAGCGCTTAATGGATATTGGATGTTACAGAGGAATCCGTCATCGTTCAGGTTTACCATTAAGAGGACAGAGAACAAAAAACAATAGCCGAACAAGAAAAGGAAAGAGAAAGACGGTTGCTAACAAAAAGCAAGTCGGTAAATAATTATTGATATGGCAAAGTCAGGCGGTAAAAAAATAAAAGTTCAAGTTGATGCTACAGGAGAGGCGCACATTCAGGCGACTTTCAACAATGTAATCATCACTTTAACTAACTCAAAAGGTCAGGTTATTTCTTGGTCTTCAGCTGGAAAAATGGGATTTAGAGGTTCAAAGAAGAACACTCCTTACGCTGCGCAAGTAGCTGCTGAAGATTGTGCGAAAGTTGCTCATGATCTTGGTCTAAGAAAAGTGAAAGTATTCGTTAAGGGTCCTGGTTCAGGGCGTGAATCAGCGATAAGAACTATTCACAATAATGGTATTCAAGTAACAGAGATTGTTGACGTTACTCCAGTACCTCATAATGGTTGTCGACCACCTAAAAGAAGAAGAGTCTAACTAGCATTAAAGTAGAGAAGAATAATGGCAAGATATAGAGGCCCCAAGTCAAAAATTGCTCGAAAGTTCAAGGATCCTATTTTCGGACCTGATAAAGTTTTAGAGCGTAAGAATTATCCTCCTGGTCAACACGGACCAAACAAGAGGAGAATGAAGCAATCTGAATATGCTGTGCAGTTGGCTGAAAAGCAAAAAGCGAAGTATACTTATGGTATCCTTGAGCGTCAGTTCAGAAACATGTTCGATAAAGCATCTAGAGCTAAAGGGATTACAGGTGAGAACCTTCTTCAACTTTGTGAAGCTCGTTTGGATAATGCAGTTTTCCGTTTAGGTGTTTCTCCTACAAGAAGAGGTGCAAGGCAACTTGTTTCTCACCGTCATATCACGGTTAATGGCGAAGTAGTGAACATTCCTTCTTACCACCTTCGTCCTGGTGACAAAGTAGGCGTTAGAGAAAAGTCGAAGTCTTTGTTAGCAGTGACTGAATCTCTTGCGAATTCTGATATTTCTAAATACGATTGGGTAGAGTTTGATCAAACAAGCATGGTAGGAACCTACTTGAACAATCCAAACAGAGAGAGTATACCTGAGAACATCAAGGAACAGTTGATCGTCGAATTATACTCTAAGTAAAAAATTAAATAAGAAAGAAGCTATGGCAATTTTAGATTTTCAAAGACCTGACAAGGTCATCATGATCAACTCTGATGAGAAAGTCGGACAATTTGAATTCCGTCCATTGGAACCAGGATACGGTATCACAGTTGGAAATTCATTGAGAAGAATTCTACTTTCTTCATTAGAAGGATTTGCGATTACTGCTCTTAAGATTGAAGGTGTTGATCACGAGTTCAGCACAATCAAAGGAGTTATTGAAGACGTAACTGAGATTATTCTTAATCTAAAACAAGTACGTTTCAAGCAACAAATTCAAGATACTAACACAGAGAGAGTAAGCATCCAAGTAAAAGGAAAGAGCACTTTCACTGCAGGTGATATCGGACAATTCACAAGTGCATTTCAGGTTTTAAATCCTGATCATGTGATTGCGAATATGGACGAGTCAGTTGACTTGAACCTAGAAATCGTTATTGACAAGGGAAGAGGATATGTTCCGTCTGAAGAGAACATGAACCCTGATGCAGCTATCGGAGAAGTATCAATTGATTCAATCTTCACGCCAATTAGAAACGTAAAGTATTCAATCGAAAACTATCGTGTTGAGCAAAAGACTGACTACGAAAAATTGGTTTTAGAAATTGAATCTGATGGGTCAGTTCATCCTAAGGAAGCATTGAAAGAAGCGGCGAAAATTTTGATTCACCACTTCATGTTGTTCTCTGATGAAAAGATCACGCTTGATACAGAAGAGAAAGCAGCTGAAGAAGAATTTGATGAAACTTCACTTCACATGCGTCAATTGCTTAAAACTAAGTTGGTTGACCTCGACCTATCAGTAAGAGCATTGAACTGTTTGAAGGCAGCTGAGATTGAAACTCTTGGTGACCTAGTACAATACGATAAGAATGATATGTTGAAGTTCAGAAATTTCGGAAAGAAATCGCTTACTGAGTTGGAAGATTTAGTAGAAGCAAAAGGTCTTTCATTCGGAATGAATTTGAGCAAATACAAGTTGGAATTAGACAAATAAAAGTCTATTGAACGCGTAGATAATGAGACACAATAGAAAGAATAATCATTTAAGCAGAACCGCGAGTCATAGGAAAGCTATGCTTTCAAATATGGCGTGTTCTTTAATAGAACATAAGCGCATCAACACTACTGTAGCAAAAGCGAAGGCACTACGGATATTTGTTGAACCACTAATTACTAAGTCGAAGCAAGACTCAACACATAGCAGAAGAACTGTTTTCTCTACTCTTCAGAGTAAAGAAGCTGTTACAGAACTATTCCGTGAGGTTGCTCCTAAAGTAATGTCTCGTCCAGGAGGATATACTAGAATAATCAAAACTGGATTTCGTCAAGGAGATGGAGCAGAAACAGCGATGATAGAACTTGTTGATTTTAACGAGATCTATGGTAACGAATCTAGCTCTAAGCCAAAAAGACGTAGAAGAGGTGGCGCTAAAACAACTGGTGCTGCAGCTCAGGCAAAAGCAGATGTTGCTGATGAAGTAGTTGAGGTAGTTGAAGAAGAAACAACTGAAGCGAAGGCAGAAGTTGAGGCAACTGAAATTGTAACCGAAACTCCTGAAGCTCCTGTTGAAGCGAAGGAAGAAAAAGAAACTTCTGAAGCTGAAGAGCCAAAGGCAGAAGCCCCTTCAAATGAAGAGGATAAATCATCTGACTCTGAAGAAGAGAAAAAAGATTAGTTGAGATTTATCTTATGAAATTAAAAAGGGGGTGAGCTATTAGCTTCATCCCCTTTTTTTTGATTTTTTTTGCAATATGAAAGAGGAAAAAAGGAAAGCACTATTAGTATTAGAAGATGGAACCAGCTATGAAGGAATTGCGGCTGGAAATATTGGAACAACCACTGGAGAGATAGCCTTTAACACTGGAATGACGGGTTATCAGGAGATCTTTACCGATCCTAGTTATTACGGTCAAATACTGTTGATGACTCCTTCTCACATCGGAAACTATGGTGTGCATGAAGAAGAAATTGAATCTGAGTCTATCAAAATCTCAGGCTTAGTTTGTAAGAAGTTCTCTCAGCTTTTTTCACGTCCCTCTGCTGAAACAGGAGTACAACAATACTTTGAAGAAAATGAAAAGGTTGGTATTTCTGATGTGGATACAAGAGCTATTGTAAGACACGTAAGAGATAAGGGAGCAATGAATGCTGTTATATCTTCAGAAAACACAAGCAAAGAAGAGCTGATGCAGCTCTTAAAAGAAGTTCCTTCCATGGCTGGATTGGAGCTATCATCTAAGGTGAGTACTAAAGAGGCTTATACGATGGGCTCTGAAGAAGCAAGGTTTAAAGTAGCTGTACTTGACTTAGGGATTAAAAAGAATATTTTGAGGTGTTTAGAGGAGCGAGGTTGCTTCCTAAAAGTATTCCCTCATGATGCGAGTTTCGAAGAAATTATGAAATGGAATCCTGATGGGTTTATGCTATCAAATGGTCCTGGTGATCCTTCGGCAATGCCAGAGCAAATAGCCACCGTTTCGAAAATGATTGAGAGCAATAAGCCAATTTTTGGAATTTGTTTAGGTCATCAAATCCTAGCTCTTTCATTAGGTCTAAAGACTTTGAAGATGTTCAATGGACATCGCGGAGTAAATCATCCAGTTAAAAATCTTTTGAGTGGGAAGTGCGAAGTCACTTCTCAGAATCATGGATTCGTGGTAGATGGCGAAAGTTTGAAAGCGATGGAAGATATTGAATTGACCCATGTTCATTTGAATGATGAAACGGTTGCCGGAATCAGGCTAAAAGACAAGCCTGTGTTTTCAGTTCAATATCACCCAGAATCTTCTGCAGGCCCGAATGATTCTAGGTACTTGTTTAATGAATTTATTGATAATCTTAAATCCCACACCAACTAGCTATGTCATACATCGCAAATATTAGAGCACGTCAAATTCTTGATTCAAGAGGAAACCCAACCATCGAGGTAGAGTTATTTTCAGAATCAGGGGCAGCTGGAGTTGCTGCTGTACCTTCAGGAGCCTCTACGGGGATCCATGAAGCAGTTGAGCTACGAGATGGAGATGACAGCGTGTATATGGGAAAGGGAGTGCTAAGGGCAGTCCAGAACATCAATACTGTATTGAATGAAGAGCTTTCTGGAATGCCAATCTTTGATCAAAGAGGCATCGATGAAGCAATGATTAAGCTTGATGGTTCTGCTAATAAGGCAAACTTAGGAGCGAACGCCATCTTAGGAGTGTCGCTGGCTTTGTCGAAAGCAGCAGCTATGCAACATGCACTTCCCTTGTATCGATACATCGGAGGTGTGAATGCGCGAATACTTCCGATTCCAATGATGAATATCTTAAATGGAGGGGCTCATGCAGATAACAAAATTGATTTTCAAGAATTTATGGTAATGCCCACCAATGCTGACACTTTTAGTGAGGCATTAAGAATGGGGGTAGAAGTATTTCACCACTTGAAGAAGGTTCTAAAAAGTGGCTCATACTCAACCAATGTTGGAGATGAAGGTGGCTTTGCACCTAACTTACAATCTAATACAGAGGCGATTGAATATGTGCTTCGTGCAATTGAATCTGCCGGATACCGACCAGGAGAAGACATGCATATTGCAATGGATGCTGCCAGTTCCGAAATGTATAATGCCGAAACAGGAAAGTACGTTTTTCACAAGTCTGATGGAATTGAACTGAGCTCTGAGGAAATGGTTGACTATTGGGCTGATTGGACCTCAAAGTATCCAATTATTTCATTGGAAGATGCCTTGGCGGAAGACGATTGGGACGGTTGGGCAAAACTTACGTCCAAACTTCAAGGAAAAATTCAACTTGTTGGAGACGATTTATTTGTGACGAACACAGAACGTCTGCAAAGAGGAATTAGCGAAGGAGTAGGTAATTCAATCTTGATTAAGGTTAATCAGATTGGAACCTTAACAGAAACGATAGACGCGGTAGAACTTGCTCATATGAACTCATATACTTCGGTTATGAGCCATCGATCAGGTGAAACTGAAGACACAACAATTGCGGATTTAGCAGTTGCTCTGAATACTGGTCAGATTAAAACAGGATCAGCATCTAGAAGTGATCGTATTGCGAAATACAATCGCTTATTGAAAATTGAAGAAGAATTGGGATCACTCGCTTATTTTCCAGGGAGAGATTTCAAGTTTATTTAACTGTTTCAGCACTAGGAAAAGAGCTTTGAAAACATTAAATTCGCGCTAAGGCCAAAATTTGAAACAATTATGCTCGTTATTGGTCTTTGAAAGAGAACGAATAAAAACAGATAGGATATGGGAAAAACAGCGGAGTTAATAGTTGACGGTAAATCATATGAGTTACCGATTGTAGAGGGTACAGAAAATGAAAGAGCTATCGACATTAGCAAGCTGCGCGCTCAATCGGGTTTGATTACCCTTGACCCTGGTTTTAAGAATACTGGATCAACAGAAAGTTCTATTACCTATCTAGATGGTGAAAATGGTGTTCTTAGATACAGAGGTTACCCAATTGAAGAGATTGCTGAAAACGCAGAGTTCTTGGAAGTGGCTTATCTGATTATTTTCGGAGAACTGCCAACGAAGGAAGAATATGACATCTGGGTGAATGATGTAAAACATCACACCTTGGTTCATGAAGAAATCAAAAACATTCTTGATGGTATTCCATCATCAGCACACCCAATGGGGGTTTTATCTGCCCTTGTTAGTTCCTTGACTGCATTTTATCCAAATTCCTTAGACCCGAATCGTTCACACTCAGAAGTAAAGTTGAGCATTGTGCGACTAATTGCAAAAATGCCTACGCTTGCTGCTTGGGCCTTTAAAAACTCAAAAGGTCAGCCGGTAAATTACCCTGATAATAGCTTAAGCTATTGCGGAAACTTCATGAAAATGATGTTTGCTGTCCCATCTGAAGAATTTCACGTTGACCCAGTTGTAGAAGATGCATTGAACAAGCTTCTTATTCTGCATGCTGAGCATGAGCAGAACTGTTCTACCTCAACTGTAAGAATTGTTGGTTCATCACATGCTAGTCTTTATTCATCTATCTCAGCTGGAGTAAGTGCTCTTTGGGGGCCACTTCATGGTGGTGCCAATCAAGCGGTGATTGAGATGCTTGAAGCGATCAGAAGAGATGGTGGAAACGTAGACAAGTTCTTAGACAAAGCAAAAGACAAAAACGATCCATTTAGATTGATGGGATTTGGTCATAGAGTTTATAAAAACTTCGACCCAAGAGCCAAGATTATTAAGAAAGCTGCAGACGAAGTATTAAGCAATTTAGGAGTGAATGACCCAGTGCTTGATATCGCCAAGAAGCTTGAAGAAAAAGCCTTGGAAGATCCATATTTCGTGGAAAGAAAACTTTATCCTAACGTAGATTTCTATTCAGGAATTATCTACAGAGCTATTGGGATTCCAACCGATATGTTCACTGTAATGTTTGCCCTTGGAAGACTTCCAGGATGGATTGCTCAGTGGAAGGAAATGCGAGAAAACAATGAGCCTATTGGTCGCCCACGACAAGTTTATCAGGGTTACAATTCAAGGCCATTTGTTGCAATGAAGAATAGATAAAATTTCAACAATTTTGAAAAAAGAAAAGGGGCTTTTGCCCCTTTTTTGGTTAATAGGTTTTAAAGCAATACTTATTAGTTTCAATAAGCTTGGCAGCGATCTTGCGTCGTTCTTCTTTCACGTTTAAAGCATCGGTCTTAGTGAAACGTTTGAGCCCCATCAACATCATTCGAAGCTCATCTCCTTCTGCAAAAGAATGCAAGGTATCCTTACCAAACTTCGCCAGTCTATCTGCAGTGTCGTACACCAGTGTATTAACAATGGCAATTTCAGCCTCGCATGTTTCAATCCCTCGTTGAGATGCAAGTTTTTCAACCCTGAGTAGGGTAGATTCTGCAACATAAGTCTCGATAGCCATGTCGGATATGTTCATGAGTACTTCTTGTTCTTTTGCAAGTGCTGTCGTGAATTTTTGCGCTGCAGCTCCTGCCACCATTAAAACAGCCTTCTTAAATCCTTTGACATGCTCATGGGCAAGTTCAAAAGGATCGGTGCTAGGTTCAGAAAAGTCAGGAATTTCCATCAACTCGGAAGCGACTTTTTGAGCTGCTGGTAGCAGGTCTAATTCCCCTTTCATTGCTTTGCGTAAGAGCATGTCTACAATGAGCATTCGATTAATCTCATTGGTTCCTTCAAAGATTCGATTGATACGAGAGTCTCTGTAAGCTCTGTCCATTGGAGCCTCAGCTGAAAAGCCCATTCCTCCAAAGATTTGAACTCCTTCGTCTACCACATAGTCAAGTGTTTCAGAACCATAAACCTTTAAAATTGCGGCTTCTGCTGCAAATTGCTCAACTCCTTTGAGAATTGCTTCAGAAGGATCGAGTCCAGATTCCTCAAGAGACTTAATAGCGTGGTCAACATCTCTGCTGCATCTATAAACAGCAGATTCCATGGCAAAGGTTCTAATACTTTGCTCGGCAAGCTTGTATCGAATAGCACCATATTTGGAAATAGGGCGACCAAATTGCTGACGTTCATTGGCGAATTTCACACTGGCATGAATAGTTCTTTTACATCCACCCAAGGCAGCAGCAGCTAATTTGATGCGACCAAGATTCAGAATATTCAAGGCTATTTTAAAACCTTCTTCTCTTTTACCGAGAAGATTGGTAACAGGAACTTTACAGTTATTGAAAAAGACTTGTCTTGTGGACGAACCCTTGATTCCCATCTTCTTTTCTTCGGGATTCAGGCTTATGCCATCAAAGGATTTTTCGACGATAAATGCCGAAAGGTTCTGGTCGTCATCAATTTTTGCAAAAACCGTAAAAATGTCTGCAAAGCCAGCGTTGGTAATCCACATTTTTTGTCCGTTGAGAACATAATGTTTCCCGTCTTCAGATAAAAGCGCTTTTGTTTTTCCAGAGTTTGCATCAGAGCCTGAGCCTGGTTCTGTTAAACAGTAGGCTCCTTTCCATTCACCAGTGGCAAGTTTTGGGATGTACTTCTGTTTTTGATCATCATTTCCGTAGTAGAGTATCGGTAAAGTCCCGATTCCGGTATGAGCTGCAAAGGATACAGCAAAGGAATGTCCGGTTCCGGTTATTTCAGTGATGAGCATGCTGGTAATAAAGTCCTTACCAAAACCACCGTATTGCTCAGGGATTTTTATGCTCAGAAGACCCAATTCTCCCGCCTTATCGAGAATAGACTCCATAAGTCCTTCTTCCATATTATCGATTCGATCAAGATTTGGGAAGATTTCCTGCTTGATGAATTCTCTACATGATTGAGCAATCATTTTTTGTTCTTCTGTCCATTCTTCAGGAATAAAAACATTGCTTGCTTCCGTTTCTTTGATGAGGAACTCACCTCCTTTAATTGCTGTCATAGTTCTTGTCTTTTAAAGTAATTCATAAATACCTGCTGCGCCTTGACCCGATCCAACGCACATCGTGACCATTCCATATTTGTTGTCTCGTCGTTTCATTTCATTGAAAAGTTGCACTGAAAGTTTGGCGCCTGTGCAACCTAAAGGATGCCCTAGGGCGATAGCTCCACCATTCACGTTCAGAATTTCAGGGTTTAAATCAAGTTCTTTCGAAACAGCCACAGATTGAGAAGCAAAGGCTTCATTTAATTCGATTAGGTCGATGTCATTCAATTTCAAGTTTGCAGCCTTTAGCGCTTTAGGGATTGCTTCTATTGGACCAATTCCCATAACCTGAGGTTCTACCCCAACCGTTGCGTATGAAACCATTCTGGCTATTGGTTCGAGCTTGTGTCTTTTGAGCATAGCTTCTGAAACGATCATCACAAATGCTGCTCCATCTGAAGTTTGAGAAGAGTTGCCCGCCGTAACACTGCCTCCTTGAGCGAAGACTGGGCGAAGTTTCGCTAATGCTTCCAAGTTCGTGTCTTTTCGGGGCCCTTCATCAGTGCTGACTTTATGCGTTCGGGTTTCTTGTTTGTTGTTTTCGTTCAAGAAAACTTCTTCAATATTGATCTCGGTGAGCTCTTCCGAGAATTTGCCTGAACTGATTGCTTCAATCGCTCTTTGGTGTGATCTGAAAGCGAATTCGTCTTGTTCTTTTCTGGTAATTCCATATTCTTTTGCAACTGCTTCAGCAGTTAAACCCATACCCCAATACCATTCAGGTGTAGCAGCACTAACTCCCATATTTGGAACAATTCTCCAACCGCCCATAGGTATTGAAGACATTGATTCTACTCCTCCTGCAATGATGCAGTCGGCGATACCAGCGTTTATTTTTGAGGCAGCAATGGCGATCGTTTCTAAGCCAGAGGCACAGTATCTGTTGACCGTCATTCCCGGAACTTTGACCGTATCCAAGCTCATTAATGAAATCATTCTTCCCACGTTTAAACCCTGCTCAGCCTCAGGAGTGGCGTTACCTACAATAAGGTCGTCAATTTCTTCAGTGTTAATAGAAGGTGTTTCGGAGATTAGGTCTTTAATCACCTGACTTGCCAGGTCATCAGGTCTAAGAAACCTGAAAAAACCGCGATTCGCTTTTCCAACTGCACTTCGTTTTGCTGCTACTATATATGCATCCATCTTTAGTGTTTTTTAGTTTCTTAAAATTTTTCCAGTTTTTACAAGGCTTTGCATACGTTCAAGGGTTTTCCTTTCCATGCAGAGCTCCATGAATTTTTTGCGCTCGAGATCTAAGAGGTAGGTTTCGGTTACTTCGGTTGGTTCCGACAAAAAGCCTCCACTCAATACATATCCAAGTTTTTCGGAAATAAGCTTATCATGTTCACTGATATAGTCGCCGCTGCACATACTATTGGCGCCGATATAAACTAAACCCATTGCTTCTTGACCAAATACTTTTACCTGCTTAGGAACGGGTTGTGTGTAACCGAGTTCGTATAATGAAAGCGCTTTGTTTTTTGCGATGCTGAGTTGGTCTTCTCGATTGATTACGATTTGATCAAAGCCTCTTCTCAAGTAGCCAAGTTCGAATGCTTCCTCAGCAGAAGTTGAAACTTTGGCTTGACCTATCGTGAGAAATTTATGTCGAAAGGCATTGGTTCGGATGTCTCCTTCTTGTAGTTCTTCACTCAAGCGAACGGCAAACTCCTTTGTGCCTCCACCTCCCGGAATGAGACCTACTCCGAACTCAACTAGGCCCATATATGTTTCTGCATGCGCTACGACAGCGTCGGCGTGAAGGCTCATTTCTGTAGCACCTCCTAGCGTTAAATTATGTGGAGCTACAACCACAGGAATTTTTGAATAACGGAGTCGCATGGTGGCATTTTGAAACATGCGAATCGCCATATCAAGTTCTTCATACTCCTGTTCTGCAGCAAGCATGAAGATTAATCCAACATTGGCACCAGCGGAAAAATTATCTCCCTCATTATAAATTACCAAGCCTTTATAGGATTCTTCTGCAAGGCTCACCGCTTTGTTAATTCCTTGGATTATTCCACTTCCAATGGTGTTCATCTTTGAATGGAATTCTAAGTTCAAGATCCCATCCCCTAGATCAATAATGGAAGCTTCTGCGTTTTCCCAAAGCGTATTATTAGCTTTCAGTCTCTTTAAACTTAGTTTGGTTTCAGTTCCAGGGATTTTCTTGTGAGTCTCGGTATTGAGGTCGTAAACGCTCAAAGATTGCGCGTCGGATTTGTAAAAGAAGAAATCCTTTGAGTTGATTTTTTCTACCCATTCAGGTAAGGTCAATTTAGCATCAGTAATTAGCTTTTTAACTTTTTCAAAACCTAATAAATCCCATAGTTCAAAGGGTCCGTGTTTCCAACCAAAGCCATTTTTTACTGCATCATCTAAACGGTAGATCTCATCTGAAATTTCAGGAAGACGATTTGCAGAGTAGGCAATAGTTCTAATCATACTTGACCTGATGAGTTCAGAGGCCTTGTCTTTTCCATAGAACAAAGCTTTTATTTTGTCATCAAGCGTGTTTGCTAATCTCGCTTGTTCTATTGAGGAGAATTTTGTTTTCTTCTGCTCTTTGTAGCTCAGCGTATTTAGATTGAGGGCAAGTATGGAGGACTTTCCGTCTGTTTTAGTCTTTTTGTAAAAGCCTTGCCCAGTTTTACTTCCAAGCCATTTGTTGTTGACTAGGGCTTGAACGTATTCCGGAATTTTAAAGCTTTCGATTGCCTCATCCTTACAATTATTTGCAACTCCGTTTGCTACGCGTACAAGAGTGTCGATGCCAACTACGTCGCAAGTTCTGAATGTAGCTGATTTAGGATGTCCGATGAGGGTCCCAGTGATGTTGTCTACATCGGTAACCGAAATGTCTAATTCTTTCACAAGGTGAAAGAGTTCCATGATTGAATGCACACCAATGCGATTTGCAATAAAAGCTGGAGTGTCTTTACATAAAACAGTTTTTTTGCCTAGAAATTTTTCACCATAGTGGAGTAGGAAATCTAAAATTTCTGGATTCGTTTTGGGTCCAGGAATGAGTTCTAGGAGATTTAAATAGCGAGGGGGATTAAAGAAGTGTGTGCCGCAAAAATGCTCTTGGAAACTTTCTGATCTTCCTTCACTTAGCATGTAAATCGGGATCCCAGAAGTATTGGTACTCACAATGCTGTTTTCACTTCTGTATTCTTCAACTTTAGCGAAGAGATCCTTTTTAATGTTTAAGTCCTCAATAATTACCTCAATAATCCAATCAAAGTCAGAGATTTTTTGCAAATCGTCTTGAAAGTTTCCAGTTTGAATTCGCTTAGCGAAAGACTTTGAATAGATTGGAGAAGGTGATGATTTGAGTGCTGCTTTAAGTGCATCATTCACCAGCTGATTTTTTTCGTTTGGCTTGCTCGATCCTTCTGCAGCTTTTGGTACAATGTCTAATAGAAGGACTTCGGTTCCGATATTGGCAAAATGACAGGCAATGCGTGATCCCATTACCCCCGAGCCTAAAATGGCAACTTTACTAATGTGTTTTTTCATTTGAATATCTCTTCGTTGGTTAGAATATTGTTGATTTTCCCCATGGTTTGAAGAAAACTGTTCAGTTCCTCTTTTGGGATGTGTGATTGCAATTCTTTATTAAAGCGTTTGACTACAGATTTCGACAACTCGCGTTTTTCAAGACCGAGGTCTGTAAGGTGTAAAAAGACTTTTCGCTTGTCGGTTTGACATGGACGACGTTCAAGTAATTCGAGCTCTTCCATGCGTTTAATGGTACGCACAAGACTCGTAGGTTCCATTCCAAGTTTAGGACCTAGGCTCGTAGAAGGTGTTCCATTTTCAAGGTCAATATTTAAGAGTATATAGCCTAAACTGAGGCTAGCTCCGTACTTGGCGGCCTCTGCGTTATAAAGCCTTGAAATGTGATGCCAAGCCCAGCGAATAGGAAAATCTATAGTCTCTTCTGCTTTCATGAGGCTCAATATATTAATTATTATGCATGCATAATAAAATTGAGCTATAAAAATTGAAGAATGGCTTATTTAGCGGTCAAGACTTTTAGTGGGTTATGAGCAGCTTATCGCGACGTATAAACTCTCCGGATCGAGTGGTAAGCAAATATTCACCAGCAGGTAAATGACTCACATCAAGCCTAACTGAAGGGCTTTCGATCTTTTTCTTGAAGACTTGCCTACCAGAAAGGTCAGAGATTTCCAATAAGTAGTTCGATAGCTTAGAGGATATGTTGAGCACTCCATTACTTGGGTTCGGGTAGAGCTCTAATTCTGCTAGCTGGCTGTTTGACAGCCCGACTGTTTTTAATTCAACATTCTTCAATACCGAATCGACTCCGCAAGAACCAATACTCACCAGCTTTACATTCAGTATTCTATTTACACCTAGAACGTAGTAGGGATTATCCTCAAAACTTCCAAAGGTGTTTCCATAATCCCAAATAAATGAATCAGCCTGAGCAGAAAGGTTGGTAAAGAATATAGTATCAGCATTTGTGGTGTAGCTATAATCCGCTTTTACAGAATAGTCTTGTGTAATATTATAGACACTTCGGATTGTATCGCTGAAATTAGGTTTAACTCCATTTCTGAAGGTGTCGCGCTTGTATGCGGTAAGCATATATTCATAATCACCTGGAGTAACTAAACAAGAATCGTCAAAGAATTGCTTATTCCAGAAACCGAAATTGGTTAGGATTTGGAAGAACCCATTAGGAAATTCTCTTCGATAAAGGTTATATCCATTGATAAAAGAGCTTGACGAATCCCATTCTATTTTATGATAGTTTCCTCCTAAATCCGTTACGTTCAGATTTGATGGCGGATCTGGTCTGAAGAAATCAATATCGAGACTTCTTACTACGGTATCGCTATTGCAACCTTTGAGTGAGATTTGAGTCACGTCATAGGATCCATTCTTCGAATAAGGATGTGCAGGGTTTTCGACATTTGATGTGTTTCCATCACCGAACTCCCAAACGATAGTGCTTGTATTTGAGAGGTTCGTTAGGTTGACAATATTTTGTGAAACATTGAAGCTAAAGTCGGCCGTGAGGTTTAAGGAATTCGTTAGCCTTAATGTATCGAAGATACCTTGGCTTAAGTTGTAATAGCTACCGCTAGGAACTTCTTCAAGTTTCAAGGCTCTTACCATGTAAACGTAATCACCAGAGTCGATCACGCATGAATCAACATAGGAGGTTCCGACAACAGTTTCTGTGTTTAACCTTGAATAGAAATCCTCGTATTTTTTCTTTCTATAGACGTAATATCCATCTACATTGTCGTTGGAGGCGGTCCAGCTAAGGTTCACCAGATTGGATGATGGATTTGTAGCTTGTAAACTAGCAGCTGGTCCTACAACCCGGGCTCGAAGGGTAGGGTCACCCATTAAAGCTTGATGCACCGATCCTTCATAACTTCCACCAACGTCATAAGTGGTTCTGTTATTCCAACTCAATTTCATACATTCACCGATGCTTTCTCCTAAACCGAAGGGATGCAAAAGGGTATAAGGAGTGCCGGACCACATGGTTCCAAGAACACTTCCTTGAGCTAAGAGAGACCTCATGTAATTATTAATCTGATCGAAGTCTCCGAATCCTTCACCATGCAACAAAGCGAAACTAGTTTGTAGCGAATCTGTAGCTAAATTTTGAGAAGTACCTGCACCCGCAATACTCGTGTTAGTTCCTTGCCCGTTAACATAAGATAGCAGGTATTCTGCAGTATCTAAAGTTCCTCTAAAGTCTCCGGTGTCAATTGAAGTCCCTACGATGTTTGTAAAAGTTCGGTAGGCAGCCTCTGCTTTAGCAATTTGTCCTGCAGTATTTACTCCTAAGTTATCATCTATCAGAGCTCTTTGTCGCGGGTTTACTTCTTTGAACTTATAGGCTCTTGCTTTCGCTAAGTAGTTCTTCATGAGTTGATCTTCGCTAGCTCCAAAGAATGTAAATTGAGAGAAGTCGACACGACCAATAGCGAGCTCCGCATTTTGCATCGTAAGATCTAAGTCATATTTTCCATCTCCACGCGTGTTTCTTCTTCTCAAGTTTTGGCTCCAACTGAAGTTTAAATCAGGCCAAAACTGGCGTCTAACATCACTATAAAAAGCATCCGCAGGCCAAGCTCCAAAATTGTTCGCTACTCCATCGGGGTTCATATTCGTAGATCCAGAAAGAGGAACTGCCAAATGACCTAAGAGGTAAACAGTGTTCAGGTTTTGTTGGTCCTTATTCCATTCCTGAACGATGATGCGTTTAACTGTAGTATCGGGTGCTTGATTATGGATGAGACGCTCAATGACCGTCCAACCATCTCCTTCTAAATCAAATTTTAGTTGATCAATATCGGGGCGCATGATTGAGCTGTACTGCAGGTCGGCAATGAGTAAAAGCTTTCCTCTTGTTTCAATTGCTGGTACTTCAATTCCAGCTCTGATATATCCTACAGCAGTGTAGTTCGGTGCAGTTTTTTCGACACGATAGTCGTATGCGACACCTTTTGAAATCGTTCTGTCGATGTAGAAGTTAATTAATGCAGGCTGTGTTCTCAGTGCATTTCCCCAATTCGTGCTATCAGGGTGCTTTCGATAAATTGTATAGCTAGTAGCCGCGTTGTCGTTTTGCCAGTTGACTATAATCTCAGGTTTCGAAGCATCAACTTGAGTGTAGAGTTGAACTGAGTAATTATTGACCGTAGTTTGAGCAAAGCTTGTTAAGCAAAGGGATAGGAGTATTGACGTTAGCAAGTGTTTCATGAGCTCATTTTTTATTGCAAATGTAGGAAATAGCAGCTATTCCTTATTTCCCGCTATTCTGTTCAGCAAGGAGTTGAATATTTTGTCACTTCCTTGAAAGCTATTTCGTTTTTGTTCTATTCGATAATAGACACGTTCGTTGAGTAATTTTGGTTTGGCCAAATAGTCAAATACAAATTCTCCTTCACCCGTTTTAAAATCACCGATAATACCAAACCTTAGGTCGTGGATAATTAAGGTGTCCTTGAGTTGATCAACTGTATACCAGCCTTGTGTCATCGAAATGGCCTTGCTAACATCATCTGATAGATTTGGGCTTAAGAGCTTTTTATTGTGCTCGTAAAAGTTGAAATGGATGTCTGAGTTTTTGTCTAAGCGGCTATAATAGCCAATATAATATCCTGAATCACTGGCTACATTGGCTGTCCAAAGTAGGTTTTGAAGCGGCATTGGCTTCGTTTCTATTTTCGAATATTGGATATTTTGTTCCTCTAAGGCGCGTTCGAAAATTGGAGTAATACTCAGTTTATTGGCAAAACTTAAAATCAAATAGGAAGTACTAATGATCAAGCCAAGTTTGTTAAGTCGCCGCCTTCTGTCCGATGACTTCGGTTTAAATAAGGCAATGGAAAGCAAAATGAGAAATGGGAAGGTATATAAAGGGTCGATAACAAAAATGCTTTTGTAGGCCAGCCTAGATTCAAATGGCCAAAAGAGCTGGGTGCCCCAGGTTGTGAAGGCATCTAACAAAGGATGTGTAAAGAGAGCCCAAAAGAACAACCAAGACCAATCCTTCCAGCTCGCTGGTTGGTTCTTATGAATTTTCCAAACGATCCATCCGAAAATTGGTGCAGTAAGAATGCAGAATAGAATGGAGTGACTAAAGCCTCGATGCACCAACAAGGCATCAATAGGGTTCATCATGTATTGTGCAAGAACGTCGAGGTCTGGGATAGTGCCTCCAATCGCTCCCCAAAGAGCGGCTCTGTTTCCTACCTTTTTACCGAGAACTAATTCTCCAACCGAGGCTCCTAGAACGATTTGAGTTAAGGAGTCCAATTATCCTTCAAATAAGAATGTGATTTGAACTAAGCGTGGGTTGATGCTATTGATTGGCCGATCGAAGCTGGTTCCATCAGGAATCAAAATATTACCCAGTCCGTAGCTCATCTTAACTTCTGTTCCAAATTTGAAATACTCTAAAAAGAAATCGAAGCCTACTCCAACTTGGGCTGAAACGGTGTTTCTGGCAATTTTAATCACTTGCTGTCCTGCCGAAGCACCTTGGTTGTTCACTCCAGCTTTAGAAGCTAGATCGAGTTGGTATAATCCACCTCCAATGATGTAGGCTGCGAAGTTGTTGTAACGAAGGGATCGGTATTTCAAGTTTAGCGGAAAGTCGAGGTAGGTGGATTCAACCGGTTTTGTGACAACGCTGGTTTCTCCATTTCTATTGTAGGTATAGTTCAAATTACGTTGAGCAAAACTCAGAGCGAAGAGAAAACGCGCATTCAGTTCAGGAAGGATGTGATAATCCGCAACAGTTCCTATGCTAAAACCAGATTGGCGTTCAACAACAAGGCCTAATAATTCAGGGTCTTGGCTTAAGTCGTTCTCAATTCCAAAGTCGGCGATATTCACTCCTAAAGCAAAACCAAAATGCATGGTTTTTTTATCAAAATCCCGCAGGTTTTCAATGACTTTCTTGTGCGTATACTTCTGAGCAGAAGCTGACAAGGAGCCGAGCAAACTCAGTAGGGCGAAAACCAGAAGGAGAAATGGCTTTTTCACGAGACGACAAAATTAAACAATAAGCTTGGCAAATACTACTTCCTCCCTGTGTAGATAGAAGCGATTCCAAAGCTTAAACGAATTTGTTCGCAGTTTTTGTATCCACAGGCTTCAAGAATTTTTAAGAAATCTTGATCCTCAGGAAAGCTGGCAACAGATTCAGGGAGGTAAGAATAGGCGCGATGATCTTTTGAGAAGTATTTACCTATGAAGGGTAAAATGAACTTGAAATAGAAGTTATAAACCTGCTTAATCGGAAACTTTTTAGGTTTACTGAACTCCAGAATAACCGCTCTGCCGTTAGGCTTCAAGACTCTGAGCATGTCAGTTAATCCTTTAGAAAGGTTTTCAAAATTCCTGACCCCAAAGGCCACGGTCAAAGCATCAAAACGATCATCATTGAAAGGGAGATTTTCAGAATCACCGTATTCAAGTTTGATCTTTTGGCTCAATGATTTTTTTACAATTTTCACTCTCCCTACATCAAGCATTTTGTTGGAAATATCTACTCCTGTGATGTGATCAGGTTCAATACTCATTGTTTGAAGGGCGAAGTCTGCAGTTCCGGTAGCTACGTCTAGGATTTCTCTAGGATTTTCTTTTTTCAATAGTTTGATGGCTCGTTTTCTCCAAAGCATATCGATTCCAAGAGATAGGAAATGATTTAAGAAATCGTAGTTCGAGGCGATGTTGTCAAACATCTCTGCTACCTGCTCTTTCTTACTGTTTTCGGTTCCGTAAGGGGTTACTTTTTCACTCATTATACTATCATTACAGCATCAACTTCAAAAAGTTTAGCCTACCATCATTGATTCCTTTGGGTATCTATAATTCGTGGCACTAATTTTCTTGCTTAATGCGTAGGCCACCGTTAGGGTTCCTAGTCGACCTACAAACATAGACACAATCACGATAAGCTTTCCAGCTGAAGAAAGGGAAGAGGTAACTCCTGTTGATGCTCCTACAGTTGAGAAGGCGCTGACTTCCTCAAATATTATGTCCATCATGTCATAGCTTCCCGATGCAAGAAGTTTGCTTTCCGTGATACTCAACAGGAAGATTCCAGTGAGAATTCCTCCTAAGGCAAAAATGAATATTGAATGGCTTTTAAATACGACAACTGCAGGTACTGTTTTCTTAAAAAGTTCAATGTTTTTCTTCCCTCTTATGGTGGAATAGGCAGATAATATTACGATTGAAAATGTGGATGTTTTAATACCACCAGCGGTTGAACTAGAGGCTCCTCCAATAAACATTAATACCAGGCAAACCATAACAAATGGAATCGACATTTGGGTTAAGTCCACTGTGTTGAAGCCTGCAGTTCGGAGTGAAATAGATTGGAAAAATGAAGCAACAATGGATTCAGAAAGTGATAAGCCGCTCAGGGTATTTTCTTTCTCGAACAGGAAAAAGAAAATCGCTCCAGCGCCAATTAAAATTGTTGCCGAAATCCATGAAATTCTACTTGAAAGATGAGGTTTTTTCCAAGGGCTCTTCATTCGCGCTTTTACTTTTCTCCAATCGAAAAGATCGAAAAGCGTGGTGAATCCAATAGATCCTAAAATGATCAAACAGGCGATGATGATGTGGAAATAGAATAGTCCGTTGAGATATTCATTGTATAGTCCGTTGGAGAAAATGGAAAATCCAGCGTTGTTAAAAGCGGAGACGGAGTGAAAGAGGGCGAAGAATACTTTGTCGCCAAAGCTCAAGAAATCAATATTAGAACTTACCAAGAGAAAGATTACTACACTTCCAATGAGCTCAATAATAATGCTCACTAGTACTATTCTTCCGAACATTCCTTTCGCACTAAAAATCGACTCTTTATTCACGAAATCTTCAATCACAGTGTGGTGTTTTACTCCAACACCCAAACGTCCTAGCAGAGCTAAGAAGGCCCCAAAGGCAATGATATTAATTCCGCCAACTTTCATTAAAATGAGCAAAACAGTATGCCCTTTAAAGCTGAAGGCTGTAGCTGTATCAAGCACGATTAATCCGGTAACGCAAGTAGCACTAGTTGAGGTGAAAAGGGCATCGATTGCACTAATTCCTGATGAAGAGGTGGTCATTTCAGGAAGCATCAACAAAGCAGTTCCGATGAAGATAATTAAGGCGAATGAAATGATAAAGAGAATGGCTGGATGAAGCTTAATTGTTGGGATGAAGCTTCCGCTTTTTCGCAATTCAGTAGCTACAATAACAAAAAGATAAGCTTGAATAAAAAGTTCGGAGAGCCCTGAAAGCGCATCAACTCCAAGTCCTCTAAAAAAGCTTTCGATAACTAAGGTGTGGAAGACCGTGTAGGATATCCCATCAATAATTAAAATGAAAACCATGATGCCTTCAAACCAGTTCTTTCGAATGAATGCACCCGGATTAAAATCATAGAAGATCTTGACGAAATAATGGATGATGTAAAAAAGGAAGCTAATCCGAATAATTCCTAAGATGCTGTACTCTTCATCGTGTGTATGTGCAAAACCGTAATAATAGGTGAGCACACCTAAAGCGAATAGTGAAACAACAAGGGATAGCAGCTTGAAAGAGCGTTCGGCTCTAATCTTAGTGCCATAAATGGAAATATTTATCTTCTCACGAAGATGATTAAGATCCATAGTTACTTAATGCTGATAATTGCTTCTTGAAGTAATAGCTCTTTGTCGATAGGAACAACACCGAGCATTTCGCAGACTAAACCACCGGCCAAATTTGCCAATCGGCTGGCCATTTTTAAGTCACAACCTGAAACCAGACAAAGACTAGCCACAGAGATTACCGTATCACCTGCGCCTGAAACGTCTGAGATGTCTCGGATTTTCGCAGGAAGGATAAACGAGCTTTTTCCTGAATTGCCATAGATGCCTTTCTCACTTAATGTGATCATAAGCTCTTTGCAAGGCATACTCTGTTTTAATTGTACGATGGCATCGTCAAGTTCTTTTTGATTTACTGCATCGAGTTTCAGGTTTAGGCCTTCTTTAAGCTCCTTGAGATTAGGTTTGAAGAGGTCACAATTTTCAAAGTTTAGAAAGTTGTCTTTTTTAGGGTCGACGCTGAGGTGAATTCCTTTTTCATTACAGAGAGAAATCACCTCTTTGATGAGATTTTCTGATAATAAACCCTTATTGTAATCTTGAATTATTAGCGCATCAAGCTTTTCCGAGGACAATAGCTTAGAAAGCATTTCCAATAGAGCATCAGAGCTAGCTGCTTTGATAGGACTGCGATCCTCTTCATCGACCCGAAGGAGTTGTTGCGTTCCGGCGATAAGTCGATGTTTAATGCTGGTTTTCCTGCTTGACTCTCTATAAATTAAGCTTGAATCAAGTCGAGCTTGATCCATTAGACTAAGAAACTCATCCCCATCCTGATCATCTCCAATGAGTGAACACAGTCTCACTTTCGCTCCGAGTGCTTGAATATTTAGGGCAACGTTACCAGCTCCACCAAGTCTTTTTTCGCTGCTTTTAACATCGAGCACTGGTACGGGGGCTTCAGGTGAAATTCGTTCAACTTTCCCCTTGAGGTAGGAGTCTATCATCACATCACCCAGGACCACGATCGATTTAGATTCGAAGCTATTGAAAAGGTTATTGAAATAATGTCCGTCCAAAATCTATCAGTGTTTTAGCGCTTCAGAAATACGCTTGCAGGCTTCAATTAGAATTTCATCTGAGGTAGCGTAACTGAATCGCACACAGTTTGGGCTTCCAAAAGCTTCGCCAGTTACGATTGCAACATTGGCTTTTTCTAATAGATACATACAAAGCTCAGTGCTTGTGTTAATCTGTACCCCTTGATATGATTTACCCAAGAGTTCTGAAATATCTGGGAAAAGATAAAAAGCACCTTTGGGTTCATTTAATTTAAAACCTTTAATCTGACCTAGTTCCTCAATAAGTAAGGCTCTTCTGCGTTTGAAGGCAGCTCTCATTTCGTGCGTCACCTTTGGGTCGGCATTCACAGCTGCTTCTGCAGCCTTTTGTGAAATCGAAGAAGCTCCAGAGGTGAATTGACCTTGCATTTTGGTACATGCTTTCGCAATCCATTCAGGTGCTCCAATATATCCTATTCTCCAGCCAGTCATTGCAAAACCTTTAGAAACTCCATTTACGGTGATACACTGATCAAATGCCTCAGCACGTCTTGCTAAACTATCATGACTTCCTTCGAAAAGTATGTGTTCGTAGATTTCATCTGAAATCACAAACATGCTTTTATGCTTGGCGATTTCGCTTGCTAAATCATCAAGTTCGGCAGAACTATAAACTGATCCTGATGGGTTACATGGGGAGCTAAAGATCATCAATCGAGTTTTCGAACTGATATGTTTCGAAAGTTTAGAGGCGTTAAGTTTAAAGTCGTCCTCTATATCACACTCGATAACAATCGGAGTACCTCCTGCCATCTTGATCATGGCCATATAACTCACCCAATACGGTGCTGGAATAATAACTTCATCTCCAGGGTTCACGAGGCTCAAGACCACGTTCATGATGCTTTGCTTCGCGCCGGTACTAACTACTATTTGATTGGCGCCATAATGAAGCTGATTATCTCTTAAAAACTTATTTGAAATTGCTTCCCTTAGGCTTAAATAACCTGGAACAGGTGGATAAGAGCTATAGTTTTCGTCTATTGCAGTCTTAGCAGCATCTTTAATAAAGTCAGGTGTGTTAAAATCAGGCTCACCTAAACTTAAGTTGATTACATCGATCCCAGCTTCTTTCATTTGCCTGCTCTTTTGAGACATGGCAATGGTTTGAGATTCAGGAAGGTTTTTGATTTTGTCGGAAAGAAATTCCACAGGCCTATAATTAAGTGACAAAAGTAAACAATTGAAGCCGGAAGAAATGAAGCGATGTGTCTGAAATAAAGCGAGTGGCTTTAAAGCCATTTCCAATTATCTTTGGAGCACTTGAATTGAAATGAGCTATGGATAGTATTTGGGATCTTCTTAAAATCATTTTACCAGCGCTGTTGGTTTTTCTAACTGTGTACTATGTATTGCGCCAGTTTTTTACCAATGAGGCTAAAAGGCGACAATTAGAATTAAGAAAGGAAAACACAAACTTGGTTACACCAATTAGGTTGCAAGCCTATGAGCGAATGGTCTTGTTTATGGAGCGAATAAATCCTGAATCCTTGATTTTAAGAACACATCAAGATGGGCTCAATGCAAAAGAGTTTCATGTACGCTTGATTAAGAGTATTCGAGAAGAATACGAACATAATATTACCCAGCAGATGTATGTTTCAGTTGGAGCTTGGAATATGGTGACCAATGCCAAGAACAATATCGTAAAGCTTTGCAATATCGCTTTGCACGACTGTGAGCCAACTGATTCGAGTTTACAGATGTCGAGAAAAATGGTTGAAGCCGTGGAGAAAGCGGATGGCTTACCAACTACCGTTGCGATAAATTATCTGAAAGACGAAGTAAAGCGCCTATTCTAGTTATTCTTTAATTAATTGGTGCACCAGTGTGTGCGCAGCTGAACTAGGGCTAAGCTCCTCTGTCTGAATTTTATTGAGCAGCTCATTAATTAGCTTCTCGTATTTCGGATGATCACTAATTAATTCTTTCAATTGCTGGTTTATACTCGAGTGAAACCATGCACTTAATTGATCACTTCTACTTTGGTCGAAAATGTTTTTATCGTTCAGCAGTTCGAAATAGCTGGTAATTATTTTCCAAACTTTTTCAATCCCTTTTGATTCGATGCTCGAGCAAAGGCTCACATCTGGAATCCATCCGTATTCATGAGCTGGAAACAAGTGAAGTGCATTCTTATATTCTCGTTTTGCTCTTTTTGAAGCCTCTTGGTTATCTCCATCAGCCTTATTAATGACGATGAGGTCAGCCATTTCCATGATGCCCCGTTTTATTCCTTGTAACTCATCACCTGCACCTGCGAGCATGAGGAGAAGGAAAAAGTCGACCATGGAGTGCACTTCAGTTTCTGATTGACCAACTCCAACGGTTTCAACTAGAATTATGTCAAATCCAGCAGCTTCACATAATATGATGGTCTCTCTCGTTGCTCTCGAAACGCCACCTAAGGAGCCCATGCTTGGAGAGGGGCGAATAAAGGCTTGTTCAGATTTTGAAAGACTCATCATCCGAGTCTTATCTCCTAAAATGCTCCCTTTGGTAATAGATGAACTTGGGTCAACTGCCAGTACCGCAGGTTTATGCCCTTGCTCGACAAGGAAGGAGCCAAAGGCTTCAATAAAAGTGCTTTTACCTACCCCAGGAACACCGGTGATCCCAATTCTCTTGCTGTTTCCAGCGAAGGGCAAGCACATGTCGAGCAGTTCGAGGGCAGTAGATCTATGTTCTTGGCTTTTGCTTTCAAGCACGGTGATGGCTTGACCTAAAGTGCTAACATCGCCTTTTCTAATGCCATCAAAATATTCTTTGGCAGACTTGTGAAGTTTGCGTTTGCCCAAGTTGATATGAGAAGAAATAGGACTCATTTAATGTTGAGAAAGGTAATAAACAGCCAGCGATCAGCGTCGCAGTTTAGCATCAAAACTAAGAATCGGCGACTGGCAGTTGCCAGAAGTGGTTTCGCTTACCGTTGATTTATAGCGATTTCCAAGACGAATTCGATTTTTTGTCAAGAGTTCTCTGGTAAAGTTAATATCTCGAAGTTCTCCCAAATCTTGGGTTTCGTTGGAATAACTACTTCCATCGAATTTTACAAGAACTTGAAAGAGGCTATCTCCTTCTTGGTTGGTGCCTTGAGGGTTTATGGCTATTACTTCAGCTTCAACTCGTGAAACCGCCCATTCGCAAGGTCCGCTTTGCTCAGAATTACAAGATGAGAAATAAAAAAGGCTAGCCCATGCTAGCCCTAGTAAGCAGTTTCTAATTGCCCTGATACTAATTGAAGTATTTGTCGTTCCAAACATCGTCGCTAAAGTCTTTCGATAAAATGATGCCCAAAGCTAAGGATGCTGAGAAGATTAATCCAGATAATCCGCAGAAAATCATGAATTTATTGAGTAACATGAGCGCTTCTGTTCTGGTATAAAACTCTGTTGTAAAAGCACTTGGTATTAGCAAACTGATCACAAGAGATAGAATAATAGAACTTATTGCAAGGTTTTGAATATTACTAAAAGGGAATTTCAAAAGCTTTTGGTACCAAGCCATATCGTTACCCCATTTGTGGATATAGAGGTACTTTCCATTAGCCGTTTTTGCCAGAAGGATTGGGTCTTTCGTGCTATCTTTTAAAGCAAAACGTGCGGCTGGTGCAACAATTTTGAAGCTTCTTAATTCGGTGTTTAGTTCCTTTTCAAGCGTCTTAGTTTTCTGAATTGCCTCATAGGGAATATCACCCTTAAAAAGCTTTGAGTCCAAAAACCTCAAGCGATATTTTATGCAAATGGATTTGATAGTTTCTTCGGAGAAAAGTTTGTAATCACCATTGATAATGCTTGGTGCATTGTTTTCGGTCCCCTTCATATCGTCTTTTATACGTTGTTCTCTTTCACCCTCTTTGGCAAGCACAAACTTAGCGAAGTCGATCACTGAATTTTCAGATTCTCTAGCTTGTTCTTTAACGAGTTCATTGAGTACATTGATTTCCTTGAAAAGCATATTTCTTGTATTTCTTATTCTAACAGATTTTAAAATTCAATGTTCAGCCAATTGCTGACAAAATTTTATGAATATTGCAGCTAAATTTGCAAGCTTAAATATAGCGAAATGAGTGAACAGACTGAACACGTAAAATGCTTAATTATCGGAAGTGGTCCTGCAGGGTATACTGCAGCAATCTATGCAGCTAGGGCAGACTTGAGCCCCGTTCTATATGAAGGTATGCAGCCAGGTGGGCAGCTTACAGAGACTACTGATGTGGATAATTTCCCTGGATATCCAGATGGAATCAATGGTCCACAAATGATGGAAGATTTAAAAAAGCAAGCCGAGCGATTCGATGCTGACGTAAGAACAGGATGGGTTACAGAGGTTAATTTCGACGGTCCAGTTCATAAGGTAGTGGTTGATGGAACCAAAACCATCACTGCTGATGCAGTGATAATCTCTACCGGAGCTTCCGCAAAATGGTTAGGGCTTGAAAGCGAAAAGAAATTTAGAGACAATGGTGGAGGAGTTTCAGCATGTGCCGTATGTGATGGATTCTTTTATAAAGGACTAGATGTCGCAATAGTTGGTGCAGGTGATACTGCAGCTGAAGAGGCAACTTATCTTGCGAAGCTTTGTAAAAAAGTATACATGCTTGTGCGTAAAGATCATTTCAGAGCGTCGAAAGCAATGGTTCACAGAATTGAAAACACTCCAAATATTGAAGTGATGTTTAATCATGAGGTTCTTGACATCAAAGGAGATCAGGTAGTAGAATCGATGGATGTGATTAACAACCAAACCAAAGAAGAAAGAAATATTGAGGTTGGTGGATTTTTTGTGGCGATCGGACACAAGCCTAACACCGATGTATTCAAGCCATACCTCGATATGGATGAAGTAGGTTATATCAAGGCTATTCCAGGAACTGCCAAAACCAATGTTAAAGGTGTATTTGTGTCGGGTGATGCTGCAGATAAGGTATATCGCCAAGCGGTTACCGCTGCAGGAACAGGTTGTATGGCAGCCCTAGATGCTGAACGATATTTGGCTGAAATGGAAGCCTAAGCGTTTCACTTAATTAAAGACTTAAGGCCTCCAAACGGGGGCCTTTTTTGTTGGTCATAGTTCGCTAATAATTGTAATACATCGATGAGAATAATTTTCTCTTTCATATAAACATAAAGTCCTTTAAATTAGTCAGTTCGAAACTGCTTAACAATGAAACACCTTGCCCTCAATTTAGCCATGATACTGCTCGTATCAATTGGCTCAAACAATGCATACTCCCAATGCAATAGTCCTAGTCACAATAACAATGGTTATTCAATCACTGGATTCGAAACTTTTGGGGCAAATCAGAATATTTCCAACACCAATAACGGGACTAATTTCCCTGCTAACTATACTGACTATGGTTTAGTGCATGAGGTAAGAGCAAGTCCTGGCTCGAAGTTTCAGATTAGAGTGAGCACGAACAATTATTGGACAAGAAAAGGGGTTTGGGTAGATTGGAACAGAGATGGTGACTTTTCGGATACCTTAGAGCAGATTACGCTTTTTTCTGGATTACCGGCCACTCCGCGAAGTGATTCTTTGACCGTTCCTTCGACCGCAGCAGGCACTTACAATATGAGGGTGCGTTCAAGGTACTATTACAGCGGGAACGCAACACCTTGTGGGGCTCTAGCATGGGGTGAAACCGAAGACTATGCTTTGACGGCAACTGTTGCGAATGATGTTGCGCCTAGCTCCTTGGAAAATGATCTTTATTGCGTTGGTAGTCAAAGTATCAAAGTAAACCTGAGAAATGTAGGTTCAAACTCGATTAGCTCGGCCAGTATTGGCGGAAGCATCGGCACTACCACCTTCAATACTTTCAATTTTACTGGAACCCTTGCGGCAGGGGATGACACCTTATTGACTCTTGGAACACACAGCTTCACAGCAGGTCAAGTTGACACTTTGGTTATTTACAGCTACTCGCCAAATGGGGGAACTGATGCCAACCTAACGAATGATACCCTGCAATTGAACATTCGTCCTGGGATGTCGGGGAGTTATACTATTGGTGGAACAAGTCCTGATTATACTGGCTTTGTAGCTGCTTTTAATGCTATAAATAATAACGGGCTTTGCGGAGATGTCACCTTTAATGTCCGTTCGGGAACTTACACCGAATCTCTAATCATTGATTCGTACCAAAACAGTGATCTCTATTCTATTACGGTTCAGCAAGACGCTTCGAATTCTACAGATCCAGTAATACAAAATTCTGCAAGGGTTCTCCAGCTTCGCGGAGCACAGAACCTAATTTGGGATAGCGTAAATGTAAAGGCACTTGGAGGGAATAATGCAGTGTATTTATTCCAGAACAACCAGGACATTACCATCAAAAACTCAGTTATCGAAGGCTCTAATATTAATGGAACCAGCACGAATTATTCAGTGATATATGAAATTGCAGGAACGGCAAACTACAGTAGTGATATTTCAATTCTTTCTAATGAAATTAAAAGAGGTTCACACGGAATTTATGCATTAGGTACCAATACCACAACGAAGGATAAAGGATGGCGGATTGAAGATAATTCAATCGAAGATTTCTATTACATGGGAATCCGGATGGAGTATGTTGATTCGGCAGTAATTCACAACAACTACTTGGAGGATAAGCAAGTATATAATTACTGCTACGGCTCCTATTTGAGGTACTCAAATTTCCTAGAGTTTAGTTCGAATAAAATACGCATCATTGATGCAATCGCTCCTTATGGAGCTTATATACAGGCTTGTCAAGGTTCAACTGTCGATTCAACAGAAATTAAAAACAATTTCATTCAGGTAGAAGGAAGCTCAACAACTTATGGTCTCTACCATACGAGCTGTAATTATAGCAAAGTCGACTTTAATACGATACGATCGAGCGGAGCAATAGGGTTCACCTTCTCTTACAGTTTGTACTCTAATGCGAGCACCTATTCGAGATATCGAAACAACCTTTTGGTGAATGAATCTGGTGGTTTTTCATTCGCTCTGTATCTAAACCAAACAACTTCGACTTATATAAATCAATGTGACTTCAATAATTATTATGCTCCTAATGGAAATCTTGTAAACGGTTCCCTCACAATATCTGATTGGCAATCAACCGTAAGTTTCGATCAAAATTCCATCTCTGTAGATCCTGAATTTAGGGGAGCTTTGAGCAGTACCCCAAACAATCTTGCTTTGGATTCTGCAGGAAGGCATTTGGCAGATATCAGTACTGATATTAATGGTTCGACACGCACGAATAGTCCAGATATCGGATGTGAAGAGTTCAGTGCATCAACGAATGATTTGAGTATCCTTGAAGTGTATGATGAGTCGATTTGTCCTGGATCTACTCCGGTAAAAGTTCGAATCAAAAACGCTGGGTCCAACTCAATTAGTTCATTTAGCATTAATTGGTGGGTCAGAACAAATAGTGGCACTGCCCAGCAGCAAACCGCTGCGAGCTTCAGTTTTAACCTCGCTTTGGACCCTCAGGCTTAAACTACCTTAGCTACACTGTGAACTTGTCGGATTACAATCTTCAGGATAGTATTTTGTTAAGTTTCAAATATCGTGATCATGCAGAGGAGCGACATCAAAATGACAGAGTATGGGTTCGTGGGAATGACAGCCTTCCTTGGATTTCGATTTACGACCTCTGGCGTAGTAGAGTTCCACGGGGAATAAAAGAGGTAAAGGATATTTCAATAACAAAAGCCCTGGCTAATGCTAGTCAAGCATTTTCTTCAAGCTTCCAAATTCGTTTCGGTCAGCAAGACAACGGGCCGATTTCCTCTGACGGAATTACAATTGATGATATTCTGCTTGATATTCTTCATCCCGTTGATCTGATCATAACTCAAAATACCCTCGACTATTATCAAGTACCTGAAGAACATAATTTTAATGTGATCCAGGCGGAATTGATCAATGCAGGTTATAATACTGCTGATTCAGTGTATCTGAAATATCGATCAAATGGCTTTTTAGATAGCTTATCAATGGGAAGTATTATTCCAAATGATCGAGTGCAAATTGAGGCTGGAGTTGAACTGGGTCAAGCTCAAATTGGTCAGCTTAGGTTTGGTTTTGAGGGAATCACAAGTGACGTGGATGGAGATCGAAGAAATGATTCTGCAAGTCTTATTCTGGAGATTACCGATACCATTTTAGCAAGAGGAGATGGTACCATTGATTCTACTTTCGGATTTATAGGCACCGGTGGTGAGATGATTCAGGAGTTTGAAATCAATCGATCAGACTCGATTACTGGCGTGAGTATCTATCTGAATTTCCCTCCTTTAAATGACAGCATTCGAGTGAAGGTTTATGAATACAATTCGGGTTTGCCAGGTGCTTTGATTGCTCGCTCGGAGCCATTTGTGTTTAGTTCGAACGCAGGAAGATGGTATGATTTGGCCTTTGAGTGTTTGACGATTTTAGACTCCGGGAAATTTTATGTAGGTGTTGAACAGCTGAATTCAACTCCTTTGAGTTTAGGCTTTACGTATTTCAACTATCGAGACAATGTCGCGCTATTTAAGGCTCAAAGTGGAAGCTGGCAAAGTTTGACTTCCGTTGGGATTGAAGCCAATTTCAATATCAGGGCAATCTTTGGACATTATGACCTTCCGGGATTGAACGTGGTTAATCAGATATGTGAAGACGCAGCTCCGGTTAATTTTGGTGCAAAATCATCTGGTGGGGTGTTCACAGGTCCAGGAATGGTGAATGACACGACTTTCGATCCTTCGGTGCTTTTGCCAGGAATCTATAATATCAAGTATGTGGTAACTAAAACCAACGGTTGTATTGATACGAATGGTTTTGATATTTCTGTGGATAGTAGTACACCTTTGAACTTTGTCGACCCAGCTGCCCTATGTTCTAATGCAGATCCGATAAGCTTGAATACCGCAATTCCAGCTGGTGGGATTTACAGCGGTAATGGTGTGAGTGGAGCTCAATTCGATCCAAATATTTCGGGTACTGGAATCGTTGATCTTTATTATGAGTTCAGTAATTTGAACCAATGTATTAGCCGCGACACGGCTCAAATTGAGGTCTTAAATGCGCCAAGCGCAAGTTTGGCTGCCTTACCTTCCCTTTGTGAAGAAGATGCAGCGATTGCTCTTACTCAGGGTTCTCCAGCGGGAGGTGTATACAGTGGGCAAGGAGTGAATGCTGGTAATTTTGATCCGGCTGGATTAGGTGTTGGGACATTTGAGATTGCCTATGCTGTAACCGATCCTAATTCTTGCGTGGATACTGCTTTTGGGAATTTGGTAATCGATACAATTCCAATAGTTGATCTTGGTCCAGATATCGATATCTGTGGAAAGCAAACAGACACTTTGATTGTGAGCAATGATCCTGCTACTTATGACTGGAGTACGGGTGAATCAAGCCAAAGCATCATCGTAAACTCATCCGATACCATTAATGTGCTGGTGACTGATCAAAACGGCTGTTCGGGAACAGATACAGTCGTGGTTAATTACGAAGCCATCTGTGTTGGAATAGAAGAGGGTATGAGCTCTGTTGGGGTGACTTATTTCCCGAATCCAAACAATGGCCAATTCGAGTTGCGAACAGAAGGGGCTTCAGGGAAATCTAGTCTTCAAATACGTGATGTTCAAGGAAGAGTGATTGCTGCCTACAATTGGAGTCATAGTTCTTCCAACTGGACAGAACCGCTCAACTTAAGCAAGCAAGCTGCTGGTGTTTATACATTGGAGTTAGAGACTGAGAAGGGGCGGTCGGTTCATAGAATTACAATTCGATAAGCAACTATCTAGGCTTTATACTCAGGTTGAGGCCACGCTCCAGTGAAGCTTCGCGAAGGCGAGCTTACAACTTGTAGTTTCATCTTCTTTCTCATTTCATTTTTGTCTTGATACAAAAACGAAACAAAAAAATCCAGAGGTCGCATAATTGCTTTCTCTTGATTATTCATGTAATTCTTTTTTGACTGGTTAGGGTTTGACTTTCCACATGGCCAATTTTGACTTTTGCATTTATCATTTATCATTT